>Ga0224555_1004812_pt1 | contig 12018 bp, 20 predicted proteins | sample 714S23034metaG_FD_180687 | JGI IMG/M metagenome (GOLD analysis project Ga0224555, IMG submission 180687) | Peat soil microbial communities from Stordalen Mire, Sweden - 717 S2 30-34 | ecosystem: Environmental > Terrestrial > Soil > Wetlands > Peat | place: Sweden: Norrbotten County, Stordalen...
GTCAATGCAGGAAGGCGACTGCGGGACGGACTACGATCCGGATTGTGCCGCCGAGAGAAGGGCTGAGATTTTGGAGGACTGACCATGCCCGACGACCGAGACGTGATATCCCGCATCGAGGGCCGCGAGGATGACGACGCGGAGTACCTTTTCGATGACTTTTCAGAGGAGCGAGCGGCGATCTTTGAGGACTAAATCGGGCAGTCCGGGTAGTAGAGTTTGATGATCCTGGCCCAGACCGGCTCAACCGCGTGTCCGAGTCTCCAGCGGTTGACCGTTGTGCTGTGCGGCCTCAGACCGACCGGGAGGCCAACCAGAAAGACCGGAGTCGTCAGGCCCCTCCCGTAGAGCCATCCAGAGAAAAGATTTTTGTCCGCGCTTAGTGGTTTTCGCATTTTATACCCCGTTGGGCCTCGGCGCGGGCCATTTTTATCGCGCCCATGACCTCAGAGTCACGCTCCCCTGTGTAGTAGTCCGCAAATCCTGGGAGCCGCTGGCCCATGACGATATCTACACCATCTTTGTCAGTGACGCGCACGCAGTGCTCCTCATCCCACGGTAACTGGTCGGCATCATCCACGTCGGACTCGTCAGCGTCAAAAAAATAATACACAAGGACCGACATACCCCCTAACCGTCCTGCGGCGCTCCACTCCTGACCATCTGTGTACGGCTGCGGGATTAATCTGCTGGTCGGCTCGGCATGGCCCGTCTCAACGATTAGATTATACGCGTCCGAGATTGCCAGTGATTTTGTCGTTATGCTGTCCATTTTATTTCTCCCCCAACCCTCTCGGGCTCCATCTGTTTTGCTCATAATGGTAGTATAGCAGGTGACATGCTGTCTGTCAAGACCTAAATCTCAAAATGTGCGATTCTAAAATCGCGATTCCTCGACGAGAAAAAAAATAGTTTTCAAGTGTTTGACGGATTAGGACTAAAAAATGATAGGGCACTATTTGATATCCTTCCTTATATAGGGTCCGGGGGGGAGGGCTTGACTCTGGGCCGGAAAGGGGGTAAACTTTCCTTGCGCGAGAATAAGTTTGTATCTCACAAATGAGATAAAGCCCCATGGCTAAAGGGAGAAAAACAGGTGGTGGAAGTCGGAAGGGGATACCAAACAAGCCCAAGCCATTTGAGGTTGCAATCCAAGCGGCAATAGAAAAATACGGGCCAGAGAGAGCGGGCAGAGAGATAGTAAAAGCCTCGATGGCAGCCCTTAGCAGTGAAATCCTAGTCGAGAGCGCCGACGGTCAGAGCATCGCTAAAAAAACAATTTTTAATTTCGATGGGCTCAAAACAATTTTGCCGTACGTCGCAAGCAAAAAGCCTGAGACGGTGGAAGTCGGAGAGAAACTATCCGAGCTTCTCGCCCGCGTGAACGAAAAAGCCAAAGAAGATAATCCCTCTTGAGCCCGGATATCGCCGTCGATAAGCTGCTGGAATACCGCCGACATCCTACCGTATTTTGTCGGGAGCAATTCGGGTGCGAACCTGACGGCTGGCAGCATAAAGCGTTCGAGGCTTTCGCCTCTCAGGACCCTAAGACCCGTCGCATAGCTATGAAAGCCTGCGTCGGTCCCGGGAAAACATTTGTTGAGGCGGTATGTATCTGGAATTTCCTGTCCTGCTATGGCGATCCGGTAGATCATCCTCGTGGGGCAGGCGTTTCGATCACGCTGGAAAATCTTAAGGCTAATCTGTGGCCTGAGTTGGCTAACCTACGCAACAGGAGCAAGTTTTTGCAAGCGGCGTTCGACTGGACCAGCACCCGCGTTTATTCTAGGGAGTACCCTGCAACATGGTTTTTTGAGGCTCGGAGCTGGCCCAAGACTGCTAATCCAGAGGAGCAGGGCAAGACTCTCTCTGGACTCCATGCTAAATATGTGCTGGCCGTTATTGATGAGTCTGGAGCGATCCCGCCGCAGGTCGGACGGGCCGCAGAGCAAACATTGGCAACCGGTCCGATATTCGGTAAAATCCTGCAAGGCGGCAATCCTCTTGATCCCAATGGGATGCTCTATGCCGCTACGGTCAGACATGCCTCACTCTGGCACATCATCAATATCACCGGAGACCCAGACGACCCGGAGCGGAGCCCTCGTATTGATGTTGCGTGGGCTAAGGAGCAGATTGCCGCGTATGGCCGAGATAATCCGTGGGTCATGGCCCACATCCTGGGGAAGTTCCCGCCGTCTGCCGTAAACCAAATCATTGGCCCCGAAGAGCTTGAGGTAGCGATGATGCGGGCTCCGCGACCTGATGAATACGAGTGGGCGCAAAAGCGACTTGGCGTTGATGCGGCTCGATTCGGAGATGATCCATGGGTGATCTTCCCGCGCCAGGGGATAGCGTGTTTCAACCCCATAATTCACCGCAACCCAAAAACGGAAGAGATTGTCGGTGCCATCATGCGTAAAAAAATTGATTGGGGCTCCGAACTGGAATTGGTGGACAATACCGGAGGGTTCGGCGGTGGGTGCATCGACGGTCTGCGTGTTGCTAAATGCAAGGGAGTCATCGAGGTAAATTACTCCGGGAAGCCAACTGACCAGAGATTTTTCAACAAGCGTTCTGAGATAATCTGGACAGCTCTTAACCAGGTCCGCTCTGCTTGGGCCATCCCTCGTCTACCCGAGTTTATCCAGGAGGCAACGGCTTTTACTTACTGGTACGAGAAGGGGAAACTCCGAGTAGTTGAGAAGGACCAGATCAAGAAAATCCTGGGGGGGAAGTCGTCGAATCTTGTTGACGCGCTGGCGAACACCTGCGCTATCCCTGATGCGCCGGCGGCTATGGGTGGGATGTCTGGTGTGTTCGTCTCGGCGCAACAGCAAAAGCCGCAACGATGGCACCCGCACGACGACCAGAACGACCAATCCGACGGGGTTGAGAGGAGGGTCCCGCTATGAAAGCACCACACGAACATACTGCCGAAGAATCAAAAGTTCTGCCGGTAAAACAGCGGTGGCGATATGATTATTGATGCTGGAGGAAATTGGTTGTCGAGCGACGGGCTGGCAGAAGTTGTCCGTCTAGCCAACAAGGGCTACCACGTCGAGACGATGATGGGTCCGACAGGAGAATAAAAATGGAAGTGACACAACACGGAGTTCCAGCCGTAACCTGCGACGGATGCGGCCACAAGCAGCTCGCCGGGGATGCGTTCGACCCGTTCTACATTTCGTATCCCTGCGGGTTTCACAATCTCACTGGTGAGCCGCTGGCAAAGTTCCTATACCAATCCCTAGAACCGTTGCAGCCGAGGAAATATCACGCCTGCCTGGAGTGCGCCAAGAATATCAGGGGGGCGGTCAAGAAGCAGGGGCATGGTCTGCCGCCTGGTCGGCTGCGCGACGACCTGCGCGGTGTCCTGCAACGGTCGGACAACAAGATGATGGCGTTTCAGATTCACTTCCTAAAAAATTCCAGGCTTGGGGAGGCTACGGCGTGAAGAAAACCAAAGTCCACTACATCAAAGAATCAATCGTTGACCGAAAGCCCAGAACTATCAAGGTCCCTCACTGGATTATCGTCGGAGCGAATCCACCATCGCTGGATCGGAAGGAGTATTTCAGGTAGGCGAGATGAACCAGCTTTGGCAGAAGGTTGAGCTTAACCGTGACGAGCAAGACATCATCGAGACTCTGCGGCGTCATGTCGAGCACGGAAATGGCGAGATCATCATCCAGGTTAGGCCCGGCTCGTTGCGCTGGCGCGAGGGGTTCGGGCATGTCCGGGAGTTGCCGAGAAAAAAGGATTGACAAACATCCGCACATGGTTTATAATCGAAATGATGAAACGCATGATCAATACAGTCAGATAGCCTAGCTGTCCGGCAATCCGTCCAGCTACCTTCGGCTCTCACACGAGAGTCGGGGGCGCTTTTTTTTATGGGGGAAGGCATGAAAAACATTTTGGCGGTGTCCTTGATGTTCCTTGCTGGCGGTGCGTGGGCTGGTGCGCCGGCCGCGCAGAGTCCCAAAATACCATTGACGAACGGGGGCGCGTTCAAGCAGATCGTGCCGTACCAGATGGTTTGCAGTTCCTACACCATAGGTGCCTCGACAGTGGAAGTAACAGGGAATACCATCGTGAGCAGCACTACTGCCGGAGTGTCCTGGGTCAGAGTCCGAAATCTCAGCGCGTCGGCCACGGTTTACTGTAATGGATTGCCTACCGTTACCGTTTCCGGGGCCACTATCGGAGATCCGATTGCTCCGTATTCCTCGGGAGAGCCAAACGCGGTTGAATACCTGATTTCCACGATGCAGCCGTGGTACTGCATCGCGTCCGCTGCCGGAACACCTGCGATCGTATGCACACGCCAGTGAGGCCAATATGCCAAAGCCAAACAAGGGCGAGAGCGAGAAGCACTACGTTGGGAGATTTATGGGCTCGAAAGAGTCGCAACGGTCCTTCCCGAATAAGAAACAGCGCCTTGCCGTGGCCTACTCGATGAGCGCACATCGCCACATCAAAGATACCCATTCGCATATCGGACCTAATCATCCCAAGGGGAGCAAGTAGATGGGCGCTGCTTCTGCTGGTGGACTCGCTGGAGGGGCAGGTCTTGGTTTGCTTGTTGCCGCTTTGCTCGCCCCGGCAACAGGTGGATTATCTTTGTCCGCCGCTGGCCTTGGTATGGGGGTAGGTGGTGCCATTGGTGGCGCGGCAGGTGCGGCAGTAGACGCCAACCAGTCCGCACAGAAGACCAAGGGCGAGCAGAATGCACTATTGACGCAGCAGCAGCAGCAGGAGACCGCGTTGCAGAATCAACTCCTGCAAACCCCCAAGACAATCAGCCCAGATAATTTCCTAGCCACCAAAGCATCGCAGCTAGCCAAGTTGCGCCTGGGCCTGTCATCGACAATTACCGGTACTGGTGGAGTTCCTTCGGCGGTGTTGAGCAGCCCGACGTTGCAGCCCGGCGGGCAGGGCAATCAGAAGTTGGGGGCTTGATGATAGATTCACAAGCCACTGACTCGAACTTCTCAGGCGGCCCAGACATCGGCCCAGACCAAAAGGGCAAGCATTTTACCACGTTCCCGGAAATTGACCTGCGCCCGCAAAATCTCCGGATGCAGTCAATGAAGCTTGAATTTTTAAGCAAGTGGTTTGCTCCCTTGCGGGACCTTTCCCGCTTCATAAACCCGAAGCGCGGATTCTATGAGGGTTTTGTTCCAAATTGGAACGCGCAGATTGACTACAAGCTCATCATGAGCAGCGACCCACAGGCATACGCCGACACTCTGGCTGCCGGCATGATGAGCGGGTTATCCTCGCGCTCTCAGCCGTGGTTCAAGCTCGGTCTCGGAATACCTCAGCTAGAGGAAAATGAGGACGTGAAACTGTGGTTGTCAATCGTTGAGAAAGTACTATACAAAATCTTCGATGATTCAAACCACTATGATGCTTTCCAATCAGCCTACAAGGAGCTTGGAATATTCAGCACGTGCGCCTTCGGCATCTATGAGGACTCTCTGAATGTCGCCCGCTGCCGGTCATTCACCATCGGTGAGTATTTCCTAGCCAATGACCACACGGGCAGAGTCAATTCCTTTGCGCGGTCGGAATGGAAAACCGTAGACCAGATCGTCAATGAGTTCGGCTGGAACAACTGTTCAAGACTGGTCCAGAACGCCTACAAGAAGGGCCAGCGCGACATCTACATGATGGTCTACTACCTTACCGAGCCCAATGACAACATGATTCCTGGTCGGGAGAATTACGAGGGCAAGCCATGGCGATCGACGTATTGGGAAGCAAAGTCAGTCTCTCAAAAGGCTCTAAAACTTTCCGGCTTCCATGAATTTCCGATCATGGCCGCCAAGTGGGACGTGGTTACGACCGCCGACACCTACGGGATTGACGGTCCGGGGTGGGTTGCCCGTGGCGACATCAAGAGCCTTTACCGAGTGATGAAGGACCTATACCTAGCCGTGGCGAAGGTTGCCGATCCCCCGGTACAACTCGGATCTGGAGTCGAAGGTACAGCATCGCTAATTCCAGGCGGAATGACGCGCAACTCAAAAGACAATCCGGATTGCGGAGTCAGAGCGGCCTATCAGGTTAACCCGGACATCGGCCACACGATGCAACTGGTTCAATACTTGAGCCAGAAGATTTCAAGCCGATTCTACGCCGATCTTTTCACACAGATGGTCCAGTCCGACAGCAAGGAGATGACGGCCCGAGAAGTTGTTGAAAAGCAGAAAGATAAGCTCCTACTTCTAGGCCCGGTAGTGTCACGAGTACAGAAAGACTTACTTGGGCCAGCTATTCAGCGAACCTTCATGATCGCCATGCGGGCGGGAGCGTTGCCGCCGCCGCCGCAGTCAATATGGGGGATGCCAATCGCCATTCGCTACATTGGGTTATTGGCCCAGGCACAACAAATGGCTCGGACGGCGGCGATTGAGCAGGGGGTAAAGTTCGTCGGTGATGTTGTGGGAGTGTTCCCCGAGGCTAAGGACCTTGTTGATATCGACAAGGCCGTCACCGAATACTGCGACTCTCTCGGGGCCGATATCGTCCGCTCTCCTGAGAAGGTGGCCCAGATCAGGGCTCAGATGCAGAAGGCGATGCAGGCGCAACAGCAACAGGCCGCTATGGCGCAACTAGCCCAGACCGGGAAAACGATGTCTGATACGCCGGTGGGCGGCGGGGCTTCACTTCTCGATCATGTCCTAGGCACCCAAGGGCAGGTAGGACAGCAATGACACCAAAGAATCCCGCTCCTGCCTTCGCCACGGTAGCCACGGAGCTTGAGCGCGTCCAGGGTATTCTAGCAAAGGATTCAAAGACCTTCGACCGCGACCCCGCCGAATTGCAGCGAGAAGCCATAGCCCAGGAGAACGCCAAGCGCAGACAGCGGGACGTTTCGGATATGAAAACCCTTTTGCGCGGGCCAGAATGCCGAAGGATACTCTATCGCATCATCGAGGAATCCGGTGCCTTCGCCGGTTCTTTCGTGGCCGGCCAGAGCGACACCACGGCCTATAACGAGGGCCAACGCAGGGTAGGGATGTTCCTGGTTGGCTTGGCAGATGAGGCCGAGCCTGGGATATGCCTACAGATGGCGAGAGAATCTAGGTCAGATCGTAAGGCCGCAGAGGAACGCGGAAGGAAAATACTCGAAGGATAACAGGAGATTAAAATGCCAGGAGAAACGACCGTAACCGCACCGCCCGCCGCCGCACCAGAAACGCCTCCAGTGGTCACTCCGCCCGCCTCCGCTCCCGTAGCGGCCCCCCCGGCAGTTACCGCCCCGCCTGCCTCACCACAGGCCGCGCCAGACGCACCTACATCGCTTTTGGGAGCCGCGAAAGTGGAGCCCAAACCCGGCGATCCGCCAGCGCCGGTCGTAACAGCCGGAGCCCCCGAGAAGTACGCTGACTTCAAACTGCCGGAAGGCGTCACCCTTGACGCGGCTTTGCTTGAAAAAGCATCGCCATTGTTCAAGGAGTTTGGTCTTACGCAGGATGCCGCGCAGAAGTTGGTTACTCTCCAAGCTGAAAGCTCCAAGTCGGGAATGGAGGCCGTAGTCCAGGCCGCGCAAGCCCAGAGGACCGCGTTTCTCGAAAGCGAGAAAGCCGCGACCCTCAAGGCTCTCGGCCAGGACTTCAAGACGGAGTTGGCCTTCGCCGCCAAGGCGCTAGATAAGTTCGGGAGCCCAGAGCTGCGGTCTTTAATGGACCAGACCGGGTTCGGCATGAACCTGAAGATGACGCAATTCATGATCGCCGTTGGCAAGGCGATGGCCGAGGACGGTATGCCTGGTCCAGCCGGGACCGGTCCGCAGGACACGACGGAGCGAACCTACGCGCAGATGTTCCCGAGTATGCACGACAAGAACGGGAACCTGCTACCGGAGTTCGTCAAAAAATAAAGCAAGGAGAGTAACCGTATGCCTAACGCAATCGGAAATACGCAACTTACCCTTCTGGATCACGCCAAGCGTGTTGACCCGGATGGCAGCCTAAATCTGGCCACCATCGTAGAGATGATGAACCGCGTCAATGCCGTCACCACGGATATGACCGTGTTCGAGTCCAACAGCGACAGCGGCCATACCACGACCATCAGAACCGGCCTGCCGGCTATCGCCTGGCGGCAGATCAACTTGGGGACGCAGGTTTCCAAGTCCAGCACCAAGCAGGTCCATTTCACCGCCGGTATGCTCGAAGGTTTGAGCCGGGTGGATGAGCGCCTGGTCGATATGGCCTCTGACGGTCCCGCGCTGCGGCTGTCAGAAGTCGGGCCGTTCATGGAGTCAATGGGTCAGACCATCACGTCCACCATCTTCTATGGTGACACGCGAGTCAACCCGGACCGCTTCACTGGTCTATCGGCCTGCTATGCGAACCTCAACGCTTCGTATCAGCAGAACCCGGATGTCCTCAATAACCCGTCATCGACCCTGCCTGACTCTGGCAGAAACGTGTTCGATGCCAGCACCAACTCCGAAGGCGAGACCTTCGGAACGCCCAGCAACAACAACAACACCTCCATGTGGTTGGTGTGCTGGGGTGGTCAGGGTCGAGGTATCAGCGCGTTCTTCCCCAAGGGAACCCACGCCGGTATCGTCCACAAGGACAAGGGCCTCTGGCTCGTTGACGATGGCACTTCCCGGTCGGCGTCTTACTTCGCCTGGGTGGATCAGTACAAGGCCCAGCTCGGCCTCGCAGTCGAGGACTGGCGGCAGGCCGTCCGCATCGCGAACATCGACGTTGTGGCTCTCGCCTCCGCCGGAGACGACAACGATCAGTCCGCGAACCTGCTGAAGAACGCCATCCAGGCCCACAACTACATCCAGAACCCCAACAACGGGAAGCTGGTGTTCTACTGCAACCGCATCGTCCACACCTACCTCGAAGTCAAGGCTATGCAGAAGTTCAACTCCATGTTGACCTTCGCGGAGCTTGAGGACGGGCGCAAGGTGGTCAAGCTGTGCGGAATCGAGATCCACCGCTGCGACGCGCTTCTCAATAGCGAATCGCAGGTGAGCTAAGGAGTCAAGGCAATGGCTTTAATCAATCCTTGCTATCCGAAGTTCATCAAAGGGCGCGATTCTCAGAACGGTCTAGCCGGATACCTTCAGCATATGGTGAGGGCATTCGGGCAGGCTACTGTGGCCCAAAGTGGGACCACAATCGCGGTCAGTGACACGGACGCCTTGGCGTCCGATGTCATTATAGCCAGTATGCAGGCGGCGAATGGCGCTACTTATGTCGGAGTCGCCATAACCGGCGGTACTGGATATACCTTCACGGTGAGTGGAACCGTTGGGTCAGGTGGGGCGGTTATCGCCTACATCCGGCTCAGGTTGCAGAACTAAGTTTCCGAAAGGAAGGAGAATCAATATGTTTCTCGATGGACAAAATACGTTTAGCGCAGTAACGACGGGTGATGCTTTCACCGCCGAGACGGACAACGCGAGCGCCAATTACATTGACCAAGGGGTCAGTGGCTTGGCGTTCCGGGGCGAGGGCGGAGCTTACGTTGCGCCCTGGCTTATCGCCAAGGTGACTTCGGCGGCGGCCTTCGGCGGATCGGGCACTATCCAGATCGTGCTACAGGACGCCGTGGCGACCTCAGCTACCAACGCGACTCCGACCGGATGGGCAGACATTGCCCTTGGCCCGGTCATCGCTGCTGGCGCGGCTGCCAATGCGTTGCTGTGCCTGATGCGCATCCCGCCGACGGCTCGGCGTTTCCTGCGGGTCGTCTACCGTGTCGGAACGGCCGTTGTCTCTGGCGGCAGCGTCCTCGCCTTCTTAACCCTGGATGCCGATATCGTTGACCAGGCGTTGAGGGACACGACCTACGCGGCGTTCGTGCAGGCCGGGCAGATCAAGGAGGATGCTGCATCCTTGGTCGATCAGTAAGCAAATCCGCTCCGTGGGGTCCGGCTGGCGCTAGCCGGGAAACAAAACTGGCCGGATCCTGCGGGGCATAACCTAAGCAAAACAGGAGATAATAAATTTATGGGATGGCCAAAAGGGCAGTCGAGAAAACCAGTGCAAACGCAGGAAATCAAGCCTGAAGTTAATGTCACCAGAGCGACCGAAACTCCGAAGGAAGGAGCGGCCCCGACAGTGACCATGACCGTTGCCGAAGTTCAGGCTATGATTGCCGATAGCGTCAAGAAGGGATTGGAGAGCCTGAATGCGATCCAGCCGATAGACGATACCGGATTCTGGCAGGCAACGCGGAGAACGCAATCCGAGATATTCGGCTGCATCGAGGCCGACAGGATTATCTTCTTATCTCCGGAGCATGAAGAAAGGCTCGGGTTGAATAAGCCGATGAACCCGAAGTACACGCCCAACTTCAAGAAGCCGAATCAGCAGGACTTGCAGGAATCTCTCAGAAGGGGAGATATCACCGGGGCAGTCCCGCAACAGGACGGGATGGCGATCTTGCCGCCGTCGCATGTGAGCCAGAGCCTTGACCCGGAGAAAAACGACTTCCGGCTATTGAGCGCGAAGAGCTAGACGCCAACGGGGGCGGGGGCTTTGGCCCTCGCCCTCTGACGAGGGGGAGACATGGACGCCTCGATTACAAAGGTATCAATTTTTAATAAGGCACTTAGTCACATAAAAGTCGGAAACGTCTCATCCCCCGCCGAGCAATCCGAGGCCGCTTTCAAGTGCAACCTGTTTTATGACTGTGCCCGCAGATCCGCGCTCCGTGCCTGCGATTGGCGTTTCGCCCGCGTCCAGCGTCCATTGACGCTCCTGGGAGACATCAACACTGCCATTGCTAATCAAATATCCGCAAGCCCGCTGAATAGCAAGTATTGGGACATCATCGACCAATTTGAATTTACCTACCTTTATCCAGCCGATTGCGTACGCATGGTAAAGGTCTATAACCCATACCATGCCATTCATCCCGAGCCCTACGGTGATCGGCACATGGCGCATGGCAAAGAGGACTTCTTCGAGATCATGCGCTCTCCGGTAACAAACCAAATGGCTCTGGGCTGCAACCTTGAACGGGCTCGGTGCCACTACACGGTAAACATGCTCGACGAAAGCCAGTTCGACGACATGTTTCAGGATGCTCTAGGCTGGATGCTGGCTCTTGAACTCTGCATCCCTCTGACTGCTGACCAATCGCTTATGTCTGCGACCGGTGCGCTTGCTGAGAAGTTTATCGAGGAAGCGATGCGGAAAAACTATGGAGAGTCAACCGAGGTTCAGCCTCGCGAGAGTCCATACGAGCAGTGCCGAAATAATGGCGGCTGGGACCACGAGTACTAGGAGAACCAAATGACCCACATGAAACTGAGCAGCAAGGAAGCTACCGAGGCAATGCCGACTGCCATGCCAGAGAAGCCGGAATATCCTTACGGCCTTCGCCTGCGTCTGGAAAAAGAGGAGCTTGAAAAACTCGGAATCAAGGAACTTCCGAAGGTGGGAGAGATTTTTACCGTAGAGGCCAAGGCGCACGTTCTGAGCGTATCTGCCGGGGCAAGCCAGGAGCATGAACACGCCTCGATGGAATTGCAGATCACGCATATGGGCTTGGGAGAAGATGGCGAAGTGAAGTCGGCTCACCTGGCGAAGAAGATGTACGGCGAGATGAAGGACGGAAATAAATAAATGGCGCAGACGCCGATCTTTAATCACCAGGTCAGTTTTGCCGCCGGTGAGCTATCGCCGGCGCTGGCCGCCCGCGTTGATCTCTCGAAGTTCCTCACTGGTCTAAAGACCGCTAGGAATGTTAATGTAATGCCGGGAGGCGGCGTTCGCAATCGTGCCGGTACCAAGTTCGTAGCGGCGGCGGGAGATTCAACGCATCAGGTCAGGCTCATCCCGTTTTCTGCCTCGGAGTCACAGACCTACGTCATCGAGCTGGGACATTACTATGCCCGCTTCTACACCAATGGGGGGCAGGTCCAGGTATCGGCGGCAAACGCATGGTCTGCTTCCGGAACTTTCTATCCAGTCGGGACGTTCGTAAGCAACGGCGGGACCATATATTACTGCATCACGGCCAATACTT
>Ga0224555_1004813_pt1 | contig 12017 bp, 12 predicted proteins | sample 714S23034metaG_FD_180687 | JGI IMG/M metagenome (GOLD analysis project Ga0224555, IMG submission 180687) | Peat soil microbial communities from Stordalen Mire, Sweden - 717 S2 30-34 | ecosystem: Environmental > Terrestrial > Soil > Wetlands > Peat | place: Sweden: Norrbotten County, Stordalen...
CACTGAATTGGTGCCTGCAGGTAAGGCGTGCCATGCCATTGACCGCCGGCGAAACGGAGAACGCTGGTGACACCCGTGCCCTCCTGGTGGTTGGAATCGGCTAATTCAGACCCTGCGGCAACGCATCCAGCCGATGTGCACGAGGAACGAAACGCCCACCAATGGGTGACTGCGGCACGAATGCCCGTCACGGCGCCGTTGATCGTCTGCGTCGCAAGGTCGAAGTCCACGCGGTAGGTGCCGCCGAGCACGGGACCGGCAACGGGTGGGGCTGCGGCGCTGGTCGAGCGGGCGCCGGTGACTGTCGGAGCGGCGATGGTGACGCCGCTGGGCACGTCGCCGACCCGGGTCGCTACCAGGGGAACCCTGCCCACCTGTCCTTGAAAGCCACATTCATTGGTCAGACCCGTACCAGTCAAAACGCCTCGAAGCGTGCCGTCCGGCTGTGGCTCCAATGACCAACCAAGCATGACGGCGTCGGCGCCTGCTACGACGTTTCCGTTTGCTCCGAGACAGCGCGGCTCCGGCATTTGACGCTGAATCGGCGACTCCTGCCATTGGCCGTCGACGAAACGGGCATTGGCTGTCTTGGCTGGTGCGTGCGCTACTTGGTGGTTGTTCGTGTCCAGCAGGGTTCCGGTGGCAACGCATCCCGTGGATGCGCACGATGAACGGAAGGCCCACCAACTGGTGTTGTCGGTGTTGGGTTTGGCGTAGGGGGCGCCGTTGATCGTTTGCTTTGAATAGTCGTAGTCCAAGCGGTAGCTACCGTCGAGTACGACGGCGGGCCGGGGTGGGGTGTGGCTAGCTGGGGTGGAAGCTGCCGGGGCAGAGGCCGTCTGCCTGGTCGGCTGCCTCATGTAGCCCAGGACGCCGATGACGGTGACCAGTACCGCCGCTACCGCCGCCCCGAAAAGAATTCGGGACCGCCTGCGCCGCTTCGGCTTCGCCGCCGTCGATGCTGGTTCAGCACCCAAGGGTGGCGGTTGGGTTGCGACTTGAGTCCTGGGCGCGGCGACGGTGGGAGCGGCATCGGTGCGGTGATCGCTTCCCGGGTCTATGGGGGCCTGTTCGGTGAGGGCGGTGGCGAAGTCGCGGCATCGGTCGAACCGCTCGGCGGGGTCTTTGGCCAGTGCCCTCGACAACACCTGATCGAGGGCCGCTAGTTCCGGGCACCGATCGCTCAGCGTTGGTAGTTGCGCAGTGAGATGTCGGCTGATGACGGCCACAGGGTTCGAATGCTGATACGGGGGCGCACCCGTGAGAAGGTGAAACGCGGTGGCGGCCAGCGCGTACTGGTCGGCCCGCGCGTCGATATGTTCACCCATCAACTGTTCGGGCGCACTGTAAGCAAGTGTTCCCACGGTGAAGTTTGTGGTCGTCAGTCCGCTGATGCCGTCGTTCTCGCTTGCTATTCCGAAGTCGGCCAACAGGATTCGCCGTTGCCCGTCTTCTGGATGGGTGAGCAAGATGTTGGCCGGTTTGACGTCGCGATGTAACAGTCCACGCTGGTGGGCGTAGTCCAGTGCGCCGGCCACCGCGGTGACGATGGCGCACACGTCGCGCACTGGCATCCCGGCCGGGTACTGATCCTTCATCAGCTGCGCGGCATCGGCTCCCTCGACATAGTCCATCGCGATCCACAGTTGGTCTTCGAACTCGCCGCGATCGTGCACTTGGACAATGTTCGGGTGCCACAGCGCGGCGGCGAGGTCGGCTTCGCGGAGGAATCTCTCCCGGAACGCGCTGTCCGCTGTTGTCGTCTGGGTGAGGATTTTTAGAGCGTCGCGACGCGGCAATCTGGGGTGCTGAGCGAGGTACACCTCGCCCATGCCGCCGGAGCCTAGCAACCGTAAAATGGTGTACCCGGCAAAAGTCGCGCCGCTAGCCAACGGCATGCGCGGATACTACGCCGCCGCGACAACCGCCGCGCGGGACAAACAACACCCTGCCCGGCACTGAGCGATCTCCGTCACCGTGACGTTGTTGGCTACGAGGTAAGCGCTTCCTCAGCGTCGCTCATCGACTGGACATTGCCGCGCCGGGGACCAACACAATGGCAGCCGGTGCGGCGGCATGTTTGTCGGAACGCGGTGCCGATCGGATTCATCATCACGAAGCACTTTCGATCACGGTCCTCAGTATCGTGCCGATGGCATTCATTCCCGAGAGCGCCGCATCTCGCAGGTTAGCGTGCGAAGCATCCCAATTGGCGATCACGGCGTAAGCGAACCAGACGGCATTTCGCCCGATCGTCCCAACATCTGCTCTGACGCCTGTATCAGCACCAGTTTTGTTGCGAATAACGAAGTCTCGATCCGACGGCGCATGTGCTAGCGGATCGAGACCGAATGCGGACACGACCATGGATAGGTCTACACCTGTTGCCAGCCAAGCGTTCACCTGTTCTGACACCGTTGGAGATACCAGCTCTTTGCGGGATAGCTGACTCATCACACGCGACAACTCAGACGCTGAGCCGGTAGACAATGTCGCCGGATCATCTGGGCCACGGTGGTCTCGGACGTAGTCAAGCAACGTTGTGTGGACTAAACCGAGGGATTCGGCAAGGTTGCGAAGCTTTTGCAAGCCCACAAGTTTGAGCAGAACGTTTGTTGCTAAATTGTCGCTGACGCTGGCTATCAAAACGCAGAGATCATCGATAGATAATTTCTCGACGTGAAGGTGCTGCCAGATTCCTGAATCTGCGACCAGGAGCTCTGGATCCCGGCCGAGCAAGGTGGCACCAGTGAGATCACCCTCGCCGCATTGCCGTGCGACCTCGACGAGTAACAGAAGCTTGCCGATGCTCGCAGTCTTCATCGCACGATCGGCATTGCAGCAGGCTAATTCGTGACCTGCGGCATCGCGAATGCAAATCGACCAATCAATGTTGGCGTTCTTGCCTACCACATCGTCGATCGATCGCTGGAGCACCGCTAGCCTTTGAGCTGTTCGAATGTGAAGTACCTGCCGTCTCGCTTCGGACTCTACTGGCCGACTGCGCGGTGTACTTCCGGGACGACTTCTTGCACCCAGCGGCCGATCTCAGATTCTGGTCGGCCGAAAGGAAGGTAGATCAGGCCTCCTGCTCCGTAATCGATTATCGCTGAGGTTAATTCGTCGATCCACTGGCCGGTGGAACGGCCGATCCAACGTCCGTCGTCATCACGTGGCTTCAGGACCGGGCGGTCCGTTATTGTGCCGCCCAGGTTGTAGACGGTGACGTTTGATCCTGATGCAACTAGATGTCAGCAGCAGACTTACCCCACCCGACTGATAACGGAATCAAACCGTTGTGGACTACGCGGCGCGTCCTCAGAGGGCCGCTGGCTTCAGCTAGGCATGATGGCGGGCTGAGCGGGGCATATCTCGGCTTTTGCGCTTGCGGCTGGGCGCTGGCCAGCGCCATCGCTCACCGAAAACCTCAGGAAAGGCTCAAATGTCAACGTCAACACTGAGTAGGTCAACTTCGACGCCGAGTAGGTCAACGCCAATCGGCTCACCGCGCCTGCCCAGCCTGGCCAAGCTCAGCTCGTTAGCGCTTCTCGTCATTACGCTCACAGTCCTGAGCATCTCCCTGTATTGGTTGGAGCACCACAAAGGCCGCCATGCGACTGTCCTCGGCGACACCGCCAACCCGGACCATATGACCGTCACCGTCCTCATCCAGAACATCGACCCGTCCACAGCACGGATAAGCGCTCAATTGGAGCTCAGGGGCGCAGGTTCGCTGGTGGACGAGCACACGCATGATCTGAAAGAAGATGCGACCCTCATCAGCAACGCGGTCACGAACCCCACCGTGATTTCCAAAGCGAATGAGCGCCCAGAATTCGTCGCGGTCCAATTCGCGCTTCGTGACGGGGTTATCACCGACTACCCCCTCGACAGCTACACGGCGAACTTCTATTTCCACGTGCTGGTCGGCAGCGGCGCGAATCAGCGCGCGGTCCCGATCCGAGTCGTGTTCAACAACATCGACGCCTTCTTCAAAATGGCGCCGCAACAGGAAAACTCCATTGCAGTGCACCAGGGTGACGGAGCAGCCAAAACCATCACCACACCCCAATCACTCTTGGCCGCAACCGCAACCGTAAAACGTTCGACGAGCACAATCATGTTTGCCGTGTTCATCATGGTGTTCATGTGGTGCCTCACCATCGCATCGCTCATCGCGGCGTGGTACGTCGCCAGCGGCAAGCTCGGCTTGTTCTGGTCTGCTCTCGGTTTCCTCGGCACACTGCTCTTCGCACTCATCCCGTTGCGGAACGCGGTCCCAGGAGACCCGCCGATCGGCTCGCTGATCGACTTCGCGGCGTTTTTTATCGCCGAAGGCGTCGTCTCAATCTCGATGATCGTGACAGTTCTTCACGGCTACCACATCGAAATCTCTAAGAAGCAGAAAGACATCCCACTCGACTAGAACTAGACGGTTTTGACGCAGGCGATATCGGCAGAGCGAATCTCGTCGCCAGCGCTGAAGCTGGTCGCCTAGCCCGGGTAAACCTTTCTGCGGGTGAGTATTACGCTGAATTATCGATGAATTGTGATGGTGGAACGGTGCCAGGAGTGCGGATACGCCTCTGACTTGGCTGCCACGGGGGCCGGCGACAGCTGACCGATGCTGGAGGATTCGCCGACTTTGTCGAGAGGTGGGCGAATCACCCCCTCAGTCACTGCAACGCTGAAGTCCCGGGCAGCTTTGTTCAGCACATTGACAAAAGCCGCTTCGTGAGTGAACACGATGACTTGGCGGGTCTTGCGCAAGCTCTCCAGGCGCGTTACGACCCGCGACCGGCGACCGGCATAAGCGACGAGACCGGATCGTCGAGGGCTACCGCGGATTTAGATTCGTCGTATTCGACCTCTGTGAGGAGCCCAGCTAGGCCCAGCGCTGTCTGTTCACCTTCGCTGAGGACGTGGTCGATGTCTACTTTCATCGTTGCCCCAAGCAGCTTCGGCCGATGCTCAAGAGTGGCGTCCCGCCGTCCCCGCGCCGGATCAAGCGTGACACTCCGCAAGTGGAGTCGCTCCGTCTCACGAGTGAACCGATCCCGCGCCGAACTCGTGTCATGTTCGGTCGATAGTGCCTATCGGCCACGCGGCCTGCGAACCGTCAGCGCCGGGGTGCCTCTCGAACTCGGTGCTTACCACTCGCTACTCACAGTTGATGGCACATTTGTTGACGGTTAAGAGTTGGAAAGGGTGGAATAGCATGGCCCATGAGGACAGTAACGTGCTGCCGGACCTGCACTCGGAAGTTCCGAACATCTGTATTCCAGTGCATTCGGTTGGACATGTCGGGGTCAAGCGGATCGTCGCGATCGATGAGCATGACAGTGCGGCGATGGTCGTCATGGACATCTCAGTCGGTTTGTATGCCCACCAGCGTGGCGCGCACATGTCCAGGCTGATCGAATGCGCCGACCGGATAGGTCCACAGCCGACCGTGCTCGACTACGCCCAAGGCATCTTCGAGCGGCTGCGCGGCGCGGTGCCCGGCGCCGCGTCCTGGTCGGTGGACGCGCGGGCCACCATCGTGTTGCCGCACGACGGCGGGTTCAAGCCGATCGAGGAGATCTGCCGGATCGAGGCGGCAGAGCGGACCGAGGTGACCTGGGGCGCCGCATTCAAGGTTTGTCTGGCCTGTCCCCAAGCCCAGAGCGCGATCGCCTTCGACCGTGACGATATGGACAACGTCGGCGAGCATCCGTCCCACAATCAGGTTTGCGACCTGGAAATCACCGTGACCGGGGACTTGACGGCCGTGGCCGGTCGTTCCCTGGCCGACCTGCTCGCCGTTGGAGAGTGCGCGGCCAGCGGGCCGGTGCGGGAGCTGTACAAGCGGCGTGGCGAAGCCGACGCGGTCACCGCCATCCACCACCACGCGGTGTTCGCAGAGGATGCGCTCCGGCTAATCGCCGACAAGACCAGGGCCCAGTTCCCGACGGCTACCACGGTCACTTGCCAGATCGTGAACTACGAGAGCATCTTCGAATACCCCCTCCGCTGTGTCGTCAGCGTCTGAGGGTTCCGGGCCTGAGCTGTCGATCGTGCTGCTGACCTTCAACCGGTGGGACCGGCCGGATGACCGTTTACTTCAGCAAGGGCGTTAGCGGTCAACGGCGCCTCCTCGATCCGACCGAGCTCGCCCGACCCGCCGACGATAAGTTGTCCGCGCCCTTCACATGGCGTTACCACGTGGGCAACGGGGCCTACCAGTCCCATCGAGGCCAGGCTCTAACCCGAAAATCACGTCCAATTCCAGGGAAATGAGCTGACGATCGTGAAGCGACACCCCGGAGAGGCTACTTCAGCAACGCAATACAACGTTGCACGCGCCCGAATAGCCAGGTGAATCACCTAGGCAGCTTCAACACCCGGCTGTTGCCGGCGTCGGCGACGTACACATCACCGGCGGCGTCCACCGCGACTCCCCCGGGCGGCCCATTCAGGCCGGTGAACGACAGCGGGGTCGCGGTGCCCGCTCCCGGCGCCAACTTCAGCACCGGGTTGCTGCCGGAGTCGGTGACATAAACGACGCCAGCGGCGTCGACCGCCAGACCGCCCGGGCCATTCAGGCCGGTGAACGGCGGCTGGGTTGCGGTTCCGGCCCCAGGCGCCATCTTCGGCACCCGACCGTCGAGGTAATCCGTGACGTAGAGGTCACCGGCGGTGTCCACCGCCACGCTCCCGGGCACATTGAGATTGGTGAACGGCAGCACGACTTGGCTGGCCGGGGACGGGATTGGGCCGGCGGAACTGGGTGCCGCCGCAACGGAACTGGACGCCGCCGCGGGATTCGGGCCGCCAGCGTGGCTGCATGCGCTCAGCACAACCACGCTCAGTCCAACGAGGCCCACGATCCCCCGACTGCGTCGGGTCCACCGTCGGGTCCGTGCCGTTTCGGTCACGATTTCCCTTCCACTTCATTGGGGATGGTGGGGTCTGCTAACGCCGGCCCCGGCGAGCAGTACTCGCCCGCCATCCCACATGCTTTCGTGGAGCGCTCCCGCGGGCCACGCTTTCGCCCACCGACTCCTTCAGCGGCCTGGCGTGGCGCTGGGGTCGTTCGCGGTCGCGGTGCGCGTCCACCGGGTGCTGCCACGGTGTACCGCTCACCTCGCGATCGCCGCCGCTGGTGACGCGATTCGCCATGCTCTAGCTCACGCAGTGCATCGGCAACATGCGCCGAATCCCCGCGGTGTCCCTACAGTGAGGTGGTGTCTGATCGGGCGCAGAATCCGTTGGCCCAGAACGCAAGCCGAGTGGTCAGTGAGGCGGCGGCAGCCTTGAGCGGCTCTGAACGCTGTGGCGTTCGCGTCGACGGGCTTTTACATTACGGCGCCGTCGATTTCGACCCGCAGCACCTGGTTGTCTGGATTCTGTTGTCCGGCAAGCCTGATGAGCAGCTCCCAGAATGGATGCAAATCGTCCCGGGTCAGGTGAATCCGGCTTGTCAGATCGATTACCAGTGGCTACTAGAGCTGCGCGAACACATCGTGCAGCGATTCCTCGAGGCCGACTGGCCGCGACCACAGGAGATCAAGGTGTTTGTTGATAGTTCCAACCGGGTTGAGGCAGCGGGAGGAGGCTCCTACTTCAAGGGTTGAGCCTGGCCGATGCACGCACTCGCGTCGGACCAGACGACAATCAATGAGGTGGAAGGTGTTTCAACTACGCGGTGGGTCGCAGGGTTACCTAAGGTTCAGCGTTACTCCGGCGTCGTTGAAGACTTCTTGTATCGCATCGAACAACGTGCGCTGCCCGTGGCGCAGGTCGTTGAGGTAGTGCCGTGATAGCGCGCTGTGCTGCCATTCGAATTCGTACGGCCGATTTTCGGGGGTGCCGAATCCGCCCCGTAGGCAGTCGGCCAGCGCGTCGAGATTTCGGCCGAAGTATCCGCCGGGCCCATTGACGGAGGATCCGATCTCGCGATAGAAGTCGTTGGCTGATCGGATCTTTCGGCCGTCGATTCGGAAGATCACAGGTAGGTTGCCGGCTGGCTCTCGCGTCATCGTCGCCTTTCCCCGTCAGTGACCAGACAGAACGAGTCATAGTGGTCGCCGGTGTAGAAGTATTGGGTCGGATCGGTCAAGGGTGCTCCGCCAGTGACGATGCGCCTCAGCGACCGGTCTCGGGCACGCGGGTTGATCACGGTGTACTCGTGGTAGTACCCCCTGCGCTGCTTAGGCAGATGACCCTCGCGGTTAGCAAACACCACACCGTCACTGCGCGGAAACGGAAAGGGGCCGCCTGCGTGGATGCGCCTGACGGTGTCGACCACCTCGGGCGGCAGGGTGGCCATCGGGCATGTCGGCGCCCCGACTCCACTGGCTGTCGTCGGTGCCGGGCCGGAAGGATGGGTCCGCGCCAACAGCCATCCGCCAAAGATGACGATTAGTGCGCCAAGCGCAACTAGTGCCAACCTGCGTCGACCCACCTGCGCTCCTCGCTGCCCGGGTTGGCTCAATTACACCGGGTCCGGTTGTCCGGTCTATCGAGGATGCCCCTTTACGTCCGGACCGTCATGGCGATCGCCTGCCCTCGGCGAACTTGCGCCCCGCTCTGGTGCGCAGCGGCGCGTGATTGCCTCCACGGCGGCCGACACCCGTCGCGCACTGGTGAGCGAGCTGCTGTCGCTGTTCTGACTCCACTGCCTCGCTGCTTCAGAGTGGGGTGCGCCGCCACGACGGTGGATTGACAATTAACTTTTCAGGATTTAATCAGTTCTTCCGATGCTTCTTTTAGCTTTTACTAAGCATCGAATCTCAGCGGCCGGCGCTGATGACTAAAGTTCCGCACCCCTCAGGCGTGCGTTGGGCAAAGGACGAACCATGTTGAACGCTCGTGCTATTGGTCGGGTTGGCGTCCTGGTCGCGGGGCTCGGTATTGGGGCGGCATTCGCCTCGATACCGGGGACAGCCTCGGCCGACTCGTCTGACTGGCTGTCATCGGTCGATGGCGTTCTGAGTGGCCTGTCGGCGCCTGCGGATACGGCGACGTCACCACTGGACATCCAGATCTCAATCGACGGTACGAACCTGTTCTCCACAGCGGACAACGATGCCACCGCCACGTCGGGCCAGGGGGACATTGCGATCGCCATCGGCGACGGCGCCTCCGCTAAAGCCACCGGGGGCAGCGGCGACTTCGCCTTGGCCGACGGCAGCGACGCACTTGCCAACGCTGGCGGGCACGGCGGCACGACCACGGGCAACGACGACATCGCCTATGTCTACGACCCCTCCGGCACCACAGGCAGCGTCGCCGACGCCGGCGCCAACAACACCGCCGACGGTGATTACGACTACGCCGCCGTCTTTGGGGTTGACGGCGCGACCGCCAGTGCACAGGGAGCCGATTACGCGTACGCCATCGTCAATCTGTTGGATAGCGAATCCGGCTCTGCGGAGACAATCGGCGGCTTTCTCAGCGAACTGCTGGCTTTGTTCTAAGAACGCCGCCAGTGCGGCGGTGAACTCGCGAGACCGGCGGCGGTAGTCCCGGACCTTGCCGCCCTAGTCGGCTTGCAGGACCATTGGGAAGGGGCTGCGGTCCTTGGGTAGGTCACCGGAGAAGCACGGGGAGTCCGCTATCAGCGTCGGCGGATCGGTCACCGGGTCCTTGGCCATGATGTGCAGCATGTAGCCGTCCGGGGCGTAGCCGAAGCGGTTGGGTTTGCGGAAGCCGTCGCGTTCAATGACATACCAGCCCCAGCTTTTCCACGTGTCTCCGAGTTGGGCCACGATGCCGACAGGATCGACGCCGGCCGGCAGATTGAGTTCACCCATCGTCGAGAGCGAGACGGGCGCAACGCCGGTGGTCACGTCTTTGCAGGGGGGTGTGTTGGTGGCGCCGCTGTAGCGGGTGGCGTCCAGGGCGGTTCCGGGCGGCAGTGCACGCAGCGTCTTTTTGAGGTAGCCGAGGATAGTGTCCTGGGCCTGCTGTTGACTGGTCGGGACCACGGGCCGCGATGTCCAGCCCGGCGGCGGTGGCGAAGCGGATGTCACGTCTGGTCCTCCCAGAATCGTTGCGCCAGTAGGTGTTGGCGGGCCGAGTGGACTGTGCCGACCACACCCAGCGGCCAGCACCAGCATCAGCAGGGCCGCGACGATACCGGATCGCATGACGGCGGCGCGTGTCATCGTTGCCCGACCACGAATGGCGGCGACTTGCCCGCGATGATCGAACCCATATTGGCCAGCGCAGGATTCTCCGGGCTCCAATAGCTACTGTGCGCGTCGATGCTGGGAAGCCCCAGCGGCCAGGCGGGTCCGGGAGCAGCCTGCAGCCGGATGGCACCAAAGTTGGGTTGGTCCGGTTCAGGCCCGAGCGACCATTGGGTCACCCCGCCGGCCGCTCCGATGATGTCGTTCTCTGCGCGCATGGCATACACGTGCCCGCCAGAATCGAGACTGAGATCGCCAGCATGGTCAACGAGCATGCCAGGGCTGCCAACGGCGATGATGTTGTTGGCGTCGAGCTGGTGCCCGCCGGATGCGGCAGCGCCGACCATGGTGGACCCGTAGCTATGCCCGATCACGGTGTCGATTGATGGCGCTCCGACATGTGAGGCGCGCTGCCCGGCTTCGAATGCATCCAGGTTCGCCGCGCTAGCTCGCGCTGGATCCGGGAAGTCTGCCTGGCTAAGATCCATAGGCCGGTCATACCCTATCCACGTCGTCACCGACACATCTGCGGGTTTGAGATTGTGGTCAGCATCCAGCGCGGCCCCGTACATGGCCAGCGACTTGTTGTCAGCGCCGTCCATCGTCGTCAAATCTTGGCCGGTGCCGGGCACCAGGATGGCGTTGCGCTTGGCGGTGTCGGGGTTATTGATCGCGATTGCGCCATGGCCCCATTCATCGAGCTGGCCCAGATAGCGGTGCGGGCCATCCTTATTGATTGTCGCTTCGACGTCTTTGTAGCCCTGCAGGCGGTTTTTGACCACGGCCAGCTGTGTCTGCAGCGAATAGATTGCGCCGTCGTCAGCGTTGCGCTCGCCCATCAACTCGTCCAAGCTGTGCTGTATCCCGTCGACATCGGCTTGAGCTCGCTGCTCAAGCTCGGGCAGATGCAACCGGTTGTAATAATCCTTGCCCCGGTGATCTGAAGGGTCCCAGGGCATTCCATCGTGATTGCCGATGTCATGGTCTTGACTGTAGAGCCAGTCCTTTTCTTCCGGAGTCAACTGATTCCACAAATCGGCGAACTGTTTGGGGTCAGTCGGCAGCGGCTTGGACAGCGCCTGCTGGATGTCGGGTCGATTCTCGTGCGGTCCCGGCGGAATCGCCGTGTCACCGTCGGCCATGTTGATCGCTGCTGCCAGCTCCGCGTCAACGGCGTTGGCCTCGGCGATGATTTTGTCCAGCCTTGGCTGCAGCTGCATCTCGGCGATGAGGGCCTCGGTCGGCAGGCACTTGGGTGTCGGGACCACTTTGTTAGAAAGCGGGTCGATCGTCATGTGCAGTTCGGTGGCATCATGCCGCAAGGCGCGCAGGTCGGACTGCACCCGCTCGATGTCGTCCGCGGCTTTACCCGCCGCCTGGGCTACCGCCAACGACTCATTGCCGTGGGCGTCAAGGTCTTGGCGGATCGAGGCATTGGCGTGTTTCCTCGCCTCGGCGGTGGCACCCTCCCAGGTCTCGAACACCGCCAATGTGCTCAGTTGCCGCGACGCCTCCAACGTGGCCTGACCTCGCGCGTTGGCCGCGTGGAACACTTCGCGCACCAACTCGGCACTCCACCGATCAATATCGGCCACGGTCAACGCCACTCGTTACACCCGCGCCGACCCGTCCACCCCATCGGCGGGGCCGATGATCGCCCGTAACTGCTCGGCGTGGTCGCGCTCCATTGCAACGAAGTCGATCCCATCTTGGTTCAGGTCTGTCGCATGGTCGCCCACCCTGGTCACCAACCTGCGCGACGCCTCCAGCCAGTTCGCCGTCTTGGTGTGCAGCGCCGCCGCCGAACTGCCCACCCAGCCCGACTGCGCGGCCACTATGCGG
>Ga0224555_1004814_pt1 | contig 12016 bp, 10 predicted proteins | sample 714S23034metaG_FD_180687 | JGI IMG/M metagenome (GOLD analysis project Ga0224555, IMG submission 180687) | Peat soil microbial communities from Stordalen Mire, Sweden - 717 S2 30-34 | ecosystem: Environmental > Terrestrial > Soil > Wetlands > Peat | place: Sweden: Norrbotten County, Stordalen...
GCAAAACCCAGCCGCACCTGCGGTGCGGGATGATGCTCTATAAATCCCTACCTCTCCCAATGTTGTTCCTGCTCTGGCCCACTTCTGGCGAGTGCAAGTGGGTCACTCTTGCCGAGCGCCGAAGCGCCCGCTCCCTCGTCTCCCTCCGCGACGCCTGGCTCAACCCAAAACCCGCTCCCGGGGAGCCTCCGATATCCGACCTTGACCTGAGAAAGCGCACCCTCACCAACCTCTACAACGCACGCCCCGATTGGCTCGCCAACGCCCACCGCACCCTTGACGAAGCCGTCTTGGCAGCCTACGGCTGGCCCTCCTCGCTCACCACCCAGCAAATCCTCTCGAACCTGCTCGCCCTAAACCACCAGCGCGCCGCCGCCCAACCCACCAAATAGCCTCTAACGCGCCCAAACAAAACAGGGGCCGCATCGGCCCTTGTTCCCTGCTCCCTGTTCCCTGGTTCCCTGCCTTCAACCCATCTTCGACCGAACCACCATCCAGCTCGTCCCGAACTTGTCCCGCAACTGCCCGAACCGGTGCGCAAAGAACGTCTCGCCCATCTTCATATACACCTCGCCGCCCTCCGCCAACAGGTTATAAATCCGTTCCGCCTCTTCGTTCTCGAACCTGGAACCTGGCACCTCGAACTTTCCCCTTGACACATACCAGCTGGTATGCACTCATACCATCTAGTCGGTATGGAGGCAAGCCAATTTTGAATACGCCGCAAGAAATCCTGGCCACGCGACAAACGCCGCATGAATCGAGGCTCAAACTGCTCAACGCAGCCCTCCATATCATCCGCGTCAAAGGCTACGCCGCCACCACCGTCGACGACATCTGCCGCGAAGCCGGCGTCACCAAAGGCAGCTTCTTCCACCACTTCAAATCCAAAGATTCGCTTGCCCTCGCCGCCGTCCAGCACTGGGAGCAGAGCACCGGAGGCTTCTTCGCCTCCGCTCCCTACCACCAGCCCCAGGACCCTGTCGATCGCCTGCTCGGCTACCTCGACTTCCGCGCCGCCATCCTCACCGGCGAGCTGCCCGACTACACCTGCCTGCTCGGCACCCTCGTCCAGGAGACCTACTCCACCCACCCGCACCTTCGCGCCGCCTGCGAACACGCCTTCGCCTCCCATATCGAAGCTCTCACCCGCGACGCCCAGGCCGCCAAAGACCTCTATGCGCCCGACGCGCCCTGGTCCGCCGAGAGCGTCGGCTATTTCATCCAGGCCGTCCTCCAAGGCTCGTTCATCTTCGCCAAGGCCACCCAGGGTCCTGAGATTGCGCGCGAATCGATCAACCACGTGCGCCGCTATCTCACCCAGCTCTTCCGCCCCGATCGCAACTCCGACGAGAACTCCCCGCATGACCAAACCCACTTCACAGATTGAGGCGTGCGTTACAACGATAAATCGTTCCCACGCAGTAATTCTTATCTATTCCAAGGAGGATCGAATGGGCGCTCTCGATAACCATTCCCGCATCACGCCGTTTCTCTGGTTCGATTCGAACGCCGAAGCAGCAGCCGATTTCTACATCGGCATTTTTCCCAACTCCCGCCGGCTCGGCGATTTCCGCAACACCGCCACCGATGACCCGCGCGTCGTGCCGCGCGGCAGCGTCCTCACTGTCGCCTTCGAGCTTGACGGCTTGAAGTTCACCGCGCTCAACGGCGGCCCGATATTCAGGTTCAACGAGTCGATCTCGTTTGTGGTGCGCTGCGACACACAGCAGGAGATCGATGAATACTGGGCGAAGCTGACGGCGGGCGGCAGCGAGAGTCAGTGCGGCTGGCTGAAAGACAAGTTCGGCCTATCGTGGCAGATCGTGCCGGCGCGTCTACCGGAGCTGATCCAGCATCCGAAGGCGATGCAGGCGATGATGAGAATGAAGAAGCTCGATATTGCGGAATTGGAGCGAGCGGCGAAGAGCGCCTTACGGGAATCATATAGATAGGAGCGGGTTGCGATTTCTGCTGGCGATCAACGTGCGCATTGGCCGCACGCGTGCGGCCAAGGTTCAGGCGGTGAGGGCGGTGCGGGCAGCGGCGAGGATGCGGTCTACCTCCATTTGTCCGTGGGAGGTGCTCACAAACGCGGCTTCGAACTGGCTGGGCGGGAGCCATACGCCGGACTCAAGCATGCTCCGGTGGAAGCGGCCGAACGCCGTCGTGTCGGACGCGCTCGCAGAGGCGTAGTCCGTAACCGGGCCGGCGGTGAAGAACCAGGTAAACATCGAGCCCGCGCGGTTGGTGGCAAGCGGAACTTCGGAATCGGCCGCGCGCGCCAGTTCTGCTACTCCGTCCGCAATCGCTTTCGTCACGCGCTCGAGCTGGGAATAGACGGTGGTCTCGTGCTCGATCAGGTGGGCGATGGTGGCGATGCCGGCAGCCATGGCCAGCGGGTTGCCGCTGAGAGTGCCGGCCTGGTAGACGGGCCCCAGGGGCGCGAGGTAGTCCATCACGTCGGCGCGTCCGCCGAACGCACCGCACGGAAGTCCGCCGCCGAGGATCTTGCCCAGCGTGGTGAGGTCGGGTGTGATGCCGTAGACCTGCTGCGCCCCGCCGAGCGAGAGGCGGAATCCGGTCATGACCTCGTCGACGATGAGCAGCGCGCCGTGTTCGGTGCATAGGCGGCGCAGGCCCGCGAGGAATCCAGGCGCCGGCGGAATGGTGCCAGCGTTGCCGACGACCGGCTCGACGATAATGCAGGCAATCTCATTGGGGCGGGCGGCAAATGCAGCTTCGACCGCGGCGAGATTGTTGTAGGGCAGGGCCAGCGTGAATTGCGCAGTTTCGGCCGGAACGCCGGCCGAACCGGGGATGCCGAGGGTCGCAACACCGGATCCGGCTTTGACCAGCAGCGGGTCGGCGTGGCCGTGATAGCAACCCTCGAACTTGATGATGAAGTTGCGGCCAGTGAAGCCGCGCGCCAAGCGGATGGCGGCCATGCACGCCTCGGTGCCGGAGCTGACGAAGCGCATCTTCTGGACGGACGGGAAGCAGCGCCGGACCAGCTCTGCGAGGTTCGCCTCGCCGGCGTGGGATGCGCCGAAGCTGGCGCCACGGCCGGCAGCTTCGCGGATAGCTTCGACCACGGGTGGGAAGGCGTGGCCGAGAATCATCGGGCCCCAGGAGCCGAAGAGGTCGACATAGCGGTTGCCGTCGACGTCATAGAGGTACGCGCCTTCGGCCCGGACGACGAATGGGGGGTGGCCGCCGACGGCGCGGAAGGCGCGGACGGGGGAGTTGACTCCGCCGGGGAAATATTGCTCGGCGCGGCGCTCGAGGTCGAGCGAATGCACGAAGGGCTTGAATTCGTGGGGTTCGGATGGCATGGGTTAAGTATAGGAGTCCGGATGAAGCCCTGCCCTTTGCGAGCAGTGGGCTCGGGCGAGAGTCTATGCTTGCTTTCGCTTTGTACATACAAACCGATGATTTGTTGATACGGTTGGGGTTATGGTTCTGTATATACAAATGGCTGATGATTCGGTTGGAGTTATGGCGCTGTATATACACGGTGACCTATGCTTTCCGGCCGGCTTCGCGGTGAGCTTTTGCGGGCTTCGGGTTCGGCGCCCCGGCATGTGATTCGAGCCCTACTTCTTATGCGTGGTGACCCCCTTTTGTATATACACCTGTTTGTTGATTCGGTTGGGGTTACGGTTCTGTATAGACAAATGTCTGTTGATTCGGTTGGAGTTATGGCGCTGTATATACACGGTGACCTATGCTTTCCGTCCGTTTCGTCTGAGCTTTCCGCGGGTTTCAGGTTCGGATTGCGTCGCCACCCCGGTCTGCGATCCGAGCCCTACTTCGATTCTACGCGGTGGGAGGGATATCACTGCGGGTGTATCTGGTTCAGGTGGGGTGGGTTGTGCGATTTCTCTTGACAGGGTGGGGCGGTGGAAAAGAGGGCGGAAATGGAAGGAACGGCTTGGCTACCCCCACCCATGACGGTGAAGCTGTCATGAATGGGGCACCCGTCTCAGAGTTCCTGGGCCGAGCATCTCGTGCAAAGCAGCGCCGAAGTGTGAGCGATGCCGCTGTAGTGGCCGAAGACAATGACTCCCAGGGAGTTACCGGCGTCGTCTTGTTGGATGCCGTAGTCGACAGAGTCCGAGCTGATGGTGCTCTTGATGAAGCTGAGCCAGCGATAGAGGTGTTCCGTTTCGCAGCGCACTTCGTCTTTTACGGCTGCGTACACATTTGGTGATTTTAGGAGGAGGGCGCCGGCGAAGATGCATAGGGCCTCGATTGGTTTCGATTCGGCATACCCTCCTGCCAGCCGCCAAGTCGTCACCCCGTCGGTCGAATGCCAGTCAGCTCTGACGCAACTCGAACAGGTTTCAAACTTTTCAGAGAGGTGCTGCCATTCCGGAGCTCGACTAACGGGCGGCGGCTCTTTGCTGTTACTTTCTAGCACCCTCCTGTGCTCGTCTCGCCAGACTCCGAAGGCGGCGTAGAGGAGAAACGTTACTGCGAGGAGTGCAGTTCCGCCGATGATCCACGCGTTCCCTCGTCTGCTCAGGGCGGCGATCAGGCCGAGCGCCGTGAAGACAGCACAGCTCATCAAGGGCCACCATCTCTTTAGCAACGCGGCGAGGAATTGTTTTAGGTCGTTCATGGGTTCGGTCCGAGGTCTAAGGTCAGATTGGTTGCCGCCTCTGCGCGGGAGCGGGGGGCTTTGCGGAAGGTGGTGTCGCGGGTTAGGGGGCGCTGGACGGATTTGTTGCCTTCGATGAGGTCGTGGATGGTGAGGAGCTGGATGCGGGGGTATTTGTGGCCGGCCGAGCCGGAGATGCCGGGCGAGGTGTAGAAGCCGGCTTCGGCGGCTTCGCGGCGCATCTCGCGGGTGGGTTCGGCGAAGGAGATGTAGACGCCGATTTCGGCCTTCTCGCGCTGGAGGACGCCGATGAGGTCGCGGACCTCGGAGACGCCAATGTTCTGGCCGCCTTTGACGGAGAAGATGATCTGTTTGGACGTGCCGGAATTGTCGTCGTGGAAGTAGAGGCGGCCGTCGATGCCGCGGTCGGCTCCTTTCTTGATGGCTTCGTTGGGACGTGCTCCGCAGAGGCCGAGCGCCCAGTACTGGAACTGGTATTTGTTCTCTTCGGCGAGCTGGGCGGCCCCGGCTACGTCGGTGGGTTCGCCGATGACCTGGTAGGTGGAGCGGATTTCGGGGCCGTAGGCGTCGTCGAGGCGGGTCTTGATGAGGCCGATGGCGAGGTGGGTGATGTCAATTCCGATCCAGCGGCGGTTGAGTTTTTGCGCAACCTGGATGGTGGTGCCGCAGCCGCAGAAGGGATCGAGGACCACGTCGCCTTCGTTGGAGGAGGCGCGCAGGATGCGTTCGAGGAGAGCTTCCGGTTTTTGGGTGGGGTAGCCGAGGCGTTCCTTTGCCACCATGTTGATTGGGGGAATATCGGCCCAAACATCTTGGGCGGGTGTTCCGCCTTTTTCATCCAGGTAGGTCTTTATATAGGGCCATGCGCCTGGTGTGGTCGGCCAGTGTACTAATCCCTCGGCATCGAGTTCGTCCATCTTTGCTGGGGTCTTCGCCCAGTGACGATTCTTGGGTGTCGGATCAATGCCTCTCCACGGCTGGCCTGTTACGCCGTGTCGGACGCCGGCTCCCGTTGGATTCTCGTGCTTGTATCGTCGCCCGTCGGCATCGACGTGCCTATAGTGCTTCTCAACATAGCTCTCGTCATAGACTTGAAAGATCCTGTTCCAACGTGGCTCGTCTCCCTTCGCGGAAAAAAGGATGACATCATGGCTCGATCCGTAGCGGTTCGCGCTATTGTGGCCGTGACTTCTCTTCCAAATGATCTCGTTCCTAAAATGTTGAGGGCCAAAAACTGCGTCCATGAGGAGCTTGAGGTAGTGGCTGGCAGTGGGATCGCAGTGGAGGTAGATGGAGCCGGATTCTTTGAGGACGCGGCGGAGTTCGACGAGGCGCGGGGCCATCATGGCGAGGTAGGCGAGCATGTCGGTGCCGCCGAGGAGGGTGTGGAAGGCGCGCATGGCTTCGGCGACGCGGCCGCCGGTTTCGACGACTTCTTCGTAGGAGCGGGCGGCTTCCTGGTTCCACTCCCAGGTGTCCTTGAACGCCGTTATCTGTGACGCCGAGCGCGCGCCGTCTTTTTCCGCGAAGAGGACGTTGTAGTCCTGGCGGGAGTTGAAGGGCGGGTCGAGGTAGATGAGGTCGACGGACTGGTCGGGGATGTAGTCGCGGAGGACGGCGAGGTTGTCGCCGTAGTAGAGCTGGTTGGGCGCGGGATTCGGGTGCGGGGGCATTGGGGATGATGTTAGCAGGGGGATGGGGGCCAACATCTCAGAAGCGAGATGCTCACCCCAGCGAGCAGGCTCGCCGGGGACCCCGAAATGTGGGGCACCCGGTTTGGTTGGTGGGCACAAGGGCAACTACGGAGATTCTGACCCGTTCCGCCCCAGCCAGCAAAGCTGGTCGGGGACCCCGGTTTGGGTCAGAATGACGACCGGTGGATTGGGTCAGGGTGACGACCGAGGTTGTTATCCTCACGCGCGCGGCTGGTAGACTGGGTTTTCGCGGATGGTCTGACGTAGTTCGGATTTTGAGGCGACAGGCTTCCGGCTGACGTGCGCCGCTGGTCCGGGCTGGTTCAGGGCACGAAGGTTGGTTCGTGGCAAGAGTTCAAACGAGAGTCGACGTGTCTGAAGAGTCTTCCAATTCGTCTGCGCCGGCCCCCACCCGTGACGGTGGGACGGTCACGAACGGCGCACCCGCGGTTCACGGTGCACCCCCTGCTCACGGCGCACCCGCGGCGGCCAAGCCCGGCCGCACGAAGATTCCGGCCACCTACGCCGCGGCCGGTGTCGACATCACTTCAGGCGACCGCGCCAAGCAGCGGATCAAGATGCTGGCGAGGAAGACCTTCAACAAGCATGTGCTGTCGGAGATTGGCGGCTTCGGCGGGCTGTTTGCGCTGGACCTGGAGAAGTTTCCGCAGCCGGTGCTGGTGTCGAGCACGGACGGCGTGGGGACGAAGCTGAAGGTTGCGTTTGAGCTGGGGATCCACCACACCGTGGGCGCGGACCTGGTGAACCATTGCGTGAACGACATTGCGGTGCAGGGCGCGACGCCGCTGTTCTTCCTCGACTATCTGGCGACGGGCAAGCTGCGCGAGCAGGATTCGGAGACGGTGGAGACGGTGGTGCGCGGGCTGTCGGAGGCGTGCCGCGCGAACGGCTGCGCGCTGATCGGCGGCGAGACGGCGCAGATGCCGGGCTTTTATGCCGACGGCGAGTACGAGCTGGCGGGGACAATTGTGGGCTGCGTGAACCGGCCGGACATTATTACCGGCGAAGGGATCCAGATCGGCGATGTGCTGATCGGGCTGCCCTCGAACGGGCTGCACACGAATGGCTACTCGCTGGCGCGCAGGCTGCTGTTTGAGGTGGCGCACTACGGGCCCGACCAGTACGTGAACGAGCTGAAGGACAAGACCGGCGCGGCCCTGATGCGGACTCACCGCAGCTACCTGAGCGTGATCAAGAAGCTGACCGCGGGCGAAGGGCTGGTGCGCGGCATGGCGCACATCACCGGCGGCGGGATTACGGAGAACCTGCCGCGGATTCTGCCGCGCGGGACGGGCGCGGTGGTGGACCTGGCGAGTTGGACGGTGCCACCCCTGTTCGAACACCTGCAGCGGCTGGGGGACGTGGAGCAGGACGAGATGCTGCGGACGTTCAACATGGGCATTGGGCTGATCGTGGCGATCCCGGCGGAGCAGGTGAAGAAGGCCAAGGCCATTCTGAACCGGGCGAACGAGCGGCACCACATGATCGGTCGCATTGTGCGCGGCGAGCGCAGAGTCACCTACAACTAGGCGGCGGCGCCTATTGTCCCCTGAAGAGGAAGCCGAGCGTGGTGGTGACCTCGGCCGGAGTGCCATTGGCCAGATATGGCTTGAAGCGCCACGCCTGCACCGCCTGGACGGTCGCGGGCCGCATTTCGATGGGCCCGCTGACGACCCGAATCTCGGTCACGTAGCCTTCCTGAGAGATGGTGATCTGGACGACGACCGTGCCGCTGATGCCCCTCGGCTGGTCTTTGGGATAGCTGGGCTGGGGTGCGGATAGAGCGTAGGCGATCATGGTGGTGGACGGCACGTACAGCGGTGGGGCCGGCGGAGCCGTCCGGTGAGCGGCGGTGCCGGCGCCGGGCAGGGAGGAAGCGGGAGGTGCCGCGACGGCGTCGCGGACGGTCACCTGATTGGTATACGGCCAGACGGCTGCCGGGGGTGGTGGCTGCGGGGCTTTTGGGCGAGGCTTCGATGCGGCGCTCGTCCCATTGTGCGAACTTTGCGGCGAGTATAAGGCCATGGACGGATCGCCCGGAGCGGCAAGGACTATCTGAGCTTGGGCTGCATCGCCCGGCGCCGCGGAACCCTGGCTGGAGCTGTCGGACGGTGCGAGCGGCTTGAGATCGGGGTAATCATTGATCGTCTTAGGGTGCAGGGACGGATAGATGAAGAGCCCAGCCAGTCCGCTGATGACGACGATGAGCGCGGCGAACGTAATGAAGGTGCCGGTGGCCATGCGAGGGGTGACCCGGAGACGGCCCATGGCGAGACTGGCCGGTTCGACCCAGGGGACATAAGGTGGGGGATCGGGCCGGGCGGCGGCGGGCACGGCGGCGGTCGGTGCTGCGGGGATTGGGTCGGCGGCGTGGCTCAGTTCGGATGGCACGGGCAAGGCAGCGGCAACGGGCGAGGGGACAGCAGCTACCGCAGCGACCGGCGTTACCGCGAGGAGCGGTCCTGGGGGAGTTGGCGGTGGCGGTACGGCGAGCGGCGCGACGGCCGGAGCAGAAACGACCCCAGCGGCGGCATGGGAGTTCTGCACGACGCGGCTAGCGGGCCTGAGATAGGCGTGGCGAGCGAAGAAGGCAGCCTCGTCGATTCGGGACGGACGAGACGCGCGGTGGGCGGCTTGCCCCGGGGCGGCGTCAGCGGCGAGCAGGGTCGCAGCGGCATCCATGGGCGGAACTGCCGGCGGAGTTTCGATTCCGGCTGCGGGAACGGCCGCGTTGAGTGGATGGGCCGCGTCGGTTTCGTGGATGGTCGCGCGCCGCCCGAATGCGTCGGCCGGCGAATGGATGGCAGAGGTCAGATCGTGAAGATGCGGCTGAAGCCGATTCACACGGTTTTCAATCTCTTCCAACAACGCCTTGAGCTCGCTCAGGGTGAGCCCCTCGGTGTTCGCGTCAGGGCGGGCTGGGTGCATCGCCGGGTCAGCCAGCGAGCGTTCCCGGACAATGTCGAGAGCTTCCTGAAGGGTGCGGGCGCCGGGGACCGCGGGCCGGGATGCTGCGGGCTCCGCGTCGGCGGGTTGCGGGGTTGGCAGAGGCTCTTCGCGCTGCTCCGGCTGCCTCGGAGCAGGCCAAGACAGAGGTTCCTTTGGCTCGAATGTGCGATTGGTCCAAGCCTCATAGCCGGTGAGAAATGCGGAGCGCATACTATCGGGGACTTCGACCGTTCCGTCGCGCTTGGGAAGTCCGGGGCCACCGAGAGCGCGGGCGACGAGGGCGAGAAGCTGTTCGCCGGAGAGGTCGTCCGCAGACATGTGGCTGATGGCGGTGCAGAGGGTGAAGAGTTGGCTGCGGAAGGCGTCGTTGGAGGCGAGGGTGGAGGCGAAATTCTCGAAAGTTGCGAGGTCGCCGGTCTTGATCTTGCGGCGCTCAAAAAGGTTCATCAGGTCGCCGATGAACTGATTATCGGAGACCTTTTTCGGGACCGAGGCCGAGAGAAAAGACATGAATCACTCCCTCCGGAAGACGGGGGCCCAATTGACTGTGAGTCACTAAGGTAACCTAGTTTGTCAACGTTTTCCACCCCCTGCGTGGATGAAATTGCTATAAAATGCTCCTCCCGGGGCGTCGCCTGCCCGGGGATCCTGGCCCCAGTGCCGGCTAGCGACCCAACTTCAGCAGGCTTCGGATGCACTTGTAACCAGTCCCGCACGCTTCAGCGTGAGGGCATGTTTGCTGCGGCTGCGACCTGCCCCGCGTCCAGGCTCAGCGGACTGGAAAGGGCGATCTGGAACTGCCAGCCGGCATCGAAGAGCAGATAGTCTGAATTGTTCTTGTGGTGGAGCATCACGATCATAAATGTCACAAAAACGGCGACCATCGCTGAGGATACCGCAATGAAGATATTCCTTCCGGTAGTCGGGAGCGGCGGCAGGGTTGGCTCGGTGACCTGTGCGCGCGAGGTGAAGCCCTCGCCGCCATAGAAGGCGATCGGCGCCCGGCCCATGCCAAAGCCGGCCGGGGGGACCGCTTTGCTCAGCAATTCCGGCGAGATCGCGCCGGGGATTTCATTCCTGGCCTGCGTATTCGCGGCGTCCAGCGTCGCAGTATATCCATTGGCGTAGAGCAGGCGGGTGAAGTGGATCTGCACGTCCGGCTGATGCGTCGTCTTGGCCTGGGCGGTCAGCGAAGTGACGACGCCCTCTACATAGGTTCCGGCGGGAATCGCCAACTGGGTGCCCACGGTTATGGGAAACGCGACCACCGCGCGCACCGTATCCCCCACTTTGGTCGACTTGCTCTTGATCTGGCTGACCAACGTGAGCGGAACCACGGTCCCGACGGGCACGGTGATGGTCTGTGCCGGTGCGCCGGAAGATGCCTGCCCGGGTGCTGGAGTCTGCGGCCCGGCGGCAAACGCGGTCTGGCTGGCAAATACCGAAAGAACCAAGAGTCCTGCAATGAGCTGAGACTGCACCAAGGCAAAGGCCGAACCGAGCTTCATGACTGTCCTTTCTTCTCGTCCTGCAACCGGGTCTTCGTCTTTTTGGGTGGCGTGGGATTCTGTTTCACCGTCACCCCGCCCGGCGTGCTGGAAATGACCAACGGCGGTGGAGGGCAGACCGTGCCCGGCGTGCCCGGGTCGCCCGGCGTTTCCGGCGTGCCCGGAGTTCCCGGAATCACGATGTCAGGGGTGCCCGGAGTACCCGGTGAGTCCGGCGTACCGGGCGTGCCCGGCGTACCCGGAATCACGGTGGCCGGGGTTCCCGGTGTGCCCGGCGTACCCGGGGTCCCCGGCGTTCCCGGCATGGGCCGGCAGAGGGTCGCCGGTTTGAACTGCCCCGGCGCGGGCGGGCGCGAGAGCGGGACCGCCTGCGCGACCCTTGCCGCATTGAGCGCGAGCGGCGCCTCCAGAGTCATCTCGATCTGCGATCCGTTGTCCAGCAGGATGTCGTTGTTGCGGCTGACCTGCACGGTGACCATGCTGAGGGTTGCGCCAGGGCCGGCGGCGGGGGCGCCGGGCTGGTCCGCATCGGGAATCGCAACCGTGTAGCCGTCGGCAAAGATGATCTGGTCGAAGTGGACATCGATCTCGGCACGGGCGACCTTGCGCGTGGGCGGGACGATCGAGTCGATGGTGCCCGCCACATAGGTTCCGGCAGGAATGGCGATGCTGTTGCCCACAGTGACGGGGAAGATGGTCTGCAGGTAGAGCGGGTCGCCCGCCTTCGCCTTCGCGGCCCACACCGGGCGGGTGAGCGCCATCTCCACCTTGCTCGCGGAGGGCAACACAACCGGCGGCGGTGCGTCTGCCGGCGGCTGGTAGGCTATCCCCTGTTCAATACCAAGGCTCAAGAAGACAATCGCGAACAGCAACGGCGGCAAGGAACGGCCCATTTCCATCACCTGCTGAGGAGTACGTAGATGCGCGCCGCATTGTTTCGAGGAATCCGGATACCGGACGCGCGCGGTCACGGCCTTTCGGGGTTAGACGAATTCATCAGGGGAACGATGCTTCTTTTCGTGTGAGATTGAGGGAAGGGATGCAGCGTGGGTTGCGGTGGTGGATTCTGCGCGGGAGCAAGGATTGGGCGGAAGGGTCGAGTCGGCCCCGGGAGTTTCACCCAGAGCCGCTCACAGGACCGGACGTGAGCCTCTCGACTCATCCGGCTCGTGCCACCAATTTGAAGGCTACCGCCTTCCGTCCAAATATGAGGGCTCATC
>Ga0224555_1004816_pt1 | contig 12013 bp, 10 predicted proteins | sample 714S23034metaG_FD_180687 | JGI IMG/M metagenome (GOLD analysis project Ga0224555, IMG submission 180687) | Peat soil microbial communities from Stordalen Mire, Sweden - 717 S2 30-34 | ecosystem: Environmental > Terrestrial > Soil > Wetlands > Peat | place: Sweden: Norrbotten County, Stordalen...
CAAGTGCTTCCGCAGATTCGCCACCCGCTACGAGAAATCCAAAGCCTGCTCCAAAGCCATCGTTGCCCTCGCCTGCGCCTGGATTTGCCTGCAACTATATGTCGATACGGTCTAGAACTTGCGTGCCGCTGCACTACAACACCCTTCCCGATGCTTATTCTGACTTCTCTTGACCGCTGCCAGGAGCCAAAACAACATTGCGAGGTCAATCTGCAGTGACTGCCATCACATTTATGACACGGTGAGCTAGGTCACAATTTGCAGGTATAGAAACTTCAGCCTGTGACTTGCAACACTGAGCGCCATCGATCAAGGGTAAACGGCTGTCCCTTGTTTTTCTCGCGGGCATAAACACTGTGGACATGAGGCTGCAGCGCATTTGTCAGAAGGAGGAACATGAGACGCAACATCTCGCTTTGCGTGTTTGTATTCATTGCCGGCTGCTGGGGATTGGCTCCCGGTGCGAAGGCGCTTCCCAGTTATGCGCGTCAGACGGGTTTGCCCTGCAGCGGTTGCCATACCACGCCACCGGAGTTGAACGCCTCAGGCCGGCTGTTCAAGCTTCTGGCTTACTCCGACCGGTCGGAGAACAGCATCACAGCCCCGTCCGACAAGCGCCGCTCCGGCCTGAACATGCTTGAGTTTCTGCCATTGAGCGCATTTCTTGAGACCTCGCTGACCAGCACGAAGGCTCCCCAGCCCGGCACCCAGAACTGGAACTTCGAATTTCCCCAGGACATTTCGCTTTACCTTGCGGGAGCCTGGGCCACGCACCTGGGCAGTTTTATGCAGATAACCTATAACATGCAAGACGATCACTTCAGCATTGATAACACCGATATTCGCTACGCCGACAAGACGAAGTTGTCGGGCAAAGAGCTGGACTACGGTCTCACTTTGAACAATAACCCGACTGTAGAAGACCTCTGGAACAGCACGCCGGCGTGGGGATTTCCATTCATCGCGCCTGACTCGGTTCCCACTCCCGCCGCGTCTCCGGTTATCAACGGACTACTGGGAGTGGATGTGGCGGGCCTGGGCGCCTTTGCGATGTGGGACCAGCACCTGTATTTTGCGGGAACGCTTTACCGCTCCGATCACGTTGACGATACGCAGCCGACGACGGGGCAGTGCTGCAACTACAACATTCGCGGCGTAGCGCCCTATTGGCGGTTGGCATGGCAACAGAACGGGCGAACGGCGAACCTGGAGGTGGGCGCCTACGGGATTCACATGAAATCGACGCCGGGGGCGGTAACCGGGCCGGAGGACAGTTATACGAATTTTGGCCCGGACATCCAGTACGACCGCACCTTCGGCAAAGACGTTCTTTCCGTTCGGGGCAGTTATGTCCGGGAGAATTCAGCGCTGGTTGCCAGTGCGGACAATGGGAATGCTAACCCCGGCCCGCATCATTTGAATGCGAGCAATGCCAACGTGGAGTATCACGTGGGGAATCGTTACTCAGGGACATTTGGATGGTTTCTGACCAACGGAACGACAGACATCAACTTATACCCTCAAGCCGCGGTGACAGGCAGCGCCAACGGCAATCCGAGAAGCGCCGGAATTATGGCAAACGTCTCCTACTGGCCGGTCCAGAATCTTGACCTGGCCGTGCAGTACACCGACTACACCCGATTCAATGGCGGGACCACCAACTATGACGACGCAGGGCGCAACGCCAGCGACAACAACACCGTTTACCTACTGGCGCGGTTCGTATTCTGACGCGGGCTGAAAAGCCCGCAGTCGCGCCATTCCGGACTCTGTTTTTTCACAACCAGGAGAACATATGAAGCGCATCGAATTGGTTCTACTCATCGCAATGGCGGCATTCGGAACAACGGCCTATGCGGGCACCATCCACGGCAAGGTTTCGGGAGTCAAAAGCGAGTCAGTGGTTTACGTGGAAGCCATTGCCGGAAAGACTTTTCCTGCTTCCACCGAGCACATGACAATCGACCAGAAGGGCTTGATGTTCGTGCCGCACATCGCGGCGGTCGAGCAGGGCACAACGGTGGAGTTTCTCAACAGCGACAGCGTTGCGCACAACGTTTTCTGGCCGTCTATCAGCGGCAACAAGAAGCTGGGGCACAACCTGGGCACGTGGCCCAAGGGGCAGCGGCAATCCTTCAAATTCGACAATCCAGGGATTGTTCCCCTGTACTGCAACGTTCATCCGGATATGACGGCGTACCTCATTGTTTCTCCGACGCCATACTTTGCCATTACGGATAAGTCCGGCGCGTACAAGATTGACAATGTTCCCGACGGCGCGTACACGGTGACGGCCTGGAACGAGGGAGCCAAGAGCAAATCGAATCCAGTGAAGGTTGCCGGAGACACCGCGGCGGACTTCACGCTCAGCAAGTAAATCGGCGCGGGCGGAAGAGTACTCTCTTGCGCCCGCAGTTTTTTTCTAGCAACGGGAAAGGCTCCGGGATGCTGCAACGCTTTGTCGACAAGAAAGTTGACAGGGATTGGCTGAACACCAACTTCCCCTGCATGATGGCTTGCCCGGCGCACACCAACGCGGGCCGGTATGTAGCGTTGATTGCCGAGGGCGAGTTTGAAGAGGCGTATCGGACGGCGCGCGAGCCCAATCCCATGGCCAGCATTTGCGGGCGGGTATGCGCGCATCCCTGCGAGACGGCGTGCCGGCGCGGAGAGATCGACAAGCCGATCGCGATCCGGGCGCTCAAGCGATTTCTGACCGAACGCTACGGTCCGGAGTCGCGGCATCCGATCAATGTGAACACGGGGCGGACGCAGCCCAAGCTCGATTTTCGCGTGGCCATTGTGGGCGCAGGCCCGGTAGGGCTCTCCGCGGCGCACGACCTGGCCCTGATGGGCTACGCCGTCACGATTTTTGAGGCCTCGCAAGTGGCGGGCGGGATGCTTTATCTCGGCCTGCCCGAATATCGTCTGCCCCGGGACGTGGTGGAAGCGCAGGTACGCGAGATTCTTTCCACCGGCGATATCACATTGAAATTGAACCAGGCGGCCGGGCGCGATTTCAAGGTCGCCGATCTGCGCAGGGAATTCGATGCGGTTGTGATAGCGGTGGGCGCGCACCGCAGCCGCGACCTGACCATTCCCGGTGTGGACCTGGACGGGGTCTACAAGGGAATCGATTTTCTGCTCAACGTAAATCTCGGCTACCGGTTCACCATTGGGAAGAAGGTTCTGGTCATTGGTGGCGGCAACGTGGCCATGGACGTGGCCCGGTCCGCGGCGCGCGAGGTGCTGCGTCAGCATGCGGGCGGGGTGGAGAACTTCGAGCCGTCTCAAGGGAGCATGGATGCGGTGGCCGCCCGCGAGATGATGGACGTCTCGCTCTCCGCGCTGCGCCTGGGCGCGCAGGAGGTACATCTGGTCTGCCTGGAGACTCGGGGTGAAATGCCCGCCGCGCTGGAGGAGATCGAAGAGGCCGAAGAAGAAGGGATCATCATCCATCCCGGCTTCGGCCCCAAGCAGATCATCGGGGAGAACGGTCGAGCGGTGGCGCTTGAGGTGCTCAAGACCAAGTCGGTTTTCGATGCCAACCGCCGTTTCAGTCCCACTTTCTACGAGAACAGCGAGACGCGTCTGAAATGCGACACGATCATCATGGCCATTGGCCAAGCGCCCAACCTGCAATTTCTGAGCAGCGAAGATGGCGTGGAAGTTTCGCCGCGGGGGCTGATCGCCGTGAACCCGCAAACGCTGATGACGTCTGCCGCCGGGGTGTTCGCAGGCGGCGATTGTGTGTTTGGGCCGCGGCTGATTATCGACAGCGTAGCCGACGGCAAGCGTGCGGCAGTGGGCATCGACGAGTTTCTGCGCGGGCACGAGCACGCAGCCCCGATTGTGGAAGTGGAGGTGCTGGAGCGCCATCGCATGCCGCTCGATCTGCTCGACTTGTTGCGGCCGCAGATTCCGATGCTGCCTCTCAACCGCCGCACCGGGGTGACTGAAGTGGAGATCGGCTTCGACCAAGAAGCCGCAGTGGCGGAAGCGCAGCGCTGCCTGCACTGCTGGGTCAACACGGTATTTGAAGGCAACGCCTCTGACGGCACTTCCTGCATTCTGTGCGGCGGGTGCGTCGACGTTTGTCCGGAGAACTGCCTGGAACTTGTTTCGCTCGACCGCATTGAATTCGACGATGCGACTACCGGACAACTGGGAGAGCTCCGCGATCTGCTGGGAGTGGAACTGGATGACATCAAGGCCGAGGAACTGGGGGTAATCTCTGGCTCGGCCATGCTGAAAGACGAGTCGCGCTGCATCCGTTGCGGACTGTGCGCGGCGCGCTGTCCCGTAGGCACCATCACCATGGAGTCATTCAACCTTGTTTCAGCGGACCCAACCGGATTGATATCCGTTGAATCGATCGACCGTCCATTGCGGTCCAGACCGCCTCTGGCAGGCGCGGTGAAGGGGTAATGCATGCCCGACAAAAAACAATTGACGACCAAGCAACCCGTGGCAGAGTTCGATCGCCGGGCATTCTTCACCAGGATTGGGCTTGGATCGCTGGGCATCGCAGCGGTGGGCACGGTGGTTTTCTCCTACGAGTTTCTCTCTCCCAACGTTCTGTATGAACCTTCGGCCATTGTGAACGTGGGCAAGCCCGACAGTTTCGCAATGAACTCGGTAACCATGGACGTGAATTCAGGAATCTACCTGGTGCGAGCGGAAGAAGGATTCTTTGCGCTCAGCGCGGTGTGCACGCACCTGGGCTGCCTGACCGCATGGAACCAGGACCTGGGCATCATTGCGTGCCCATGCCACGGCAGCAAATTCAAGCGCACGGGGGAGAAGATTGAAGGCCCGGCGCCCAAGCCCCTGCCATGGCTCAAGACCACAGTGAGCGACGAAGGCGACCTGATGGTCGATCGCTCCATCGACATTCCACCATTCCAGTACCTGAGGATATGAGCATGCCCACGAAGGCCGGCCAGATGATTGAGAAAGCGCGCGCGAGCCGGGTGTGGCGATCGGTTTTCCGCAGTGGCACGGGATCGAGCACGCTGCACCGCGCGCTGGCCATCCAGCAGAATATATTCCTGCACCTGTTTGCGACCAAGGTCCGCAAACGCATGGTGCGTTTCAGCGCCACATGGTTCCTGGGCACGCTGACCTTTGGGACATTCCTGATTTTGGTCATCACCGGCATTCTGCTGATGCTGTACTACCATCCCTCGGTGCCCCAGGCCTATGCCGACATGAAGGACCTGCAGTTTGTGGTATCGTCGGGTCTATTTCTCAGGAATCTGCACCGCTGGTCGGCGCAGTTGATGGTTTTCCTGGTGTTCGCGCACATGTTCAAGGTGTTTTACCGCGGCGCGTACCGCACGCCACGCGAATTCAACTGGGTCATTGGCGTGGTTCTTCTTGTGATCACGCTGCTGCTCAGCTACACCGGATACCTGCTTCCCTGGGACCAGCTTGCATTCTGGGCGATCACGGTGGGATCGAACCTGTCATCCGCGGTTCCACTGGTGGGCAACAAGATCCACTTTTTGCTGCTCGGCGGCAACCAGGTGAACGCGAATGCGCTGCTGCGTTTTTATGTGCTGCACTGCGTGATTCTGCCGCTGGCTGCCATCCTTTTCATTGCCGTGCATTTCTGGCGGATCCGCAAGGACGGCGGCCTCTACGTGCAGCAGTCGGAGCCGAAGGCGCAAGCGGCCATTGACGCTGTGCCGCTCGCGAAGGAGGCGAAATGAGCGATCCGAAAGATTTTGTGGCCGGAGTCGACTCCGATCAGCGCCGCTCGCCAACGCGAGTCGTCTTTGTCACCCGCCGCACTTCGGCGCAGGTGAAGGCAACCCAGGAAGACCAGTTGCAGACCTTCCCGGAGGTGCTTTTCAGAGCAGCGCTGGCCATTGAGTTGCTTGCCATCTCGCTGGTGGTGTTCTCGCTGTTTTTCAATGCGCCGCTGGAAGGCATCGCCGATCCAACTCACACACCGAATCCCGCCAAGGCGCCCTGGTATTTTCTTGGCCTGCAGGAATTGCTGCATTATTTTCCGCCCGTCGTGGCAGGAGTGCTGGTTCCCACGCTGCTGATCATCGCTCTCATTGTGATTCCGTATTTCAACATCAACATCGAAGCCAACGGCCTGTTTCTGAAAGACCGGACCAAGCGGCTGCGGTGGTTTTATTTGGCGGCACTGGGAATGCTGATATTTCTGCTGGCGTTCCACGTATACGTGGCCGCCGGGCCTACGGTCATCGTAGCGCTGGGCATGATGGTGGCCGCGAACAGCACACCCGAATCGCACTCGCGGCTGCGCCGGTACCTGGCCGCGAAGCCGCTGGCTTACTGGATCATGACGTGGTTTCTTCTTGAATTGGTTGTGCTCACCGCAGTAGGCACATGGTTCCGCGGCCCAGGCTGGTCCTGGGTATGGCCCTGGAGGAGTTAAGTGCAATACATGAGAAAGGTTCTTTCCTCTGCGTGGCAGGCGCTTTTCGGCGACCCGGTGCGGGCGTTCGGCGTAGTGAGCCTGATCCTGCTGCTGGCGCTGGCGATTGCGCCGGCCAAGGACCAATTCAGCCAGTGGCACGGCTATCAGCGCCAATACCTGACGCTGATTCGGGATCGCGGAGATGCAGTAAGCCTGCGGCGGCGCTTCCAGCCGGGGATTCACCAGATATGGCTGCCCGATCTGGGCGTGGTGGACCGCTGCACGACGTGCCACCTGGGATTGAAAGAGGGCAGTCTTGCGGATGTAAATGAGCAGCCCTTCCGCAAGCATCCGGTGATTCCGCACGCGCTGGATGGATTCGGCTGCGTGATCTGCCATGGCGGACAGGGAGCAGCCACGACGGTTGCCGAGGCGCACCACAGCGAGCGGGTCGGCGAGGAGCCGATTTTGCCGGCCCGTTACATTGAGTCCGGCTGCGGCCAGTGCCACCAGAACGCGTTGCCGGGAACGCCGCAACTGAACCTGGGCCGGACCCTGCTGACGCGCTACGGCTGCGTGCATTGCCACGCTATCACGCGACCGGACGGCAGCCGGGTGGAGGCCACGGATCATCCTCCGTCGCTGGCGCACATTGCCGACAAGACGACGCGCGAGTGGATTTACAGCTGGTTGAAATCTCCCCAGGCTTACGCGATATCTACGACGATGCCGGATTTCAAACTGAGCGACGCAAACGCGAGTGACATCTCGGCTTACCTGGTGAGCGCGAGCACGCCGCAGGCGGGCGATACGGATTCGGCCGGAGTTCAAGCGAATTCGAAAAGCGGCGGACCGGCCGATCCGGCGGCGGGAGCGAGCTTGTACGGCGAATCGTTTTGCGCTTCCTGCCACGCGGTTCAGAATGCCGCGGGCAACCTGGCGGGCGGCGACGTGGGGCCGGAGCTGACGCGCATCGGCAACAAGGCAAAGCCGGAGTGGCTTGCAGCGTGGCTTGCGAATCCGCGTATCTACGATACGACAACGCCCATGCCGCATTACCGTTTTACGAAGCAGCAAATCGCGATTCTGTCCGGCTATCTGCAGGGCAAATCGGATTCAGATTTCGGCACTGGCGTTCATCTGGATGTGGCCAATGCGCAGCAGATTGCGCACGGGCGACAACTGATTGTAGAGCTGGGATGCGCCGCCTGCCACACGATCAACGGTGTGCAGAAGCCAGAGAATTTTGCGCCGGAACTCAGCACCATCGGCAGCAAGCCGCTGCCGCAAATCGTGTTTCTGCCCGGCATGGAGCACACGCTGTCCAGCTACATCGTGGCCAAGATCCGGCAGCCGCGAGCGTTCGGATCGAGCGTAAAGATGCCGCAATTCACGCTGACCGCGGCGCAGACAGATGCACTGGCGACGGCGCTGCTCGCTCTCACCAGCCGCAGCCGATCGATGCCCGACAATCTGCGCGTCGCGGCCGTTCCGGAGACGAACTACCAGCCTGCCGGGCACGCGGGCAAGCTGATCAACGAGCTCGCCTGCCTCAGTTGCCACCGCATCAACGGGAGGGGCGGCGAAATGGCGCCCGACCTCACGTGGGAAGGAAGCGCAGTGCAGAGGCAATGGCTCATTGATTTCCTGCACAATCCCAACACGCTGCGCCCATCGCTGATCCGGCGCATGCCGCGCTTCAATCTGAGCGACAGCGATGACAAGGAATTGACGGACTACATTCTTACCGTCTATCAATCGCCTGCGATCGATGAGGAACAGGCGCCGACGGCCTCCAGTTTGCCGGGGGCCGTGGAGCACGGACGGCAACTGTTCTATTCAAAATATGCGTGCCAGTCGTGCCACATTGTCGACACCAAGACCGACAAGGGATATATCGGACCGACGCTGACGCAAGTGGGCTCGCGATTGACTGCGGCCTGGGTTTACGCGTGGCTGAAGAACCCACAGGCGCTGCGGCCCGGCACGGCTGAACCGAACCAGAACCCGAGCGATGAGGACGCCCGCGCGCTCACGGCTTTCCTGATGACGCTGAAAGGCCCAGGCGGGCGGGGAGCGAAGCAATGATGAGGCAATCGGCCGCAAGCAAAATGTTATGGGCCTGCGCATGGGCCGCGGTTTTGGCACTTGCCGGCGTGGCCGGCTGCAGGCACACTGCCGCACCGGTTCCGGCGTTGAAGGCCACGGCTGCGGGAACGGCGCTGGTGGAGTCCAGCGGCGGCCACCAGGTGGGCGCCACGGGGACGGCGCTCAAAGATCCGCTGGTGGTGCAGGTCAACGACGAGCAGGGGACGGCTGTTCCCGGAGCTCTGGTTGAATTCCATGGCCCGGGAGGAGTGAGTTTCGATCCAGTGACCCAGCTAACCGACACCAGCGGGCAGGCAACCGCGTCGGTTACGCTGGGCACGATTGCGGGGCGCTACCAGCTGAGCGCAGTGACGCCCGGCAAGTCAAAACCGGCAAGCCTGGAGATTGTGGAAACCGCGCTGGGCTATCAGCAGCGGCTGGGATCGATATTGGCGGATAAGTATTGCAACCGTTGCCACGATCCGGAGTCGTCTCCCGAACGGGTGTCGAACTACGACAATCTCGAGGTCAAGCCGCATCCTTTCACGGATGGTAACACGCTGAACAAAATGAGCGATGCGGATCTGACGGCGATTATCCGGCACGGCGGCCCGGCGTTGAGCCGTTCGGCGCTGATGCCGCCCTACGGAGATACGCTGAGCGCAGCGGATGTGCGGGCTCTCATCTCGTATACTCGCGCGGTGGCCGACCCTCCGTATCAGCCGGCAGGGACGGTTTACGAGCGCAAATGAAATACCGCAACGGGCGTTATCTTTTGACTCGCCACGAGATTCAATCGAATTCCGCCAAGGGTCCCTCGCTTACCAACTCCCAACTGCCGAATAGGCGGCCAAGCGACCGGAAAGGTTTCAGCCGGGTTTGCGCCTATGGATAGAAATGAATCAGTAGATGTTGAGATCGCCCGGGTTAGAATCTGCGTCATCGCCCAGGGCTTGACATGGTCACCCAAGTCCAGACCTTGCCCCATCTGGGTTAGGCCGATGAACGCTGGGGCTGAAGGGATGCGCTGCCGCGCATTTCCGGGCGACGCTCGTTGCCATTTTGCGCTCGGCGTTGGCTACCAGACTGAAATTCACCGGCGAGACAGCCATGCAACGCGAATACTCAAGCAGGCCGAGGTGGGTGTGCCTGTGGTGGAGCTGACCCGGAATGTGGGGATCAGTGAACAGACCTTCTATCGCTGGAAGAGGCAGTATGTGGGCCTGGAGTCGGACCAGGTCCGGGAGATGAAGCAACTGCAGGATGAAAACAGCCGGTTGAAGCATCTGGGAGAGTCGCCCTCACAGGGCTCTCGGAAACCTGGCGCCGGGCGAATTCGCCAGTCAGTTCGCGGCTAGCCGCGAACTGACTGCAACCTAAAACCAGTCGAAGACTAACATTGCGATTGGTTCAAAAAGACTGGGCCCTTCAACCGCCGCAGTTTCTCTTAAATCAACTGGTGCAAAACACCGGGCAGGCCAGATTGCGCGAAGCATAACCAGCTCAATAGTTGGTTTGCCTGAAATCGATGAGTTGGGTTTCAATCGGCACATCTTTGGCCATTTTGACCCGCAGCAATGCTTCAAATGGCTTTAAGTCTGCTGCTTTGGAAATGTTCAGATGTTGCAGGAGTTCATGAAGAGATGCCGGATCGCAAGTATAATCGACGGCCGCCTCTGTACTGATGGTCGAACGGCCTGCAAGAATCAGTGTCCATTGAGAACGGTCCAGGCCGCGCATCAATACAATAAGGGCATAGTCCGCATCCTGCTTGCCGGCCTCCGAAGCGGGAGGATATATGCCAGTTTCGCCGGCTCGCGGATGAAGATCGACAATCACCTCGTTCCAGCGATTCTCTCCGGCAGGTACACGCCGGAAAACAAATTCCTGAGGAGTTGGAATCTGCCGCAATGAGAGGTTCTCCGTTGGAGAACCCACGAAAATAAGATTATTGCCACGAGCTTCGTCAAACGTGAACATGGCGCCCGGTTTGATGCGGAAATTTCCTCCGGATTTCTGGAAAAGGCCATCCAATTCCGAAACTCCCAACAGTTCGCCGATCCCGGTGTAGTGCTGGTTGATTTGATCGCGTGAGTCTCGGGATGGATCGAAGTAGCGCAAGCCAGTCTCAGGATTGCCGACGAAAAGCGCGTTGCTGAAGACAACGATGGTTTGCTGCGGTCCGTGAATGAATGGACTCCAGAAAGTCTGAAATGCGGCTGGCAATTCAGCTGCATCATCCCTTTTGGTCGCCGGCCCTGCTGCCCCGCGATGGAAGGCATAAATCACAAATCCGCTGACCACCAGCACAATGGCAAAAATTGCGAGTGCCATAACGGCCCTGACTCGATTTCCAGATGTCGCCGTTGGTTCAAGAGAGCCGTTGGCAGGCGCCGCGGCCGGCGAGTTTGGTTCCAGAGCACCTGTTCTGCGCTCGAACGAGAGCATGTAGGTTCCCTTGGGTACATCCACGAGAATCGGATCGTGGACCCCAGCCGATTGGTAGTACTCGGCAAGCCGGCTGCGCAAACGTCCGGTAAGGACCCGAACGCTGGCGTCTAACTGTGGATCAAATTCCGATGAGCGGCCCAGGGCTTCGGTTGCAATTTGATGCTCCTTGAGATGTTGTGTCGGAGTGCTCAACGTGTGCTCTGCCAGGTATTTGAGCAACTTACAGAGGTTTTCGGAGCGCTGTAGCAAAGGACTGCTTATGAGGCGATTGACCTCGGCGAGGCATTCTCGTGGTGTGAGGCCCTCAAGCGTTCTCGAATCATCATGAAACGTTTCTGTAACGTTGCCCATATGCTTATTAGAATCAAGCGCTTGTAGCGATACAACTCAAACAAACCAAATTTGAACTAGGCACGCTTCCAAACTCCTGACTACTCTCGGTGTGTTCCGGATTATAGGCGGCTGAATTGAGATTGGCAACGCAGCAGCCCCTGGGTCGCAAGGGGGAAACCGGGATAGCCATTCCAATGCCGGCGGAATCACTCAGGAAATTGCTGGTTCAGGTGGTCCTCCAAGCGCCTTGTTATGCCGGATTGGCGTTCGCAATGTGATCCGCGTATTGTACGGTGGACCGAATGGGGGAGGATGATTCACAAAACTGGACGAATTTCGAGGCGTATTTCAATGAAAACGGCCATCTTGCCGGGTATCTTGCCTTGACGGCCACACAGGTCTGCAAGGTGCACTTCAGCAGCAGGAACCAGGGATGATCACCGACTCGACGCTGGAGTTAGGCGTCACAGCCGAAAGTATTTCAGGAGGAAGTAGATGCGATCTACACCAAGGAATCGAATCAGGTTGTTGGCGATGGCTTTATTCATCTTGCTGGCGTTGCCGTTGACCAGGTGCTACGCGCAGTTCAACAGCAGCGTTGAGGGCACCGTAACCGACCAGACCGGAGCGGTGATAGGAAGCGCCCAGGTCACTCTCCATGATCTGCAAACCAACCTCGATCGGACCGATGCGACGCAGGCCACGGGCTACTACCGGTTTAACGGAATCGGCCCTGGAGACTAC
>Ga0224555_1004817_pt1 | contig 12010 bp, 10 predicted proteins | sample 714S23034metaG_FD_180687 | JGI IMG/M metagenome (GOLD analysis project Ga0224555, IMG submission 180687) | Peat soil microbial communities from Stordalen Mire, Sweden - 717 S2 30-34 | ecosystem: Environmental > Terrestrial > Soil > Wetlands > Peat | place: Sweden: Norrbotten County, Stordalen...
TCGAGCAGTTTCGCAGCCTTCGCTCGCGCGTCTACCAGGCTCGCTATGAGGCTCCGCTGAAGACGATCCTTATCTCAAGCGGTATGCCTTCGGAAGGCAAGAGCTTTGTCGCGGCGAATCTGGCCATCAGCCTGGCGCTCAACAATGTCAATAACATTCTGCTCATCGACGCCGATCTGCGCCGTCCTACGCTCCACAGTCTGCTGGGTGCTCCCGACACGCCCGGGCTATCGGAGTATTTGGCGGGAACTGCAGAATTGAATGACATCCTGCAGCGCAACCGCAGTCCCACGACCGTTGACACCGCAAGCGTGCACAGCTTCTCCAACCTCACGTTTATTCCTGCCGGCAAGTGCGGTGACAACTCTTCGGAACTCGTGGCCAATCACCGCATCGAGGAACTGATCTCCACTCTTTCGCCCCATTTCGACTGGATATTGCTAGACTCCCCGCCGGTCCTGGCGGTTACTGATGCGGTCGACATTGCCAGCGCCGCCGATGCCGTTCTGCTGGTGGCGCGCGGAGGCAATACTCCCTACGATGTTGCGCAGCGCGCGCAAGCCGCCTTCCGCAACTCGCGCATCCTCGGATTTGTGCTCAATGCCGTCAAGGACGCTCCACGCCGCGGATCTTATTCCTACTACTACGGTGGACCGGAAGCCAGCAACCGAGCTAAGCGGCGAAAAGACAAGCGGAGCCAGGCATGATCAGGCTTTTCAATGTTTATTATTCAACCCGGACCCTTGCGTTGCTTCTTTGCGAAGCGCTCATCGTGAGTGGCTCATTTCTGCTGGCCACCGCCTACCTCATTGGGCCGGATACATACATCGCTCTGATGTACGAGAACGGGCTCCTGAAGATCGGGGTCATCACCGTTCTCGCTTTGCTGCTCTCTTATTACTTTGATCTGTATGAACCGCAACGTATCTCAGAACGTTGGGAGATCTACTTTCGGCTGTTGTTGGTTCTTAGCGTTCTTTCGTTTGTTCTCGCGGCGTTCGCATATCTCTTCCCTGAGTTAGACATTGGACCTAATGTTTTTATTGTCGGCGTCTCTATCCTTGCTATTGCCCTCGTCATTTGGCGAAGGGCTTATGAGTGGGTCGTTGGCGTTGCTGTCTTCCGCGAACGCGTCTACGTGCTGGGTTCCGGCAAGCGGGCACGCACCTTAATCGAGATGCTGCGCGCTCGGCGCGATGCGGGCATGGAAGTTGTCAACGTAGACGGCGAAGCAGCGTCCCATGGGAGTCTCGAAAGTTTTGCGGCCGACCTTCGCTCCTTCCGCAAGGCGAAGGCCAGCATTGACCGCGTCGTTGTTGCTATGGAAGATCGTCGCGGTTCGATGCCGGTTCGTGAGCTTCTAAACCTTAGGCTCCGCGGCGTTGTGATTGAAGATGCCAGCGCCCTTATGGAGCGCCTCTCTGGCAAGCTGCCGCTAGATGGGCTTAATCCCAGCAGTCTCATCTTCACTGACGGTTTTAACGTGAAGGCATCGCAGCAGATTGTCCGGCGTTTGGTCTCCATCACTGTCTCATTTATTGCACTGGCGATCTGCCTGCCGTTCATTCCGTTCATCATCCTGGCTGTGCGCCTCTCTTCGCCTGGTCCCATCTTCTTCCGTCAGACGCGTGTAGGACTGCGCGGGCGGCTCTTTAGCGTCGTCAAATTCCGGACCATGCGCCAGGACGCCGAGACAAAGGGAGCTGTGTGGGCGACCAAGAACGACCCGCGCATTACTTCACTTGGCAGATTCATGCGCAGAACTCGAATTGACGAGATTCCACAGCTTTGGAACGTCCTCTGCGGAGAAATGGTCTTTGTCGGTCCCCGCCCGGAGCGCCCGGAGTTTGTGCAATGGCTCACTAGCGAGATTCCCTTCTATGATCTTCGCCACATAATCCGCCCCGGAATCACCGGTTGGGCACAGGTTCGCTATCAATATGGCGCAACCTTGGAGGAAACCAAACGGAAGCTTGAATACGATCTCTACTACATCAAGCACCTGTCGCTTGGTCTCGACCTGCTGATCATGTTTGAAACGATCAAGACGATCATTCTTCGGAGGGGAGCACAATGAAGATCATTTTCTGGCTGTCCCTAATCGGCATTTTTTACACCTACTTGGGTTACCCCGCGCTGATGTGGCTGCTCGCGCGAATCCGGCCAAGGCCCTGGAAGGTCGCCCCGATCACTCCCAGCGTGAGTGTCATACTCGCCGTGCATAATGGTGCCGCCCTTCTCCCGAGCAAGATGCAGCATCTCCTTGGTCTCGACTACCCCAACCTTAAAGAGATCGTCATCGTTTCCGATGGCTCAACCGACGGCACTGCTGAACTGCTTGCCCACCAGCAGTACCCGCGTGTCAAAGCAATCGTTCTTCAGGATCATGCGGGAAAGGCTGTCGCGGTCAATGTCGGTATGGCGGAAGCAACGGCAGAGGTGATCCTCTTCGTCGACATCCGGACGGAGATTGCTCCAGGCGCAATTCAACAACTGGTCAGCAACTTCGCCGACCCAATGGTCGGCTGCGTGTGCGGCAAACTCACTCTTCGCCAGGGAGGCCACGATGCCGCCTCTGCGGCAGTCGGCGGATTCTACTGGCGCTACGAACAGTGGCTCAGAGTATGCGAGGCAATCAGCGATTCTCCGGTCGGCGTCACTGGATGCTTCTATGCCGTTCGCCGTAACTTGGCCGTGCGGCAGCCGGACGGAATCATTCTCGACGACATGTATCAGCCGCTCTCAATCATCCGTCAGGGTTACCGGTCTGTCATCGATCCGCAGGCTCATGTCTACGACAGCTTGCCAAAGCAGATTAAAGGTGAGTTTCAACGCAAAGTGCGAACGTTGGCAGGAAATTTCCAGCTCCTCCAGCTAGCGCCGTGGACGCTGACGCCGCAAGATCGAGTTCTTTTTCGACTCGTCTCGCACAAGCTTATGCGCCTCGCTGTGCCATACCTGATGGGCCTCTTCCTCTTTTCAACTCTGGTGCTTTCAGCCCATTCCCCGGTGTACGCCGTCCTCGCCTCTGTTCAGGTTCTAGGCCTGGCCATCGCAATCGCGGGCTTGCACTTTAGAATCCCGGTGCTGCATCGCATTGCGGCTCCGGCTAGCGCCCTGCTTGTGCTCAACGCCGCTGCCATTGTCGGGCTCTACAAGTTTCTATTCACGCGCGGGCCACTTTGGAAGATTTGGAAATCAAGCAAACCACCTTCGACTGGATCGACCTCTGAATGCGAGCACTTGACGTTCCCGGAACCCGTCGCTGCGGCCGCGCAGACTACCGCAGGAATGCAAGTAACGATTCACAACTCCGAGAGGAGCATTCGATCGTCATGAACATGATTAAGGCGTCGGTCATTTTTGCACTGGGAATCTTGTTGGGAATCGGTGTTGCCGTGATTGGCTACGGTTTCCACAGACACATCGACTTCGCCAAAACTTCGCAACGCCTCAAGGACCACGCTGTTGTAGCGCTGGACAAAGCGTTCGGCGCCAAGGTGCGGGCCGCAAAACTGGAACACGGCGTGGCCCCTGCGCCATACTTTCCTCCCGGATCCATCTGGGCTCAGGACATAAGCCATGCTCCCCTCGATCCTCAATCCTCCACCATGATCGCCTGGCTAGCCGATGCCGGCGGATGGGGACACAACAACAAGATGCAGGTCGACTTCGGCATACGAGTGTTGCAGGCAGATGCCAACACGCCGGCTGTTCCGTTTCGTAAGGGTCCTAACTTTTATGCCGCGGACTCCGACAACATATCGACCATTCCGCTTCCTGCGGGGGGCGGTATTGAAGGGGAATCCGGCTACCAGTGCAATATTAATCAAAGCGATTGCCACCTCATCGTCGCTGACCGCAACCGCAGCAAACTTTACGAAGCGTACCAAGCAAACTACGCCGATGGTGCCCTTACCGCAACCGGAGTTGTGTTGTGGAACCTCAACCGTGTTTATCCGCCGTCAGGACGCGGTGATCAGTGCACAAGCGCCGATGCTGCCGGCTTTCCCATTGCTCCGCTGCTCTTCAATGCCGACGAACTCGCAGTTGGCCATATCGAGCACGCCATACGCTTCATTCTTCCCAATCCGCGGATTCGCGCGCATGTATTCGTGCACCCCGCCACACACGCAGGCGCCCCACGAGGCCCAGTAAACGCTCCCCCGATGGGCGCTCGCTTCCGCCTCAAGTCGTCCTTCGACCTGTCGAAACTTACGCCTGCGGCGCAAGTAGTAGCGCGAGCCATGCAAAAATACGGCATGTTTCTGTCGGACGGCGGTAACATCGCACTCTCAGCACAGAATGACGCAGACACGAAAGCAAAGTATGCCGACATCGATTTCGGCTCCCACGATTTGCAGGACTTGAAAGTAACTGACTTTGAGGTCGTCGACATGGGTACACCGATCCGACTGACCGATGACTGTGTGCTGAATCGGTAAGGCGAGACAATTTGACCTAACCGCTCGGGGACCACTCGCCGGAGACTCCTGGAACAGCCGCGCTCAGCCCTTTGTAGAGCGCCGCGATCGTGGGGTATCCCGATAAATGTCCATGTAGGCATCGACCATTGTTCCCAATCCAAAACGCGAACAGAATGTTGCCTCTGCGTTCTTCGAGAATTGCTCCCGCTTCGCATCGCTCCCTGCCAGCCACAGAATCGCCGTCGCCATCTCCGGAGGATCTGTCGCAGACACGATCAATCCTGCCTGCGCCAGCCGAACAACCTCCGCCATCCCGCCTACATCGGTCACAATTGCTGGCAACCCCAGTGAGAACGCCTGCAGCAGCGACATGGGCAGCCCCTCCGACTTCGACGACATGATGAAGACATCGGCCGCGGAGAAGAACGGCGTCACGTCGAGTTGCTGCCCCCAGAAGGTTACCTGCTCGGCAATGCCCAACTCGGCAGATAGGCCCTCGAGAGTCTTGCGTTCGCTCCCATCGCCCACCATCCACAGCCGCAGTTCCGGCATCGACGAAAGCGCTGTGCGAAAGGCATGAAGCAGCAGCGCGTGGTTCTTCACCGGCTCAAGCCGGCCGACATAAACCAAAGTGAATCCACTCTTGGGGGGCCAATCTTCCTTCGCCGCTCGCTTCAGCGGCACCGCACCATTGTAAATCCGCACGATCTTGCGCCGAGAAATGGTTTGAAGGCTCTTCAAATTGATTACCGTCGCGTCGCAGATGCCGACGATCCAGTCGCACGCGCGAGCCGCAACAGCGTACTTCAACTCCACGGCCAGCCGGCGCGGGGAAGCCACCAGGCTATGCCGCGTCGAGACGATGCTGAGGACGCCGGCCATCCTCGCAGGCAGGGCCGCATAAATCGTCGGCGTCGGGTTATGAAGATGAACCACGTCTGGCCGTGACTCTTTGAAGATGCGAAAAAAGTTCCGAAAAGAATCAGCCAAATGTCGGCCGACGTTCGGCTGCACAGCGAAGCCTTCCATTCGCATTCGCTCGCCGAGTGGACCAAGAGACGCGAGAGCATAGACGCAAGGGTCGTGCCCCTGCTCCCGCTGCAGATGGCACATCTGCGACACCAGCGTCTCTGCACCGCCAACCTCCATGCTGTCCACTACGTGCGCAATCTTCATTGGGCTTGCCTAATCCTCCAACATCACGGTAAACCGCCCGGCCACGCGAATCAGTGCATCAGGTTCACAATTCGCAGCATGATGTACATCACCGCCAGCAGCGCGACCGCTAATCCGCCAGAATACGCCAGCACGCGCATCAGCTTCCAGCGCGGAGCTATCATCCCTCGCTGCAGAGCCATCTCGTAAACTACCTCTGCCATGCCGCCCAGCAGGAACAGCGTCATTACAAAGGCGCGAGACAGAAACCACCCGGCGACCAGAAAGCCTGTCAAGGACAATACCACCAGTCGCCCCAGACGGCTGACTTCCGCGCTGTCAATCTCCTCAACCTTCCTCAGCGGCTGCGCGTAGAGCTCATCCTCGGTAACCATCGGCACGCCGTCACTCAAATTTGCCTGCGAAGATACTGCCAACGCATCCCTCACCGTCGGAAAAAGGAAAAGGCACCATAAGTACAATCCGAACATTCCAAGCTCTGCCGCGCAGACCATCAACGAGTTATGGGCCGTATGGCCGAGGTAGTCCGACAGGCTGCCAGCGCCGACTCCGAACAACGGATGAGACTTCAGTAGTTGCATGCTTTCGCTCCAAAGAGCCGTGCGGTCTGCTCCAGATTCAGCCGATATCGCTCTTCCCCCTGTGAAGTGCATTGCCATCGCTCCAACAAACAGCGTGCCCACCACCAGCAGCGCCGGTAGCGTCCCTATGCGCCGTCGCGCTGCAACAATTGCCAATGTCGTCAAAGCCAACAACGCCCCGCGCGAGTGCGTCAGGAACACCCCGTAGAGCAACGCACATACCGGTAAGAGCACAAATGCGATGTTCTGAGGCATCCTCCTGGCCCGCCAGAAGATAAAAACCAGCGGAATCACGGAGACAACAAGCTGGCCGAAGTCATTCGGGTCATTAATCAACCCGCGTCCTCGTAGCCGGTAAACCGTCTCTCCCGCATCGATCCCCCCTGCAAGAAGATAAGGGTGCTCATTGTTCCACAAATTTGAATCACCGATACTTACGGACCCTGGCTGAATGTCACCGCTCCCCGCAACACCATATTTCAGATCGCTCCACCCCCGCGCAATGACAAACAGGCAGACGAACACCAGCATCAGTACGAGGATCTGCAACTTCCTCTTCGAGTTGCAATGCAGACAGACAAGGAAGTATCCGAATGCATTTGGAATGAACCCGAGGAGTGCCTGAACGGCTCCGCCGGCCCAACGTACCCCTATGAGCACTGACATAAATGCAGCAAAGGTCAACCCGACCAGAGCCAGTGACTGCGGCGTCTTCATGATGAAGGATCTTGCTAGCGTCGGCAGGGAAACAAAAAAGACCAGCACCGCAAGAATCAGCTCAATACGGTAAGGCGCGAGCGGCCCGAATACGGTGGCCGGCGTGAGGTAGTTTGTAACGAAATAGAGAACGCTTAGAACAAATCCCATCGCCAACCGCCTGAGAGCATTCGGCAGCCTTCAGCAGGATAACGCAAACGGCAGAGCCAAAAGCATGGATTCTAATTACCTTGAGTGCTCGTCGCACCAACCCGCGCCAGGCTTGCGGTGCAGTTCTCCTGCAAAGGAACAAGCAGGGTTGCTCAAATTCGTAACATTACGGGCCCCGAGAATGGTGACCACGGCCGTCAGAGCGCCTGACTTTGAGAAAGCGGCCTCCTGGCTACTGAACGACCGTTTTTTGTACCCTTGACAACATCGGTTGCCATTTGTGACGGATCGCGTAGCATGTATCCTTTCCAACATAGCAGTTCCATACGTTCGGTAGAAGGCTCACTGATCGGATCGGGCTGAAGCTCAAAAAAAAGGCGGCGTTCCATACCGCGGTGACGAGCATCATTCGAGGCGCGCTCACGGCTAAAAGCAGAATCGCTGCTGAAAGGAAAGTCAAATAGGGCGCGTCCCCAATATAACTGAATATGAAGAAGAACGACCCAGGTCAATATCCAGAACAACATCATTCGAATGCGCCAGTCCTTCCAACCGCGAGCCAGGCTCAGCAGGGCGACAGTCAACACAGGCCAGAACGCAACCAAGAGCGGCAAAACGTACCGAATGACATTTGCAATCGAACCTCCGTTTATCCCGGACAAGATCGACCTTTGCGAAACGATGCGGCCAACGTAGGCTGATGTGCCCCCCTGCGCTCCTATTGGCGTCTGATCCAAACCAGGTACCCTTCCGAGCGCCTCGTGGTAAGCCAGGCCAGTCGGAATAATCCAAGCAAGGCACAATACTGCAACGAGACAAAGAAAAAGAACCGCCTTCATTCGGGGCAACCGGGCGGCAGAATAGTACGCTAGCATGGGCAAAATAGTACGCTAGCATGGGCAAAAGAAACAGGCCATCTGACGGGCGCAGTCCCGCCCCGACCGAGAATGTGGCTGCTGCCAGCCACAGCAACCAACTTGCCTTAGCTCGATCGTAAAGGAGCAACGCAAAGAAAGTGGCAACTGGGAAACAAGCCTGCGAAGCGCAGGTGCTATGGACCTCGCCCGAAAACCAAACGAAGTAGATCGAGGAGTAGGCCAACGCTGCCAGGAATGCTTTTATTTCCCCGGCACTTTGAGCACGCAACTACCAACCTGAATCCTTCGTCCTACCACCACTCCGATCGAAAGAGCCATCTCATTCTCTCACGGTTACGTTCCTGGGTCACATAATACTTTAGTCTCAACCGGAAAAGGGTCTTCGGAAGAGCCCATATAGAGCCAATCCGCCCGACATGAGAGATCCTATTGCCCGTACGGTTTATTACTTCGTCATCTTCGGTACCCTTTCGCATTAGAACAGCTTGCTAAGGGATATGTTTTGCGGGGGCAAGGTCATTTTTGTCCCCGCACGATGAAATGTGTCGACGTTTCCATAGGAAGACACGTCAATCCCACCCTTTTCATCGCTCTCGCGATTCCCCCGGGCGTCTGAAAGGTTTCTTGGCGGCCGAGGAATGAAATTTGAATTCCGAAGCAGTTAAACAATGCCCCATTCAGCAGAACATAGCTGCAAAATAGAACATCCTTAGGGTTGCCGCGCCGCGCCGCGCGCTTGGCCCTGGAGAAAAACATTGATGCGGGATGAAGCGCCAACCAAACATCCCCACCATCCTTAAGGACGCGCGAGAATTCCTGCAATGCCTTGTTTATTTTCATGTAGGGAAGTGCTACTCGTGAAAACACAAGGTCGAAATACCCACCCCCGAAGGGAAGTTCTTCTCCTCTAGCGCACGTGAGTTTGATGTTGGGAGGAGCAATGCGACGCCCTGCCTCAATTGCTTCCATGTCGCAATCCACTCCATATGCTTCGACATCGCTTGGAAGGTGGGCGGCAAGCAATGACTGGCCCATGCCACAGCCAACATCAAGTATCCGCTTGTACTTAGGAAGAATTGGGGGCATGGCCCTGGCGGGGTCTGACGAATCTAGGGCAATTGCCAACTCGCGGTGATGGTATTCAATCGACATTCAGTCCCCCTGTGACTCTGATTGACTTCCGGTTTGGCCGGAAAGTTCCCTGTGAAGGATACAACGAACGCCCTGTGATAGAAGGGCGCCGCGATCGGATTAAGTGCACTGAGCCACGCCTAAGCTCCCTACAAAGAGCGTATAGCATGTATCCTCGGGTGAGTGCAGTCTCCCAGAAGTGCAACGAAGGCAGTGCATGGAATCCTGTCGCAAGCCCTATTTTCGTCCCCCGGAAGTGGGGTAACCCAAACCCAAGCTGACGGCGCTCAAGCCCTTGCTGGTATCTTGGAAGAACCGGTGTTATGGGGTGGCCATACCCAAATTCGATGTTTTCATTTTCGGGAACGAGTATTTGGCTTGCAAACTGGAACGCCGTGTAGTAAAATGGAATCACTGTATTCGCTGAAAACAGGATGTTCATCCCCCGAAATGGCGGTAATCGGATCCGGGAAAAAGCCTCCAACACGGTTGAAAAGATGATCAGCGTGCATGAAATTCATAGACCTTCAAGTCGCCATAATAAGGATCCGAAAAGTGGCCGACCAGTTTGCTTTGTGCGATCACCTCGGCCACGCTCCGGCGGAGGCTCTGATCGAAAGCATAGTCCCCAGGGAATCCGCTGGTCATCACCCGGTCCCCAGTGATGAAGTATCGTGCGTTAAATTGGTTCGCAGCCATCCAGGGGTCGGTGCGTTCGTAGGAGATGAAGGGTTGATCGTGGAGCGCAAGCCAGAAAGTGATGGTTCCGTAGGCAGTCTGGCCCGGGGGGATCACGGTGTGCAATTCCGCTGCCACCTTGTTGTAATCCGCATTTCGCGCGGCGTAAAGCAGCAGGAAGTTGGCCGACAATTGCGCCGCGACAACCAGGCAGGAACATGCCAGCACGATCCGATGCAGCTTCCGGTTTTCACTCGTGGCCGCAACCGCCGCGCCAATGGCTACGGCAAACACAGGCGCAAGAAGCGCGAGATAGCGCGAGGTCTTGGTAGTCGTCATGTAAATGAACCACAGCACGGTAGGGGCCAGCAGGAGCATTTCAAGGTAGAACCACTGCCGACGCAGTTTCCAGAGAAGGAAGCTGGCTGCCAGGAAGAAAAGTGGTATTGGAAGCCTTACCGGGATGGACTCCAGTCCGTGCCCGTGCAGCATGTTGAGGCCGAGCAGGTCGGAGTAGCGATGACCCTCGCCCAAAAACCTTAACCACAATTGCCACAATGTGCCGGTCGTTGCGCGGTTCAGGTAATCCTGACGAAAGCTGGCACGCCCTAGGGGAGTAGCGAGTATCCAAACGGCGAAAGGCACCAGGCCGAGCCCGTACCCGCATGCGTAGGTGGCTGCGCCCCGCAAGGGAAACCTGCCGCGCCCCCTATCGAGAGCAATAGCCAAGATTCCGATAGAAACGATGTAACCCAACAGCATGACATGGAACATAGATCCCATCGCGACTAGCAGACCGCTCAGGAAAGCCCAGGCAAGGCTGTCTCTCCGGGCATACTGCTTCATTGCCAGCAGAGACATCAGGACAGCCATGGCTGTCAGGGCCTCGGGCCGAGCGGAGCGCGAAGTCAGCACAACCAGGTTGTCGGTTGCGACGATGAAGGTTGCAACCAGGGCGCCTTCCTCCCCGATCACATCGCGCGCCAGGCGATAACTCAAGAACACGATCATCAGTCCGGCGATCAGCGATCCGAGGCGGGCAGATATCTGTCCTGTTCCGAAGAACCGGAAGGCTGTGCCCATAACGATCGCGGTACCGGGCGACCGCGCATCGAAATGGTTTTCCAGGTCGTTCGGCCCGATAGCGGGATCTGCAATTCCATTCCCGTGAGCAAACGAATAGGCCGGGCCTGCATACCAGCTTTCATCCGTGACCCAGCGATAGGACAGGTAGGGAAGGGTCTGTAGGAGAAAGAGAAGGAACGCGAAACCCAACCAACCGCAGACGGCGGCTTTGGTGAGCGACCGGCCTGGGCGCAGCGCTCCTTCATCCTCTGCGCGAGCTGCAAACCGGCGCGCCGAACTTGCTGCAGATGACATAGACTTCCTCTGAAGATTGGCTGACACTGTTGAAGACTCTACCAGAGTGAACTTCGCGGTTCAAGAAAAAAGCATGCAAAGCAAGAAAGGCTCCGGAAATGATGTTTCTGCCAATCAGAATATGGTGAGAACAGTATGGCAGCGCTGAGATGCACGAATTGTCCCGGAAATCGCATGTTCAATTCCGATGCGACAAAGGTTGGATTTTCTGTATATGGGACAATTCCGAGCCGTACCTGAATCTGAAGACATGGTAGAAGATCATCCCCGCTGTTTTCTTAGTTTCAAATCGGCTGCAATGTGGCAAGCCCAACATCATTGCACCGTGAGCGTAAAGCTGGTGGTTGGTTGCTGAGAGCCGCTCGTAGCGATGACCGTGACCGTCGATGCTGTGGCCTGTGTGGTGGCTTGAGGATTGGACCACACGCCAAGGCTGCAGCCTGTGCACAAGCTCAGTCCGAGTGCGACCAGTACCAACAACATCATTTGCAAGCCACGCCGCTTTTTCCAGCCAAACCAGCAGAGCGCAACAGCCAGCGCCGAGCCTGGAAACAATGGGCTGGAGTTGCGGTGGAGAACTGCGGTCGTAGTCGCGGTGGTTACCGTAAGCGTTGTCGAGGCCACGGTGCCTGACGTTGTTACAGTTGCTGGAGAGAAGCTGCATGATGCCCCTGAAGGCAACCCCGAGCAACTGAAAGACACAGCGCCGCCGAATGCGTTCTGCGGCACTACCAAGATCGTGGTACTACCGCTTTGCCCGGCTGTGACGGTGAGCGACGCCGGAGAGACCGCGACGGTGAAGGTCGGCGTAGCCACTTGCGTCAGGTTGATGGTGTAAGCCGCCGAACCCGCCGCGCTGGTCGAATAGCCGCTAGCCACGGCGATGGCCTCC
>Ga0224555_1004818_pt1 | contig 12008 bp, 12 predicted proteins | sample 714S23034metaG_FD_180687 | JGI IMG/M metagenome (GOLD analysis project Ga0224555, IMG submission 180687) | Peat soil microbial communities from Stordalen Mire, Sweden - 717 S2 30-34 | ecosystem: Environmental > Terrestrial > Soil > Wetlands > Peat | place: Sweden: Norrbotten County, Stordalen...
CGCCGCGGAAAGCAGCAGCGCTTTCTTCCGGCCCCATCCGTCGCTCAGGCTGCCGGCCAGCGCCGCGCCGAGAATGCAGCCCGTCAGCAGGCTGCCGGTCGCGATCTCCGTGCCCAGTTCCGACAGGTGCCACAGCGGCTTGAGGTACACAATCGCCCCGCTGATCACCGCGATGTCGAAGCCGAACAACAGCCCCGACGTCGCCGCCACCGCGGAGACGAAATACACGAATATCCGGCTGCCCTGGCGCGACGCCCGCTGGCCGGCCGCGGCCGCCCCGGCTCCCCGCTCCTCCGCCACCGGCCTAGTTTCCTTCCGCCAGCAGCTTGCGCGTCAGCGCCACGGCCGAGTTGGCGTTTTCGCCGTAACCGTCCGCGCCGATCTCGTTCGCGTACTGCGCGGTTACCGGCGCGCCGCCCACCAGCACCTTCACGCTCTCCCGCACGCCCGCCTTCTTCAGCGCCTCGATCGTCGTCTTCATCGCCGGCATCGTCACCGTCAGCAGCGCCGACAGGCACACCACCTGCGCGCCCTTCTCCTTCACCGCTTCGATGAATTTCTCCGGCGACACGTCGGCCCCGAGGTCGAGCACGTCGAATCCGCCGCCCTCCAGCATCGACGCCACCAGGTTTTTCCCGATGTCGTGCAAGTCGCCCTTCACCGTCCCCACCGCCACCCGGCCCGCGGATTTCGCGCCCGACGCCACCAGCAGCGGGCGAATCAGAGCCATCGCCGCCTTCATCGCCCGTGCCGCCAGCAGCAGTTCGGGCACGAAGTACTCCTCCGCCTCGAACCGCCGGCCCGCTTCGTCCATCGCCGGCACCATAGTGTCCGTGACCAGCGTCAGCGGCTCCACGCCCTCGTCCAGCGCCTGCTTCGTAATCGCCGCGGAGGTCTTCGCGTCTCCCTCCAGCACGGCCGTATACAGTTTTTCTAAATCTGCCATTGTTCTCTCCGCCGGACGCCTAGCGCCCGTTGAATTCTTTCACCGCATCCAGCATCGCCACAATGTTCCCGACCGGCGTCCCGGCCTGAATATTGTGGATCGAGTTGAAAACGAATCCGCCGTTCTTCGCAAATACCTCGCAGCGCCTCAGCACCTGCTCGCGCACCTCGCCCGGCGTCCCGAACGGCAGCGTCTTCTGCGTGTCCACGCCCCCGCCCCAGAACGTGATCCGGTCCCCGTATTTTGCCTTCAGCCCTTCCGGCTCCATGCCCGTCGCCGAGCACTGCACCGGATTCAGGATATCGAAACCGGCCTCGATCATCGACTCGATGAACCGCTCCACAGAACCGCACGAATGTTTGAAACATTTCCAGTTCGTCTTGCGGTGCATCCACCCGCAGATCTCGCGGTAGTACGGCAGCCACAGCTCGCGGAACGTCGCCACCGAGCAGAACGCGGAGGTCTGCGTGCCGAAGTCCGTGCCGCACAGGAACACGACGTCGATCAGATCCCCTGCCGCCGCCCGGATCTTCTCCAGGTTCTTCAGCCCGACCTCGCATTGCCGGCTGAACACCGCGTGGATGTAGGCCTGCCGGCTGCGCGTGCTCATGTACCACTCGGCCACGTCGCGGATGCCCCGCGGATCTTTCATCCCCGGCGCCGGCACCAGCGCGATGTCCCCGAACGCCGTCCCGCCGAGTCCGGCCACCACGGCCCGCCCGCTCGCTCGCGCTACGCGCGCGTCCGCCGCGATCTCCGCCACCTCGGCGTCCGTGATCTCCGTAAACTCCTCGCAGTTGTCTTCCGGGTTCAGGCGGTTCTCGTCGAAATGCTTCTGCCTCACGATTGTGTCGAAGAACTGGCCGCCTTTCGGCATGCGCCCGCTCGGCGCCGCCGTCCGGTCGCCCTCCGGGTACACCAGCGTGTCGCCCTTCTCGTCCGTGATCGTCTCGAACCCGCCCCCTACCAGCACTTCGAGGCCGTTGAACCTCCACGCCTTCCAGTTCTCGTTGCGGAATCCGAACATCGTGCCCCGCCGGTACAGGCCCTGCGTGTCGATGCCCATCGCCTGCTGCAGGTCGTCCTCGATCAGCCCCAGCATCTGGTACGGCTCGTTCACCTTCACCCGTCGCTGCTCGAGTCCGTAGTATTCGCGCAACGCGGCCACGCAGCTCACGTGCACGCCGGTCACCGCCGTCGCTCCGAAATCCATCGGCACTCGCGACGGCTGCCGGTGCGCCAATGCGTCCAGCACCAACTGGCGGGAAAGGCTCGGTGTCGTCAGGGTTGCCACGCCGGACACTCCTTATCTATTGGAATCTGCGTCGATCCTACCGAAATCTCCGGTTCAGGGCAATTGCAGGGCGCGAAGCCGCATCCATTCTATCGTCACTCTCTCAGGACGCGTGCCCTGCTTCCGCATCTATCCTCACTCTCCAAGGATGCGTGCCCTGCCTCCGCGTCCGTCCCAGCCTCCCGAGTCGGGAAGTCGTTGAATGAATCATGTTTCTGAGCCGCGACTGTGAAGGAGCGGATGCTTCGCGTTGTTGCCGAGCCGCGACTTTGTTACCGGGCCGCGACATTGTTTCTGAGCCGCGACCGTCAGGGAGCGGTTTTGCTGCTCGAATTGTTCAATGAGCCTCCAACTGAGCACCCTACCGTCCGTTGAAATCCTGCACCGCCTCCAGCATCGCCACAATGTTTACCACCGGCGTCCCCGCGAAAACCGGGGACTGACGTCTCTGTCCTAGGCGCGCACAACTCTCTCTATCCACACTCTGAATCTTATGCGCCGTGTGGACAGAGCCGTCTGTCCCCCGGTTTTCAACCCCGCCCAAGGGTTTCCGCCTCCGTCCTACCGTCCGTTGAACTCCTTAACCGCCTCCAGCATCGCCACAATGTTGGCCACCGGCGTTCCGGCCTGCACGTTGTGCACCGGGTTGAATATGAATCCGCCCCCCGGCGCGAACACCTCGCATCGCCGCAGCACCTGCTCCCGCACCTCCGCCGGCGTCCCGAACGGCAGCGTCTTCTGCGTGTCCACGCCGCCGCCCCAGAATGCGATGCGCCCACCGTACTCGGCCTTCAGTTGTTCCGGTTCCATCCCCGCGGCCGAGCACTGCACCGGGTTCAACACGTCGAAGCCGGCCTCGATGAACGGCTCGATGAAGCGCCGCACCGATCCGCAGGAATGTTTGAAACATTTCCACTTCGTATTGCGATGGATCCATTCGCAGATCGCGCGATAATGCGGCAGCCACAGTTCGCGGAACGTCGCCTCGGAGCAGAACACCGAAGTCTGCGTGCCGAAATCGGCCCCGCAGACGTTGACCACGTCCACGAGTGCCCCCACCGCCGGCCCGAGCTTTTCGAGGTTCTTCAGCGCCACCTCGCATTGCCGCCGGAAAACCGCCTGCACGTAGCCCCTGCGGCTTCTCGTGCTGACGTACCATTCCGCCACGTCGCGGATCCCGCGCGGGTCTTTCATCCCCGGCCCGGGCACAAGCGAGATGTCGCCAAACGCCAGCCCGCCGAACGCCGCCACCACCGCCCGCCCCGTCGCCCGCGCTCGCGCCGCGTCCTCCGCGATCCCCGCCACCTCCTCCTCCGTCAGCTCCGCGAACTCCTCGCAGTTGTCCTCCGGATTCAGGTGGTTCTCGTCGAAATGGTTCTGCCGGATGATGGCGTCGAAGAACTGGCCGTCCTTCGGCATCCGCCCGCTCGGCGCCGCCGTCCGGTCCCCCTGCGGATAGATCAGCGTGTCGCCGTTCGTGTCGATGCTGGTTTCAAATCCGCCCCCCACCAGCACTTCGAGCCCGTTCAGCCGCCACGGCTTCCACTTCTCGTTCATGTACCCGAACTTCGTCCTGCGCCGCACCACGCCTTCCGTGTCGATGCCGATCGCCTGCTTCAAGTCTTCTTCAATAAGACCCAGCATCTGCCCCGGCTCGAGCACCTTCACCGGACGCCGCTCCAGGCCGAAGTACTCCCGCAACGCGGCGACGCAACTGACATGCATGCCGCTCACCGTCGTCGCCCCGAAATCCACCGGCAGCCGCGCCGGCTCGCGCTGCGCCAGCGCCTCCAGAACAATTTCTCGGGAATGCGTCGCCGTCACCGGAGTCCCCATCGCGCCACCCCCTCTTTCGAAAACCCACGCTCATCCTACCCGATGCGCCCCCACCCGGCAAGACCGCCGCCACCGTTCTTCCACCCGTTCTCCACCCGCACACGGCGGCGTTTCCGTGCCCATTTCTCGAAGCTCGGCAACTAGGCCGAAGCCATCAGGACTGCCAACATGACGGAGCAGCAGCGCAGTGACAACGCCCGCAATGCCGTCATGGCTCGCTGGAAGAGAGCCAGAGCGCCCCCCGGCCAGGCCATAATCAACGGTGCTATGCTGACATCCGGTAGCGCTATGCTCAAAAGGAGGGATGCCAACTTGGAACGAAAGGTAAGAGTCCCGATACCGCCTGACGGGAAACTCGTCGATGGCGTTGAAGTGCCCGTGCTAGAGTCAACGGAACGCTGGAGTGAAGTGAAGCTCGAAGATGGTTCTGTTCTGCGCGTCAAACCGGTCATTCTCTCAGCTGTCCGTATACCAGGTCAGTATGATCCGGAAGGCAATCCCATGTATGCGCTGAAGGCCAACAACGCGATGATGATCGCCGAGGCTCCGGAACATTTAAAACGGCAATCCATGGAGGGGCAGAAAAAAGCCAACTAAGCCATGGGGAGCTGGATTTTCGCAACACAAGTCACCAACATCATCGTTGTTGGAATCTCGTCGTTTTTGCTGCTTTGTGGTCCAAACGCGGATGCCGCCCAAGATGTTCGCCCCGCACGTGACCAGACTAGTTATATTCACCCGACCGGTCCCCCTGTGGTCGTCGATGCAGCACTTGAAAGATCTATACAATTTCAACGGCTCGTCTCCAGATGGCGCAGCGAGCGTGGCGCGACCTCGTCGATAGAGGAAATGTGCACTACCCCCGCGTATCTCGGCATCCTGGCAATGGGCCCAGACGCACTCCCGCTAATTCTCGGACAGCTCCAGTCGGAGGGCGACGACCCCGATCACTGGTTTGTTGCGCTGCACTACATCACTAAAGGGGTAGATCCTGTGTCCGATCAGGACAAAGGAGACATGGTCAAAATGTCCAAAGCGTGGCTGGAATGGGCCGAGCGGAAGGACGATGCCCGGTAGTTGGCCGCAAGGCGATTTCCCCGGCTTGAACAGCGGAAATTGTCAGATCACGAGTCCCGCGACGAGCGCATACAACTGCATCGCTTGGGCGGCTGGAACGAACAAACAGTGGTGGGATCCCAACGGGCTGTATTATTGGCCCCCGAATGTCCCACGAGAAGTCACTATTGAGGCAGTAATTCAAGTTTACGAAGTGCTCGGCTTCTCTATTTGCATCGGCGGAATACTGGAGCCAGGTTTCGAGAAGATCGCGATATTTGCAAAGCAGTCAGGGAACAAGAGGATGCCAACGCATGCAGCCCGGCAATTGGATTCGGGGGAGTGGACGAGCAAGCTTGGGGCATGCGAGGACATCTGTCACCCGGAAGCTGATTCGGTGAGCGGTCCCGCCTACGGGAAGGTCGCCTACTTTATGTCACGCCCCAAACCGCCCCGTCCGGCGTAGGCGCCGTGCGGCAGGGGCGGAACGCGATCAACGATGATTTAATGCGCCGCCCCGTCCGTGGAGTTATCCATGCTAATGAAAGCGCTCGTCAAAGCTAAACCCGAGCCCGGTCTGTGGCTCGATGAAATTCCCGTCCCCGCCGTCGGCATCAACGACGTCCTGATCCGCGTCGATCGCACTTCCATCTGCGGCACCGATGTGCACATCTGGAATTGGGACGAATGGGCCCAGCACACCATCCCCGTGCCCATGGCCGTCGGCCACGAGTTCGTCGGCCACATCGTCGAGATCGGCTCCAACGTCCTCGACCTCAAGCCCGGCGACCGCGTCAGCGGCGAAGGCCACGTCGTCTGCGGCCGCTGCCGCAACTGTCTCGCCGGACGCCGCCATCTCTGCGCCCATTCCCAGGGCGTCGGCGTCAATCGCCCCGGCTGCTTCGCCCAGTTTGTTTCCATCCCCGCCGCCAACGTCTGGCGTCATCACGACACCATTTCCGACGAGGTCGCCTCGTTCTTCGATCCCTTCGGCAACGCCGTCCACACCGCTCTCACCTTCCCCGTCGACGGCGAGGACGTGCTCATTACCGGCGCCGGTCCCATCGGCATCATGGCCTCCGCCGTCGTGCGCCACTGCGGCGCGCGCTACATCGTCATCACCGACGTCAACCCCGCCCGTCTCGAATTGGCGCGCCGCTTCGGCATCACCGAAGCCGTCGACGCCTCCCGCGAGACCCTGCCCGAAGTGCAGAAGCGGCTCGGCATGCGCGAGGGTTTCGACGTCGGTCTGGAGATGTCGGGCAACGGCCTTGCCCTGCGCGACATGATCGGCAACATGCGCCATGGCGGCTCCATCGCTCTGCTCGGCATTCCCAACCAGGAGATCGCCATCGACTGGAACAAGGTGATCTTCAACATGCTCACCATCCAGGGCGTCTACGGCCGCGAGATGTTCGAGACCTGGTACAAGATGACTGTCTTCATCGAGTCCGGCCTCGACCTCACGCCGATCATCACCCACCGCTTCCGTTACGACGAGTTCGCTTTAGGCTTCGAGGCCATGCGCTCCGGCGCCTCCGGCAAGGTCATTCTCGACTGGACTTGCGCCTGACGACCGTGCGGTGGATGCGCGGATTTACCGTGCAAACACCGTGTCTTTACCGTGAAAACACCGCAAAATGCACGTACCGCGCATCTATGGTTTTCTAAAGGACTTAGCCAATTCAAGCGAAATCGGCCATTCGCACGCGCCGCGCATCGCCCTGTATCTGCTCAGATCTAAAGGACTTAGCCAAATCGAATCGCGCGTCACCGTGTATCTATGGTTTTCTAAAGGACTTAGGAGAATTAGGCAGCGTACGCATTGCGCACGATGCTCCGTATCTGATTTGTTCTAAAGGGCTTAGCAGAATTGAACCGCGCGTTTTGGCGTGTGCGCCGCGTATCTCCTGTTTTCTAAAGGACTTAGGTGCAAAAGACACTCATTTTGCGCGAAAACCGCATTTCACGCTGTATCTATGGTTTTCTAAAGGACTTAGGCCCAAGAGCGTGCATTTTCTAGAAACACACGTTTCACCGTGTATCTACCTTTTTCTAAAGGACTTATCGTGGTTTCCCTGTACCCGCGGCGACGCGCAGGACCACCGTTTTCGCGGTCATTTCTCGCGTTGCCGCGCGCTCATTTCTGGCCTGGAATTTCGATCTGAGCGTAGACCTCGCGCTTGGGCAATCCGCGCCGCCGCGCCACCTCTTTGATCGCGTCCATGCGCCGCAACCCGGCCTTCTCGAGCGCCGTAACCTCTTCAGGAAGAGTCACTTCCACGGCCGGCGTCGCGCTGAGTAGTGGACCCACCAGCAGCGTGAACTCCCCCCGCACCGCGTCCCGCCCAGCCAGCGCGGCATGCACCTCCGAAGCCCGCCCTCTCAGAAACTCCTCGTGCACCTTGGTCAGCTCCCGTGCCACCACCACTGTCGGATCGCCCAGAAAATCAACTAAGTCCTTCAACGTCTCTAAGATACGATGCGGCGCTTCGTAGAAAACGTGCACCGTGCCGCTGCCCGCCAGCCCGAGGAGAAACCGCCCTCGCTCCCCGCTTTTCCGAGGCAAAAACCCATGGAAATAGAAGGCATCCGTGGGTAAACCGGAGGCCGAAAGCGCGCACAACAGCGCCGCCGCACCGGGGATCGGAACCACCCGGATTCCGGCCTCAACCGCAGCATTTACAAGGCGATAGCCGGGATCGGAAATCAACGGCGTGCCGGCGTCGGAAACCAGGGCGATATCGTCGCCGGAGCGCAGGCGCTCGATCAGCGCCACAGCGCGTTCGGCTTCGTTGTGTTCGTGATAGCTCAGGAGCGGCCGCTCGATGCCATAATGATCCAATAACTTACGGGTATGCCGGGTGTCCTCGCAGGCGATCGCGGAGACCGCGCGCAGCGTCTCCACGGCGCGATAGGTCATGTCGGCCAGATTGCCGATGGGCGTGGCGACCAGGTACAGGATTCCGGGCATCGGGCTCATTCCAGTATGGCCCACGCCCGCGCTACTCGGCCCGCTGGACAGAGGAGTAAACAGCGACGGCGGCGACGACGACATTCGCCACCACGACCGGCAAGGCGTGGATCAGCAACCCGTAGACGACCCACAGCAGCGCCGCGCCGGCCTGCACTTTGCGCAGTGCCGCCGGCTGTTTAAAGAAGTACGAACTGGCAAACGCGGCGGTGGCGACCCAGCCGATCCATTCGAGTTTCATTGGAGCGCCACTCCACTACCGCCGGCGCGCATCGTCCATTCGAGTTTCATTGGAGCGCGGCCCCACCCTCGGCGGCGGGCGCGCCGGAAGCTTCCGAGATCGTGAGCGAATCGGTGCGGACCTTGTCCCACTCGCGCAGCAGCAGACCGCGCGATTCGAACAGGGCGCGAATGCGAGTGGAATTCCATCCCAGCAGCTCTTCGAGAATCGGCACCAGGACGCTGGATGCGTCCTCACTCAAGACCGTGCGCCGGGCGATGGGCGTGATGTACTTGTTCTCGGAAACCGCGATGGTCAGGCCGTCGAGGCGGTTTACGTGCAGCATGACGTGGATGTCGGAGCTGCCGTCGCCGACGTAGACGACGCGGTCGTGAGAGGTCAGCAGCTTCGCGCGCAACTGTTCGAGGACGGCCACCTTGCCGTAGCCGGCGGTGACCTGCAGGACGGATTCGACCTCGCCTGTCGCGTCGTTATAGCGGAAGCGCGTGCCGAAGATGTGGTCCGGCGGTACGATGCCTTCGAGCGCCGACTGGATGACCTCTTCAGGCGCCGCCGAGACGACGTAGAACGTGAAGCGGTGGCCGTCCAGATCGTCGAGCAACTGCACCAGCAGGCGAATATTCTGCTTCAGGCGGATCTGTTTGCCGGCTTCCACCAGGTGATGTTTGCGGACACGGCGATACTCCGGGTCGTGCAGGATCAGGTAGGCCAACTCGCCGCCCTGCTGCACCAGATGGATGTTGGAAAGACCGGCGATGCGCTCCTCGAATGCGCCGATATTGAGCATTTCGCTGAGCACGATCCCCGAGTCGTTAAAGCTCAGCGTCTGGTCGAAGTCGCTCATGACCAAATACTGTTTAGCCGGTGAAGTTATAGATGGTGACACTCGTCAAGCCTCCTGTCTTTCTCGATCGAATGAAGGGAATTCTCAGCCAGTGACTGTACGCGGAAGGTGAGGGGCCGCAATTGGCCCGCTCGCACGGGGAGGAAGCTTCCGGCCCATTGTAGCGGCCAATGGGTTTCGGCAATGTGAATGCCGCGCGACAGGCCGGCGCGGCCTGGGCGATACCTTTAGTTTCTATTGGATGGGGCGCCGCGCGGGATGGTTGCAGATTGCTGACAAGGCCTGTACAATCAGTCGGTTGTAGGCGACTGTCGGGTGTCGCGCGGCCAGTTTCAGGGCCGCTCGCCGTCAGGGAATCGGCCCGCGCCGCGTGACGGAGCCGCGACTGCAAGGAGTCGCCTTGGCCCTGCGGGCCACCCATGGAGATGAATGTCAGCGGGTGACATTCGAGAGAGCGGTTCTGCGCGGGGTTACCTAGCCACTCGCCCTCAGGGAGTCGGGCCGCCCGCAATGGTCGCGGACGCAGAAGGCTGGCTGCGGGCATGTCAGGGCCTGCTGACCAACGGCGGGAGTCGGCCGTTCCTCTAGCCCCTTTCCCCCGGATTCCACAAAGACCCACCCTATCACCGCGAACTGATCTACGGCCCCACGTGGAGACACGTCATGAAGGACGACCTATTTGCGCAAGCGCTGGCACCGACGGACTTCTGCGAGAAGGTCAAACGGATCGTTCAACTCTACCTCGACGCGCTGGCAGCCCGTGGTAATAATCGGCGTGGCCCAAAAAGTCGGGACAGTCACCATTTTTCGCGGGAGTTCGTTTTCAATCCAAAGAAGATCCTTCGAGCGAAAAGTGGTGACTGTCCCGCTTTTTGGTCGCGGAGCACTTCTACCACTGGCTGCTGGAGGTTATCGCCGGGAGGGAACTGCCATCACCGGTAGCGGAGATGGCCCTGGTGCCGATGACTGGCAGTCTGAACGTTGCTGAGCTTCTGGGCCTGCGCTGGAGGTGGCTCAACCTGACCGGGGAGCTGGTGGTGGTCGACACTGAGCTTCTTCACCCCTACACCCTGGCCGTTCGGCAGAGCTACTACCGCGGACACTTCGGTTCGGCGAGCAGATCGGCTTGGCTCTGTCTGACCGCCAGGCGCAGATGGGCCATTCGGATGTCGGGATGACGCTGCGCTACACCCATTCGGACCTGGAGCGTAGGCGGGCAGCGATTGAAAACATCGCCACTAGATTAGTTGGAACAGGGTGTCAAAGTTGAGAGCCAGTAGCTTCTGGCTGCCCTACCCTGGCTGTTTCCGAGCGCCCCAGTGCCTCGGCTCTCAGGCCGCGCAAGTACTCGAGCGCCAAGCGGGTCTGGTGGTGAACGTAATCGATGCCTGCCGGTTGGCCGTTTTCAAGCGCCGGGTGGCAGTACTCCCAGTCCATATAGCCGCTGTAACCCGATGCGACGAGTGCATCGATGTAAGCCGGGTAAGCCACCTGGCGCCCCCAGAATCCCTTGTCGAAGTAGCCGCCGGCGACGAGCTGCACCTCACCGTTGCGGAGTCTGGCGAACTCGCCGTTATAGTGAGAATGGACCTGCAGCGGCCCGGTCGCCTGGACCATGGCGCGGGCGTGGGCGGCCGAGTCCGCTTGCGGTTCGATATTGATGTCCATGCACGCCTTGAAGACGGGCGAGCCTACTTCTTCTATCAGCGAGAGCACGTCCTGATAACGCTGGACGACATCGGGGCCGTGATTCTGCATGGCGAGTACGATGCCTTGGTCCTCGGCTACCTTCGCGAGTTCGCGGACGGAGTCAACCACCAGGGCCCGGCGGTCACCCTTCCAATAACCGTACTGGTCGTATCCATAGGTTTCGTCGTAAGTGGCCAAGCCATCATGGAGCGTGATGCCCCGCCACGCCGCGAAGATCTTGCAGATGGGCGCTCCGAGATCGCGCGCGAGTTTGATGCACTCGCGCGTGTAGAGGATCATCGCTTCCCTTTGAACGGGCACGGGGCTCGAGAGATCGCAGTTCGGAGAGACAGCGCAGATGGGCAGAGCGAGCTCGCCCGCGAGGTCGCGGAGCCGCTTTCGATCATCGGAGGAGAGGTCCATCGGAGCCGCGTGAGGGCGCTCCGCGTCCAGCTCCAGCCCCTCCCAGCGTTGCCCCTTGGCCAGGCGCACAAGGCTGAAAAGATCCACGGCGGGGCCGCGGTACCAGACCCCACGATAGGTGACGCTGTAAAGCCCAATCTTCATGTTGCAGTTCCTGCATCAGGCAGTGGTCAAATCAGTGCTTCCCGCGAGCTCATGCGCCGAGGCTCGCGCGGCGGCGGCGCAGCCCCGTGGCGCACGCCAGCCGTGGCCAATTCTATCAACAAGCTGGGTTCCGTAAGCGCGTTCTCGTCCAACTTCGCGCCGAGTCCCTGCGTGATCGGTGGATTCAGGAACCGAATCGCGAAGTGGGTGCGCCGCGCACCGCCGCCGGCTGGCCGAGCGCGCGAGCGAGGTCGAGGCAGGTGCTGTGGCCGTAGGGGATCTCGTCGAGGGCGTGCCAGACGCGGAGCTGGAACGGCGTTCCCAGCGGGCGCAGCGGCACCGTGAAGGTTTCCCGCTGGCGGGCGAAGTACTCATTGAGTTGTTTCACGGCTGCGGCCCTACTTCCCGCTCCCGCGGGCGCCATTGAGTTCCAACTCCACTTCCTGGCTCTGCCCCACCGCGAGTTCGCGGACTGCGCCAGGGTCACCGGACGCCCAACCGCCCAGATGCAGCACAATTCTCCGGCACTCGGGATCCTGGATGGGGGCCATCCGGAAGGTT
>Ga0224555_1004819_pt1 | contig 12007 bp, 9 predicted proteins | sample 714S23034metaG_FD_180687 | JGI IMG/M metagenome (GOLD analysis project Ga0224555, IMG submission 180687) | Peat soil microbial communities from Stordalen Mire, Sweden - 717 S2 30-34 | ecosystem: Environmental > Terrestrial > Soil > Wetlands > Peat | place: Sweden: Norrbotten County, Stordalen...
CTCACAAACAGGTCTTTCGCAGTGAGAACCCGCACATCGCCGGGGATCATATCGCCGGCATGCAGATTGATGATGTCCCCGGGCACCAGATCGCGCAGCGGCAACTCCTGCGCCGTGCCATCCCGAAAGACATTGGCCGTCACGTGAATCATGGCTTTGAGCTTCGCCGCCGCCGCGTCCGCGCGAGCTTCCTGCACGAATCGCAGCGTCGCGCTCAGCACAACCATGCACGCCATCACAGTTCCGGCTCGTGCGTCGCCCGTAGCAAACGAGATCGACGAGAGAGCTGCCAGCAGAATCACCAGCGGATTGCGAAGGATGATCAGGAGCCGAATGAGCCAGCCGCGGCGGTGTTCCTGCGCAACCTCGTTTGGGCCGACGCTACGCGCTCGCGCTTCAGCCTCCGCTTGTCTCAGACCTTCAGGAGCCGTGTGCAGAGACTGAAGCAGTGCTGCGCTGTCCTTCCCCGCCGCATCGAGGACAGCGGGAGAAACACGGATGTTGTGGTTCCTGGCCTTTGCAACCGGCGATGACTCTTCCGAAGGTGCCGAAGTCCCGGCCGGGTCAACGCCCGCTGGGCCTCCCTTCTCGGCTGATTCTTCTACCGCAGAATTCGTATCGGGTGCTGTCATCGCGCTCTCGACCGCACTTCTACTCCGTTATCTCAAGTCTCTGCATGGTTGCGTGGTGCCGGATCTGGTCCAGATTTGCAAGGGCAAAGGTTCTCGGGCACCGAGACAGTTTAACGATGGATTCCGGGTCACTGAGATTATCTGGTCGCGAGGATGCAAAAACTGTTTTGTTCTGCTCAAACGCAGATGTATGCGGGTCCACAGGACCCTGCTGAACGCGCTATTGCACGATGACCGATCCGGCCGTCTTGAGGCTCCGACGGAACAGAATCCCGTTGTCCCGGACGCGCTCATCGGGAAACGTTCGTCACACCGCCGCACTGCTGGAGCTGGTTGAAATTGGGAGCGCTCTCCGAATCGGGTCAGGCAAGTGCCTGAAGCGCTCGCAGATCTACCGTTCCATCCCGCGAACTGACGGCACTGAGCAATTCGATACAGCAATCAGCAAATTGTTGTTTCAAACTGGCGTTTGAACATGAACAGAAATCGGTCACATCTCGGGATGAAAGTAGTGAGGCGCGAACGCCTGCCCGAGGCTACAGATCCAACACGCGAGAGGTTGTTGGAGGTCGCTGGCCCGGTTTTCGCCGATCGGGGCTATCAGGCCACGACCATTCGCCAAATTTGTGCAGGAGCGGGAGCGAATGTCGCTGCTGTCAATTATCACTTCGGCGATAAACTGGGCCTCTATACCGAGGTCTTGCAGCAATCGGTGCGTGCTGCCCAACTCCTGGCCGTTCAAAACACACTTGATCAAAACACGCCTCCGGAAGACATCTTGAGGACTCTTATTCGAGCTCGACTTCGGAGCATTACTGGAGAAAATCGACCGGATTGGCATTCTCGACTCCTGGCGCACGAGCTGGCACAGCCGACACCCGCGCTTCGGCAACTTATCGATAAGGTGACTCGACCGATCTATAAGCGACTCCTGGAGCTCATTGGAGGAACGATTGGCTTGCCTGCCAATGATGACAACACGCGACTCTGCGCAATCAGCGTGGTGGGACAAGTCCTTGCCTACGTCCTGCCTGGTCCTCTGTTGGCGGAGATTTGGCCGGAACTGAAGATGACACCTAAACAGGTGGAACGCATTGCGGACCACATCGCGGACTTTTCACTTTCGTATCTCCAGAACTTTCGCTCGAAGCCTGAAACGACTACACCGGTAAGGAAACAGAGGCTCAGCAAATGACGACACCCACACTTGAAAGCACGCCAGAACAGACCGAGCAAAAAAAGCAGACGGACCCACCCGGTGCAAAGCCGGACCCAGCGGAAAGCGCCAGGCTCGCCGTCACTGATACTGCGAAGCCAACGGTAGCCGACGGCGCGAACCCAGCCGCAGCGGAAAGCGCCAAGCCGGACCCAGCGGAAAGTGAAAAGAAAGCAGCGGACGAAAAGGCTAAGCAGGCCGCCGACGAAAAGACGAAGCAGGCCACAACGCGACGACGCCTAATCCTGATGATCGTCGCTGGCGTGGTCCTGATTGCGGCGGCGCTTCTAATCTGGAAGATCTTTTTTGCGGTGCCACGTATCCCGAACAGCATTGTTGTTGTGAGTGGCCGGATTGAAGGCGACGACTCCGCTGTTGCTTCCAAGACAACCGGACGCATTCTTGAGGTTCGTGTGCGCGAGGGCGACAGCGTAAATGCCGGAGACACGATTGCCGTTCTCGACGACGCCCAGATTCGGGCGCGTGAGGACCAAGCTCGCGATGCTCTCTCGGATGCAGAAGCAAAAAGTGCAGCCGCGCAGGAGCAGATTGCCGTCCTTCAGGAGCAATTGCAGCAAAGCCGCATGCAGGTGGGCCAGTCAAAGCTCGATACAGAAGGCCATGTGGCGCAGGCGCAGGCGGATCTGGCAGCCGCGCAATCGGAATTGGCCCAGCAGCAGGCGGCTTATCAGATTGCCGCTTTCAATAGAGATGCCTATACGCGTCTTGCAAAAACCGGAGCTGTGTCGGAGCAACAGGGACTTCAGGCTTCAACGACGGCCGATCAACAGGCCGCGGTGGTCGCGGCTTCGAAGCGCCGGGTTGAGGCGTCACAGGGCGAATTGACGACAGCGGAGGCAAGTCTGTCCAACCCCGGTATTCGCGAATCGCAGGTTGTCTCGGTCCGAAGACAGATCTCACAGCAGGAAGCAGAAGTGGCGAGCGTGGCGGCCCTGACACAACAAGCTCACGCCGAACTTGCAGAAGCAGAAGACAACCGCAAAGACCTGACCATCAGGGCGCCGTTCTCCGGAACAGTGGTGACCCGGGGGGCGGAGCCGGGCGAGGTGGTGGTCGCGGGGACTGCTGTGATCACACTTTTGGACCTGACCAGGGTGTATCTGCGCGGCTTTGTGCCTGAAGGCCAAATTGGCAAAGTGAAAGTGGGACAGTCGGCGCGCATATTTCTCGACTCGAGTTCGCAGAAACCCATCTACGCTTACGTCTCCAGGATTGACCCACAGGCGACATTCACTCCGGAAAACACATACTTCCGCGACGACCGCGTCAAGCAGGTAGTCGGACTCAAGCTGCAGTTGATAGAGGGATTTGGTTTTGCCAAGCCTGGCATGCCTGTCGATGGCGAAGTCCTGGTGCTGGGTGACAAGTGGCCGAAGGTCAGGCGCAAGTGATCACGGCCAGCCCAGATCGAGCTGTGTCAGAACACGCGGTCGAGGATCGACAAACCAATCCGCACGAAGGGAATTTCAAAACGAAAAGAGGAAAACTGAAATGACTTCAGTGGCTGAAGTGCAAACCAATTCAGGTCCCGCCGTCATCGACAAGACGGACGCACGGGAGTTAACTCCGTCTACTGCCCCTTCGTTCTCGTTTCCGGTCGGGTATCACGATCTGCACCCGGACATCAGCATCAATTTTCAGCTGAACCGCTTCTATGGCTGGGTCGGCGACGACAGCATGCTGACCGAAATGCGCAAGGCGACGGCCGGCGTGACCGGCGTGGACGACTATCCGACCTTCACCAGGACCTTCCTCGACCTCGGCGACAGGGCGCTCGCCCGTCACGAGACGCTCAAAGGCGCATACTATCTGCGCCTGGCCGAGTTCTTCCTGTTCACCAAGGACCCGCGCAAGCTGCCCACACGCCAGCGTTTCGTCGACCTGATTCTCGATCATTTTCAAATTCCGTCCTCGGCGTGCAGCAGGATTCCCTTTGAATCGGGCTGGCTTCCCGCCTATCGCCTTACCCCGGCGCATCCCAAGGGCACGCTTGTCGTATTCGGCGGATTCGACAGTTACATCGAGGAATGGCTGCCCGCAGCTCTTGTCTTTCGCGACGCCGGCTACGACACGATCCTGTTCGAGGGCCCCGGCCAGGGAGAGGCGCTTGAATTGGCGCACCTGACCATGAGTCCTGAGTGGGAGAAGCCAGTCAAAGCGGTGCTGGACTTCTTCCACCTCGACGCGGTCACGTTGATGGGCTTCTCCCTCGGCGGCGGGTTGGTCATTCGCGCCGCCGCCTTCGAGCCAAGGGTGCGCCGGGTGATCGCATACGACATTATGACCAACGGGCTCGAGTGCTTCCTTCGCCCTCTGCCCCCGCCGGCATAAAAGGAGCTCCTTGACTGGATCGACACTGGAAACGAGGGAGCGGTCGACAAGTTCTTCGCCGATGCGATGACCAGGAGCCTGCTTCTGGACTGGATGGTGAAATTGGCGATACACAACACTGGAGTTAAGACGACGTATGAGATGCTCAAGCATTATCAAAAATACGAGACTGCCAGCATCTCGCCCCGGTTGACCCAGGACGTACTTCTGATGGCAGGGGCCGAGGATCACTATATCCCGGTGCACCAGTTGCCCGACCAGATCGCGACCCTGACACATGTCCGCTCACTGACCGCGCGCCTGTTCACGCGCGCGGAGCAAGCACAGAATCATGTTCAAGTGGGCAATATGGGCCTCGCGTTCCGCATAATGATCGACTGGATGACTGGTCTTGGGCCGATCGAAAGGCGCAAATGATCACGGCCAGCCCAGATCGAGCTGTGCCAGAACAGGCGGTCGAGGATCGACAAGCCGTTGCAGTTCAGCCGGCCATTGATGTTCGCGGACTGTCAAAACGCTATGGCAAGCTTGAGGCAATCCGCGGAATCGAATTTGAAGTGAACCGCGGCGAGATGTTTGGACTGATTGGCCCGGATGGAGCCGGGAAGACTTCAACCTTCCAGATTCTTGCAGGCGTGATGGAAGCAACCGGAGGCACCGCGAACATCCTCGGCCGGCCGGCGCGGGATATGCGGTCCCAAACCGGGTATTTGACGCAGGACTTCAGTCTCTATCCCGATCTGACTGTTGCGGAAAACATTCGTTATAGCGGCGATCTGCGCCTCATTCCGCCGGATGAGATCGCGGATCGCAGTCTCCAATATCTTCGAATGTTTGATATGGACCGATTCGCGGACCGGCTCGCTGGCCAACTGAGCGGCGGGATGAAACAAAAGCTTGCTCTGGTCTGCGCGCTCGTTCCACAACCCAAAGTGTTGCTGCTCGACGAGCCAACCACCGGCGTAGATCCTGTGTCTCGTCGAGAGTTCTGGGACGCGCTGGCTCACCTGACGGCGGAGGGATTGACGATCCTTGTGGCTACCCCCTACATGGATGAGGCCGAGAGGTGCCATCGAATCGCGTTTATGCACCTGGGCGAGATCCTTCAGATCGGCATGCCAGCCGAGTTATGCGCGAGTTTGGGCGCGAAGCGGATCGAACTTCGCACGGCAGACCTAAGGAAAGCGGAAAGTGTGCTTTCCGAGGGATCCGGGCCTGAAAAAGACATCGTCGACGTGGAGCGTTTCGGCGACAGGCTGGACCTGCTGGTGCGCGATCCGGACAAGGAGCAGAAGTGGGTTACCGAGAAGCTGAAGGGCGCGGGATTATCCGTCGACGAAATGAGTGTCGGCGAACCGACACTCGATAACATTTTTGTAGCCAGGTTGCGTGCATTAAGCCAAAAGGCCGACACAGCCGAGTTTCCAGCGAAACAGGATCACCGCAATCTGCGGGGGCAGGTTGCGGTCGGTGCGAAGAATCTCGTCAAAAAGTTCAAATCATTCACGGCTGTGAAAAATGTGAGCCTCGATATTCGAAACGGGGAAGTATACGGACTCCTCGGAGCGAATGGGGCGGGCAAGACAACAACCATTCGGATGCTTTGCGGGCTTCTGGACCTGACAAGCGGAACCATGGAGTTGGGTGGCACAGGTGGAAACCTGAGAACGGAATCTGTACGCAAGCGCATTGGTTACATGTCGCAGAAGTTCTCTTTGTATGAAGACTTGACGATTCGCGAGAACCTCGATTTCTTTTCCGGCGTCTATGGCGTGCCCGACCAGGACCGCGAAGAAAAGAGCCGATGGGTGCTTTCCTTTTCGGGGCTCAACGGAAAGGAGAACCAGATCACCGGGAGCCTGCCGGGTGGGTGGAAACAGCGCGTGGCTTTCGGCGCCGCAATTATGCATGAACCGGACATTCTCTTTCTGGACGAGCCGACCTCGGGCGTCGATCCTCTGGCGCGGCGCGCGTTCTGGACGATGATCAATCGGCTGGCCGACGGCGGCGCGGCGATCCTCGTGACCACTCACTATCTTGAGGAAGCGGAACAGTGCAATCGCCTGGGAATGATGGTTGCAGGCGAGCTTGTGGCGGAGGGCACGCCCACTGGCATTAAGAGCCAACAATCCGGACATGTGCTCGAATTCATCGTCGACCAGCCCCAACGCGCCACGGACCTGCTGAAAGGTAAGACAGAGGGCTGGCGAGTGTCCCTTTTTGGCGAACGCCTGCATATGATCACCGACGAAGGCCCCGCTACCGCCATAAAGGAAACCACCAAGCGGCTCGAAGAGAACGGAATTCACGTGATCAGCGCGAGCGAAACCCGCTTCTCGCTCGAAGACGTGTTTATCTCCATCGTGGAGAAAGCGCGCACTCAGGGTAAGGCGGCCACCGATGACTAAGGAGGGCCTCGCGTGAGGCGTATCGTTGCGCAGGCGCGCAAAGAGTTGACCCAGATTGTTCGAGACTGGCGTACCCTGGCTCTCGCGCTGGCCCTTCCCACGTGCCTGCTTGTCTTGATGAGCTCGGCGCTCTCGCTCACAGTGAACGAGCTTCCGATTGTCGTGCAGGATTTTGATGGTTCATCGACGTCCAATAGTCTTGTTGACGCTTTCCGGGCTTCGATAACGCTTAAGGTGGTCTCATGGCCGATAGATAAAACAGCCGAAGAGGCCCTCGCCTCCAATGCTGCACGAGCTGTGCTGATCATCCCGTCGCACTTTGGCCGCGACATGGCACGCGGCGTTAACGCGCCTGTCCAGCTTCTGGTGGACGCATCGGATTCAAACACGGCCAAATTGGTCACGGCTTATGCCGGCCAAATTGCGACCTCGTACAACCAACTGGGCAGTCGAACGCAAGGTGGCCCCATACAGACTGCCATCCGGCTCTGGTTCAACCCCGGACTCTCTTCGAAGAAGTTCTATGGCCCAGGAATATTCGTGCTTGGCCTCTCCATGTTCCCGCCTCTGCTGGCTGCGCTCGCCATGGCGAAAGAGGGCGAGCTGAAGACGATTCTGCAGGTTTACGTCTCAAGCATTCCCGCGCATGAATTCCTGCTGGGGAAAATCATTGCGTTCATGGCTGTGGCGCTCGCGGAGTGCCTCGTCATGTCCTTGCTTCTGTTCACCTACTTTGGCCTGAGCTTTGCCGGCGATCCTACGCCCGCCTTGATCGCCACCTTCCTCTATGCCTTTTGCGTGGCGGCGTTTGGAACCATGGTCGGAGCGGTCATCCCCAATCAGGCCTCGGCCTTGCAAGCGGTGGCCTTCGGTGGATTCCTGCTCGTATTCCTGCTTTCCGGCCTGATCTTCCCCGTCCAAAACATACCGGCCGGCCTCCGTTGGGTCTCAAGCCTCGTCTGGGGCCGGTATTACATCGAGATCGTTCGCGACGCGCTCCTGCAGGGCGGGGGATGGCCTGCCATGTGGTCCAACGTCCTGATCATCGGCGTTATTGGAGCCATCTTCTACGGCCTGGCATGGCTCGGCATGAGAAGGATGCAGGTGAAGGCCTAAGTCATGACAAAGCTCTGGAACTATTTATTCAATTATCGTATGCGCGCATTGATCAGGAAAGAATTTGCCCAGACTCGCCATGACCGCAAACTCATGTTCAGTCTCACCGTCTTGCCCGTCGTGCAGTTGACTCTGGTGGGATTTGCCCTGAGCGCGGCGGTAACGAATGTGCGTCTCGCTGTCGTCGATGATAGCCGGTCACCCGAGAGCCGGGAGCTGATTGCGACGTTGACCGAGAGCAAGAGTTTCCGCCTCGCGGGCTATTATTCCTCGGTCGACCAACTTGGAGATGCAGTCAGCCAGGGCAAAGCCGATGCCGGAATGGTCGTTCCTTACGACTATGCGCGGGATCTGCTCCGTCATCGCCAGACAACTATTCAATTCCTGCTCAACGCTACGAATGCAAATACAGCCACCATAAGCCGCGGATATGCAGAAAGCATGATTCAGAGATACAACGCGGGACTGGAAGGCGAGGGAATTCATGTCCGCGTCCAGCCGATTGACGGATCAAACCTCGCCCGTCGCGGTCAAGCGCAGCTTGAACCGGCGTTCCTCTACAACCCGGGTCTGGTCAATTCGTGGTTTATCGTCACCGGTGTACTCGGATTGCTGTTGATCTTACAGAGCTCTCTCATTTGCTCCGCGGCCATGGTTCGCGAGCGGGAAGCCGGGACGCTTGAACAGCTGCTCATGTCCCCGGCCAGCACGTCCGAGATCATCATCGCCAAGGTCACACCCTTGTTCCTGTTGCTGTGCCTGATGATGTTCCTGGCCCTGGGCGTCCTCAAATTTGCATTCGGAGTTCCGTTCCACGGCAATGTTCTGCTCCTGCTCGCTGGTGGCGCCTTGTGCATCTTGTCTGGCATCAGCATTGGCACCGTGGTCTCCACGTTCAGCAAGTCGGCTCAGCAGGCACAGCTAACCACATTTTTCGTCAATCCTCCTATCTCTTCGCTATCCGGAGCACTCAATCCGGTTGAGGCGATGCCGAAGTGGTTGCAGCCTTTCACTGTAGTGAACCCAGTTCACCATTTCGCAACCATCGCTCGTGGAAGCACGCTCAAGGGCAGTGGATTTGTGGACCTTTGGCCGAACTTCCTTGGCTTGCTCATCATCACGCTGGTGCTTGGCTCGCTCAGTGTCTGGCGATTCCGAAAGCAGCTTAGTTAAGGACACGGTACCTTGATATGAATCATCGGAAGACGAGGATCACGCCATTTCGCCGAATCGGGGGGACTGCCGCGATTCTTTGTATAGGGACCCTCTTTATCGCAACGCTACCAGGCCAATCGCAGAGTACGCAGGCAAGTCCGCTTCCTCTCTCCGGGCGCGCTGGACAGAGCGGGTCGGTGACTGCAGTGGAGACACCCATAGCGGGAACAACAACCAGCGTAGATACGATTAACCCCACAGTTCAGGTCCAGGGACCATATACCGGCAGCGCTTCGAGCACGGCCAAGATGCCATTTTCGGGGAAGCTATCTCTCCGCGAAGCCATCGCGAGGGGACTCGACTATAACCTTGGCGCGGTAGGCCAGAGCAACGCTGTGCGTCAAGCTCAAGGGCAGAGTCAGATTGCACGAAGCGCCCTGCTTCCCAATGCGAGCGGCTATCTGGCCGAAACGATACAGCAAATCAGCCTCGGGGCGGAGGGGCTACGCTTCACAATTCCGGGCTTTACCATCCCAACGACCATAGGACCCTTTAACAACATCGATTTGCGCGGCAGCCTTTCTCAGTCAATCGTCGATCTGACCGCGTGGAACAACTATCGGTCGTCCAGAGAGGTTTTTCGCGCCAGCCAGTTCGCCGCGCGGGACGCGCGAGAGTTGGTCGTTCTTGCAGTGTGCGGTGCTTATCTGCAAGTGATTGCAACAAGAGAAAGGGTGAAGTCCGCGCACGCACAACTCGAGACTGCTACTGCTCTTTTTCAGCAGACTCAGCAAAAGCGAAGTGTGGGATTGGCGCCCCAAATAGACGTCGACCGGAGCGAAGTCGAACAGCTTACGCAGCAGCAACGAGTCATCTCGCTTCAGAACGAGGTGGCCAAGCAGAAGATCATTTTGGCCCGCATCACTGGATTACCACCAAGCGACGAATACGATCTTACCGACGAGGTGCCCTTTTCCGCTGCGCCTGATCTTAGCTTTGATGACGCACTCAAGCAGGCGTTTGGGCATCGCGCAGATATTATGGCGGCGCAGGCACAAATTCGCGCCGCCGAACACACACTTGCCGCTGCTCGTGATGAGCGACTGCCCTCGCTTTCAGTAAGTGGCAATTACGGAGCAATCGGAACAAACCCTTCGCAGGCTCACACGACATATTCAGGCGTCGCCGCCCTCAGCATTCCGATTTGGCTGGGAGGCCGAACGGAAGGTGAGATCACGCAGGCAAAGGCAACTCTAGCCCAGCGGCGAGCGGAACTCGAAGACACCAGGAGCCAGGTGGAAAGCGACGTCCGGAACGCCTACCTCGATCTGAGAGCTGCAACAAGTCAACTGGAAGTGGCCAAGAGGAACCTTCAGGTAACAAGAGAAACGCTGGATCTGACGCGACAGCGTTTCGATGCCGGCGTGACCGACAATGTGGAGGTTGTACAGGCCCAGGAGTCCTTAACCTCTGCTGAGCTTGACGTGATCAACAGCGTATTCGCCCACAACGTGGCGAAGCTCAGCCTGGCGCGATCGATCGCGAGCGCGACCGATAGCCTGCAGCAGTTCCTGAGTCTCCAATAGCGAATCTCGCTGCCTTGTCGGAATCCGCTAATGTATTCCTTGAATGTTCGCACCCTAAGGGTAGCGAGGTCGAGAACTTCCGAGTGGTTCGGCATCCGTAGATTGAGCCTGAATTCTCAGTGAGTACATCGACGATGATGCGCTCTCATTGACGCTCCCGGCGGCTGAACTTCCGCATTGCCGACTATACAGCCTGAACTCATGGATGCTTGCTTAGGCTGGATGACATGCATCTCCATCGACGCCCCCTGGCTGCTCTCGTGATTCTATTAGGTGGGATGTACGAGCCCTGGTGGACAGGCCGCGTGACGGGTTTAGAGCTCCTCCTGGGACCGGATTCGAGAAGTATCGAATTAAGCGGAAGATATCAGTATGCACGGCGGAGAATCGCGCACACGACAACTCGTGCGATCAGCTATTGATGAGAACGGAGACCTCGCACATGAAGCCTAATGAACCCAGCCGCACAGCCCTGATGATCGCCCGACAACGAGCTGCTCATCAGGTGCTCGATCATGGCTCAATCCTCGATGACCCATTTGCCATGAAGATTCTGCGTGAAGACCGAAAGGACGTGCTTCAGTTTGCGAGCGGACACCCCCTGGCCAGCATCGGACGCCTGTTCACCGCCGCGCGAAGCCGGATTGCGGAAGATGCTTTGTCAGGAGCAGTCGAAAGAGGGGTTCGGCAGATCGTCATCCTTGGCGCCGGACTCGACACTTTCGCTCTCCGGAATCCTCATGGCGCACGACAGATCCATATCTATGAGGTGGACCACCCCGCGACGCAGGCATGGAAACTCGAGCGCCTGGCTGAAGCTCAAATCGCACTTCCGCCATGGCTGATTTTCGTGCCAGTCGATTTCGAGCGGGACGATGTGGGAGAGAAGCTCGTTGCCGCAGGCTTTCTGCAGAACTCGCCCGCGTTTTTCACCTGGCTCGGAGTTGTGCCCTATCTGACACAGGACGCTATCGGCCGCACTCTGGACTACATGTCGTCAATCCAGAACTCGGAGGTGGTGTTCGACTACATGGAACCTCCCGAGGCATCCTCAGAAGAGCTAAGGCAATTAGAAACGGTGCGGACCGAACAGCTTAAGAGAATTGACGAACGTTCGGACAGCCGTTTCGAGTCGGCTGGCATTGCAGCGATTCTTCGCTCGCACGGATTTTGTACCATCGAAGGCATCAATTTCCAGGAAATCGCGTCCAGGTTCGGCCGCGCCGTTGAAGGACTCGCACCCGGACACCTTGGCGTTCATGTTGTCCACGCTAAGCACTAATTGAACGCAGTCATCTATTGCTATTCAAATACAGAACCCGTCCACACCCACAGATCCGGTTCATGTACGGACGGGTGCAGCCCCGACACCCTATCCAGATTGTGATCTGGCTCGCAAAGCATGTGCGTTCTGGGCGGTTTACCGGCAAACCGGAAATAACGACCCCTCCGGTCCAGTTCCCAGTCTGGCACCGCGCAGGAGAGAGAAATGGCGTGAGGGAGATGTTCTCTGTGCTGTGGTCTGTGCACCCGATTCGTCGC
>Ga0224555_1004821_pt1 | contig 11999 bp, 12 predicted proteins | sample 714S23034metaG_FD_180687 | JGI IMG/M metagenome (GOLD analysis project Ga0224555, IMG submission 180687) | Peat soil microbial communities from Stordalen Mire, Sweden - 717 S2 30-34 | ecosystem: Environmental > Terrestrial > Soil > Wetlands > Peat | place: Sweden: Norrbotten County, Stordalen...
CTCGATTCTGGCTATGAGCGGCGAGGAGACGCTGGCCCAGGTCAACCGCGAGATCCAGCATCCCAAGCTCAAGAACCTGAAGCGGGCGGCGATTGTCATTGCCATCTACAGCCTGATCTTCACCGGCGGCGCCACGCTGCTGGCCTCCATGCTGATTCCTACATGGCAGATAACCCACATCTACCAGGACAACCTGATCGCCGGCCTGGCCATGTACATGGTGGGGCCCATCTTCTGGCGCATCGCCTTCCGCATCTTCGTGGTCCTGGTCGGCTTCCTGATCCTCTCCGGCGCCATCAACACCTCCATGATCGGTTCGACCGGCGTGCTGATGCGCGTGGCTGAGGACGGCGTTTTGACCGACTGGTTCCGCAAGCCGCACCCCAAGTTCGGCACCAGCTATCGCATCGTGAACATGGTCTTCATCTTGCAGATGATCACCATCATCGCCAGCCGGGGCAACGTGATCGTCCTGGGCGAGGCCTACGCCTTCGGCGTGATCTGGTCGTTCACCTTCAATAGTCTGGCCATGCTGGTGCTTCGCTGGAAGTACCATGGAGAACGCGGCTGGAAGGTTCCACCTAACATTCGCATCGGCAAGATCGAAATCCCCATCGGACTGCTTTCGGTCTTTCTTGTGCTGCTTTCAGTGGCCGTCGTCAACCTGTTCACCAAGTCCGTGGCCACGGTGAGCGGCATCGCGTTTGCCGCCGTCTTCTTCGTCATCTTTTCTGTCTCCGAGCGGGAGAACCTGCGCAAACACGCTCTCACAGCGCGGCAGATGAAGGATCAGTTCCAGCTTGAGCACCAGGAAACTATCAGCCGGGAGTCGGCGGCCATCCGCCCCGGAGGCGTGATGGTCACCATGCACGACGCCGCCAACCCCCTGGCACTGAAATGGACGCTTTCCCGCACCAGCACGGAGGATCAGGACGTCGTAGTCATCAGCGTCCGCATGATGGGCGTGGGTGGGCCGGAGTATCTGAGCGCCGCGGACCAGAGCTTCAGCGAACACGAGCAGATGCTCTTCACCAAGGCCGTCTCGGTTGCCGAGAGCTTTGGCAAGAAAGTCTCCCTGCTGGTGGTTCCCGCCGGAGACGTCTTCGCTGCCCTGGCGCAGGGTGCAAATTCGCTGGAGATGGACTCCGTGGTTTCCGGAGTTTCAAGCAAGATGACTGCCGAGGACCAGGCTTTCCATATGGGGCAGGCCTGGGAGGCGCTGCCGGAGCCAAAACGCCAGTTCAATTTTTATGTCATCAGCCCCAGCGGCGAGGTCAAGGTATTTTATATTGGGCCGCACGCACCGAGTTTGAGCCCCGACGACGTGCAACTTGTGCATCGGTTGTGGCTGAACATGCGCCGCGATCCCTCCGTGCCGGACCTGCACCACAGTGACATCATCACCTATGCCCTGACCCGGCTGGCCGGCCAATATGCCCGCGAAAAACAGGAGATTCTGCGCGATTTGCGCAATTATCGCGCCGCCGACTCGCCCGTCGCCCTGCGCCTTGGCGGCCATGATCTATCCGGCATTCTATCCGCTTCCCTTCCTCCCGGTCAGCCGCAAAGCCCGCCCAAGCCGCAGCGCTAACTAACTCCGATTCCCAGGCATCCTAACCGCCTATTCAGTCCTCTTACATAATGGGGCTATCGAACGCTATCCTCGCCATGGCATGGCGAAAGCGTTCGCTGGTTACCTGGCGCCGCTCTGCTGAACTGCGGTGAGAGCGGCCGCCATGATTGCTTGCGCTCCGGTGACGGATCTCACGCCGCCGGATAGCTTGAGCCTCCGCTTAACACCGGCGGCATCATCCCTCTGCGGAGGCATTCTGCGAAAAAATGTTTCATCTTTGGACACAAAATTCATTTTTTGTTTGTAAAAGAGTCTACAGTTGCGTATTGTGTTTCACAGGACAAGTGGTTGAACCGTGCGAAATTGCCAGTTAGGCAAAACGGAGATTAAGCCACTTATGAGCACCAATAGGAGGAACCGTGGGAGTTTCAGAAATTCTGACACAAATCGATCTTGAGATTGCGCAACTGCAACAGGCTCGCGCACTGCTGAGTGGCAGCCACGTCGCAGCGCCCAAGAAGGCTGCGGCCGCCCCTGCCGCCAAGAAACCCGCCAAGAAGAAGAGGAATCTTACCCCTGAAGGACGGAAGCGCATTGCCGAGGCCGTCAAACGGCGCTGGGCAGAGCAGAAAAAGGCCGCATCCGCCAAGTAACTCAAGGACCACGGGAAGGCCATGGGCTGGTCAGAATGCCAGCCCATCCTCCTCTGTGCTTGCTTAAAGACAGGACGGATTTTCAAACCAGATAGTCTTCCCCTGGCGCCCACCGCACAACCTGGACGTTGGCATCGATGAGAGCATCCAACTCATCTGGTGTACCTTTCAGTATCGGAAATGTCCCGAAGTGCAGCGGCAGAACTGTCTTTGCCCCCAGAAGCCGCACCGCCAAGGCCACTTCCTTCGGCCCCATGGTGAAATGCCCGCCAATTGGAAGCATGGTCACCAAGGGACGATATAGCTCACCAATCAGCTTCATGTCCCCGAAGACAGCGGTATCTCCGGCATGGTAGAGCACTGGGCCGTCCGCAATGGCCAGCACATATCCCGCCGCAACTCCCACATAGTGGGTTCCATGTTCATCCTGTGCTCCCGACGAGTGTTTGGCTTCCACCATCGTGGCCGCCACGTCGCCCAGTTGCACGGTACCGCCCAGATTCATCCCGATCGTATGGGCAACGCCCTTGCCCTCGACATAGGCTGCAAGTTCGTAGATAGCCACGACCGTGGAACCATGCCTGGCGGCCTCCGGCACAGTATCGGAGATATGATCCCCATGGCCGTGGGTAAGCAGGATGTAGTGAATCTTCTCTGGCAGCACAAAACCCTTTGGGTATTTGGGATTCTGCGCGATGTATGGATCGATCAGGATGTTTGTGCCCCCGGCGGTCTCGACCAGCACGGTCGCATGACCCAGCCAGGTGATGCGCGTTCCTCTCAATGAACTCATGGTTCCTCCCTGGGAGAGCCTCCGGCCCGTCAACTACCGGGTCATAATCACCTCGGAGACGCTATCCTTTGCCAGAAACTGCTTTTGACCCGACCAGCCGGCAAACAGACGCTCGATGCTGCGGTTGCTAAAGGCGCGCTGAATGGGGAACGGCTCGGCTAACTGCACTTCCACGTCGTCGCCTGCGGTGAGGTGGAAGCGGCAATGCACCGTCTCCTCGCCCTGGGTCCGGGTGTGGAAGAATGCCAATATCTGCCCGCCGGGATTCATGGCGGAGAACAGATGCGCAACCACCGGCGCCACCAGCGGTTCTGGCAGGTAGTCCAACGCCGTCCACAAGAGCACCACGTCAAAGGTGCGCCCGGAAAACTTGAGGGTCTGCTCCAGAAAGCCCTCGACATTCCAAACCGGCTTGCCGTCCTCATCCGTACCGCTCTGCCAGTTTCCGGTGTAAGCATCGTGAACCAGATCGGCAAGATAAACACTGTGCCCCAGTCCGGTAAGGTAGTTGATGTTGGAGGGCGAGGTGTACCCGACATCGATGGCGCGGAGGCCGGGTTCGGCCTGGAGCCGCTTGCGCAGCGCCGCCCACCCGCCAGAGTGACGCGGCACTCTGGGCCCGGTAGAGCCCACAGCGGAAGCGATGGGTTCGGACTCTTGCTTCTTGCCAAACCAGCGGCTAAGCACCCTGAGATCCCCCTGTAATCGCACAGATAACTGCCCGGCAAACCGGCGGGCAGTGCTTTGTCAAAAGGCGCCGCCGGCGCGCGAAGCAATGACCCCAGCGGGGCTTTTATCAACAGATTGCGTCAAGTCCACCTTGCCGCGGAAGACGGCGTTGTCTTCCACCGCCAGGCGCAGAGCGCGAATATCGCCTTCCACACAGCAGCCGGCGCGCAACTCTACGCGTCCGCTAGCCACCACATTGCCCTTGACCTGGCCCAGGATCAGCACGTCCTTGGCAGAGAGGTCGGCCGCAACATTTGCATTCGGACCGATCGTCAACCGGCTCTCTGAGAGGCAGATGGTTCCCTCGATGCGCCCATCCACAATCAAGTCTTCACTGCCCTTCACTTCGCCGCAAATCACTACGCTCTTGCCGATGCGCGCTGGAGCATTCTCCACTGCCATGGTCTTGTTCCTTCCGTGGGCCAGAACAAGGCCCTGCCCGAACTATACGCAACCCGGCCACATTGCTTCAATCTGGGAAACCGCATGCACGCCAAAACGTCTAACAAACCATGAAGAATGGCGACACTGCGCGGGTAGCCAATGTCCGCTAAACTAACAGTTGTGCGCAGACTTTTGACGCTCATCCTCATGTTGTGGCCAGCAGCGGCATTCTGCGGCCAGCCTGCCGGCGCGCTGCCGCCCTCGCTCACGCCCGCTCAAACCCAGGCGCTGGTGGAGCGGACGCTGGCCACCGAATTGCGCGCGGCTCAGGATCAAAACCACCCCATGCGCTACCGGCTGCGGAAATCCAGCCCCCGGCTCACCTCGACCAAGGAGATTGTTGAAACCAGGGACGGCGATGTGGCCCGCCTGATATCCCTCTTCGACAAGCCGCTCAGCCAGGACGACGAACAAAAGGAACAGGCCAGGCTGGACGGGCTGCTCAGTGATCCGAACCGCCAGCAGCGCCGCAAGCAGGGCGAGGACGAGGACACCGGCATCGTCCTCAAGCTGCTGCGCATGCTGCCCAGGGCCTTCCTCTATCAATACGCGGGCACGGGCGCGGGACCGGCCGGCAAGGTCGAGAAGTTCAGCTTCAGGCCCAATCCGAATTTCAGCCCGCCTGACCTGGAAACGCAGGCCTTGACGTCGTTGACCGGCGAGCTATGGATCGACGCCGCACAGGAGCGCGTGACGCGCCTGGAGGGCCATTTGCGGCAGGATACAGACTACGGATGGGGCATCCTGGGCCGCCTGGACAAGGGTGGATGGATCGTGCTCGAACAGACAGACGTGGGCGGCCATCAATGGCGGATCGCGCGCTTCCAGATGAAGATGAACCTGCGCGTCGTCTTCAAGATCAAAAACTTCGATACCATAGAGGAGATGACCCAGTACGAGCCGCTGCCCTTGGGGCTTGGCTATCGGCAAGCCATCCAGATGCTGCGCTCCGGCTTTGGCGGCTCGGCTCAAGTCGGCCGGTAGCGAACAGACGCCTCCAATGCAAAGCGGCCCCATCCTTTCGGGTGGGGCCGCTTTGCATTGGATGGAACAGCCTTAGATCTTGACCTTGGCGAAGATCACGACCAGGGTGAACAGGGTGAGGGACTCGATGAAGGCCAGGCCGAGAACCAGCAGAAGCTGGATGCCGGCGCGGGCGCCTGGGTTGCGGGCCAGCGCTTCAGTAGCCGAAGCGGTCGCCTTGCCCTGGCCAAGGCCGCAGAGACCAGCCGCCAGAGCCATGCCGATGCCGGCGCCGATCGGCACCAGGTTGATGGCCGTCGAACCGCCATCCGCGAAGGCCGGAATGGCGAAGCAAAGAGCCGCCAGGGCCATGAATACATATTGAATTTTGCGCATATTTCTCCTGCTTCCCTTTGAATTGGCCGCCAGTGGGTGGTTGAAGCTCACCGTGCTGGCCCCCTCACGCTTGCGGCCATCCGTTTGCCCGAAGCGGAAGCACTCTCCGGCGGAATCTTTTTTTCGTTCTGAACGAAACTACTGAAAACCGAACTCTAGGTTTCTGACCGCTTGAAGTGGTACCAACGTGGGTGCCCCACCCTCGGCGCGCCTTTGTTTTTGCGCCTAGGGTGGGATACCACAGCACTCCAGCGCAACGGGCAAGATCATGCTGTCAGAGACCTAGTGCTCGTGCGAGACCGCCTGGGAGAGATAAATCATCGCCAGCAGCATGAAAACATAGGCCTGGATGAGCGAAACCGCAAAATGCAAGCCCAGAAAGATTGCGGGGATGGCTATCGGCACAAGCGAAAAGAAGACCAGTGTCACCAGATCGCTGGCCAGCATGTTGGCGTAAAGACGGATGGTGAGCGACATGACGCGCGCGCAGTGCGAGATGACTTCGATTGGAAACAACAGCGGCGCGATCCACCACAGCGGACCGGCAAGCTGCTTGAGATAGCCGACGACTCCAAGTTCGCGAACACCGTGGAAATTGTAGTAGAGGAAGGTGAGCACCGCAATGCCCAGCGGCACCGCCGGCTTGCTGGTCGGCGTCACAATGCCTGGAATCAGCCCCAGCAGATTGTTGATCACCACGAACAGAAAAATGCAGGTAACGAAGGCCTGGAAGCGCTCGTACCCATGGCCGATGATCTGCTCGCCATTGCTGCCGGTGAACTCGTGAATCATCTCGGCAATCTGCTGCGCCGGGTTGGGTTTTTCCACTGAAAGTGTGAGCCGCACAAGCGCGAAAAAGGCGATGAGTCCGCCGGCCACCAGCAGTTCCATCGCAAACGTATCGTCAATGGGAGCGGCAGAGTTGGCGGGATGAACGCCCAAAGCCTGCAAAACTGCGGCCACGGCCCCGCCAAACAGGTGATTTAACAAGCGCGTAAATGCAAGAGTTTCCGGCATCGAGACTTGAGTCTTTCTGTTTCCGGCCCGTATTGGCCACCGATCCGCTCAGGACAAAACCGCTCAGTCCTTGAGCAATCTGAGCGCCTCCCAGGCCATGGCAACAACCGCCAGGCCCAGACCGCACAAAAGCGCCACAACCGAACCATGGAAACACTTCAGGCTACCATAAATCGCCCCCGCAAAGACGGTGAGCCTCAGCACAAAGAACGTAACGACCAGCAGCGCGCTTCTGGGCGTCTTCTGTTTGTCCAGCTTGGCATTGATGAGGCGAATGAGCCTCTGCCACTCCGTAATGCTCGCCGCCGAGATCGCGGCTCCCACGGCCAGCATCGCCGCGTCGCGCCAGCCTGAGACAAACAGCAGCACCAGCGCGGGAATCAGGCCCAGAAGCAGCGTGTCGCGAATGGCCCGCTTGAGCAGGGCTTCCAACGCCTCATCGGTGAGGTTGACAATCGGGTGGGTTTCTTCAGTCATGGCTAAATTTCGGAACTTCCCTTTCCGGTTCCGTTCCCGGAGTTGGGTTTGGAATCGCCCCCGCTGGCCATCACCAGCCGAATCACGTAGACCAGGCCGGAGATGCCGCCAAACACGATCCCGGCGATTCCGATCCACGACTGGTGCAGACGGCTATCCAACCAGGCGCCGGCCAGCCATCCGATAAACGCCGCCGAGGGCAGCAGAATCGCGATCTGCATCAGCTTTTCGGCCTGCACCAGCGTCTCAATCCCGCTGGAAGTCTTCGAGCGCGGCTTGGAGTCCGGAATGGGGCGGTTGAAGGGCATGGAAGCTCCTGTCCAGCATACAGTGCCAACCGGTAAGCGGGTATACTTCCCTTTTGGGCTATTGCCCTCTTGATGGAAGGAAACACTGTGTTCGATTCGGAATTTGAGCGTAGTCTCTTCGATCTGCGCAAGGCAAAGCTGGAAGAAATCGAGAAGCTCGGCCAGGCGGCCTATCCCAACCAGTTCCCCGCCTCGCACACTGTTCCCCAAGTTCGCGCCAAGTGGGGCGAAGCGCAGACCGAGAACCTGGAGGCCAACCGAGTGACGGTGGCCGTTCCCGGGCGCATCATGGCCATCCGCGCACAAGGCAAGGCCGGCTTCGCGACCCTTCAACAAGAAGGCCAGCGGCTGCAAATTTACGTCCGCCTGGACGCGGTGGGCGAGCAGGGCTTTGCGCTCTACAAGCTGCTCGATCTGGGCGACCATATCGGCGTCACAGGCTACCTGTTCCGCACCCGCACCGGCGAGCTTACGGTACACGTGGAGCGGCTGACGTTCCTCGCCAAAGCCATGCTGGCGCTGCCGGAGAAGTTTCACGGCCTGGCCGACGTGGAACTGCGCTACCGCCAGCGCTACGTTGACCTGTTCAGCAACCTCGAAGCCCGGGAAGTCTTTGTGAAGCGCGCCAAGGTGCTCAAGGCGCTGCGCCGCTTCTTTGACGAGCGCGGCTACATGGAAGTGGAAACGCCGATGATGCAGCAGATTGCCGGCGGAGCGGCGGCGCGGCCTTTTGTAACCCACCACAACGCGCTGGACCAGGATCTGTTTCTGCGCATCGCGCCGGAGCTTTATCTCAAGCGGCTGGTGGTGGGCGGCCTGGACCGCGTCTACGAGCTCAACCGCAACTTCCGCAACGAGGGCGTGAGCACCCAGCACAACCCCGAGTTCACCATGCTGGAGTTCTATCAGGCCTACGCCAACTATCTTGACCTGATGCAGATCACCGAGGAGATGATCGAGTTCGTGGCAAAGGAAGTGAACGGCACGACGATCACCGAGTTCAACGGCAACACCATCGACCTCGCCAAGTGGACGCGGCTGACGATCGACCAGGCGAATCGCGAGTATTGGCCACCGGAGTTTGGGAACGAGCCAGTCCTTGCCGACTTTCAGAGCACGGCGTCGCTCGTAGCGCTTATTGAACGCAGCCTGTCGCTTTTTGGAGGCACTCTCCCTCGATCAGAAGTAGAAAAGATTGCGGAGGGGACCGACCCGGCAGAAGGTAGAGCAAAAGAGCTTCGCCTACTCGGGGCAGAGTTGTCTCTAATGAAAACTCAACTGACCAGAGGGACACTGAGCCTAGGCAAGGCGGTCTACCAAATCTTTGAAGCAGTCGCCGAGCATAGGCTCATTCAGCCGACCATCATCTACGACTACCCGACCATCGTATCGCCGCTTTCAAAGCAGAAGCCCGATGATCCCGAGCACGTGGAACGTTTCGAGTTCTTTGCCGGCGGCTTTGAGCTGGGCAACGCCTTCAGCGAGTTGAACGATCCGGTGGAGCAGCACAAACGATTCAGCCAGCAGCTTGAGGAGCGCGACCGCGGCGACGACGAGGCTCACCAGATGGACGAGGATTACGTGCGGGCGCTGGCCTACGGGCTGCCCCCGACGGGCGGCGAAGGCATGGGCGTGGATCGCCTGGTCATGCTGCTCACCGGTTCCCGCTCCATCCGCGACGTGATTCTGTTTCCGCTGATGAGGCCGGAAAAGCAGGAAAAGCAGCCGTCAGCTTCTAGCTCCTAGCTTCAAGCTGGTGGTTTCTGACCGCCAGCTAGATGGACTTCCATTTGACTTTGCGCGGGTTTCAATCCAATCGGGGCAGTGCCAACAGGTTCATGACCAAGCATCGCCCCAAGAACAATCAAGCTTCAAGCTAGAGGCTAGAAGCTAGGAGCTGTTTTTTGAACATTCTCTTCGTCGGCGACATCTTCGGCAGCGCGGGACGCAGGATCGTCCGTGAGCATATCGGCCATGTGCGCGAGGCGCACGCCGTCGATCTGGTCGTCATCAATGCCGAGAACGCCGCCGGCGGCTTTGGCGTGACGCCGCAGATCGCCGAGGAGATCTTCGACCTGGGCGCGGACGTGCTGACCACCGGCAACCATGTGTGGGATAAGCGCGAGCTGGCCGACTATCTGAAATCCGTGCCCGCCGAGAGCCATGAGCGCGCCCGGCGCGTGCTGCGTCCGGCGAATTTGCAGCTCGGCCTTCCCGGTTATGGCGTCTATGAGGGAACCACGCAGGGCGGAGTGGAGTACGCGGTGATCGACCTGCAAGGGCGCGTCTTCATGAATTCCAGCAACGACCCCTTCCACTCTGCCGACGCCCTGCTGGCCGGCATCAAGGCCAAGGTGATCGTTGTGGACTTCCACGCCGAAGCTACCAGCGAAAAGGTGGCCATGGGCTGGTATCTGGATGGCCGCGTCACCGCCGTGCTCGGCACCCACACCCACATTCCCACCGCCGACCAGCGCGTGCTGCCGGGTGGAACCGCCTACCAGACCGATGTGGGCATGAGCGGCCCCTACGATAGCGTGATCGGCGTCGAAAAGGATCTGGTGCTGCACAAGTTTCTCACCGGCATGCCGGGCAAGTTCGAGGCCGCCAAGGGAAACCCCAAGATGTGCGCCGCGCTGGTCGCCTGCGATCCCCTCACCGGGCGCGCCTCCGCGATTCAGCGCATTATGCTGGGAGAGTAATCCTCAGCCGGGCAAGGCTGTAACCGGCCAAACGGCCAGCACTCTCCCCTGTGACACTCTGTCATCAGTCAATTCGCTGAGCGGTTCAGGGAATCTGTAAGGCGATTTCAGCAGGTTGATCCGCCGAAAATCGCCATTCCTGATATCGGAATTGAACCATAGATATTTGTCGCTGGTGATCAAAACGTATTTGAATCCCGCTGCCTTGATATTGCGCAGCAACCGCAATCCATCTTGAAACGACAGGTGGAACAGAACCTCCCGGCACACTGCCACATCGCCCGGATCGATCTTTGACCGGGTTGCATCCATGCACACGAATCGGCGTCTGCTGTTTGCATACGCGGCATTGTTTGCATCAATGAGCTGTGGAACCACGTCGATCCCCAGGTAGTTGAAATCGCCCTCGACGTTCCGCATCCAATTGAAGTCGCCACAGCCGATATCAACCAACTGCCGGCAGCCGGCTTCCCTGAGGAAAGCCGACAATCGAACGACAAGTTCACTGGTCGCCGCTTTCGTCGAACCAGCGCCCGACAGGCTATCCTGCCCCTCTTCCATGACCCAGGCTTGATTCGCATATATTTGCGAAAAAATATCGTTCATGTTGCGCTGACGCATATGCCTGGTAGATTGTCCGCGCCAGTGACGCAGCATATCAAGCGTGTCGGTGAGGCCACAGCGGAACAGAATATGCCGAATCAACTCCTTGACCGATTGCTTATGGTCATACATCTTTCCAGCGATCTCCTTTTTCCTAACTGGCATCTACCTACTGGACCAGCTTGCCTGTTACATCCACGACGGTCGGGGGCACAGGCGTACTTTTGACCGCTCCCGCGCTCTGCGGAACACCAATCACCTTGAACGGCGGCGCGGACGAATGCGTGGCCTTCAGCAACTTTCCCTTGCTGTCGAAGGTCATGGTCCATTCCATGGGCAGGGCGGTCGCAGCCCCTTCGGCAAACTGGATAATCGCGCCGCCACCAACCGGAATCACCAACTTAGCCGGCACAGCCGTTGGGAACTTCCGGCTCTCGGGTATCTCCGCCGCTGTCGGGGTCTCGGGTTGCGCTCCCGCGAGGGCGGCGTAGCACAGGCCGGTTCCCAGCCAATCCGGAATCTTGTCGGGGTGCTCCTCGGCCCGGATGTGATTGAAGGCCGAAATGGTGAGTGCATTGATGGGCGCGGGCGAAAAGAGCGAATAGCCCCGACGCAAAATCGGGATGATGCGCACATGGCCCTCGCCGTTGCGTGGGATCGAAGCCGTAAATACACTCACATCGCCCGAGCCGCTGTTGCGCGTGAACCGGAGAAAGATGTGATTGTGCAGCGCCGGGCACAGCATCTGGCGGTAACTCCACGGGCCCGCGTTGAACTCCAGCCCGGCAAAGCCGGCCCGCTCGCCGATGGAAGACTCCGCATCCGCCGCCAGGTCGCGATCCTTCTGCGTCATTTGGTCCACAGAGCGAAACTCGACCGGCTGCACCGGCCCCTTGGTCTCGCTGCCGGGAGGAAACGGCATGGGAGGCGCAACCTGGGGCACAAGATTGACCTTGAGATGGGCCGCGGAAGCATTCTGATCCGTCTGAGCCGCGAGAGGGGCGCAGGGAGCGGCGATGGAAGCCAAGACCAGGACGATGGGGAAGATTCTGAGTCGTTCCATGCTGCCCATAGCCTACCACCGCGTAGAGCGGATTTATGGCTGAGAGTTGTGAAACAACAAAAAGGGCAGCCCAATAGAGGCTGCCCTTCATGATCCCAGAAGCAGTACATTGCGCGGCAGATTCCGGTGAATCGGCCGCGATCAACGCATCAACCGATCAATGCATCAACCGATCAATGCGCCGCGTGATGCGCGGCTGCCGGCTTGTGCGCCGCCGGGGCAGCCTTCTTCTTCTCTGCCTGGATGAACCCATCCTTCAGCACGATCTGTACCGACTG
>Ga0224555_1004822_pt1 | contig 11996 bp, 10 predicted proteins | sample 714S23034metaG_FD_180687 | JGI IMG/M metagenome (GOLD analysis project Ga0224555, IMG submission 180687) | Peat soil microbial communities from Stordalen Mire, Sweden - 717 S2 30-34 | ecosystem: Environmental > Terrestrial > Soil > Wetlands > Peat | place: Sweden: Norrbotten County, Stordalen...
ATTTTCGAGCAAGCTCCTGCCAGAGAGATACTTGCAGCAAATACGGATGTAAACTCGTCGTCTCGCGACAGTGTTGCTATTCAGAACACGTTTACCTTCAACAGCTTATAGCTGGACACCAGTGCGCTCCCGCGGAGCCATCTTCCATTTCTTAAACCGCTCCAATCGAATGTTTCAATCCGCACCCCCTGCAATCCCGCACGGCGCCCCATCATGTCCATGCCGTCCGTGCCAGTCCGTGCCAGTCCATTTGACGCACCCCGCTTCGAGTTGGCCGACCCACAACAATTCAAGCTCCGTATCAGCAGCGGCATCATCAGAAATAAAAGCCTGCGATTGCGACGAAACCGTTTGGGAGAATTTGATGCACGTCTGTAAATCTTTTCTAACATGATTTGTCACGGCAATGCTGCTCGACAAAAGCCCTGAGCATCCTATTATGACTAGCATTCCTTTCTGAGGACCGCGGGTCGACAAAAGCGATGAGCACGAGACAAAAAGCGCGAACAGAGGGTAGCGGCAACATCATTGTTCAAGCCAAGGGTGATGGCAATCACATCAACGTCGGCTTGCCGCACTTGACACTCATTCCCCCGCGCAATCGCGCGCCTCAGGTTCGCACCGAGATTGACCTGCTCAATCCTTATGGCCGCGCTTTCGGGCTGGTTGGACGCGAAGCGGATATCCAACGCTGAAACGAGAGAACCAAGTCAGGTTTTGTTATTGGCAGGCGGTGGTCGCAATAGGAGCCAGATTAGAGCAAACAATCGGTGGAAAAGATAGTCAACCTGTGAGTCGTGCTGCAAGGGCGTTTGGGTGGTTTCGCTGTGGCGAATTTTGAATGAATTACCTATGCATGTGAGTTTCCCAGCTTCTTCCTCCAAAACGGCTCTCAGGTTTGGTTCAGGGCTGGCGTTGTCCAAGAGGGCTTTGATGCCGGATTTTTTATCCAAGCCGGGCAGGATCGTTTTTAAGCGTTCCCAAGCATCCCAGAGTTTCTCTACTGCTTCGCGGCGGACTGTGGGGTTAGTGTCCAAGAATTTGGTGCGCGCGGTTTCAAGCATCGCGTTCAGTTCTTTGTCACTTGTCGAAAAAGCGGTGGATCGTAGTGTTTCTCGAACGATCGGTGGTCCTAGCCGCCGGATTTCCCCCGTGGATTCCCCACGCGCCCGACCAGCAGAGGTGCGGGAGGGGACTGCGTGCAATTCAAATGCGACACCATTGCGGGCGAAGATGGTGTTTATTCTTTCCCGGAACTCGGTCTGGCCCTCACCGCGGTCGTAATCAAGATGATGATGATTAAAAAAGGAATGGTAGCTGCCTTGGGTTGGCTTGCCGATATGTTTGTGTACAAATTCAATGAGGTCCAGGATGGAATAAACTGGGGGAGGATTGTTTAGAACGAGGGGCCAATCGATGCCTGGAACCTCTGCCACCAGCGCGGGGAACATATTGTGAAAGTTTGTCCCAATGGGGCCTCCACCGTCGGGGCAAACGTCCGGGAAATCGAGCCCGAGTGAGCCATCGGCGACGGCTGTCTGAACTGCGGAGGCGATTCCACCCCAAACAGATGGTAGAATCTCCTCCTTTATCCTGGCTGGGGCTCCTTGCTCTCGGTCGCTGAAATATGAATTTGGCATGACAGTCGTCAGAAGGTTCAAGTCGCCATTGGCGCGTCAGGGTTTTTCCGCGACCACCTTGCCATCGCGCCAGATATAGATTGGTGTGCCGTACATACGGGCGGTTTTGCGCGCCACCCGGCCAGCCCGCCGCAGGGCGCGACCCACCGCCGCCGCGAAATCTTTGCCCGATTTGTTTCGCTTCCTTTTCACAGAACCCAACCCCATTCGAGCCTGTATTGCCTTGGAACACAAGTGCATTCCAGCGGAAGGAAGAACTTGCAGATTATTCCCCTGACAAACATTCCTCTGACACTTCCGGCCTTTCCCCTGGCCCAACATCGTCATCCTCGCCATCGGCACCCCAAAAGTTCCGGGTTCGCGTATTTCGAGTATTTCGTGGTTAACCTGCTTTCCTTTATCTTTTCCAAGCCTCCGTGCAATCTGCCATCAGCACCCCGAGCCCTTTCGGCGGTGGTGAATCTACCTCTCCGGATTCTTGACATACCGCCGCTTAATCCGACTCAGGTTCACTTTGAAAGGGCCTTCGTGCATGTCGAAAGTCCTCACAATCGGTTCAACCGCCTGGGGATATTCTTCCCTCGCCTTCTTGTAATCCAGACTCAGTTTCGCCAATTCAGGCGACAAAACCCGGCGCAGCGCCGCTTCAATTTCGGCCTTCGGACCCAAATCCAACAACTCAAACTCAAAGCAAGGCCGGGGATTGCCCCCCGCGTCTTCTTCCAGCGAGATGGCGAATCCATTGATGCTGCCCGCCAGTAGGGGATCTGAATAAATGATGCTCTCCACATCTTCGGGATAAATGTTTGCCCCCATCACCGACACCGTGCTGTCTTTCCTGCCATAGACAAACAGAAACGGCAGATACCAGCGGGGGTAGGCGCATTTTCGCTCCAATTCCTCCAAATCGACGCCATGCAACGCAAGCTTCTGTTTCATCTCGTCAAAAGTGAGTATGCCGCCCTCGTCCTTGATGTTATACCGGATCCGTGGGGAAAGGGTCCAAGGCTTGCTGATGGTCACCACCACCTCCTGATCGACGATTTCGACGAAATGATCCAGCGGGTTATACTGAAAGAGCATCGGCAGACGATGTTCGTCTCCGAAAATGGTTTTTCTCAAGGCCAGGTCCTGGAAACAGAGTTTTCGGATCATCACCGTCAACGGATTCTCCCCCGCCATGCCGATTTCCAAATCCGACGCGCCATAACCGGAATAGACTGTCCTGGCGTATTTCAGCAGATAATCGCGCAATCCTTCTGACATTCCTTCCCCGCCGACAAGGCCATGGATCGTGTAGTCCTGCCACTTGAACCCCCTCCGCACTCCTTCATCGAAGAGGTATTTCAAAAAGGGCGGATACCCGTTGAGAATATAGGGGTACTTGCTTCCGAGAAATTCCAGGGTCCGGAGGATTTTGTCCACATCCGGCCCCGTGGATTTTACCACGCCCAGGGATTGGGCGGCCAAAGCCATATTGAAACCCGTCGCCCAAGCCCCCATGCTGAACATGTTCAGCACGATGAACTTTTGGTCGCCGAAACAATACCTCAAATAGACCCCGATCAGGCTCTTGACGATTTCGCGCTCGGTTTCGCTCCGCACCCAATTATACGGAATCCCGGTGGCCCCGGACGATTCATCCACCACCACGCCTTTGGAGAAGAAGTTCCCGTCGAGGCATCTGTCCTCGGTGCTGTAAGCCAGGATGTACCCCGGTTTATCCATGAGAGGCAGGGACCGGAGAATCTCTTTCGGGTCGGAGGATGCGCAAGACCAACCGTGCTTCCGCAGGAATTCCCGGTAGGCGGGAACACGGTGGAAAGCGATCAAGAACTCCTTGAAAGCCCTGTAATAGCAGGCCTCCGCCCCGAGCTTTTGTGGAGCGTGGCCGACGACAAATGAAAACGCCGCATAATTCTTCAGGATGCTCCCCTGAATCAGATCGACAAATCGCATCAGCAGAATGAAGACTCTGCTGACAAGGCTAATCCGAATTGGTTTGTCGGCATTCATTACTCTCCTCAGCCTTCGGGCGGCGTGTCCTGTGCGCGGGCAGTTTTCGCCGGTTTGTAACGCATATCTTTTCCGGAAACCAAAGCCATTCAAGCCCTGATGGTGCTCAAAGACAAGAGCTTTCCGGTGGGAGCAAAAACTTGCATATTATTTCCCTGCCAAACAATCCTCCCCGAATGCGTTCGGGGTTCTCTTGCCGCTTCCCCCGTCCCATGCCCCAATACAGTTTTCCTTAAACCGCTTAAAGGTCGGCGACCCTTTAACCATCAACCGCCTCTGTAAGGAATGTAACGGGTCTGTTTCGGCCTTGTTTCGCCTTTTGTTGCCAGCTAAGTCATTGACTATCAACACTTGTAACCGTGTTTCCCCTTTTCCGGACCTATATATCAACCTGGCACTTCGCCCTTTTTCGCGGTTTTTCAGTTAATCCGTGTTTATCCGCGTCCATCCGTGGCTAAAACTTTTCCCTGTTGTTATTTGACCATCCCCTAAAACATATAGCTCACGTACATCTTGAACAGAAACGGCGCCACCAACTGGTTGCCCACGAAGTCCTGAAAAACAGGCAATTCAACGTCCGCATACACGCTCACCCTGTGTATGCTGAATTCGATGCCCGGCGAGAGAAGAACTCGCTGATAGCCGGATGACCTGCCGCCAACCGGGTCGTTGGGCGGGTTGTCGTTGACGTCATAAATGCCGCCCGAGGAGTAGTTGCCGCTGTCACTGGTTCGGATGGAACCAAGGACCTGCGCCAGCGGCGTGATCGTCACCCCATGGAATGTCCACCCCCTGTAATATATTCCGGCGGCTGCATCCAGTTCCACACCGGGGCGATACTGGGCCTGGGTCAGCACCGGCACATCCAGCAGCGCTTGCGCAAACCAAGTAAAGCTGCCGTCACTGGTCAGACGGTGGCGGTGAAACCCGCCCAGCAGGACGTCCGTGCTGCCCGTCCCGATTTCACTGTCCCGATCAATGTCGCCATAGTCATCGTTATGCGAATAGTTGCCCGTCGGCAGCTTGACACCAAAAGTCAGGCCGCCGGACATATCATCGGAAAACCCGGTGTAGATGCCTTCGAGGCGAACGTCGCCCAGACTGCTCCATTTCAGGGACACGACTTGATTGCCGGTGGGACCGCCCAGCGTCTTGAAATCCCGGAAGTCATACGGTATTTCGGCTTGAACGCCCCAACTGCGATTGAACATGTATTGAAGGCCATAGGTGGTGAAGTCCGTCCGGATCTGGCGGTCCCCATTGTCCTGGGCCGGCGCAGGCCCGGTGTTGGACCAATTCTGATCTTGATCCTGGAAGTCATAATTGACAAAGACCATTCCGCCCGCGCCGTGCGGAAACATCGAGCTGGTGCCCACGTCGAAAACACCACATCCACAGGCGCAGCCCCGGGCCACGCCGGGCGCCAAAACCGCCACGCCCCCTATAAAAGCAAACATTGCAAATTTTTTCATAACTTAACTTTCTTCGGATTTGAGAAAGGCCAAAGGCCATTCAAATTATTTGACAACAATGAAAACTCCGGCAGCCGGACACACATCCGGCGCCACTGACTGCGTCTTTGAACTAACCGAAGAAAGGCCGGGGGGGCGGCAGGAGCGGAGGCTCGGTCCGGGTCACAGTCACGAGGGAAAAAGGAGGAGCAGGGGCTGTCTGCGGCGGAAAATAAAAGGCCGCAGTCTTCCCGGCGAAAAGATCGATCTTCTTGACGATTTGCTGCGCCTGGGGCGTCTTCTCGCTCTTCTTGCCCTCGCGCACCAATTTGCAGAGCGGACAGGGATGCTGCCCGTCGAATGTTTTGGTCACGGCATCTTTGATCGAACCCTGGCAGGAGTAATCGACCATCATGCCGACCCAAGCGGCCGATTGCAGCAAGCTCCAATGGAAACCAAGCGTCACGCACAGCATGACCACCACCAGCCATTTGGACGCTTTCGGCAACATTGCAGTCCAATACCATGCCCGCAGTGCATTGTCAAATTGACGTCTAAAACCGCGCCGTCATCCCCACCCGCATCTGAAACGGCTCGACGGGGTGGAAAACATCTGTAAACGCCGCCGCAGCCATGGGCGAGACTCGCGACACATAGGCGTAGTCAATGTCGTGGTCGCGGCTGTCCAGCAAGTTCAGGAATTCAACAGAGATGCGCCACGTCTTGTTGATTTGGTAGCCGGCTTCCGCGTTGAGCAACATCGTTGCATCCGAGCGATAAATCCCATCCGAGGTCAAATCGCGCGGACCGAAGTAGCGCAGTCGAAGGCTGGCCGAGAACCCGCTCAAATCGAACAACGTGATGCCAGAAGAAATCACAACTCCGACCGCTTCGGGCACGCGCGTGCCGCCGGGGCCAAGATTCGTGCTGCCGGCGCTGATCGGCGCGGCATCGCCCGCGTCCGGCGAAGTAAAACGGGCGGAGGAATCCGCAAGATCAAGATCAAAAGCCAGATGCTTTATTGGCGTGTAGTAGTTTGCCCATTCGACGCCGTAGCGGTTGCTCGGCTCTTTTGATGCAACGGTGTCGCCGGTATCGCCATCTTGCTGCAACTCGGAATCGCTGTAGAGATACCAAAGCGAAAGAGTGCTTTGCAAATGCGACAAGGCCAGCGTGCGCACGCCGATTTCTCCGCCTTTGGTTTGGACCAGGCCGGGGATTCTCGCCACCGGCTTGTTGGGATAAGGATTAGCCGCCGAGACCGGCTCCACAGTCTGCGTTGCGCCACGTCCGTCGTTGCTGTGGAAATCAAATCCACCCTGCACATAGAACTCCGTCTTGTCCCAAGGACCGAAAATCAAGCTCATCTTGGGACTGGGCAGAGCCGTAACGGACGTGCCGGAGTTGGCCGGGGTGACCTCATTGGCGACGTCAAAGAACTCCAAATCTCCGCGCAGGGCCAGGACCGAGCGGAACTTGCCCGTCCATTGCGCCTTGTTTTCCGCGTATATGCCGGCCTCCGTGTCTGTAAAATAATCCGCCTCCACGGTGGCCGGCAAAAAGGTGCCGGTTTCGGAATCGAATTTGTCCACGCGCACGCGGTCCTCCGTCTGGTAAAGGCCGTTGTTGATCCAGTCGTTGCGGACTTGCAGGCCGAATGAATTCTCCACATCGCTGCCAAACCACTGGCTGGAATAAGTTTGCCGCGCGTCCAATCCGCTTACCCAGCGTCTGTCCTGCTGCTCGAACTGGTCGCCGCGATTGGTGTCTGTGAGGTAGTATGTGAAATCGGAGAACAAATCCAGTTCGTAGTAAAATGCGTAGGCCATGATTTTTGTCTCGGAATTATCGTCTTGGCGATGCCATTCGGCCTGCACACTGTAACGCTCCGAATTGCCGCCGTCCGTCGGGTTGAGCGTGCCAAAGAAACCCACCAGTGGCACGGAGTTTTCGGCGAGTTGGTCACTCGAATTCCACTGGCCGTAATAGGCTCGGCCGGTGATGCTGAAGCCGTTGGCATCGTTGCCTTGGCTGTAAGTCGCAAGGCCGTTAAATTTGGAATAATCGTCCGGATGCACCCAGGGGCCGTCGTCGTGATACGCTTCGCCTCCGAAAAGCAAATTGCCCGAATCGACTTTTTCCGAATCCCCGAACACGGCGCGACCATAACCATGCATGCCGCCTTCCACCGTGAGAAAGTCTTGGGGCAGCGTCTTGTAAAACCCCAGATGGCCCGCCCCGGCTGAACCGTAGTTGCCGACGTCCGCGTAATAAGGGCCTTTCTCGTAATCCAATCGCTCCACAAACTCCGGGATGACCGTATTCATATCCGAGTAACCTTCGCCATGCGCGTGCGAAGGAAGGTTGAGCGGCATTTCATCCAGGTAGATTGCGAAATCCGTGCCGTGATCGAGATTGAAGCCGCGCAAAAAAAACTGGTTGGCCTTTCCGCCACCGGCGTGCTGGGTGATGATCATTCCCGGCACGGTTTCCATGATTTCTCCGTCGCGCAGGATCGGGCGCCTGGCGAGTTCATCGGCGCCCACGGTCCCCTGGGTGGCTGACGACGCAATGCCGAGCATGCTATCCTGCCGGCCTTCCACAACCACTACAGGAAGTTGTGTCGGGCTGGAGTTTGTTGGACCAGGAGCAGGCGCTGCCACCGGAGTGTTGGTTGCTTGTTGAGCAACGGCGGTGCTGCCAACCAGACAGGCCAGTAGCAGGAGTTGTTTCAGCGTGATGTCCACCCGGATGGATATTATCACCAGCGGAGACACCGCGTATTTGCAACACCAAAACGGATGCAAGACTTGACTTTGAGCAGCTGCCAGTGTTATTTTCAACGCGATGGATAATACTATGAATTCAGTGTTACGCAAGCCAACAGTCGTGTGCATGAAAAACCCGGGCTACGCGACCGCTTGATTATGTCAATAGCTTCTTCTTCCGATGCGGTTGTGAAAGCGGCGCCTCTTGCTCCGGGCGGCATAAAAGGCCGGGTGGTCTCCATGTATGCATTGCTCGTGGGCGCTAATGGCGGGGCCTGGGCATGGGCGCTGATTGCCTTTCAGCATTATCCGGTTCTTCTTGGCACAGCCCTTCTGGCTTATACGTTTGGCCTTCGTCATGCGGTGGACGCCGATCACATCGCCGCGATCGACAATGTGACGCGCAAGTTAATGCAGCAGGGCAAACGGCCGGTTGCCGTCGGTTTCTTTTTTTCCCTGGGGCATTCGACCATCGTTTTCGGGTTGTCGGCCGCCATCGCGCTGAGTTCCGTCGCGCTCAAGGATCGGTTTCATTCCTTTGAAGCCATCGGCGGAATGATCGGGACTGCCGTTTCCGCATTCTTCCTCCTCGCCATCGCCATCGTCAACATTTTCATCCTCATTTCGGTTTATCGCACTTTTCAGCACGTCAAGCGGGGAGGCCGGTTTGTCGATGAGGACCTCAACGTGCTTCTCGCCCAGCGAGGATTCTTCGGACGCATCTTCCGGAGTTTGTTTCGATTGATTGAGCACAGTTGGCAGATGTATCTGGTCGGCTTCTTATTTGGTCTTGGTTTCGATACAGCGACGGAAGTGGGCCTGCTGGGTATTTCGGCCAATGAAGCCGCCGGGGGCCTCCCGATCTGGTCGATCCTCATCTTCCCGACCCTTTTCATGGCAGGCATGGCATTGATCGATTCGACTGACAGCATCCTTATGCTGGGCGCTTATGGTTGGGCTTTCGTCAAACCGATTCGCAAACTTTACTACAATATGACCATCACTTTTGTCTCGGTCGTGGTCGCGTTGCTTGTCGGCGGAATCGAGGTGCTGGGTTTGATCGGCGGCCAATTGAAAATCCACGGTGTCCTCTGGGACGCGATTGCCTCGCTGAACGACCGCTTTGTCATCATCGGCTTCCTCATTATCGGAGTCTTTGTGCTCAGTTGGTCCATTTCGACCATTATCTACCGCATGAATCGATACGACGACATCGAGCTAATCTCCAACCCTCCCGATTGACCGCTGCCATGCCAAATCAGCTTGGCGTACCTCATTTTGCGGTGTTATTCTGAAACCATGAAAGCCGAACCTGTTGCCCGTTTCAGTATTTCTCTCCCGCATCCGTTGCTGGATCAACTGGATCAGATGTCTCGTGAAAAAGGTTACGACAACCGTTCTCTCGCCATCGCCGACATGATTCGCGATAGCTTGGTCGAACATCGGCAGAAGTTCGGCAGCGAGGAGATCGCCGGAACCATTACCCTGGTGTATGACCATCACAAACACAATCTGCAGTCTGTATTGACGGACATTCAACACGATCACGAAGATGTGATTATTTCCACTGTCCACGTCCATCTTGACCACCAAAATTGTTTGGAGGTGATCCTTGTTCGTGGCAAGGCAGGACCGATCCGGAAAATTGCCGACGAACTCATCGCCGCCAAAGGGGTAAAACACGGCAAGTTGACGGTGACGACCACAGGCCACGACCTGCCCGGCTGATCAGGCGTTCCGTCACCTGATATTACCATTCAAGAACGCGGGCCAATATCAGCGGCGCAACGATAGTCGCATCCGATTCGATGATAAATTTTGGAGTCTCACGCCCAAGGTTGCCCTGCGTTATTTTTTTCGTTCGATACTGCGCCCGGATAGCCGCTACGGGTGTCCGAGGCGGACCTTAAACGGAACGAAACGGAGGAGGAAAGATTTTTATTTTTATGTTTTAGTCTTAAAACATTGTCTTTGACATTAGCCATTTTTTGTCGTAAAAGATGCAGGAAATGACAAGTATTGGGAGATGTGCCGCTCTTTGTTGTTTGCCGCTCAGCGCGGCTCTGTTCCTCGCCGGCGCGGTGAATGCCTCCGATTCGCCCCCGTTCTCCACCAATGGAATCAGATCAAATTCGCCGTTCCAGCTTGGGACGGTGGTTGTCACCGCGGATTTGAACGCCGCTCGCGAGCAAATTGCCCCCGGCCTGGGTGCCGTCACTTATACGATTGGCCCAAGCCAGATCCAGACCATGGGACAGGGCGAAAGCTCGTCTTTTCAACAGGTGCTTTTGCAAGCGCCGGGGGTTGTGCAGGAGGAATTCGGGGAGATACACGTGCGCGGCGATCATGGCGACGTGCAGTATCGCGTCAATGGCGTCCTGCTGCCGGAAAGCCTCAATGGGTTCGGGCAGGAAATCGACACTCACCTGATCCGGTCGGTCGATCTGCTGACGGGAACCTTGCCCGCCCAGTTTGGGGACCGCACCGCCGGCATTATTGATGTCACCACCAAGACCGGTTCCCAACTCAACGGTGCCGAGCTTTCGATCTACGGCGGCAGTTACGACGAGTTCAATCCCTCACTGGAATTGGGCGGCTCCACGAGCAATCTGGATTACTTTATTGCCGCCTCCTATTTGCACGACAACCTTGGCATCGACAATACGACGGCCGCCCCCACTCCGCTGCATGATATGACGGACCAGGAAAAGTTTTTTGGCTACTTTTCCCATACCTTCGACCCAACCAGCCGGCTAACATTGCTCCTGAGCAGTTCCGACGCCGGCTTTCAAATTCCCGACACGGCGGGGCTTGCGGCAATCCATCAGTTGGCGAACAGCCCTCCGACCGATTCGGCCGCAGACAATAATTACCAGTACGAGCAGAATTATTACGCGGTGCTCTCCTATCAGAAATCGGCGGGCGGCCTTTCCTTCCAGGTTTCCACCCTCAGCCGATACACGGACATCCGTTTTACTCCTGATCCGGCGCAAAGTCTTCTACTTGGGGGCAACGCGGCCAACGTGGACAATAGCGATTTAGCCAACGGCCTGCAGGCGGACGCTTCTTACGAATTGGGCGATCACCACACCCTCCGCGCCGGGACGCTGGCAACTTATGACCTCGAACGACTCGACTCAACGTCCGCCGTTTTCCCGTCCACGAATCAATTTTCACCATCCGGTGCCGGTGAAAATCTGCCAGACACATTGCCGGCACAATCGTCCACCACACCCTACAGCATCATCGCCAATGGTGGAAACAGCGGGTTGACCGCTGGTGTTTACCTGCAGGACGAATGGCAACTGACCGATGATTTGACCCTGAACTATGGCTTGCGCTACGATCGCTTCGATGTCTCGTTCGACGACGAACAGCAGGTAAGTCCGCGAGGCAATCTGGTTTGGAAGATTAACCCGGCCACCACCCTCCATCTCGGCTATGCCCGCTATTTCATGCCGCCCACGTTGCAATTCATCCCGCCGTCCACGGTCAGGGCGTTCGAATACACCACCGACGCTCCGTTCAACGCGCTGGACGATCCTCCAAAAGTCGAACGCGACAATTACTTTGACATGGGCCTCTCGCGGCAAATCACACCGGCGTTGCAAATCACCGGGGACGCGTTCTGCAAGCTGGCCAAAAACCTGCTCGACGACGGCCAGTTCGGCAGCGCCGTCATACTTGATAATTTCAATTATGCGTCCGGCACGGTTTATGGCGCGGAGTTGAGCAGCACTTACAGACAAGGACCCTTCTCCGCCTATGGGAATTATTCGTACGTGCAAACTTGGGTGCGCGACTTTGACTCGGTTGAAAATGAATTTCCCAACAACGAGTTGTCTTACCTGACCACGAACCACATGCAACTGGACCACCAGGGGCGTTTTACCGGTTCCGGCGGCTTCTCTTATGATCTGCGGAAAAACCTCCGCTTCCATGCGGACTTTCTCTACGGCTCCGGCCTGCGGGCGGGTTTTGCCAACTTTGAAGAATTATTGAGACTCGCATAATAGAGTGACATTAAGGCCAAAGTTCAGACTGGGTATAGCAGGCGGCGATAATAGAGGGGCGTCGCCGCATGCGGCGCAAGGCGGCGGTCGCTTCAAAGCTCAGTTCCC
>Ga0224555_1004824_pt1 | contig 11992 bp, 12 predicted proteins | sample 714S23034metaG_FD_180687 | JGI IMG/M metagenome (GOLD analysis project Ga0224555, IMG submission 180687) | Peat soil microbial communities from Stordalen Mire, Sweden - 717 S2 30-34 | ecosystem: Environmental > Terrestrial > Soil > Wetlands > Peat | place: Sweden: Norrbotten County, Stordalen...
AGCGTCTTCGATGATCCGGCGGCGTTTCACAGGCCGACGGCGACGCGCGTGCTGCGGGCGTCGCGGGCTGGGTATCTGGCGGGGATGGACTGCAAAGAGGTTGGGTGGGCGGTGCAGCGGCTGGGCGCGGGGCGCGCGAAGCCGGGCGATCCGGTGAGCGCGCACGCGGGAATTGAGTCGCATGCAAAGCTCGGAGACCGGGTGGAGGTAGGGCAGCCGTTGTTTACGCTGTTTAGCGAGGATGAGGCTCTGCTGGAGGAGCCGTACCGGATGCTGGAGGCGACGGCCCAGATCGGTGAGACGAAGCCGGAGCGGCGGGCGCTGGTGCGCGAGGTCGTGACCAGGGATACCCTTTAGGCCGCGTGACACTCGTCAGAGTGACAATCCCCGCTCATCAGCGCTAGAAACTACGCTAGGCTTTGGCTGCCTTATTCTGCATGTAGTGCTGGACGCTCTTCTCCCAATCGAGAGAGGTGCCGGCGTAGGGCGAACCCTGGCGGCGGGCGGAGCGGTTCTCGCCGGGATTGTGGGGGGCGGCAGCGGCAGCGGCAGCGGGCGCGGGCGCGGGCTCGGGCTTGGCCTCGACGGGTGCGGGAACGCCTTCGGGACGGAAGGAGCGCGGAAGTTCGCTCTCCTTGTACTCGACGCCTTCGGCGACGAGGCGCTTGGCCGTGGCGACGAGGGGGTCGCGCTTGAGGGTGAGTTTGCGAGCGGCGGCGGCGCGGGCGGCTTCGGTCTCAAAGACGTCGTACTTGTACAGATGCGCGAGACGGCGGTCGTAGAGATCGATCTCGGCGTGGACGCTCTTCAGGTGATACTTGCTCTCGATGGTGGGGATATTGGACATGCACGCTCCAGAGTCGTAGGACTGCAAAGGTAGCTGCCAGCCGGAGGTGTTATCCGGTGCACGGCAGGGGTATGGAAAGTGTTACTTGCGATTGATCTGGGAAAGACGCACCAACGCTGCGAATGGCGTGTGCGAAAAGCGAAAGGGGCAGTTCGTCGAGAACTGCCCCTTCGGCCCAACTGCAAGATCTCTTACAGGGCCTGAACGTTCTCGGCCTGCCAGCCCTTGGGGCCCTTGACTACGTTGAACTGAACGCGCTGGCCTTCCTGAAGCGAACGGAAGCCGTTGCTCTGGATTGCACTGTGATGCACGAATACGTCATCGCCATTCTCACGGCTGACAAATCCGAAGCCCTTGGCGTCGTTAAACCATTTTACTGTTCCCTGTTCCATTATTCTTGTTCCTCTTGAAGCAATGTACCGCTGAACGCAATGTTGGTTTATTTGCGAGTAGAGCCGTACAGCTGGAACTAGCAAGAAGACCAATCGTATTCGACGACCAAAGATAGTATACCATCTGAACGCGTTGGACGCTGGCCGGATATAAAAAATGCACTGTCCTATAGCGTACGCTGGCCCATAGGTCTCGAATCGTCACACCGCCGACACACGCATTTCGCCTTGGCGTATCTTTCAGCTTGTACCACCGGAGCTTGCCCTTGGGACGTTTTACCGGACTGCTCGGACTGATTGTGTTCATCAGCCTCGCCTATGCCTTCTCGACCAACCGGAGGGCAATTCGATGGAAGACCGTGGCGTGGGGGCTTGGGCTGCAGATCGTCTTCGCCTTCGCCGTCATCAAGTGGACCTACGGGCAGACGATTCTCAGCGCGGTCTCGGGCGTGATCATGGGGCTGCTGGGGCACTCAGCGGACGGCTCCGGGCTGGTGTTCGGCTACCTCGGCATCCCCGGCAACCCGCTCAGCGTGTTCGCGTTCGCGGTGCTGCCGACGATCATCTTTGTGAGCGCGTTCTTCGCGATTCTGTACCACATCGGGCTGATGCAGCAGATTATCAGGGTGGTTGCGTGGATCATGCAGTGGACGATGGGGACATCGGGCGCTGAATCGACCAACGTCGCTGCGTCGATCTTCATGGGACAGACGGAGGCGCCGCTGACGATTCGGCCATTTCTCTCGGGTGCGACGCGCTCTGAGCTGATGACCATTATGACCTCGGGGATGGCGCATGTGTCGGGCGGGATCATGGCGGCTTATATCCTGTTCGGCATCAATGCGAAGGACCTGCTCTCGGCGGTGATCATGACGGCGCCGGGAACGATTCTGGTGGCCAAGATGCTGGTGCCGGAGACCGAGGTTCCGGCAACAGCGGGCACGGTGAAGATGCCGCCCAATGAGGAGCACAAGAACGACAACCTGGTCGCGGCGATCGCCCGCGGAACCATCGATGGAGGCCAACTGGCGTTCAATGTGGCGATCATGCTGATCAGCTTTGTGGCGCTGGTTGGGTTGTTCAATGCGATCATGCTGGGGATCTCGAACGTTGCGTGGGCGCATGGACATATTCCGTTTCCGCACTCTTTGAATGCGGTGCTGGGCGTGGTGGGAGCGCCGGTGGCGTGGCTGATCGGCATTCCGTGGCGCGAGGCGCGGACCATCGGCAACCTGCTCGGCACACGCACGATCATCAATGAGTTTCTGGCGTTCAATCAGCTCGGCAAGTTGAAGGCCGTGCTTTCGCCGCGAACGTTTTCGATTGCAACGTTTGCGCTGTGCGGCTTTGCGAATGTCGGGTCGATCGGGATGCAGATCGGCGGCATCGGAGCCCTGGTTCCGAATCGCCGCAACGATCTGGCGCGGCTCGGAGTCCGCGCGATGCTTGCGGGGACGATGGCGAACCTAATGTCTGCGAGTATCGTTTCCATGCTGATTAAGTAATTTTTAGATGAATATCAATCATGTTCCGGCGAACGGCCCGGAGCTGATAAAAGCTGAGGAGAGCGTGATGAAACCATCGATTCTGGTTTTCGACGTCAATGAGACGTTGATCGATATTGAATCTATCGCCCCATTGTTCCAGCGGGTCTTCAACGATAAGAGCGTTCTGAGGGAGTGGTTCGGACAATTAGTTTTGTACTCCGAAGCCGTTACGTTGTCGGGGCTTTACACGACCTTCTTCTCGCTCGGACAGGGTCTGCTGGAGATGTTGGGCACGGTTCACGGTGTGTCGGTGAAATCTTCCGATATTGAAGAACTCAGGACTCGCATGTTGACTATGCCACCGCATCCCGACGTCGAGGAAGGGCTGAAACGCCTAAAGGAAGCGGGATTCCGAATGGTTACCTGCACCAACTCGCCACCGAATCCTCATGGTAATAGCCCCTTGGAACATGCAGGGCTCGCACACTTTTTCGAGCGTCAGTTTAGCGTTGATATAGTTCGAGCGTTCAAACCGGCGCAACAGGTATACCACATGGTCGCTCAGGAACTGGATGTTCCACCGTCTTCCTGCTGCATGGTTGCAGCCCACGTATGGGACATAATCGGCGCACAAGGCGCTGGCTTCTCTGGCGCACTCGTAGCGCGATCAGGGAATGCGCCGCTACATGTGAAAGGGCTGCCACAGCCGCAAGTCATAGCGCCGGACCTCCCAAGAGCGGCTGCGCAGATCATTAAGCTCTGGCATACATAGCAAGGTGGTAGTGGAAGGGAAAATATCCCTCAGGGGCTAAAGCCCAGCTTCCTTTTGCGGCCTTGACGGCACGACTTCAGTCGTGCCCTGACACAAAACCCAAACACTGTCCTTGCTTTCGGGAGGATGCCGGAGCTACGTTGATATTCATCTTTTTTAAATGCTGCTGAAGGTAGGAGTAAGGATCACCTATGTCCGACCATTACACACGCGCGCTCACGGCTGCTAACTATATCCACTCGCTGCATGCGGGCAAGCCGGTGCTTGGCATCATTCTTGGGTCGGGGCTGGGGAACTTCGCGACGCAGGTGGAGGATTCGACGACCATCGATTACGGGGAGATTCCGGGCTGGCCGCTGTCGACCGTCGAGGGGCACTCGGGCAAGCTGGTGCTGGGAACGATTGGCGGCGTGGGCGTCGCCGTGATGCAGGGGCGCGTGCATGCATATGAGGGCTACTCGATGAACGAGGTGACCTTCCCGACGCGCGTGCTGGGACTGCTGGGATGCACGGGGTTGATTGTGACCAACGCAGCCGGCGGCATCAATACGAGCTACGGCGAGGGCACGCTGGTGGCCATCAGCGACCACATCAACCTGACCGGGACGAATGCTGCGCTGGGGCCGAATGAGCCGCGCTTCGGGCTGCGCAAGGGTACGGGGGACAGGTTCTTCGATATGACCGCGGCCTACTCGCCGCGGCTGCGGAAGCTGGCCCACACGGAGGCCGAGCGGCAGCGGATTCCGCTGCCGGAGGGGGTGTACATCGCCGTGCTGGGGCCGAGCTACGAGACGCCGGCGGAGATTCGGGCCTTCCGCACCCTGGGCGCGGACCTGGTGGGAATGAGCACGGTGCATGAGGTGATTGTGGCGCGGCACATGGGGATTGAGGTGCTGGGGATCTCGCTGGTGACGAATATGGCGGCGGGCGTGCTCGACCGCGTGATCGATCATCAAGAGGTGATGGAGATGGGCCGGCGCGTGGAAGCGCAGTTTACGTCGCTGGTGAAGGCGCTGGTGCCGCAGGTGGCGGGCGCGATCGCTGCGCCAGGCAGCCGCTGAGTCAATACGCCGCGGAGCCAAACGGCTGGCGCGCGGAGCCAAACGGCTGGCGTTGGCTCTACACTGGGTTCCGTGGATCAGGAACCAGAACAGCTTAACCTACCGCAACGCCCCCTCGTGATCGGCATCGGCGGGTGTTCGGGCTCAGGCAAGACAAGCCTGGCGCGCGAGCTTGCTACGCAACTGGGTGGGACGCTGTTTCCGCTGGATCTGTACTATCGCGATCTGTCGCAGTTCCCTCTCGACGCCCGCCACAAGCAGAACTTCGACCACCCGGACTCGCTCCAGAGCGAGCTGTTTATCGAGCATATTCGCTCGCTCGCGGAGGGTCGCACGATCCAGCGGCCGGTCTATGACTTTTCGCGCCACGCGCGGGTTGCGGGGGCGTTCGAAGCGGTTGCTCCGGCGCGCTTCGTGGTCGTCGAAGGCATTCTGGCGCTGCACTATGACGAGCTGTGGCCGCTGTACGGCTTCAGCATCTATGTGGATGCGCCGGATGAGGTCTGCCTCAACCGCCGCATCTACCGTGATATGCGCGAGCGCGGGCGAACCGAGGAGGCTGTGCGCGCACAGTTCGAGGCGACCGCGAGGCCGATGGCGGAGTTATACGTGCTGCCCTCGCAGGCACGAGCGACGATCACCGTCAGCGGCACGGAAGCGCTGGACTGGTCGATCGAGCAGGTGCTGCGAGGGCTCCGCAATGGCGGGCTGTTGCGGTAGAGGCCTGCTGCGGTAGAGGCCGGCTGGCTACTTGCCGAAGTCGACCGTGGGCGCGACGCTGTTCTTTGGATTGCCCTTGAAGTACTCATCGCGGTAGTGGAAGCCGGCCATGTTCGCCCAGATGCTGTTGGGAAACTGACGGACGTAGACGTTGTAGGCCTCGAGAGCCTTGTTGTAGCGCTGGCGTTCGACGGCGATACGGTTCTCGGTTCCGGCGAGCTCGTCCTCGAGGCGCATGAACTGATCGTTGCCCTTGAGGTTCGGATACGCCTCCTGCAGACGGTAGAGCGGAACCAGGGCAACGTCGAGCTTGGTGTTCGCCTGGATGCTGCTCGCGCGGTTCGAGGATGCTGCAATCACGCCGGCACGCGCGTTCGCGATGTTCGTCAGGACCGTCTCTTCCTCACCCATGTAGCCCTTGACGCTGGCCACGAGGTTGGGGATGAGGTCCAGCCGGCGCTGCTGGACGATGTCTACCTGCGAGTAGGTCTGGTCGACATCCTCGTTCAACTGCACCATCTGGTTCTTGGCGGAGACGTAGCTTCCGAATCCCAAGAGCACGACCACCAGCAGCAGGCCTACCACTCCAAGCGCTACCCAAAGAGCCTTCATCGATGTATTCCCTTTCGCGTCTATCGTTTTCATCTGTTGCGAGCCTCTTCATCCATGGCAAACCCTGATGCATCCTGGGCTTAATTCATTACCAATCGCCACTGGCGCCGCCGCCGCCAGAGCCGCCGCCGAATCCTCCGCCGAAGTCTCCGCCACCACCACCACCAACACCGCCGCCGCCCTCGCCGTCACCAAAGCCGCCACCACCACGACCGCCGCCGCCGAAGCCGCCGCCCATCAGGCTGCCGAGCAGGAACCAGAGCCAGCCGCCACGACCTCCGCCGCCGCCGCGAAACAGGAGCAAGAGAAAGATCCCTAAGAAGATGATGCCAACCCAGTTGGTGCGACGGTGCCCCTGCTGGTAGACGGGGGCCTGGACCTGCTGGGGCGGCGTCAGGGTAACGTTGGCGTCCGTGGCGATGACGTTGGCGATCTGTTGAACGCCGGACTGGATCGCGGGACCATACTGGCCCTGCTGGAGCTGGGGCACCATGCTGCGCCCGATGTCGCCAACCTTGGCGTCGTTGAGGATGCCCTCGAGACCGTAGCCGACCTCGATGCGGCGCTTGTGATCCTGGATCGCGAAGACCATCAGGATGCCCTTGTCGGAGGACTTGGGACCCACCTTCCAGTTGTCTTCGAGCGCTGTCGTCCACCCCTCGATGTCCTGGCCGTCGAGCGACTTGACGGTGACAACTTCGATGGTGGCGTGGGCCTTGGAGTAGACCTGCCAGGCGATCTGTTCGATGTTCTCCCTGGAGGCGGGGTCGATGACGCCGGCGAAGTCGCTGACGTAGCTGGTGGGCTTGGGGAGCTGGCTGGGCGACTCCGCGTGGGCAACGCTGAAGAGCGTGCACCCAAACAGCGCGGCGCCTAGAAACATGCGTTTTGCAGTCACAGTGTCATGGTACGCCCGGGGCAGTCGCTTGGTTCCACAAAAGCAGAAGGCCTTCCCCGTGCGGGAAAGGCCCTCCATGGACCGCCTGTGTTGGGCTTCGACGATGCTGCGTTTCGTTAGGACAACTTCTTGTTCAAGTCATCCGCCATGATCACGTGGGCGGCGACGACGCTCTTGCAATGCATCACTGCGGTTTTGAACTTCGTGTCCGTCGTGGATTTCGCCTCTTCAGTGAAGAGGTCGAGCGCCTCGTGGTGGTCTTTGTCCATGACGCTGATATATTCCCTGTCGAAATCCCCGCCAGAGAGGCCGTTCAACTTGTTCCATTCGTCCTGGTGGTCCGAGTCCGGGCCGCTCGGCGGTGCGATACCCCAGGCGTCTGCGAACGGCTTCATCCTTACCTCGATCGCTTTGTGCTCGATGACCATCTTGTGCGCGAAGGCCTTGACCTGCGGATTGGTTGCCTTGGTTTCCGCCAGCTCGCTCAGCTTGATCTCGTTGATGTCTCCCTGCGAAGCCTTCGCGAGAAAGCTCTTGTCCTGATCGGTGACGGCCGCATGCGCGGCTACCGACAGCATTATTCCGGCGCAGCCGAGCGCGACCGTACAAACCAACTTCGTCATCTTCTTCATTGTGTACCTCTCCGAGTGCGGCGTCGCCGCTAGTTACGAACGCTTACCCAGAGTGAGAGGCCGCCTTTCCCCCGTTGCGTTGCCTCCATCGGACAACATTTATTCTGTGGATGGAGAACTCATGAAAACGACTTTACCGACGACACCTGTTGCCGAACGCCATCCACACACTATCTGTCTACATGGCACGGAACTGACCGACGATTATGGCTGGTTGCGGGAAAAGGGTGCGCCGGCGGTCACAGCCTACCTGGAGGCGGAGAACGCGTATACCGCCGCTGTGATGAGCGGGACCGAGGCGCTGCAGCAGACGCTGTATGACGAGATCCTCTCGCACATCAAGGAAGACGATGTGTCGGTACCGTATAAGGATGGAGCGTGGGAGTATCTGACGCGCACGGAGAAGGGACAGCAGTATGCGCGCTATTGCCGCAGGCCGGTGGGCAAGCCGGAGGCGGAAGAGGTAATTCTGGATGTGAACCTGCTCGCACAGGGCCAGCCGTTTATGCAGGTGGGCACGCTGAGCGTAAGCCCGGACGGAAGACTGCTCGCCTACACGACCGATGCGACGGGCTTTCGGCAGTACACGCTGACGGTTCGCAATCTGGAGACGGGCGAGACGCTGCCGGACAGGGCGGAACGGGTGGGATCGATTGCGTGGGCGCCGGACTCGGCTACGCTTTTTTATACGACCGAAGACGAGCAGACGAAGCGCCACGATCGGGTGTTCCGGCACGTGATGGGATCGGCGCCGGTGGAGGTATTTCACGAGCAGGACGAGCGCTTCAACCTGGGTGTAGGGCGGACGCGCGACCGCGAATTTCTGCTGCTGCAGGCCGGGAGCCATACGACCAGCGAGACATGGGTGCTCTATGCGGCCGCGCCTACGGCAGCCTTTCGACTGCTGGCTGAACGCGTCGACGATGAGGAGTACAGCGTCGATCATCGCGGCGGATTTTTCTATATCCGCACGAACCATGGGGCCGAGCAGTTTCGGCTGATGCGTACGCCGGTGACAAAGACCGGACGCGAGCACTGGGAGGAGATTCTGCCCGAGCAGCCGGATGCGCCGCTCGAGGACATCGATCTATTCCGCGACTTCTTCGTCGCAGGCTATCGCGAGCACGGGCTGCCGGTGCTGCGGGTGTTTACGCTGAGCAATGGCGGGCTGCCTGGGAATTCCAACGACATCCGCTTCCCCGACCCGGCGTATGAGGCTGGCGGCGATGTCAATCGCGATTTTGCAGCGAAGACGTATCGCTATGCGTATCAGTCGCTGGTGCGGCCAGCGTCGGTGTTCGAGTACGACGTTGCAACGCGAGAGTCGACGCTGCTGAAGCAGCATGAGGTTCCGGGTGGGTTCGATGCGTCGCTGTATGAATCGGAGCGGCTGTGGTTTCGGGCGACGGATGGGACCGCGGTTCCGGTGTCACTGGTCTACCGCCGCGACAGATTTCATAAGGACGGGAAATCGCCGTTGTATGTGTACGGCTATGGATCGTATGGATATGCGCTGCCGCTGGGGTTCAGCCCGTCGCGGCTGGCGCTGCTGGATCGCGGCGTCGTGATGGCGTATGCGCATATCCGTGGAGGGAGTGAGCTCGGCGACCCGTGGCATGACGGCGGCAAGATGATGGCCAAGCGCAATACGTTTACCGACTTTACCGATGCGGTGGAGTTTCTGCTGCGCGAGGGCTACGGAGATCCGAAGCGGGTTGCGATCGAGGGTGGCAGTGCGGGAGGCCTGCTGATGGGCGCGGTCGTGAATATGCGGCCGGACCTGTTTCGCGTGGTGCTGTCGCATGTGCCGTTCGTGGACGTGATGAACACCATGCTCGATGCGAGCCTGCCGCTGACCGTCGCGGAGTATGAGGAGTGGGGCAATCCGAATGAGGCTGAGGCGTTCGAGTACATGCGCAGCTACTCGCCCTACGATAACCTGCGTGAGGGTGCGTATCCGGCGATGCTGGTGAAGACCAGCCTGAACGATTCGCAGGTGATGTATTGGGAGCCGGCGAAGTACGTTGCGAAGCTGCGCACGCTGAAGACCAACGGTGCTCCGCTGTTGCTGCACATCAACATGGAGGCGGGACATGGAGGAGCTTCGGGGCGTTACGACTACCTGAAGGAGATCGCGTTTGACGATGCGTTTGTGCTGCGCGAGCTCGGTGTCGAAAACGCAGGCTAGTTGCTGTCGGGGATGGTGTCGCCTTCGCCGGGCGCGAGGAAGAGATTCGCTTCCAGGCCGTGCTGGCGCGTGTAGAGATCGAAGTAGCGGCCGTTGAGACTGTAGAGTTGCTCGTGGGTTCCACGCTCGACGATGCGTCCCTCTTCGACGACGAGGATCTGCTCGGCGCGGCGGATGGTCGAGAGACGATGGGCGATGACGAAGGTGGTGCGGCCCTGCATGAGATAGCTGAGGCCCTGCTGGATGAGCGCCTCGGATTCGGAGTCGAGTGAGCTGGTGGCCTCGTCGAGGATGAGGATGCGGGGATCGGCAAGGATGGCGCGAGCGATGGAGAGGCGCTGGCGCTGGCCGCCGGAGAGTTTGACGCCGCGCTCGCCGACGATGGTGTCGTAGCCCTCGGGGAAGCGCTCGGCAAACTCGTCGACGCGGGCGATGGCGCAGGCCTTCAACATCTCCTCTTCAGTGGCGCCGGGGCGCGAGAACTTTACGTTCTCGCGGATGGTTCCGTCGAAGAGGAAGGTCTCCTGCAAGACCACGCCGAGTTGCTGGCGGTAGCTGCTGAGCTTGACGGCAGCGAGGTCGTGGCCGTCGATGAGCACAGCGCCGCTCTGCGCGGTGTGGAAGCCGCAGATGAGACTGATGATGGTGGATTTGCCGGAGCCGCTCGAGCCAACGAGGGCGGTGACGGTGCCGGGCCTGGAATCGAAGCTGACGTTGTGCAGAACGGGTTTGCCCGGGACGTAGGCGAAGCCGACGTCGACGAAGCGCACATCGCCGGTGAGTGGACCGAGCTCAAACGAGCGAGCGGGGTCGGCGTCCTCTTCGCGCTCGCTGAAGATCTCGCGGGTGCGATCGAGGCCGGCGACGGCCTCAGTGAGCTGCGTGCCGACTGATACGAGTTGCACAATGGGAGCGATCATGAAGGCGAGAAACATCACATAGCTGACGTACTGTCCCGTGGTGAGCCGGTGAGCGTGGTGCTGGTTTGCACCGAGGTACATGACCAGCGCGCTCACCACGCCCAGAACGACGGTGGAAGCCAGGCTCATGAGTGACTGCGCAGTCAGCGAGCTGATGACGTTCTGCAACAGACGCTCTACGCCACCGGCGAATACGCGCGCCTCGCTCTCCTCCGCATGATAGCCCTTGACCACGCGAACGCCGCCGAGCGATTCGGTCAAGCGTCCGGTCACCTCAGCATTGATCTTCGCGCGTTCGCGGAAGATGGGCCGGATGGTCTTGAACGCCTTTTGCAGGATGACGGCGAAGACCAGAAGGATGACGAAGGTGAGCAACGTCATCTTCGCACTGATGTGCAGCAACCAGGCAAACGCGAAGATAGCGGTCAGAACGCCGCCGACAAAGTCGACGACGCCGGTGCCGACGAGGTTGCGCACGCCCTCGACGTCGCTCATGATGCGCGCGACGAGGGTACCGGTGCGGTTCTCGTCGTAGAACGAAACCGAAAGGCGACCGACATGCTGCTGCACCTGCATGCGCAGATCGGTGATGAGCCGTTGGCCAGATTTGGAGAGCAACTGCGTGAGCGAATACGAGGTAATCCCCTGCAGCAGGGTTGCCCCCAGGACGCAGCCGACGATCTTCGGCAGCAGGGAGATCTGGTCCTGCCTCATCACCTTGTCAATGAGTGGCTGAAAGAGCGCCGGTAGCACCAGCCCCGATGCGCGGTTGATCGCCATCAGGAAGAAGCAGCCAATTAACAGAGGCAGGCGCGGCTTGACGAGCGCCCAGATTTCGGGCCAGATGTCTTTGAGTTTCGGCTTCGGCCGCTTGGCTGTGAGATCGGCCGAGGCCGCGCGCCCGGCACCGCGCGAGGGCGCATCCGCAGCGCGCATTCCGTGTGCACCGCCCATGTTCGAGGTTCCGAAGTTTGCCATCCAGGCCCTAGTTTAGGCTAAAAATTAGACGATACCCGAACGCCGAGCGGCGATGAAGCTGCGCACGCAGAGCAACACGAAGATCAGGCAGAGGATGGACATCAGCAACTGCTCGTGCACCTTAGCCGGATAAGCCAGCAGTGTCTGGTCTGCGTGAGCCTTCACGAGCCCCTTCACCGCCATGAATCCGGGGAACAGAAACCCCACCAGGCCGATGGTTACGGCGATGTGCATGTAGAGTTTGCGCTTGTCGGCGTTCTCAGAGTTGGCCAGCGCTCCGAAGATGACGAGAGCCATACCAAACCAGGCCGGAATCAGCGAGGTTGGATGTGCGGCACCGGTTGTGAAGAAAAAATAACTGCCGACGACAATGAGGATTGCGCCGAAGTAGAGGGTGAGTCGTGCCATGAATTTCCTTTCAACTACAGGCTGGCGGCTGCGCCGGGAATCTATTGGGCTGAGCTATGAGTCTATAGGGCTGCGCT
>Ga0224555_1004828_pt1 | contig 11981 bp, 5 predicted proteins | sample 714S23034metaG_FD_180687 | JGI IMG/M metagenome (GOLD analysis project Ga0224555, IMG submission 180687) | Peat soil microbial communities from Stordalen Mire, Sweden - 717 S2 30-34 | ecosystem: Environmental > Terrestrial > Soil > Wetlands > Peat | place: Sweden: Norrbotten County, Stordalen...
GTCCTCGGCCCCAAGGGCCTCATGCCCAACCCCAAGAGCGGCACCGTTACGGACGACATCGCCGCCGGCATCAAGGCCGTCAAGGCGGGCCGCGTGGAGTTCAAGATGGACAAGACCTGCAACATCGGGGTCGGGATCGGCAAGCGCTCGTTCACCCCTGCGCAGATCCTCGAGAACGCCCAGGCGGTCCTCGACGCCGTCGGCAAGGCCAAGCCCGCCCATTTCAAGGGCCACTACATCAAGATGGTCGCAATCTCGTCCTCGCAGAGTCCCGCCGTGCGGATCGCGTCGACCGAGTTCGGCAAATACTAAACCCGGAGAACCGTTCCATGAGAGCCGAGAAGAAATACCTTATAGAAGACGTCGAGACGCACCTGAAGAAGTCCGACTACGTGATCCTCGCCAACTTCACGGGGGTCACGGTCGCGGACGCCGCCGAGCTTCGCAGCAGGCTCGCCGCCGAGAAGGCCGAGTACCACGTCGTCAAGAACAGCTCGCTGCGCGTCGCGGCGAAGTCCCTGGGGCTGCCCGACATCGAGGCGCAGCTCATCGGGCCGACCGCGATCATCGTCGGCGGCAAGAACTCCGCCGGAGTTGCCAAGGTCTTGAAGCAGTTCTTCAAGGACAAGCAGAAGGTCGTCGTCAAGGCGGGAGTCCTCTCCAAGAAGTTTATCAGCTCCAAGGACATTGAGCGTCTCGCCGACATGCCCTCGCTAGAGGTGCTGCGCGCCCAGCTGCTCGGCCTCCTCAACCAGCCCGCGGGCAGCTTTGTCCGCCTCATCAACGCGGTCCCCCAGGGCCTCGTCAACGTCCTGCAGGCCAAGGTTCGCGCCTCGCAGGCCTGAAGAGAAGCAAGCCTACGGAAGAGAACAGCAACCATTTCAAAGGGGAGCCGCGGGAAACCCGGCGAGCCGAAGAAAGCCAACAAATCAAACGCAGCAGGCTAGGGGATACGTCCCTTAAACAAGCCCCCGCCGGGGCCGCTAGTCGGCGGCAAAGATCACCATGAGCAACATTACAAAAGACCAAGTCATCGAGTGGCTTTCCAGCCAGTCGGTCCTCGAAATCGCCGGCCTCGTCAAGGACCTCGAGTCCAAGTGGGGCGTGTCCGCAGCGGCCCCCGTCGCCGCAGCCGCAGCCCCCGCCGCCGCAGCGGCAGCCGCGGCCCCGGTCGAGGAGAAGACCGAGTTCACCGTCGTCCTCCTCGAGGCCGGCGCGAACAAGATCGGCGCGATCAAGGAAGTGCGCGCGATCACCGGCCTGGGCCTGAAGGAGGCCAAGGACCTCGTCGAGGGCGCCCCGAAGTCCGTCAAGGAGGGTGTCAACAAGGCGGAGGCCGAGGAGATCAAGAAGAAGCTCGAGGCGGCGGGCGCCAAGGTGGAGCTCAAGTGATTTGGGCCCTGACGCCTGGCGATCAACACCTTACGGCTGAAGAAGCCACCCGGACGGGCCGCGCATCGGCACGGCCTGTCCTTTGCCTTTTCTCAATTTGTACACATGTTAGCGAGGGCGCATCCCGGCCAGACACGGGCCGCGCTTTGACTCGCTGCGTCTTCTAAATCCCTCCGGGAATCTCCATGGCCGACCGCACCTCCACTGAACGCATCAACTTCGGCAAACTCCGTGAAGTCATCCAGCCGCCCAACCTGATCGAGATCCAGATCAACTCCTACCTGGACTTCCTGCAGAAGGGCATCCCGGAGAAGCAGCGCAAGCCGCAGGGCCTAGAGGCCGTCTTCCGCGAGGTCTTCCCGATCCAGTCGTACGACGAGCGCCTCACGCTCGAGTACGTCTCGTACACGCTCGGCGACGCCAAGAATTCCGAGATCGAGTGCATCCGCGAGGGCATCACCTACTCGGTGCCGCTGTACGTGAAGCTGCGCCTGCGCGAGGAGGACTTCATCAAGGACGAGGACATCTACATGGGCGAGATCCCGATGGTGACGGAGCGCGGCTCCTTCATCATCAACGGCGCCGAGCGCGTCGTCGTCTCGCAGTTGCACCGCTCGCCGGGCATCGCCTTCGAGGTCGCCCCGCACCCGAACGGCAAGCTGCTTCACAGCTTCCGCATCATCCCCGACCGCGGCACGTGGCTCGAGGTGCAGTTCGACAACAACGACCTACTCTACGTCTACCTGGACCGCCGCCGGCGCCGCCGCAAGTTCCTGATCACGACACTCTTGCGCTCGATAGGCTACTCGAGCGACATCGACATCCTGAACCTCTTCTATGAGATCAAGGACCTGAAGGTGTCCAAGGCGCTCGACATGGAGAACGTCTCGACGCTCGTCCTCGTTGAGGACGCGATCGACGCCCAGAAGGGAGTCGTCCTCGCCCGCGCGTTCGAGCCGCTGACCAAGCAGATCGTGCGCACGTTCGAGAAGCACGACATCGCCTCCATCCGCGTCATCGACACCGCGGTGGACGAGGGCGCCATCATCCGCGCGCTCAAGAAGGACCCGACCCGCAACGAGGAGGAGGCCCTGAAGGAGATCTACAAGCGCCTGCGCCCAGGCGAGCCGCCCACGACGGCGAACGCAAAGGCGCTCCTTAAGAGGCTCTTCTTCGACCCGAAGCGCTACGACCTGGGCCGCGTCGGCCGCTACAAGGTGAACCAGAAGCTCGGCCTCAAGGCCGAGCTCGAGCAGCGCATCCTCGAGAGCGCCGACATCGTCGCCGCGACCAAGTACCTCGTGCGCCTTCGCAAGGGCGAGGGCGTCGTCGACGACATCGACCACCTGGGAAGCAGGCGCGTGCGCACCGTGGGCGAGCTCCTCGCCAACCAGTGCCGCGTGGGCCTCGCCCGCACGGAGCGCCTCGTTCGCGAGCGCATGACGATGTACGACCAGAGCGTCGACTCGATCACGCCGCAGAAGCTCATCAACCCGAAGGCCCTGACGACGGTCATCCGCGACTTCTTCGCCCGGAGCCAGCTCTCCCAGTTCATGGACCAGATCAACCCGCTGGCCGAGGTGACGCACAAGCGCCGCCTCTCCGCCCTCGGGCCCGGGGGCCTGAACCGCGAGCGCGCGGGCTTCGAGGTCCGCGACGTCCACCCCTCGCACTACGGGCGCATCTGCCCGATCGAGACGCCCGAGGGCCCGAACATCGGGCTCATCAACTCGCTCTCGACCTACGCGCGCGTCAACGAGTTCGGCTTCATCGAGACGCCCTACCGCACGGTCAAGGACGGCCGCGCGACGGACAAGATCGACTACCTGACAGCCGACCAGGAGGAGGCCAAGGTGATCGCGCAGGCCAATTCCGAGATCGACGATAAGGGGCACTTCATCGGCAAGGTCACGGTGCGCAAGGACGGCGAGTTCCTCGAGGTGAGCGCCTCCGAGGTCGACTACATGGACGTCTCCCCGAAGCAGGTGATCTCGATCGCCGCCGGGATGATCCCCTTCCTCGAGCATGACGACGCGAACCGCGCCCTCATGGGCTCCAACATGCAGCGCCAGGGCGTGCCGCTCCTGCAGTCCGAGGCGCCGTTCGTCGGCACCGGGATCGAGGAGCGGGTCGCCCGCGACTCGAAGATCGTCGTCGTGGCCGACGAGGCGGGCACCGTCGCCTCCGTGGACGCGAAGAGGATCGTGATCACTAAGGACGGCGAGATGCCCCGCGCGCTCAAGCACGACCCTAAGAACCACGTCTACGTGTACGAGCTGCGCAAGTTCATGCGCTCGAACAACCACACGTGCTTCAACCAGAAGCCGATCGTCAGGCGCGGCCAGAAGGTCAAGGCCGGCGAGATCATCGCCGACGGCCCATCGACCGACAAGGGCGAGATGGCGCTCGGGCGCAACGTGCTCGTGGCGTTCATGCCCTGGAACGGCTACAACTTCGAGGACGCGATCCTCATCTCCGAGAAGGTCCTGAAGGAGGACATCTTCACCTCGATCCACATCCAGGAGTTCGAGGTCACGGCGCGCGACACCAAGCTCGGGCCCGAGGAGATCACCCGCGACATCCCGAACGTCGGCGAGGAGGCCTTGAAGAACCTCGACCACAACGGGGTCATCCGCGTTGGCGCCGAGGTGAAGCCCGGCGACATCCTTGTCGGCAAGATCACGCCCAAGTCCGAGACCGAACTCGCCCCCGAGGAGAAGCTCCTGCGCGCGATCTTCGGCGAGAAGGCCGCCGACGTTAAGGACACCTCGCTTGTCGTCCCGTCCGGCGTCACCGGCATCATCATGGACGTCAAGGTCTCCTCCCGCATCGACAACGAGCAGGAGAAGCTCTCGCCGTCCGACAGGCGCCGCCAGGTCAAGCAGATCCAGGAGGAGTACAAGACCCAGATGGACAAGCTGCGCGAGGGCCTGACGGAGGCCCTCTCCAACATCCTGCTGGGCGAGAAGATTCCCCTGGACGTGATCAACGGCGAGTCGAGCGAGATCATCATCCCGGCCAACCGCAAGATCACGAAGACGCTCCTGCGCAAGCTGGCGGCCGTCTCCAAGCACGTCCAGATCGACCCCTCCCCGGTGCGCATCAAGATCATGGAGATCATCGGCTCCTACCAGACCAAGTTCGACGAGCTCGAGAGCGAGCGCGAGCGCAAGGTCGGCGCTGTGGAGGCGGGCGAGGGCTCCGGCGACGGCGCCATCAAGCAGGTCAAGGTCTACGTCGCGACGAAGCAGAAGCTCGACGTCGGCGACAAGATGGCCGGCCGCCACGGCAACAAGGGCGTGGTCGCCAAGATCGTGCCCGAGGAGGACATGCCGTTCCTGCCCGACGGAACGCCGGTCGAGATCTGCCTGAACCCCCTGGGCGTGCCCTCGCGCATGAACGTGGGGCAGGTCCTGGAGACGCACCTCGGCTGGGCCTGCAAGAAACTCGGCATGAAGGTCGCCACTCCGGTCTTCGACGGCATCCCCGAGAAGCGCGTGCGCGAGTACCTGCGGGAGGCGAAGCTGCCCTCGTCGGGGAAGAGCCCGCTGCTCGACGGGCGCACCGGCGAGAAGATCGATCAGGAGGTGGTCGTCGGCTACATCTACATGATGAAGCTAAACCACCTCGTGTCGCACAAGATCCACGCGCGCGCGGTCGGCCCGTACTCGCTTGTCACGCAGCAGCCGCTGGGCGGAAAGGCCCAGTACGGCGGCCAGCGCTTCGGCGAGATGGAGGTCTGGGCCCTCGAGGCCTACGGTGCGGCGCACACGCTCCAGGAGCTCCTCACGGTCAAGTCCGACGACGTGCAGGGGCGCACGAAGATCTACGAGTCGCTCGTCAAGGGCGACAACACGCTGTCGGCCGGCACGCCCGAGTCCTTCAACGTCCTCATCAAGGAGATCCAGTCGCTGGGCCTCGACATCAAGCTGCAGAAGCGCGACGCGCTGTCGTTCGGCTCGTAAGCCCAAAGGCGACCCAAACCCGTCGAACCATTACAGAATCAGGGACACACAAGCCATGATCCAACCCGCAGAAACCGCCAGCAACACCCGCAGCGAAGCCCGCGCCGCCATCGGCATCGACGAGAGCCCGTTCGACTGCGTGTCGATCACCGTCGCCTCGCCGGAAACGATCCGCAAATGGTCCAAGGGAGAGGTCAAGAACCCTGAGACGATCAACTACCGCACCTTCAAGCCCGAGCCGGGCGGCCTGTTCTGCCAGAAGATCTTCGGGCCGGTGCGCGACTACGAGTGCGCCTGCGGCAAGTACAAGAGGATCAAGTACAAGGACGTCGTGTGCGACCGCTGCGGCGTCGAGGTGACGATCGCCCGGGTGCGCCGCGAGCGCATGGGGCACATCGAGCTCGCGGTCCCGGTGGCCCACATCTGGTTCCTGAAGAGCATGCCGAGCCGCCTCGGCCTGCTCCTCGACATGACGGCCCGCTCGCTCGAGCGCGTCATCTACTACGAGAACTACATGGTGGTCGACCCGGGCAAGACCCCGCTCGAGATGAGGCAGCTGTTGACGGACACCGAGTACCGCCAGGCCATCGACGAGTACGGCGACGACTCGTTCGTCGCGAAGATGGGCGCCGAGGCCGTCCGCGACGCCCTCACCAAGATGGACCTCGAGGCGACCGTGGCCGAGCTGCACGAGCAGATGCGCGCCACCCGCTCCAAGCAGATCAAGAAGAAGCTCTCGAAGCGCCTGAAGGTGATCCAGGGCTTCATCCACTCGAAGTCCCGCCCGGAGTGGATGGTACTCGAGGTCCTGCCCGTCATCCCACCTGACCTGCGCCCGCTCGTCCCGCTGGAGGGCGGCCGCTTCGCCACCTCCGACCTGAACGACCTGTACCGGCGCGTCATCAACCGCAACAACCGGCTGCGCAACCTGATGCAGCTGAAGACGCCCGACGTCATCATCCACAACGAGAAGCGGATGCTGCAGGAGGCGGTCGACGCCCTCTTCGACAACGGCCGCCACGGCCGCCCCGTCACCGGCGCCGGCAACCGCCCGCTCAAGTCGCTCTCGGACATGCTCAAGGGCAAGCAGGGGCGCTTCCGCCAGAACCTGCTTGGCAAGAGGGTCGACTACTCCGGCCGCTCCGTGATCGTCATCGGGCCCGAGCTGAAGCTGCACCAGTGCGGGCTGCAGAAGAAGATGGCGCTCGTCCTCTTCGAGCCCTTCATCATCCGGCGCCTGAAGGAGCTCGGCTTCGTGCACACCGTGCGCGGCGCGCGCAAGATGATCGAGAAGCGCTCGCCGGAGGTGTGGGACATCCTCGAGGAAGTCACCAAGGGCCACCCGGTGCTGCTCAACCGCGCCCCGACGCTACACCGCCTCTCCATCCAGGCATTCGAGCCCGTCCTCATCGAGGGCGAGGCGATCCGCATCCACCCGCTCGTCTGCACGGCCTACAACGCCGACTTTGACGGCGACCAGATGGCCGTCCACGTGCCGCTCTCCCTCGAGGCCATCCTCGAGTGCAAGCTGCTGATGATGGCGACCTCGAACATCTTCTCGCCCTCGTCGGGCAAGCCGATCCTCACGCCCTCCCAGGACATCGTCCTCGGGGCCTACTACCTGACGATCGAGCCCCGCAAGAAGGCGGCGAAGGACGTGCGCGTCCCGTTGCTCTCGGGCCTGCAGGAGGTCCTCTTCGTCAAGGCCGACGGCGCCGCAAAGGTGCACGACTGGGTCGACATCCCGAACCCGGACTACGGCCGCGACACGATCTACGGCAACAAGGACAAGAAGATCCTCCGGACGACGGTCGGCCGGGTGATCTTCAACCAGATCTGGCCCGCCCCGATCGGATTCGTCAACTTCCCGGTCCCGAAGTCGAAGCTGGGCGACCTGATCCTCAACACCTACAAGAGCTCGGGCGACACGGTTACGGTCGACGTTCTCGACCAGCTGAAGGAACTCGGCTTCGCGACGGCCTTCCAGGCCGGCATCTCCATCGGCATCGACGACATGATCATACCGGAGTCGAAGAAGGAGATCGTGGCGGATTCCCGGCGCAAGATCAACGAGGTCGAGGGCCAGTTCAACAAGGGCATCATCACCGACGGCGAGCGCTACAACAAGGTGGTCGACATCTGGACCAACGCCACGGACCGCATCGCCAAGGAGGTCTTCGCGAAGCTCGAGGCGAACGACGGCAAGACGGAGGTCAACCCCGTCTACATCATGATGGACTCGGGCGCCCGCGGCAACAAGCAGCAGGTGCGCCAGCTGTGCGGCGCGCGCGGCCTCATGGCCAAGCCCTCGGGCGAGATCATCGAGCGCCCCATCCTGTCCTCGTTCCGCGAGGGCCTGACGGTGCTCGAGTACTTCATCTCGACCCACGGCGCCCGCAAGGGCCTCGCCGACACGGCGCTCAAGACGGCCGACGCCGGCTACCTGACGCGCAAGCTCTGCGACGTCGCGATGGACGTCATCATCGCCGAGGAGGACTGCAACGCGCGCGACGGCGTCTGGAAGAAGGCCATCTACGAGGGCGACGACGAGATCGTGAGCCTGAAGGAGCGCATCATCGGCCGCTGCTCGAGCGACAACCTCAAGAACCCGCTCAAGCCCTCCGAGGTCATCGTCGGCGCGGGCGAGCTCATCACCGAGGAGGTGGCCGCGAAGATCGAGGACGTGGGCATTGAGCGCGTGAAGATCATGTCGCCGCTCACCTCGTCGTCGAAGCACGGCATCGACGCCAAGTCCTACGGCATCAACCCCGCGACCAACCGGATCGCGAAGATCGGCGACTCCGTCGGCATCATCGCCGCGCAGTCGATCGGCGAGCCCGGCACCCAGCTGACGATGCGCACGTTCCACATCGGCGGCGTCGCCTCCGGCGGCTTCAAGACCCCGGAGATCCGCGTGCGCTCGCCGGGGCTGGTCAAGTACCGCGGCCTGCGCCTGGTGCAGGCCTCCGAGGGCGGCAACATCGTGCTCAACAAGACGGGCTCGATCCAGATCCTCGACGAGGAGGGCAAGGAGCTCGAGAGCTACAACATCGTCGTCGGCTCGTTCCTGCACGTCGGCGACGGCGCGGCGATCGCCAAGGGCGCCGTCCTCGCGGTCTGGGACCCGTACAACATCCCGGTCCTCTCCGAGAAGGGCGGCTCGCTCCTGTTCAAGGACATGATCCCCGGCGTCACGATCAAGCGCGAGCTCGACGAGTCCTCGGGGCGCATCGCCACGGTCGTCATCGAGCACAAGGAGGACCTGAACCCGCAGATCGAGGTTCGCGACACGAAGAACAAGCCGCTGGCCTCGTACTCGATCCCCGTGGGCGCGCAGATCGCGGTCAACGAGGGCGACACGATCGCCCCCGGCGCCCTGCTCGCCAAGACCCCCCGCCAGGCGTCCAAGACCAAGGACATCACGGGCGGTCTGCCGCGTGTCGCCGAGCTGTTCGAGGCGCGCCGGCCCAAGGAGGCCGCCGAGATGGCGAGGATCGACGGCATCGTCTCCTTCGAGGGGACGATCCGCGGCAAGCGCAAGCTCGTCGTCAAGAACGACGAGACCCAGCAGGAGGAGGAGCACCTGATCGCCGCCGGCAAGCACATCATCGTGCAGCCGGGCGACGTGGTCCACAAGGGCCAGCACCTAACCGAGGGCGCTGCCGACCCGCACGAGATCCTTGAGATCCTCGGGCCCGCGGCGCTCTACGAGTTCCTGATCGGCCAGGTGCAGGAGGTCTACCGCCTTCAGGGCGTCACGATCAACGACAAGCACATCGAGATCATCATCCGCCAGATGCTGCGCAAGATCCGCATCACGGACCCGGGCGACAGCGAGTACTTCTGGGGCGAGCAGGTCGACCGCGCGACGTTCCTCTCCGAGAACCGGCGCATCGAGGAGGCGGGCGGCAAGCCCGCCGAGGCCGAGCCCATCCTGCTCGGCATCACCAAGGCATCGCTGGAGACCGAGAGCTTCATCTCGGCCGCCTCCTTCCAGGAGACGACGCGCGTGCTCACGGACGCCTCGACGCTCGGGAAGGTCGACATGCTCAAGGGCTTCAAGGAGAACGTGATCATGGGGCACCTGATCCCGGCGGGCACGGGCCTGCCGCAGTACAGGCGCCTTAAGATCACCCTGCCGTTCGGGGCCGAACTGGTCGACGAGCCGAAGCCGGTGGAGGCGAGCGCAAGCTGACAGGACCGGGCTGATCGCAGCCCCGGGCGGGGGAGGGGGAGGAGCGCTAGCAATCCGCCTCCCGCCCCCCCCGGCTGCGCCGTCCGCGCACCCCCAGCAAAGGGGTCCGTTTTTTTGTTGTCTTTGCGCTGCGCAAGGGGGATTTTGACACCCCTTTTCGTCAGTTCTTACGCGCACCCGGCACCCGCCGACGTGCGCACCTTATCGCGAGCCGCGCCTGAAACGCGGTTTTCGCGAACTAGATTGCATTTCGCCAAAAAGTTCTTGCCGACTTTTTGGCCCGGCGTAGTTTTAACCTCTTTTCCCAACTCCACTTTCATAACAGCCACGTATGCCGACCATCAACCAGCTCGTCCGCCTGGGCCGCCGCAAGGTGCGCATCAAATCGAAGTCCCCGGCGTTGCAGGGTAACCCCTTCCGACGCGGGGTCTGCGTGCAGGTCATGACCCGCACGCCGAAGAAGCCGAATTCGGCCATCCGCAAGGTCGCCAAGGTCAGGCTGACGAACGGCAACGAGGTGATCTCCTACATCCCTGACGAGGGCCACAACCTGCAGGAGCACTCGATTGTGCTCGTGCGCGGCGGTCGCGTGAAGGACCTCCCCGGCGTGCGCTACCACATCGTGCGCGGCACGCTTGACGCGACAGGCGTCGAGAAGCGCCGCCGCAGCCGCTCGAAGTACGGCGTCAAGCGCCCGAAGGCGGAGAAGAAGTGATCGAAAGGGCCTCCTAGACACCATGTCACGCCGCCACAGAGCAGAGAAACGCGACGTCGTGCCCGACATACGGTATAACAGCCCGCTGGTCGCGCACCTCGTCAACGTCATCATGAAGAAGGGCAAGAAGAACCTTGCCCAGCGCATCGTCTACGGGGCCTTCGAGAAGGTTTCCGAGAAGCTCGAGAAGGGCGACCCGGTGGACCTGCTCCTCGGCGCGCTCGAGAACGCCAGGCCCCGGCTCGAGGTCAAGAGCCGCCGCGTCGGCGGCGCGACCTACCAGGTCCCGATCGAAATCTCCTTCGAGCGCCAGGAGAGCCTCGCGATCCGCTGGATCGTGGACGCCGCCGGCTCGAGGAAGGGCGTCACCATGCGCGACGCCCTGGCGGCGGAGATCATCGACGCCTACAACAACACGGGCACGGTGGTTAAGAAGAAGGAAGACACGCACAAGATGGCCCAGGCGAACCGCGCCTTCGCCCACCTGCGCTGGTAGAGCCGGATCGGTCCCCATGTCTTCGCACGCTCCGTCCATCACTGTCGTCACCGACAAGGCCAAGATCTCGGCGCAGAACTCGCCGAGCCGCCCGTTCCCGCTCGAGTGGACGCGAAACATCGGGATCGCGGCTCACATCGACGCGGGCAAGACGACGACGACCGAGCGCATCCTCTTCTACTCCGGCGCCGTCCACAAGATGGGCGAGGTCCACGACGGCACGACCGTCACGGACTGGATGGAGCAGGAGCGCGAGCGCGGGATCACGATAACGGCGGCGGCGATCTCGTGCGCCTGGAACGCATCCTGCGGCCCGTGGAAGGGCATCAGCCAGCGTATCAATATTATTGACACCCCCGGACACGTGGACTTCACGGCCGAGGTCGAGCGCTCCCTGCGCGTCCTTGACGGCGCGATCGCGGTGTTCGACGCCGTGGCCGGGGTGCAGCCCCAATCCGAGACCGTCTGGCGCCAGGCCAACAAGTACAACGTCCCGAGGCTCGCCTTCATCAACAAGATGGACCGCGTCGGCGCGGACTTCCACGGCGCGATCGAGGACATCCGCGTCAAGCTCAAGGGCAATGCGCACGCGCTCTTCCTGCCGATCGGGGCGGAGGACAAGTTCGACGGCGTCGTGGACCTGGTGCAGATGATCGCCTACGTCTTCGACGACGACAAGGACCCGCTGGGCTTGAGCCCCCAGACCTCTGCGATCCCGGCTGGGATGCTCGAGGAGGCGAAGGAGTTCCGCGAGAAGCTGATCGAGGCCGTCTCCGACTTCGACGACGAGATTGCCCACAAGTACCTCGAGGGCAAGGAAATCGGAGTCAACGAGCTGATGCTCGCGATCCGCAAGGCGACCATCTCCCTCAAGTTCTTCGGCGTGATCCCCGGCTCCGCCTTCAAGAAGAAGGGCATCCAGCGCGTCCTGGACTGCGTGGTCAACTACCTGCCGAGTCCGATCGACCTGCCGCCGATGGCCGGCAAGGACAGCGACGGCGTCCATGTCGAGGCGGTCGTCAACGACAAGAGCAAGCTCGCGGGCCTCGCGTTCAAGCTCTGGACGGACCCGTTTGTCGGCAAGCTCGTGTTCTACCGGGTCTACACGGGCATGGTAAGGAAGGGCATGTCCCTCTACAACCCGCGCACGCGCCGCAGCGAGCGCGTCTCGCGCCTGGTGCTCATGCACGCGATCGACCGCGAGGAGATCGACGCGGC
>Ga0224555_1004830_pt1 | contig 11980 bp, 11 predicted proteins | sample 714S23034metaG_FD_180687 | JGI IMG/M metagenome (GOLD analysis project Ga0224555, IMG submission 180687) | Peat soil microbial communities from Stordalen Mire, Sweden - 717 S2 30-34 | ecosystem: Environmental > Terrestrial > Soil > Wetlands > Peat | place: Sweden: Norrbotten County, Stordalen...
ATACCTCGCGCCCGCGCCTTCCAGCACACTTTTCACTTCAACTAGCTCGGGATACTCAGGAAAGATGACTTCTTCGAAGTCATTCTTGATCCCGGCCCGGACAAGCTCGAGAAGTGGATTCTCGCGCCGGCCCCTCAAGGCGCCACGACCACTGGCCTGCCGATTACGAGGAGCACCGGAGAAACTTTCGCTCAGCCACGCCGACAACCCACGGCCAAGCTCAACCATTCTATCGGATGGTGCGGCGAGCGTCAATTTCGATCTTCGCTCCGTTGATCTCCCCCTCGTCGATCTTCCCGTCTTCAGCAGTGCGGCTACTCCCGCTCCCTGGGTTCTTCGGTCCCACTCGACAAAGGCATTCGGCGTCGAGACCCCAACTTTTGGCGTAACCACAACACAAGACGTCGAGGGCAAATCCTCCAACGGAAATACCTGCTCGCCGCGCCCCACCCCGAGCACCGTCCCGCCCACGAGAAACAACGGCAGGTCAGAGCCAACTTCCGCCGCAATCCGCAACCGCTCGTCCGCCGGCAAGCTTTTCTTCAACGCTCGCTCCAATCCCAACAGCGTAGCCACAGCATTCGCCGAAGCCCCACCCAGTCCACCCTGCACCGGCAGGCCTTTCTCAATCTCAATGACCACGTGGCCTTTAGCCCTCAGTGAGTGGAGTGTCTTCTCGGCGATGCGATAGCAAGTATTCGATCCATCCTTCGGAACGCGAGTATCTTCACACCGAATCTCAGTCCCACTCCCCCGCCCTACACTTACGCGAATCACGTCGTGCAATCCGATCGTCTGATACACCGTCAGCAGTTCGTGGAATCCATCGTCGCGAAGCGCGCCGATGCGCAGCCCAAGATTAATCTTCGCGAATGATCGAATGACCACAGTCATGGGAGGATGATTGTAAACCTTAGGATGGGAAAATCTGACGCAGCTTTTAGTCCGTGAGAATCCGTGCAACCCCGCTGCGGAGTTCTTGCCTACGTGCGCCGCTTGTACAGCACAGCAAACTCGTATCCTGCATTCGCCGGAAACAGCTCTGCCACTTTCCTCAACCGCTCAGCCAGCGCCGTAGGAGCGAGCAGCGGGTAATCGCGCTCCCGCAAATCGTGGTAATCGACATCGAGATACAACGAGAGCAGGTAAATCGAAATCGTGTCAGAAAACGTGGCTTCGAAGTACTCGTTCTTGAACCGCTCCGCCTCAGCGCCGCTGCCCAACGCCAGTTTGCGCGCCTCCCAGGCGTCGAGTGAAGTTTCGCCGCGCACTCCGGCCTGCACCTGCTTCCATGCCAGTTCGCTGAACTCCTGCGAAACTCCCGCAACCTCGACCAGAGCGTGCCCCACATTGATGTAGAATTCAAACGCCACGGAGAACTTGTCGTCCGTGAGCCGCGTCGATATAAACACGCACTGCGAATCGCCCAGATTCAGATTGCGATGGCACACCGCGTTATCGCTGAGCGCGACATCATAGCGATCGGCGATCACCACCTCATCGCCCTGGCTCACCGTCAAAGGCACGAAATAATAAGCCTTGCGCTTGAGCGCCGCAGCCGCCTGGTTCGGCACCGCCGCAATCATGCGCTCCATATCAAGCGAGCCAATCGACCCCTCACCCACCACAGCGTAACAAACCCCGTTTGCCGCCTGGGACACCGGCGTCATCCTCACCACATCCGCGGGGCTCCGCGTAATTGCTGGCGCTACCTGCGACATATTGTTCTTTTATACACTAGCTGGTGTGGAGCGGACACTCCTGCCCGCTGCTTTTGGCTTGCTTTCGACTTAGGACGTGTAATCCGTTGCGCCTGAACGCCTGGTTAACCCGCGGTCTTCCACGCGACAAGGTGCCCGCGCAACCGGATGCCCGCACTGCCGTGGAAGAGCGGCGCTTCAGCGCCGTGGAAGCCGTAGAGAATGACGCGGACTTCAGCCACCGTGGAAGCTCACCCCTTCGCCTTCCACCCCATCCAATCCAACATCCACTGCCACGACGCATCATGCGTTCGCTGCGCCGGCGGAGGCGCCAAAGCCTGCGACGAAAAACTCACCGCCTTCCCTCGATAAGCATCCGCCAGCCGCTTGAACGTTCTCCCCTGCTCCTTTACTTTGCCATCATTCGTAAGCAGCCCCAAGCTGTACTCCAAAGAATTGAACTCGAACTTGCGATCCACATCGTGGCTGTCCCAATAACTGAACCAGCTCACGCCGTTTTCAATTGCTGCCAGCACAGCTTTCTCCAGCCACTCCGCTTGCTGCTTTTCACCAAGCGTCTCGATGCAGGTATTGAATTCCTCGGCCCACACTGGCCTTCGCGCATCGTTCGCATAAGACCGAATCAGCGCCGCCATGGCTGCCATCAGCTTGACGCTGGGCGGGTCCATCGGGCCGCCAAACTTCAACGCTCCTGAACAGTAGGGATAACAATGCATCACCGGCATGGGCCGCGCCCCCAACGCCTGCGGAGAAAACGTAGTCGACTCAAACCAGGGCAACTCATCGACGCCGTTGACGTGAACCTTCCCCGGCAAAACCCTCTCCATCAGAGCGAACATCTTCGCCATCCACGCATCGCCCACCGCCGGCGCGGTGCTCCAGCAGGTATTGATTTCATTCCCAAAGTCGAAGCCGATGATGTTGCTCTTTGGCTTCATCACCTCCGCCAGTTTTCGAATGAACAATTCCTGCGCCGTCCAGATTTCCTCATCCCCATAAAAGCCCGTCCCAGGCTTATTAAAAGGAGGCAGAAAGAACCATCCACTCAACTGCCCCGTAAACGCAGTCACAACGGCATCAAGATTCCGCTCGCCCATTAGCGTCAAGAGTTGATCCAGTCGTTCGAGATGAAGTGGGCTTACCCACTTGGGGTTGGGCTGAAAATAAGGCCAGATGAGGAGGATTCTCAGGTGGTCCGCGCCCAGGGCCGCGATCGCATCCAGATCGCGCTTGATGGGCTCCGCATCCCATTCGTTCCAGCAGAACCACCAATTTTTCGACGGCGTGTAGTTCACTCCGAAGCGATGCCGATCTAAAGCAAGACTTCTGCCGGATTGATCCACGCTCGCGCTCGAAAGCCAGGATGAATCAGCGAAGGCTGATCTGCTAAAGAACGCCCCTGCAACCGCAGCGCGAACTGCTCCTGAAATAAACCCGCGTCTATGCATGACCGAAAATATACGCGCTTCCGGACTCGCCACTTAGAAACAAAAACATCCCACCCCTGACGTGAAGTAGCCCTATCTCGGAGAAAGCCATTCAGTCGTAGCCTATGCCGGGAGTTCCGTTGATTTTTCTGAAAGATCACCGATCTCCCCGCTAGCGCAGATCACGGAGATCGCAAGCCGATTCCGTCCTGCCAGCTTGGCTTTATAAAGTGCGCAATCCGCGGATAAGAGCGGGCTATCTTTCAAAAGTTGGAAATCTCCTCTCGTAGGGCTTACTATTCGTACCCTCTCGTAAAGGAGACTTTATGGCAGATCAGCAACACAGCCATCAGCACCCCGAGGTAGAACAGCGCGTCAAGGCACTTGAAGAGCGCGTGAAGAGGCTGGAGAAAGAGCTTCACGACATTCAGCATAAGGTCGAAACCCACGACCACCCTCACTCCCACTGACAGTCTTGCCGTTGGAAGGTCGAATGATGAAACCCACATGGATGGCGGCGGCAATGTTTGTCGCCGTTACGTTCGGATTCGTTGCAGCGCAGGAGCATGCGACGCGCACCCCTATGACGTTTGCATTGGACTGCGCCAGCGGTGACTGCCCGCTGCTCAAGGGTGCACCGCAAACCAGCGGAATGCGCGGAGGCTCGGTAAAGCTGCAACCGGGCGAGAGCATTGGCTGGCACTCGACGGCGGCGAATGAAGAGGCGCTTGTCATCCTGCACGGGAGTGGCGTCGCCAACATCGAAGGAAGCCCCGACGTACAGCTTACCGAAAAGATGCTCGCATACATCCCTCCAGCGACCAGGCATAACGTCACGAATACAGGAATGCAGACTCTGGAATATGTCTGGGTGGTCGCTCCGACGAATGCACCGAAGCGATGACTCACTGGCGCTAAGCAGTGGCAGCGTCGAAGCGCGCCCTTTCGCTCTCGTAACCTCTTGACCCGCCCAGCGCAGCGCCCTAAACTTACACTTCAGTAGAGGTTCCCGCCATGACTCGCACTCTGAAGACCTGCCTCGCCGCGCTACTCTTGACTTTCACCCTGGTTCCATCACTCCACGCTGCCAACCCGCGCCTCCTCGCCTACTATCAATACAGCGACCGCTTCAGCACGCCGCCCTATGACGCCTCGACAATTCCCTACGATCAGCTGACACACATCGTTCACTCGAATATTGCGCCCGCCTCGGTCGGCGATGGCACGCTCACGATTCCCAACGGATTCCTCCAGCCCGCCCTCATCTCCAAAGCCCACGCCGCCGGAGTGAAGGTAGAACTTTGCGTCAGCGGCAATCCGAATCTGTTTGTCACCATCGACGCCAATCCACTGCTCAGCGTGACCTTCGCCCAGAACATCGCGGCCTTCGCCATCGCCAACGGCTACGACGGAGTCGATTTCGATTACGAAGTTCCCACCAACGACGTGCAGGCGGTAAATTTCACCGGCCTGATCCGGAACCTGCGCAACCTCATGCCCGCCGGGAAATATCTGATCTCAGCCGCCATCTCATCCAGCCCCGGCGATTACGGGGTCTACGATTTCCCCGGCATGACCCCGCTCGTCGATTTCTACAACGTGATGACCTACGACTTCCACGGCGCCTGGACCAACCACTCCGGTCACAACTCGCCGCTCTATCTGAGCCCCATCGACCCCGGACAGGAAGGCAGCCTTGACACTTCCACCAGAAATTTCCTCCATGTGTTCGACGTTCCCGCCGAGCAAATTAATCTTGGCACCGCCTTCTACGGCTATCAATTCGACGTCTACGGCCTCTGGACCTTCTGCACCGACGACGCTCTCTGCGGCAAAGCCGGCGCGCCCACTGTGATCTACTCCCAGGTCGACAAGATGCTCCGCACTGGCGACTGGCTCGAAGAATTCGACGACTTTGCAGCAGCGCCTTATCTGCTCAACTCCACCGCCCCGAAGTACGGTTTCGTCACTTACGACAACCCTTCCTCGACCACGGCCAAAGTCACCTACGCCATCAGCGACCACCACCTCGGCGGCGTCTTCATGTGGGAAATTTCTCAGGACTATGACGGCCACGATCAGCCCCTGCTCAACGCAATGCACAGCGCCCTCGTCAAGGCAAGCCGCTGAGATCGTGTGCGATCGAATAGTACGGCGCGGACACCACTTGTCCGCGATTGTCCTGCACCGTACTGTTATCCCATCCGAAGGATGGTGTAGCCTAAAAGTATGGCACCCCGCACGCGCCCACCCCGCTGGTACACCATTCCGCTGCGCGTCTTTCTTGTGACTTTCATCGGCACCCTCATCTCATTTGCCGTGAGCCTGTTATTCGGCATCATCGGAACCGTCGCAATCTCGGCCGCGCGCCACGTCCAACCCAACATGACCCAGGCCTACCGTATGATCGCTGTGCCCACCGCCGCGGTCGCAGGCATCATCATCTTCGTCCTGGCGCTCGCCATGGAAATCCGCCACTACCACCAGATGAAAACGTTAGCCGCTATCGAGAGAATGAGCTGATCGAAACATGTGGGGATAGCCGCCTCGGCTGTCCCGCGAGCGAAGCGAGTCGAGCGGCGCCACTGACGATACAATGAAGCCAATGCCGCCCCGCATCGCCATCCCCATGCCCCACTCGATGGACCGCGACTACTCCGAGCGTTCCATTCCTCAATATGAGCTGGCAGTCCAGCAGGCCGGAGGCCAGCCCGTCCGCGTCCCCCTCGACCAGCCGACAGAAGAAACGAAGGATATTATCGCGCATTGCGACGGCGTCCTTCTGCCCGGCAGCGGAGCCGATGTCGATCCCGCCAAGTTCAACGCGACGCGCTCCTCCCACACTGCCCCAGCAGATATCCGCCGCGACGCCGTCGATCGGCTCCTGCTGGAAGACGCCTACCGCCAACGCAAGCCTATCCTCGGCATCTGCTACGGCTTGCAAAGTCTCAACGTCTACCGCGCCGGATCGCTCGTCCAGCACATCCCGGATTTTCTCCCCCAGGAACTGCGTGGCGCGGTCGATCACGAAGCCGGAAGAAAAGTCGCAATCGCCCACGCCGTAGAAATTGCAGATGATTCGAGGCTGGCAGAAATCGTAGGTGGAAAAAATCGGGAAGGGCACGACTTCAGTCGTGCCGGCGGCTTCAGACAAACGCGGGAGAGCGGCCCTTTAGAGCCCGCCCTGAGCCTGTCGAAGGGGCCGCGCAAGGTGGCACAAATCGCCCGGGCTTCAGCTCCTGAGGAAAAACTGACGCTACCCGTGAACTCTTCCCATCATCAATCCGCAGACAAGATGGGTAACGGCCTGCGCATATCCGCTCGCTGCACCGCTGACGGCATCATCGAAGCCCTTGAGGGAACCGAGCTTGATCATTTTGTCCTGGCTGTGCAGTGGCACCCCGAGCGTTCGATAGAAAACGACGAACCCTCCCGCGCGCTTTTCGCCGCGCTGGTCGAAGCAGCCGCAGCACGAAAAAAATAATTCAACGCCACTTGCCTTCGTTGCTATTCTTCCCGTGCCGCCTCCGAAGACGCTATCTTCTCCAGCAGCACCACGACGTGAGCAACCGCAGCGTTCTCCAGATTAAGTCCTTCCGGAGTCTTCGCCTTCAACCCTACGCAATCCCCGGGAACGCCCAGCAACTCTGCGACGCGCGCGCGAATCGCCGCCGCATGCGGCCCAATTTTCGGCGCCGCTAAAATCAGGGTCGCGTCCATATTGGCCACGCCATATCCTGCATCGTGCACCCGCTTCAGTGCCTCATTTAGAAAGACTGCTGAATCCGCACCCTTCCACTTTGGATCGGAAGGAGGAAACAGCGCTCCAATATCGGGCTCAGCCATGGCTCCAAGCAGCGCGTCAGTAATCGCGTGGAGCAACACATCGCCATCGGAATGTCCGCCGAGACCCTTATCGTGGGATAGCACGATCCCGCCAATTTTCAGCGGAATTCCCGCCCGAAATTCATGCGAGTCGAATCCGTAACCGATTCTCATGCTGAAACCTTGGCCACGGATTCACACGGATTCTCACGGACCTTTTTTCTTTCATTGTCAAACAGGAGTCGCCTGAATTCGGAATGCTTCAGGCCAAGCGGGGTGTTCATCAGAACCAAGTCTACGCGGTGGCCTTGATCTTGATCCGTGTAAATCCGTGTAAATCCGTGGCTCATTTCCCTAAGTAGAACTCCGCCAGCTCCATATCTGCGGGGGCCGTGATCTTGAAATTTTTCGGGGAGCCCATCACTACCGCAACATCGTGCCCCCAGCGCTCGACTAGCGAAGCTTCGTCGGTCCCCAGAAATCCGTCCGCCGCCGCTTCATCAAATGCTTTCTTGATCACCCCGAAACGAAAGCCCTGCGGCGTCTGCGCCATCACAACCGCGGCGCGCGGAATCGTCGCCTTAATCAGCGCCCCCTCAGACGTCCTCTCTACTTGCTTCACCGTATCAACTGCCGGCAATCCGGCAATCGCCGCGCCATACTTCTGCGCCGCCTCGATCACTTCCTGAATAATTTCCGCAGTCACGAACGGACGCACCGCATCATGCACCAGCACGATGTCGTCTTCATTCGCTGCAAGCGCATTCAGCGCATGCTCCACCGACTGCTGCCGGTGCTCGCCTCCCACGACAAATTCCACTTTTTTCTTCAGAACATCTTTCGCTTCGCTCTCCAGTCGCGCCCGGAAATCGGCAATTTCGCTTTCCCGCAGCGCGATCCAGATCTCGCTCACGCCATCGACCGCGGCAAACTTGCGCAACGTGTGGATCAGAATCGGCGTACCGCCCAGCTCCGTGAACTGCTTCGATGGCGATGTCTTCTTCTGTTTGTCTTTGGAACCGACCGGGGCCATGCGCGTGCCAAGCCCCGCAGCCGGAATGATTACGATAACCTTCATAACGGGGTGTCAGTATACGGGCAGAGAAGGCCAGAGTTCAAATCCAGTAGGATCAAGAAGTGCCAAACCGCACACCCAAAGTCGAACGCCAGCCCAAGTTTGAGCAACTAACTCACGCACTCTTTATCAACATCAATCGATCCGGCCCTCACTAGGTGGGCCTGACAGGTTTTGGCCATGGCCTCTGGTACGGCAGCAACAAATCGACAATCGCGGCAGTACCCCCTCACGGGGGACATCGCTCAGCCTCCGTCTAAGCGGACACTCCGCGGTCTGGACTGGCTGAACTTTCTGCTCGCCGACGTACAAACCGGTGTCGGCCCATTCCTTGCCATCTACCTTGCCGGAAAGGGATGGGATGAGCAGCGCGTAGGAATCGCACTCACCGTCGGAGGAATCGCAGGCATCCTAACCCAGACTCCAGCGGGAGCTGCAGTCGACCGCCTCCGGTCCAAACGCGCACTGATTGTTGGCGGGCTCCTCGCCTTGGCAGCAGGGGCGTTGCTGATTGCCTTTCTGCCAGCTTTTTGGGTGGTGATGTTCGCTCAGGCCTTGATCGGAGGCAGCTCCAGCATTTTCATTCCCGCCATCTGTGCCATCTCCCTCGGCATCGTCGGACACAAATTGTTTGATCAGCGCCAAGGCAGAAATCAGGCATTCAATTCCGCAGGCAATGTTGCAGCCGCGCTCTCGATGGGATTACTGGGCTATTTCGTCTCCAACCGCAGCATCTTTTTCTTTGTAGCCGCCACTACGCTCCCCACCATCCTTATCCTGCTCTTGATCCGGCCTGAAGAAATCGATTATGCGCGCGCACGAGGAGCAAGAGAAGGCGACAGGAACGGCAAGCCGATCGGCATGCGGACCTTGCTGCAAGACAAGCCGCTATTTATTTTCCTGGTTTGTGCTGTACTGTTCCACTTTGCCAACGCCGCGATGCTGCCTCTGCTCGGCGAGAGGCTGTCCAAGGGTCACGGCCGAACTTCGATGATGTTCATGTCGGCCTGCGTAATTACCACGCAGTTTGTCATCACGCTGATCGCCTCCCCGTCCGGACGCAAGGCTGGCTCCTGGGGCAGAAAACCACTTCTTCTCATCGCTTTCGGCGTCCTGCCAGTGCGCGGCTTTCTCTACACGCTGACTGGAAAGACCGTCGCGTTGGTGGCGATCCAAGTCCTGGACGGGATCGGTGCCGGAATATTCGGCGTGGTTTCAGTTCTCGTAGTGGCCGACCTGACAAAGGGCTCAGGACGCTTCAACTTGGCGCTGGGCGCCATCAGCACAGCGGTCGGAATCGGAGCTTCTCTAAGTCAGACGATTGCCGGCGCAATCGTGCATCACTCCAGTTTCAACGTCGGCTTTCTGTTTCTTGCCGCCGTTGCCTTGGCCGCCTTCGGCATCCTTTACTTCTTCATGCCCGAGACGCGGGATATTGCTCCTGCTTCTTCCCCTTAATGCCAGGATGCGCCGGCCTCTCAAGGAGTCGTCGGCTTAGTTTCCACCAGGTTGCTCGGGGCAACCGGATTCGTTACCGCCGGTTGTGTAATCACCACCGCCGGCCCCGACCCGCCAGTCCGCGCAAAAGCCCGCTCATCCCACTTGCCAAAGATCATCTTTCCCGCCGTTGTCTGCAGCACCGAGGTGACCGACACGTCGATGGTCTTGCCGATCATCTTACGCGCGTTGTCGACCACCACCATGGTTCCGTCGTCGAGATAAGCGACTCCCTGGTTGTATTCCTTGCCTTCCTTCAGGATGAAGACCTTCATGATCTCGCCCGGCAGCACGATCGGCTTTAGCGAGTTGGCCAACTCGTTAATGTTCAGCACCTCGACGCCCTGCAACTGCGCCACCTTATTCAGATTGAAATCGTTGGTGATGATCTTGCCCTCATACAGCTTGGCCAGTTCAATCAACTTGAGATCGACCTCGCGCACGGCGGGAAAATCATCCTCCACAATCTGGATTTGCAGCGTAGCCATCTTCTGCAGCCGCTGTAAGACGTCCAGCCCGCGGCGTCCTCGGTTCCGCTTCAGAGAATCGGCCGAGTCGGCCACAAGTTGCAATTCGCGCAAAACGAACTGTGGCGTGACGATAATCCCGTCGAGGAATCCGGTCTCGGCAATATCGGCAATCCGCCCGTCGATGATGACGCTGGTATCGAGAATCTTGTAGCTTTTCTTGCCCTGCCGCTCGCCGCCAAAGATCCCGCCCAAGGCAGCGAGATTCAGCAAGTCGCCTTTATTCGCGCCCACGATCAGACCCACGTATGCCATCAACAGCATGACCAGGATTTGCAGAAAGCTCTGACTGGGGCCGGGAAGCACACTACTGCGAATCACCAGCGCAAACAGATATGCGCCGCAGATGCCGAGGATGCTGCCGATGGCTGCGCCGATCAACCGCTTCAGGCTGACCGCGCGCAGCTTCCATTCGAATAGCACGATGCCCGCACCAACCGCGGCGCCGATTCCGGCGTCCAGTGGCTGCGGCAATCCGAAAGGACCAATAACGTAGCAAGTGACGGAAACTACAATGATAAAAAGAAGACGTACGAAAACTAACTCCACAGTAAACCTCCCCCCCGGGATGCAACTCCGCCAAATCTTTCGCAGCGTCCCGGTGCCAGCTCTCGCCGCCCCGGCGGGAATTGGCCAATCCACATGCGGGGCAAGAATAAGGGGGATGAAAGTATGCCCCGTCCCGGCCCGTGGAGGCGTGGCCGGAAGGAACCTCATTAAACCAACGCCAAGAGTATATACCGGAAGGTAAATGAGCGGATAATCCAAAGATTCACTGCCAGCCATCATCAGACCCTACAGTCGGGTTTCCCTCCAAATACAGCATCGGACCTACCCTTTAGCCACTACCAACTCAGCATCTCAAACCAGCGATCCGGGACCTGCGGAACGAACGTGCGGTCCATCGCATTCCCGCCCGACGACTACCTCATCGACTTGCTTCACCCCGGCGTTCGAGTCGCTGTTTTCGTTGCGCTATAACGCAGCCGCTGACTCGGCCAGAAGGTGGACCCTCTGCGCGTCGATCCAGTTCTGCTGGATTCAAGCTCACAGGTTCCACCTTCACTCGTTTCTCACCTAGGTGCTTGCAGATCTCTGACCGCCGCCCACCCTGCTAAACTTCTCCGCATGAAAGCCTTAATGATTACCCGCCTGTCTGGCCCCGACTTCCTGGCCGTGCAAGACGCTCCCGAACCTACGCTGAAGCCGGAACAAACGCTCGTTCGAGTCGCCGCTGGCGGCCTGAATTTTGCCGATTTCATGACCACCCAGGGCGGCTATCCCGGAACCCCTGCCCCTCCCCTGATCGCCGGACGCGAGTTCGCCGGAGCCGAAGAGATCAGCGGACGCCGCGTCATGGGCTACATCCAGTGGGGAGCCTTCGCCGAAAAAGTAGCCGGCTACTCCAACCTGCTCTGGCCAGTTCCCGATTGCTTCACCGACGAACAAGCCGCCGCCTTCCCCGTAAACTTTTTCACCGCCTACCTCGCCTACTGGCAGGCGGGAATGACACTTGGGCAGAGCGGCATTCCGGACGACGGGAAAAGCAAGCTTCGCGTGCTCATTCACGCCGTTGCCGGGGGCGTAGGGACGGCCGCCGTCCAGATCGGCAAGCTCCTCGGCATCGAAATGTACGGAACGTCTTCCTCCGACGAAAAGCTAGCCCGTGTAAAAGAACTGGGCCTGCAACACGGCATTAACTACAAGCGCCACGATTACGAAGAAGTCGTCAAGAACCTGACCCATGGCGAAGGCGTCGACGCCGTTTTCGAAATGCTCGGCGGCGAGGACACCGCGAAAAGCCTCCGCTGCCTGCGCGATTTCGGACGCGTCATGCAATACGGCACCGCTTCCGGAAAGGCACCGAAACTCGACATTCGAGCCATGTATGCCAAGTCCGAAATCGCG
>Ga0224555_1004834_pt1 | contig 11974 bp, 8 predicted proteins | sample 714S23034metaG_FD_180687 | JGI IMG/M metagenome (GOLD analysis project Ga0224555, IMG submission 180687) | Peat soil microbial communities from Stordalen Mire, Sweden - 717 S2 30-34 | ecosystem: Environmental > Terrestrial > Soil > Wetlands > Peat | place: Sweden: Norrbotten County, Stordalen...
CCCTCAAACGTACAGGAGGATTATCGCACAAATATGTAGATACTTAAATTAGAAACGCTCTAGTACGCCAGTGAATGGCGCGCCGCTTGAGAAGCTAATACCATTATCGGCTAGTTTCGCTGCTTGTCATGACACAAATCAGCATGCCGCGCTCGACGCGGATTCTGCGCACCCGACTGGCTTGCGCAGAATCACGACCCGGGTCGTTGTGTCAGTTGAGGAAGTATCACAACCGGGAATTCCCGCTCAACGAACAGGCACTAGAATCGCCAGCATGAGAGTGAAGGCGGGCAGGATTCGGGTGCTGGAACCGCCCGGGCTTTCCCTTCACCCACGTGAAAACATCGCAAGCAGTTGACGCTGCTAGGATGGACCTGCCGGAACAACTCATGCGCGATCACCTCGCTACATTGATCGACGACTTTCGCCGTTTTGACCGCGAGATTGCCGTGGTGCACTATCGGGGCAACCGGCGTCATGTCACCACGTATGGCGAACTGGCGCGCCTCGCCGGCCGATTCGCCGCTTTCCTGGCTGAGCAGGGCATCGTTCAGGGCGACCGCGTACTGCTTTGGGCTGAAAACAGCGCCGAGTGGATCGCCGCCTTCTACGGCTGTATGCTGCGCGGGGTGCTGGCCGTTCCTCTCGACGCCGCCGGAACTGCGGAATTTGCCGCGCGTGTGGCCGCTGACGTCCATCCCAAACTCGCCGTGGGCGACGCGCTCCTGCTGGGCAAGCTCGCCGCGGCGCACGCCGGCCCCGAAATTCCCACGCGTGCTTTCCCTACCCTGGCCTTTGAAGACTGGCTCGATCATCTTCCCGACGCGGAGATGGGCGCCGTTTCGGGCCTGTCGCAGGACACCCCGTTGCAAATTCTGTTTACCTCCGGCACCACCGGCGAGCCCAAGGGCATTGTCATTACCCACGGCAATGTTCTGGCCAGCGTGGGGCCCATCGAAGCCGGCGCCCAGCCGTACATGCGCTACGAGCGGCTCATTCATCCGCTGCGCATTCTGCATACGCTTCCGCTGAGCCACGTTTTCGGCCAGACTATGGGGCTCTGGGTTCCACCCATCTTCAGGGCCGAACTGCACTTCGAGAGCCGGCTCGCCGCTCCGCACATCGTCGAACTCATCCGCACCGAGCGCATCTCCGTACTGGCTGCTGTGCCTCGCATTCTGGCACTCCTCAAGGCCCATCTGGAAGCGGCCCATCCGGGCTTGGCCGAACGCGTCGCGCTCTCACAGAAACTCAGGCCGTGGCGCCGCTGGTGGCGCTTCCTTGCAGTGCATCGCGAGTTCGGTTTCAAGTTCTGGGCCTTCGTGTCCGGCGGCGGCGCCCTGCCGGGCCCCCTTGAGCAGTTCTGGAACGCGCTCGGATTCGTGCTGGTGCAGGGCTACGGCATGACCGAGACCACCGCGCTCATCACGCTCAACCATCCCTTCCATGTGGCCAAGGGCACCATTGGCAAACCCATGGCAGGCCGCGAAGTCAAGCTCGCTCCTGACGGCGAGGTCCTGGTTCGCGGCCCCATGATTTCCGGCGCCACTTGGGCTGCCGGCGAACTGCGCCCGCGCCAGGAAGAATGGTTGGCGACCGGTGACATTGCGGAGCTGCGGGAATCGGGCGAATTGCGTTTTCTGGGCCGCAAGAGCGAAGTGATTGTGACTGCAGCGGGGCTCAACATTCACCCGGAGGACATTGAAGCGGCCATCGAGGAGCAGCCGGAAATCGCTGCTTGCGCGGTGGTCGCCATGGAGACTCCAACCGGCCCGGAGCCGTGCGCCGTGCTGGCCTGCCGGGGCTCGGGTGAGCAGGCCGCAGCGGCCATCGAGCGAGCCAACGCCAGGCTTGCCGAGTTCCAGCGCATCAGTAGATGGGTCTTGTGGCCGGAACCGGATCTGCCGCGCACTTCGACCGGCAAAGTGCGGCGCAAGCCGGTGGCCGAGTGGCTGGCGCGGATGCAGGCCGCGGCGGCGACCACCAGCAGTGGCGCGCCGGGCACGGCTGACGGCAACTTCGGCCCTTCCTCCGACTGGCTGCTTGCGCTCATCGCGCAAATCACCGGCGAAGCCCACCCCGGCGTGGGCGACGAGCTGCGCCTGACCGAAGATCTGCACCTTGACAGCCTGGGCCGCGTGCAACTTTCCGCCGCCATCGAGGAGCGGCTGGGAATCGTGCAGAGCAACGGGCTGCTCGAAGACGTGCACACGCTGGGAGAGTTGCGCAAACTCGTGGCGGGCGCTTCTGCTGAGGGAGCGAGGGAGCAAGGGAGCGAGAAGACAGGGACTGAGGGACTAGGGACTAGGGACCAGGGACCAGGGATTACCCCCGTGCCGCGGGTCCACTTTGTCTATCCCGAGTGGCCGTGGTGGAAGCCGTTCCAATGGATGCGCGTGGCTTTTCTTGAAGGCCTCCAGCGCCCGCTCACGTGGCTGCTGGCTGCGCCGCGCGTGGTGGGGCCCGACAAACCGCTTCCACCGGGCCCGCTGCTCATTGTGGGCAACCACGTGACGGCCTACGACGGCCCGTTGATTCAATACGCGCTCGCCGGCCCGCTGCGCCGCCACATCGCCGTGGCCATGGCGGGCGACATGCTCGACGACTACCGGCACTGGCGCAATCCCGACTGGCCGCCGGGACACAAAGGCATTTATCTGCTTGGACCGCCTGCTTACTGGCTGGTCACGGCGTTTTACAACGTCTTTCCGCTGCCGCGCCAGCGCGATTTCCAGTTGAGCTTTGCCCATGCGGGCCGGGCAATGGATCGCGGCTACAGCGTCATGGTCTTTCCTGAGGGTGCGCGCACTGAGGGTCAACTGGCACGCTTCCGGCCCGGCATCGGGCTGCTCGCCAAACAAAGTGACGTGCCTGTGGTGCCCACCGCCATCCGCGGCCTGGGCGAGATGAGAGCCGGCCGTCGCCGCTGGTTCCGCTCGGGGCATCTCGAGGTGCGCGTGGGCGAGGCCATCCGCTTCAGCCCTGAGGAAAGCGAGGCCGCCATCACGGCACGGCTGCACGACGAGGTCGAGCGGTTGCTGGGGGAGCCAGCAAGTTAGCGAGGCAACTTTGTGGGTTTCCCACCCTTTCGCAAGAGACGCGAAAGGATGGGGCACGGGGATTTGTGCGTTTTTGCGAACGGGTAGGAACCAACAAAGCCGGGGCGCGCATTCGGCAACGCACGGATTGTGGCAGGGCTATGCGTCTTTTGCCGCGGCGTGGTACTCGCGGCGGATGCACTTCAGATCCACCGTGGGCTTGGGATACTGCATCTTCAGCGATTCCAGATGCTCCACGACGATGCGCGCGATGGCCAGGTTGCGAAACCATTTGTGGTTGGCGGGGACGACGAACCACGGCGCACATTTGGTGCTGCAACGGGAGAGCGCTTCTTCGTAGCCGGCGACGTATTCATCCCAGAAGCCGCGCTCCTTGTAGTCGGCCTCGCTGATTTTCCAGTGCTTGCTCGGGTCGTCGAGCCGCTCCTTGAAGCGCTTCAGTTGCTCTTCTTTGGAGATGTGCAGGAAGAACTTGAGAATCTGCGTGCCGTTCGCGGCCAGGTTGCTTTCGAAGTCGTTGATCTCATCGTAACGGCGCGACCAGACCGCTTTCGGCACCAGGTTGTGCACGCGGACTATCAGAACATCCTCGTAATGCGAGCGGTTGAAGATAACCACTTCGCCGCGGGCAGGCGCGGCCTTGTGCGCGCGCCATAGAAAGTCGTGGGCAGCCTCCAGCGCGGAGGGTTGCTTGAATGCCGCCACGCGGCAACCCTGCGGGTTCATCGCGCCCAGCACGTGGTTGATCACGCCATCTTTTCCGCCGGTGTCCATAGCCTGCAGGCAGATGAGAAGTGAATGGCCGTGCTCGGCGAAAAGCAGGTCCTGGAGCTCACGGAGTTTCTCCTGATAATGGGCGATCTCCTCAGCCGCGGACTTGTGGCTCTTGTGGCCGTCAGTGAAGGCGGGGTCCATCTTCTTGAGTTTTACTTTGGATTCCGGCGCAACTTTGAACCGTTCCAGGGTTTTCATATGTTTCTCCATTCCGAACAGCCAGGCAGCCGGCTATTCCTGTTCCGTAGTGATCGCGAAGATCGCAATCCAATTCCGCTCGTCTGCAACCTTGCACCGCAGGGCCGCAATCGTCCCCGCTTCAATTCGTGGCGTAGAGTAGAGCAGGATCTGATACTGCTCACGCGCGGCATCCTTGATGTACTCGATTGCCGCCTGAGCTTCGGCGGCAACCGGCAGAATGCGCGTGCCATCGTGAATCATGTTGCCCTCAACCACTTCAAATCCCCAGCGCAACGGAATCTCAGTCACCTTCCCACTCGCACAGACTAGCTGGTAGGTCGCAGCCACTTCTCCTGCTTTTCCGACGATCGGATAACCCAAAGGCAGAGAGATGCCTCCCAGGATATGGAGCCGCGTCGAGCGCTGCCCAATCGGAATCTCCAGTTCGAAGCGGTTGCCGGCGACCAGTGGCCGAACGTGCCGCTCCACGAGCGCGGGACGGAACGGAGCGCCGGCCAGCCGGATTTCGTCTTCTGCGCTTTGCCGCCATAGCTCGAATTTCGATCCGGTCCGCGCCCACTGGTCATCGGCGCGCACCGTGGGCCAATACTTTTCCATGGCCGCTTCAAACGCCTTCCACGCTGCAGCGTTCGCGGCCAACGCTCCGTCGAGGGGCACGGGCGTGAGTGGACTGCGTGTCGCCCATGGAATGCGGCGCAGCGGAAGCATCGTCGGCCTGGGCTCCAGAGCCGCAAACTGCGGGCGCCCTTCGAACAACCGCTTCAGTTCCATGCAGACAGCAGGCCGCGGTTCGCGCGATTCCGTGACTGCACCGGACTCGAGAATTCCGTCGTGCATCTCCGGGTCGTCGCGCGTGTATTGCCTCAGGTCCTGCCACGACCAGAACGATGTCCCGGCAACCTTTCCTTCCTGCTCGAGTTTCAGGATCATGTTCACAGTGTCCTGCATTTCGGGCAGTCCCTGGCCGATGGCCCTGCCGCCCCACTCTGTAAACGTCAGCGGCTTGCTGGGACCATAGAGGTCCGCTTCCTTTTCGAATTCGGCCACGTTGAAGGTGTAAAGGTGCCGGTCGAAGAAGTCCATGCCGGCCTCTTCATACATTGGCTTGGTAATTTTCGCGCCGCGATCGTTCGCGGCTGAGACCAACCGGTGCAGCGGATCGATGGCGTTCGAGCGCCGCTTGCCTTCTCTCAGGAATTCCGTCGTAAGGGAGCATTCATTTGCCAGCAACCACGCCACCACACTCGGCGAGTTCCAATCGCGCCGGATGGTGCGCTCCATGATTTCGTAGCCGAGTTCGATCTCGCTACGCGGTATGGTTTTGAAGTTTACTTGCCAGTATCCCGGCTCTTCGCTCACCATCAGGCCAATTTCGTCGGCCAACTCCACAATGTGCCGGTCGTGCGGATAGTGAACCAGGCGCACAAAATTGCAGCCAAGATCCTTGATCATCCTCATGTCCCGGCGCTGCTGCGCGCGCGTCAGGGTAAAACCCTGGTCCTTCCACATGTCGTGGCGGCACACTCCGTGCAAGATGCAGCGGTCCCCATTCAAGCGGAACTCGCGGCCGGCAGCCTTGACCTCGCGAAATCCCGTCCGGCAGGCCCATGTGTCGACAGCATCGGCGGACTTGAGCGACGCTTCAACTTTGTAGATGGCGGGAGCGGCCGGCGACCACAGCGCCGGATTCTCGACGTCGAAGATAAACTCCACTGTCCCGGCGCCAGCCGGCAGCTTCGCCGTCTGCGTTGCGTGCGCCGCTTCGACTTGATCACGCATAAGGCGCAGCGTGATCTCGGCGCTAACCGGCGCGGCGCTCGAAGTCATGACCTGCGCCGTGCATCGCGCCTTCGCGAAATCCTCGGTCAGCTCGTATCCCAGGCGGATATTGTCGATGAACGTCGCGGGACGCATCTCCACATAGACGTCGCGAATGATTCCGCCGGAAGCCTCCCAGCCAGGATTTACGCCGAGGGTGATCGCGTCTGTTCCCGACCCGTCAGCGAACGGTATCAGGTCAGCCAGGTCGAGCGAAACCGAATTTGTGCCTTCTTTTGCATGCGGCGTGAATTCAAACTCGTAAGGCGTGTACGGCCCCATCGCGCCCAGGGCGACGCCATTGACCGATACCCGGCCGTAGTAATTGATCGCCTCGAAATGCACAAAAGCTCGGGTGCCCGTCGCAAGCTTTGGCAGCGTGAACTCGCGCTTCAGCACGGATTGCCCGACGGGCCGATTGGATGACGGCACAGAGATAAAGTCGTAATGCGCCTGCTCGACCAGCCGCTCCCAGGTGCCGTTCAGATCTACACGCGCTCTTGGGCGCGCTCTCGGCTCGCCCGCCTTTGCCTCGGGCTGCGCGCCGTGGCTCGCTGGCGCCAGTGCCGGTAGCGCCGCTGATGCGCCAAGGCTTAAGAGAAAATTGCGGCGATTGATTGTCAATTGCGTACCCCTTGCGTTTCTTACGCAATTGGTGTGCATATGTCAACCCACGGCGAGGGATTGCCAGGAGCCGAACCAGAGATGCTTTACCCGGCGATGGTGGTCTCCCACCCTTGCGACAGAAAAAACCCGCGAGGATGGGGCACGGAGTTCAGGGGTACAGCAATCGTGGAACCGCTCTAGCTCGGCTGTCGCGGACGGTAGTAGCAGGTGCCGCCGGCGAGGACGGGGGTCCACAGAGAAAGGTCGGCGGGCTGTTCGCTGGAGCCGAGGAAGAGGATGCCGTCGGGAGCGAGTATGCGGTGAATGCCGGCGAGGAGTGTGCGGCGCGTGGGCTGATCGAAGTAGAGCATGACGTTGCGCAGAAAGATCACATCGAAGCAATCGGTGGCGCGATTGAAAGGCAACGATGCGCCACAGAGATTGGCCTGCCGGAAATTGCAGAGCTTGCGGACCTCGGGCTTGACGATCCAGTCTTCGCCGACGTGGTCGAAGTAGCGGACCACGAAGCGCGCCGGCAATCCGCGGTTCATCTCGATACGGTGATAGCGGCCGGCCTGGGCGCGCTGGACTACTTCATTTGAGATGTCGGTGCCTTCGATGGCGAACTTCCACCCCACCAGCATGGGAAAGTGCTCGAGCAGCATCATGGCCACGCTGTAGGCCTCCTGACCGGTGGCGCAGGCGGCGCTCCAAAAGCGGAGCGTGCGGTGAAAGCGCCGCGCCTCGATGATTTTGGGAAGCAACTCCTGGCGCAGCAGATCGAAGGGGCGCAGATCGCGGAAGAAGCTGGTCTCATTGATGGTCATGGCCTCGGCGACCTCGCGCTCCAGCGCGGGATTTTTCTGCGCGCGCAGCTTGTGCACCAGTTCGTCGAGGCGCGTCAGGCCGTGGTTGCGCAGAATTTTGGTAAGGCGCGTGTCGAAGAGGTAGTCACGCGAGGCGTCGAGGACATTTTGCGACACGTCGAAGACCAGTTGGCGGAGGTAGCCGTATTCGGGGCCCGCGGTTTGTTCCATGGCTAAACCACCATCCGTGCCAGGCTGCGAACTTCGTTTGACGACGCAACGGCGTTGCCGGCGACGCGCAGGATCTCGGGAGCGATCGCGGCAAGAGGAAGCACCTTGTACGCCAGGCCGGCCTGGGCCACGGCTCCGGGCATGCCCCACACCGTACTGGTTGCCTGATCCTGCGCCAGAACCGATCCGCCCTGTTCGCGAATGACGCGCGAGCCGGCAAGACCGTCATAACCCATGCCCGTAAGCACCACGGCGAGCACGCCGGAGCCGTACACGCGCGCGGTGGAGCGAAAGAGCGTGTCTACGGCGGGGCGGCAATGGTTCTCCGGCGGGTCCTGCGTGAGGTGAAGTGTCGCGGGCGCGCTGGGGCGCGCCGCGGGTAGCGCCTCCATGTGCCAGTTGCCGCGCGCAATATAAATGCCGCCGGCAGTTGCGGGCATGCCTTCCGCAGCTTCCGAGACCCGCAAAGCGCAACGGCGGCTGAGGCGCTCCGCGAGCAGGCGCGTAAAGACTTCGGGCATGTGCTGCACGATGAGAACCGGAAGGGGAAAGCCGGCAGGCAGCTCCGGGAGGAGCACGTCGAGTGCCGCGGGGCCGCCGGTGGAGACGCCGATAGCGAGCACCAACGGCTTGGCGGGCATTTGCAGTGCGGGCGGCGGCGCCGGCGGCATGGGCAGCACGGTACGCGGCGCCGCCGCAGCTGCGGGCCGCGCTTGCAGGTGGCCGGTGAGCGCGTGAATCCTGGGAATGAGCTCCTGCGCCAGTGCCCGGGTAAAGGATTCGCGCCCCTCCTGGCCGCTGGGCTTGGCAACATAATCGCTGGCCCCGCTGGCCAGCGCTTCAATTGTCACTCTGGCGCCGCGCTGGGTGAGCGAACTGCACATGATCACCGGCATGGTGTGATTACGGGCGCGCAACTCGCGCAGCGTCACCAGGCCGTCCATCACCGGCATCTCGACATCGAGCACAATCAGATCGGGACGCTCGAGCCGGATGGCCTCGAGCGCCGAAGCGCCGTCGGCTGCGGTTCCCGCCACGTCCAGGCCGGGATCGGAGAGGAGGACAGAGCGCAGCAGGCTCCGCATCACGGCGGAGTCATCCACAATGAGAACGCGAACGCGGCCGGCGGCCGTCATCGTTCAGGCCTCGGACTACGTTCAGGCCTCGTCATGATTCATGCCTCGACATCATTCAGGCCTCGTCAACATTCATGCCTCGACCAGGCCAAGCATGGCCAGTTTTTCGTTTAGGGCCTCGTCGTCGAAGGGCTTCATCAGATACTCGTCGGCTCCGGCTTCGAGGGCGCGAACGATGTATTCGTTCTCGGCCTCGGTGGTCACCATCATCACCTTCAGGTCCATGAATCCATCGGCGCGCAACTGGCGCAGCATCTCCAGGCCATTCATCACCGGCATGTTCCAATCCACCAGTGCCAAGTCGAAGCTCAAGTCGCCGTGCAGCAGTTCCAGCGCGGCGCGGCCGTCGGCGGCCTCGTCGCACGCGATGCCGCGTTCCTCGAGCATGCCGCGCAAATAGCCCCTAACGAAGCGCGAGTCGTCGACGATCAATGCTCGCATGATGTTCCTCCTGGCACAGATGCGTGTGAACAGACCCTAGGTCGCTGGAGCCGCGGTCGGACGCGCCGGGTCAGGGCGCGCCGGGTCAAGTCGCGCGGGGTCCAGCCGCTCGGGATCGAGCATGATGAGCAGGCTGTCTTTGAGCTTGTAAGCGCCGGCCAACAACGTGCGGCGGCGCTCGACGAGAATCGAGGGATTGGGCTCGTAGTCGATCCCGGAGACGCTGAGCACCTCACCCACCGAGTCCACCTGCAGCCCGAAGCATCCTGCCTCGCTCTCCAGCACCAGGACGTCCTGCTTGCCGTCGCGGGGCGGAAGATCGAGCAGATAGCGCAGGCTCACGGTGGTGAGCACGTCGCCGCGATAGTGAATAAGGCCGGCCACAAAACCCGGCGCCAGCGGAATGGGCTGGGGACGGGCCGAGCCCACAATCTCAAGAATGTTCTGGATAGGAATGCCGAACAGGGTCGTGCCGACGCGCACCGAACACACTTCCACCAGCGCTTCATTCTTCTTTTTGCGATGCAATAAGCTTATCCCCGTACTCATCCCAAGGCCTCCGCTGTCTGTTGCCAGTCCTGCGGCGCGTCTTCATTGGCAGGCAGCGGCGGCACGCCGCCCAGATTGACCACGCTGGTCACGCGATCCTTCAGCAGCGTGACCCCTTCCGTGCGCGTTCCCGTGCCAGCCTCGCAGAGATTGCCGCCGGAGGTCACGTCGAGCACGTGCGAAACCGCGATGCCCACGTGGCGATTGCCGTCGCGGCAAACCACCACCACAATCTCGGCCTCGGGATCTCCTTGCGCGGCGGCCAGAATGCCGCCCGAGTCCTCGACCGGCAGCAACTGGCCTTCGAAGTTGAGCACCGGCCGGTAGCCAATGTATTCGATCCGCGCAAGCGGAAGTTGCTCGATGCGCAGCACGTCGGCCAGCGGCACCGCAGCCTGACGCCCCGCCACTTCCACGTGCAGATAGCGCATGCGAGAGGCTTCGCTCTCGCTCTCCTCTTCAACGGCTTGCGTGGATTCCTCCTCGCTGCTCATGGTCACGCCGGCCTTGATGGCGATCGATCCGGGATCCAGAATGAGGGCGAGATCGGCATTGCCCAGAACCGTGGCGCCGGAAAAAATACCGATGTCCTTGAGCACTACGTTCAACGGCTTCACCACGATCTCTTCGGGATCGGCAAGCGAATCGACGACCAGCCCGAAGCGGCGGCCATCGGCGTCGAGCACGGCGATGAAGTTGTCGCGATCGGTGAAGAGCTTGCACTCGCGGCCCGGCATCAGCAGCCCGTCCAGAAAGACCAGAGGGAGCAGGCGGCCCCGCAACCGGTAGAGCGGCGCGCCTTCCATCCATTCGATGGCCGTCGAGGCCCGCTCGGGCGGAATATGCACCAGCTCAGAGAGCGCGGCCTGGGGCAGCGCGAAACTCTGGCTGATGCTGCGCACGATGAGCGCGGGAATAATGGCCAGCGTGAGCGGAATGCGCATGCGCAACGTGGCGCCCTTGCCCAGGCGCGAATCGATCTCCACCTTGCCGCCGATTTTTTCCACATTGGTGCGGACCACGTCCATGCCCACCCCGCGCCCGCTCACGTTGGTGACCGCGGCCGCGGTAGAGAAGCCGGGCAGGAAGACAAGCTGCAGCAGATCGCGCTCGCCGAGCTGCGCGGCGCGCTCCGCCGAAAGCAGCCCGCGCTCGATGGCCTTGCTGCGAATCTTCTCGACCGCAAGGCCGGCGCCATCGTCCGAGACCTCGATGACCACGTGGCTGCCCTCCTGGGCGGCGCGCAGCGTCAGTGTGCCCTCGGGATCCTTGCCTGCGGCTTCCCGCTTGGCGGGCGGCTCAATGCCGTGATCGAGCGCATTGCGTACCGCGTGCGTAAGCGGATCTTTGATGGCTTCGAGCAGGCTCTTGTCGAGCTCCGTCTCCTGGCCCTCCATCTGCAGGCGCGCGCGGCGGCCCAGCGCGTGCGTCAGATCGCGGACCAGGCGCGGCATCTTGGAGAAGACGTTGGAGACGGGCTGCATGCGCGCCTTCATTACGGATTCACGGAGATCGGCGGTGACCATGTCCAGGCGGCGCGAAAGCAGCGTCATGTTGGGATCGGCGGACGTGGCCTGCAGCACCTGGTTGCGGGTGAGCACCAGCTCGCCCACCAGATTCATCATGCGGTTCAGCAGGGCCACGTCCACGCGCAACGTGCTTTCTGAAGCGGCTCCCTGCGCGCGCGACTTTGAGGCTTCGGCGGGCGTCAGGACCGCGGCCTCGGCGGCAACTTCCTCGGGCTCCGGCGCCTGGGTCGCCATGGCGGCGGGAGGCGCAGCAGAAGTGTGGGCGGGCTTCGCGGCAGCCGGCTCCGGTTCCGCGGTGGCCATGCCGGCCTTGACCGCGTCTGCTTCGTGCGCAGGGTGTGCGGCCTGCGCGCCGTGGCCTTTGCGATTGGTTGCCGAAGCTTGCAGTTCTTCGAGCCGCGCAATCAACGCGGAGTCGTCTCCGTCGCCCTCGCTGTCCTTGGCTTCAATCGTCTTCAGCAGTTCGCGCAGGCCGTCCAGCAGGTGCAGCAACGCAGTAATCACAGTAGCGCCGGCGGTCATTTTGCCTTCCCGCAGCAGGCCCAGCAGGCTTTCCCCGGCGTGGGCCAGCTTTTCCAGGCGCTTAAAGCCAAGGAATCCAGTGGTTCCCTTGATGGTGTGCACGGAGCGGAAGATCTCTCCCAAAAGCTCCTTATCCTGCGGCCGCTCCTCCAGCTCGGTAAGGCACCGCTCCATGCGGTCCAGGCCTTCCTGGCTCTCGATCAGGAACTCCCTTGTCAGATCGTCCATGACTCCCACTCGTCCGGCGGCAGGGTTCACACCCCGGGCGGCGGACACTCAAGAGACTTATCGGAAGGTCGGCG
>Ga0224555_1004837_pt1 | contig 11956 bp, 8 predicted proteins | sample 714S23034metaG_FD_180687 | JGI IMG/M metagenome (GOLD analysis project Ga0224555, IMG submission 180687) | Peat soil microbial communities from Stordalen Mire, Sweden - 717 S2 30-34 | ecosystem: Environmental > Terrestrial > Soil > Wetlands > Peat | place: Sweden: Norrbotten County, Stordalen...
GCCGCATGATAGGGTAGTCTTCCGTGATTCCATTGGCCCCCAGAACATCGCGAGCCATCCTGGCCGTCTCGAGGGCCATCCACACGTTATTCCGCTTGGCCATCGAGATGTGCTGGTGCCCCACCTTGCCCGCGTCCTTCAACCGCCCCACATGCAGCGAGAGAAGTTGCGCTTTGGAAATCTCACTGGCCATCCACACCAGCTTCTCCTGAATGAGCTGATGGCTCGCTATCGGCTGTCCGTGAAACTGCTTGCGCGTCTTTGCGTATTGCAGCGCCGTGTCGTAGCACGACATGGCCGCGCCGATCGCGCCCCAGCTTATCCCGTAGCGTGCCTGGTTCAAGCACATCAGCGGACTCTTCAACCCGCCTGTCAGCGGCAGCAGGTTCCCCGCAGGCACATGCACATCCTGCAAGACCAGGCCGCTCGTCACCGAAGCCCGCAGAGACCACTTGCCATGCACGTCCTTCGCGGAAAAGCCAGGCCTGTCCGTCTCGACCAGGAAGCCGCGCACCTTGTTGTCCTCGTTCTCCACCTTGGCCCAGATGATCGCAACATCGGCAATCGACCCAGAAGTGATCCACATTTTTTCGCCATTCAGAATGTACTCATCGCCGGCTTTCCGCGCGGTCGTGGTCATCCCTCCCGGATTCGACCCGAACCCCGGCTCCGTCAGCCCGAAGCAGCCCAGTTTCTCACCGCTGGCCAGCGCCGGCAGCCATGTATTCTTCTGTTCCTCCGTCCCAAAGGTGTAAATCGGATACATCACCAGAGCCGACTGCACGCTGACAAAGCTGCGCAGGCCTGAGTCGCCCCGCTCCAGTTCCTGCGTCACCAGTCCATACTCCACGTTGGACATGCCTGCGCAGCCATAGCCTTCGAGGTTCGCGCCAAAAAAGCCGAGTTCGCCCATCAGCGGAACCAGCTCCCGCGGGAAACGCCCCTCGCGGAAGCAGTCCTCGATGATCGGAACGATGTTGTCTTCGACGAAGTCGCGCGCCGTGCGGCGCACCAGCAATTCGTCCTCTGAGAAGCCGGAGTCAAGATGGAGAAAGTCAAAGTTCTGAAACTTGAAAGCCATGATTGCACCTGTCGTTCTTTGCGCTGCTAAAACAGGTAAGCCTTTCAGAGATCGAGCGACGTCAGCCAATGGCTTTCCGGCTTCAGCAGGCACGTTCCAGCGGACGCGCTACTTCAAATTGGCAATTTGCATATTGCGGAAGTAAACCTCCGCGCCCTCGCACTGAAACAGAATCTTGCCGTGCGTAGGGTTGGCGTTGGTTCCCTCATTGGCCAGCTTTCCGTTGACGAAATAGAGAATGCGGTCGTGGTCCACAACCAGCTCCAGGACATTCCACTCCCCATGCGGCTTTTCCAGATCGTCCACCGGATCGCGATAGCCGGTCACGTTCACCAGTGGCCCGCGGCCAATGTGCGGAATGCGTGTGTATTGGCTGGGGCTGGGGTCGGCGGTACTCAGGTACTCCTTGCCGTCTACCGTGATGCCTGTGCCGTTGATCACCCAGATGTCGCCGGTGCCGCCCTCGGCGATTTGAAACTCCATCAGCCGCGACCACACCTTGAGGGGACCCGTAATGTTGTACTGGATACCGCTGTCGCGCGCTTTGCCAAGCCGCGGCGCATACATCTTTTCGCCCCATTTGAACTCCGCGCGCAGGTAGTAATTCTTGTACTCTTTCTTCGTTACCAGCCCGCCAAACTCTTCGCCGGAGATATGCAACATGCCATCTTCAACCTGAAACACCTTGTCCGGATCGTTGTTGATGCCATGATCTTTCAGCAGCGTGTCGAATCCATCGAAGTTCTTGCCATTGAACAGCGGCTTCAGTTTGCCGTGCGGTGGAATGCTTGGCGCCGCTTGCGCGCATGCTGCATGCGCTCCCAATGCGGCAAAGGCGAGCGCGGCGGCGAGCGTGAATATGCGGCGCAGGCCAGTCATGTTCTTCATCGGTCATCTCCCATGGCTTGAGGCTTGTAACTTGCATTTATCGCGGGCGCCACACCAGGCATCCGGTATCCCATCATACTCCGGCGAGCCCCCTCGGCCGCGCAGCCATCGTTGTCTTCCATGCGCATTCAGGAACCTGTATGCGAAGCGGTAGGATAGCTGTAGCAAAGAGGGAGCCTATTGCATGAATCGCAGGGAGTTTCTCGGAACATCGCTCACGGCTGGAGCGGCCATTGCCGCGGGAACCCATGCGCTCGCAGCGCCAGACACGCGCGATCCGCAACCGGGTGCCCAGCTCTCGCCGGCCCTGCGCAAGCTGCCCATCGGTGTCTTCAATCCTCCCTTCCGGCAGCTTTCACTCGATGCCATGCTGGACAAATTCGTCAGCCTCGGTATTGAGGCCGCGGAGATTGGCGCCGGCGGCTACACCGCAACGCCGCAGTGCCCCACCGCCGAGCTCGTGGCCGATCCGGCCAAGGCGCGCGCGTGGAAGAAGAAGTTTGACGACCGCGGCATCCCGATCATGACGCTCAGTTGCCATGCCAATGCGCTTCATCCCGACCCGGCCAAGGCCGCGGCGCACGCGCAGCAGTTTCAGCAGACTATCCAGCTTGCCGGCATGCTGGAAATCCCCACCGTGGTCGGATTCTCAGGCTGTCCCGGCGGCTCTCCGACCGATACCACTCCGACCTGGGTCACCTATACCTGGCCGCCCGACCACGCCGCCGCCCTGGCTTGGCAATGGAAGGAGCGCGTCATTCCTTATTGGAAGGAGACAGCCCGGTTTGCCCGCGACCATGGCGTGCGCCGCATCGCGCTGGAGATGCACCCCAACTTCGTGGTCTACAACCCGCGCACCCTGATGCGCTTGCGCGAAGCCGTCGGCGAGGAGATCGGCGCCAACTGCGACCTCAGCCATCTGTTCTGGCAACAGTGCGACGCCGTGGAGGTGATCCGCTACCTCGCCAAACAGGGAGCTCTTTATCACGCGCACATGAAAGATACGGCGTTCTTCCGCCAGAATGTTGACCGCTTCGGGGTACTGAACTTCGCCTCCTCGGCCAAGGATCTCGAAGGTTCGGAGTTTTTCCGCGCGGTGGGCTACGGACACGGCGCCAGCCTGTGGAAGGACGTGATCGCCGCATACATGGAAGTCGGCTTCGACGGGATGCTCAGCATAGAGAACGAGGACCCGTTGCTGAGCGGGGAAGAAGGCGTAACGCGTTCCCTGGCGGTGCTCAAGAATGTCCGCGAAGAATTGCTAGCCGGCCATCCAAACCCAGGCACATCGCGAACCTAGAACCAGCTCAGCATAATGGCGCGTGAGTATCTTCGAGACGGATGATCCAGAAACCAATACACAGCTGTCTCGGCATTTCTCGGACCCCTGACCCCTGACCCCTGTCCTACTCCATAAACTCCCGCACAAACGCGTTGTCCGTGTGCAGCAATTCGTGCAGCGACCCATCGAAGATCAGCCGTCCCTCCTCGAGCATGAGAAATGTCGTGTTCGGGTCGACCTCGCCTGCAGGCAGCGGTACCATGCAGTTTTGCTCCGTGTCGAAACGGTGCGTGCAGAGCATGAAAGCGTCCTGCAGCCGGTGCGTTACCAGAAGCGATGGCGTCCGGTACGCGTCGCGCTGTTTCATCACTAACTCGACGATGGTGGTCGAAGTCACCGGGTCGAGGCCGCCGGTGGGTGAATCGTAGAGCACCAGTTCCGGATGGCGAATGAGCGCGCGCGCAATCGCTACGCGCCGCCGCATACCGCCCGACAAGCTGCCGGGAAAAAAGCCGAATGTATTGTCCAGTTCCACAAAGCGCAGCGCCTCGTGCACGCGCTGGTCGATCTCGTCGTCAGGCACCCGCTCCTGGATCAACTGGTAGGCCACGTTGTCGCGAACGGTCAGCGAATCGAACAGCGCGCCCTCCTGAAAAACCATCCCCGTGCGCGTGCGCAGAGCGAAGAGTTTCTGCTCGGGCATCTGGGCAATCTCTTCGCCGAAGAGCCGGATGCTGCCCTCGTCAGGTCGTAGCAGGCCGTTGGTCAGCTTCAGCAGCACGCTCTTGCCCACGCCCGCGGGGCCAAGCAGGATGCGCGTCTCCCTCGGGGCCACTGAGAAGCTGACATCCCGGAGGACCGGCGGCCCGTCGAACGCAATGGACACGTCGCGGAAGGCGACAACCGGCTCGGCATCCGCAAGCGGAGCCGGTTCGGACGGGTCGGAAGCGGCAGTGTCGTTCATCGGAAGAGTGAGAGCATGACCTGGGTGACGAGTGTGTCGACGACAATGATCAGCACCGACGAGGTGACGACGGCCTGAATGGTGGAGCGGCCCACGCCCTCGGTTCCGCCCGTGGTCCTCATGCCGTAAAAACAGCCGATCGATGCGATGATGAAGCCCGAGAACAGCGGCTTGACCAGTCCCTGCAGGATGTCGGGATAGCGCAGCGATTCCCACGCGCTTGAGAAGTATTGCGTGCCGTTCTGGCCATTCAAAAAAACGGTGACCGCGCCGCCGCCCGCAATGCCGCAGGCGTTCGCAAGGATAGTGAGAAAGAACAGCATGGCGATCGAGGAAAACAGGCGCGGCGTCACCAGCTTGCGCACAGGGTCAACCCCAAGGGCACGCATGGCATCTATTTGTTCTGTAACAACCATCGAGCCCAGCTCGCTGGCCATCGACGAAGCGTTGCGGCCCGAGACCATAACGCCCGTCAGCACCGGGCCCAGTTCGCGGATCATGGTGAGCGCCACAAACCGGCCGGTCAGGGCGCTGGCGCCAAACTCTGACAGCGTCGCCGCGGATTGCAGCGCCAGCACGCAGCCCGTAAAGAAGCCGGAGAGCAACACGATGGGCGAGGAACCGAACCCGATAATATCGGACTGAACCAGGAACTCAGGCCAGTAAACCGGCGGACGGAACAGGTTCATGACAGCGCGCCACGAGAACAGGGAGTAGTCCTGCACGGTGAGCACGAGCCGCTTTGCTGTTCTGTCGATCGTTCCTATCGCCATTGGGTCTTCCGGATTGCGGAACGGTGAGGTGCGTCGCTTCGCCGCTCACCCGAGGTGCAAGGACAGAATAGCGCACGCGCGTTGGCTGATGCGTCTTGCGTCGTAAACTGGCATACAGCGGTTCCACAATCGCAGCACCTCGGAGGCACCATGTCGAGTGGCTTTTTCCTTAAGAAAAAGCCACCCTGCACAATGTTAGAGAGGGCACGTAAATTGTGGAAGCGCTCGAGAAAGCGAGCGAACGGTGACGCCTGAGGCGGCAGAAAAGCTGGAAAAGTTCTTTGACGGGTTTGCGGGAAGTGCAAATCCGCTTTTGCTCCTGGACTACGACGGGACGCTGGCGCCATTCCGCGTCGACCGCTTCCGGGCGCGCCTGTGGGCGGGCGTGCGGGAACTGCTCCAGCGCATCCAGCGCCAGGGCCGGACACGCATGGCTGTGGTAACGGGCCGCCCGGCCGCTGAAATTGCACCCATGCTGGCCCTCGACCCGCCGTTGGAGGTTTGGGGGCTCCATGGTGCTGAGCGCCTCTATCCGGACGGCCGGCGGGAACTGGAGCAGCCGCCCCCGGCAACCCGCGCAAAGCTGAATGAGCTAAAGGAGCATCTCCGCCGCGACAGCCTGGGTGGACTCTTCGAGGAAAAGGCCAACGGCGCGGTGATGCACTGGCGCGGAGCCTCAGTCGAGAAAGCAACGCGAATCGAAGCGCGCGCGAGAGCTCTCTTTGAACCGTTGGTCCGCATGGATGGCCTGGCGCTTCTCGACTTCGAGGCCGGCCTGGAATTGCGCGCAGGTCGAAACAAAGGCGGAGCCGTCGCAGCGATCCTGGCCGAATCGGACACAGGAGGCCCCGTAGCCTATCTGGGCGACGACCTGAGCGACGAAGCCGCATTCCAGGCAGTCAACGCTGTGGGCCCCCGTGCTTTGAGTGCCCTGGTTCGCCGCCAGCGGCGTGAAACGAATGCCAATATCTGGCTCCGCCCGCCCGCGGAACTGCGCGCATTTCTGCAGCTGTGGGTCGAAGCTTCCAGCCCTTCAGTCGAAGTTCGCAGAAAACTAACCACTAACCACTAACCACTAACCACTGTCTCTTATTCTCGACCCTTCTTCCGAATCTCAATATTCAGCCGCTTGATCTTCTGATTCAGCGTCGATAGCGGGATATGAAACTGCTCCGCCGCGTCAGTCTGGTTTCCATTGCAGCGTTCCAGTTTCTCGATAATGATCCGCCGCTCAATGTCTTCGAGAATGTCGAACAGCGAAGCATTCGGGTTGTGTTCGAGCAGCGCATCCTGGAAGCTGCGTCCGGTAATGTGTCCCGGCAGCAGGTCCGAGCCGATGACGGGCCCATTGGAAAGCACGACACCGCGCTCAATGGAATTCTCAAGCTCGCGCACATTGCCGGGCCACTCGTAATCAACCAGCGCCCGCAGCGCATCGTTGGTCAGCTTGCGCGGGGGCAGGTCGTTTTCCTTGGCATAGAAATCGAGGAAGTGTTGCACCAGCAGCGGAATGTCTTCGCGCCGCGCACGCAGCGGCGGCAGATCCACGGTAATCACATTGAGGCGGTAAAAAAGGTCTTCGCGGAAGCGCCCGTCGCGCACCGCCTGGCGCAGGTCGATGTTGGTGGCGGCTATGATGCGCACGTCCACCTGAATTTCCTGAATGCCGCCCAGGTGCATGAAGCGCCGGTCCTGGAGCACGCGCAAAATCTTGGCCTGCGTGTCCATGCCCATGGTCGCAATTTCGTCCATGAACAGCGTGCCGCCATTAGCCACTTCAAACAGGCCTTTCTTCGACGCGACCGCTGATGTGAATGCGCCCTTCACGTGGCCGAACAGCGTGGACTCAAGCAGCTCCGACGGCATCGCCCCGGTGTTGATGGGCACAAACGGCTTGTCCTTGCGCGGCGAGTTGGCATGAATCGCTTTTGCGATCAGTTCCTTGCCCGTCCCGCTCTCGCCCTGGATCAGCACCGTCGACCGGCTGGGCGCAATCTGCGCCACCAGGTCGAAGACCTTGAGCATGATCTCGCTCTTGCCCACAATATTGGCGAAGTTGTAGCGCTGCTTGAGAGCCCGCTTGAGCTGCAGGTTCTCCTCTTCCGCGCGATGGCGCGCTGCGGCGGAGCGGATGTCGGCCAGCAGCTTCTCGTTGTCCCAGGGCTTCTGAACAAAATTCTCAGCCCCCGCGCGAATGGCATCGACGACGTTTTCCACGGTGCCGTAGGCGGTAATCATGATGACCGGGAGATCCGGCTGGCGGTTCTTGATCAGCGGCAGCAGTTCGAGCCCGCTCTGGCCGGGGAGCGCCAGGTCCAGCAGCACCAGGTCGAAGTTGTCCGAGTCCAGGATCCGCAGCCCCTCTTCGCCGTCAACGGCCAAACGCACCTGGTAGCCCTCGAGCGTGAGCAGCAGTTCGAGCGACTCCCGGATCGCTGCCTCGTCGTCGATCACGAGGATATTGGCTCCGGGGGTATTGGCTGCGGCTGACGAGGAGACGGGTAAATTCACTGGCAGGGCGACCTCAGACATGTACGGACTTTCTTAACAATGGAAACTCAAGATGAAAGGTTGTGCCGGAGCCGACCGCGCTCTCGACATGGATCTTGCCCGCGTGCTCCTGGATGATGCCGTACGAGACCGAAAGGCCCAGACCGGTGCCGCGTCTGTCGCCAGGCCGGGGCATCGTCTTGGTCGTGAAGAACGGATCGTAGATGCGCTTCAGATGCTCCGGCGCAATGCCCGAGCCGGAGTCGCTCACCAGCGCTTCGACATGTCCGTTGGCCAGCGTCGAAACCCTGAGTTGGCCCCCGCCTGGCATGGCATCCTTGGCGTTGAGCAACAGGTTGAGGAAGACCTGCTGCAGCTTCCCGGAATTGCCGTGGATGAGGGGCAAATCCTCGGCCAGATCGAGATCGACGACGATCTGTGCCGTCATGAACTGGTGCTCGAGCAGCGAAAGCGTGTCGCTGATCACCTGGTTCAGATTCGTGTCGCGGAACTCCGTCGTCGAAGTGCGTGAAAAGTTCAGCAGCCCGTTGGCAATCTCCGCCGCGCGGAAGCTCTGCTGCGTAATCTTCTCCAGCACCGGACCAAGCCGCGCATCGCCGCGCAGTTGTTTCGACAGCATCTGCGCGTAGGAGGAGATCACGGCCAGCGGGGTGTTGATCTCATGCGCCACACCCGCCGCCAGCAGCCCAATGGAACTGAGCTTGTCGTTTTGCGTGAGCTGGGCTTCCAGCGCGACGCGCTCCGTGATGTCGTCCACCAGGATGATGCGTCCCACCGAAACGAAGTCGCGAGACAGCAACGGCGCCACGGCAATATTGGCTGTTCGCTGCTCTCCCGCGCGGGTGGTCATGCGGAACTTATACAGGTGATGCACGCCCTGTTCGGCGCGAAAGCTGTCGATCGCCTCCACGAAGTCCGAGGGAAAGACCAAACGCAGCTCCTGGCCGATAGCCTCGCCGCGGCTGAGGGCATACATGGCCTCCATCTGCGCGTTCCAGCTCTCGATGCGGTCGTCGAGATCGAGCGCCAGAATGCCCACGTTAATCGACTCGACAATGTTTTCGTTGAACTCCTTAAGCCGCTCGAATTCGCCGATCTTCTCCTGAAGCCGCGCGTACAGGCTGGCGTTCTGGAGAGCGATGCCGATATAACTGGCCAGCGATTCGAGCAGTTCCACATCTTCGCTCGAAAGGAAGTCGCCGCCGATGGTGCGGCCCAGGCCAATGACCGCGATGGTACGCGTTGCGGACCCGTCCTGAACGCGACACGGAAGGTAATAGTTCAAGTCGAGCAGGGCGGCGGTGCGCTGCTGGTCTTCTGGCAAATGCAGAGCCTGCTGGGCATTCTCCAGAAAAATGTGCGAGTGGTCAGCGGCCCGGTCGAAATCGAGGAAGCCGAGCGCCAGGTGCTCATGCGCGTTATGCGTTTCGGCAGGCAATCCATGCGATGCCGCCAGCCGCACTCTTCCCGAATCCTGAGTAAGAAACACCGCAACCCGTGCCACCAGCAGCGTGCGCGGCAGCCGCTCGACAATCGATTCGAGCAGTGCCTGCGGATTGGTCTCCGAACTCAGTCCGCGGCCGAATTCAACCAGCGCCTTGCGGTAGTCGTAGCGATGCCGGTCAAAAGCCTTGTCCACCCACCCCTGGATTCTGCGCTTAAGCGGGTCGAAGATTGCCGCCACAACCAGAATCGAGAGCACCAGCCCCCACTCGCGCACCGCGTCGGGCAGCCGCGTGTGAACCACCAGGGCGATCAGCGCAATCACGCCAAAGTAGACGCCGAGCAGCAGCGCTGTAGCCAGCGAATAGGCCACCCCCCGCTTGAAAATCAGGTCGGTGTCCATCAGCCGGTAGCGGACGATGGCCCAACTGAACGTCAGTGGCAGGAATACCAGGCAAAGGGCCGCCAGATCCGACAGCCGCCCAGGGATCAGCCCCGGAATGGTCAGGTCAAACAGGAAGGGAATCGCGTAGAACAGCGTGAACGGTCCCACCGCCAGCCATGCGCCGCGCATGAGCCACTTCAACTGCTGCCGCTGCAACGGGGTGTTCGCCAGTGAGTAGCTGCGCACGAACAATATCGCGGCGAGCACGTAGAAAGCAGCATCGTAGCCGGTTGCCGTCTGGTTCAGCCGGTGCAGCAGCAGCCCGGTGGCCTGGCGAGTTTCAATGGCCCAGATCCACAGCCCAAGCAGTCCCGCGCCGGGTGCGTACACCAGCGGCAGAAGCCAGCGGCGGCGGATATTCTTCAGCCGCTCCTCGGGGAAGCTCAGCGCAAAATGCAGGAACAACGCCGGCTGCAGCGCCTCCGCGAGCAGGTTGCACCATAGAACGAGAGAATCCAGCGCGTCCAGTTTGCCCGTGTACTTCAGCGAATAGAGCGCGAATGAAACCAGGCAGTAAATGTAAAAGTGCGTGGCGCGTGGCGCCGTCCAGCGCCGAAACAGCACATAGATGCCGATGGCCAGATAGACCAGGCCGATAAAGCGCAGACCGAGTTGCAGGCTCCGGTCCAGCGGTACTGGAATCACCACCACCGGCGTGTCCAGCGGGATGCCGTCGCGGGTAATCGCGTAGCTGGCCTTGTCGTAAACCCCGGTTGCGTAAAGCACACGCTCCAGATCGGACACCCGCTCAATCGGCGTGTAAGTGACCTTGGGCGGCAGGCTCTTGCCTTGAATGCCGCCGCGTTGGCCGGCACCGCTTGCTACCCCGCTTCCTGCCCCGTTTGCCCTGGGTCTGACCGAGCCAAGCAAATCCTGCGCGTTCAGGTCATCGCGATCGGTGGTTCCGGGTCGTTGTGCGGGGTTGTCCGGGAGGACCGCGGCTCCGGTCAGCAGGTCGTGAACCTGGATGCCGGCCTGCTGTCCCGGCATATCCGGCAGCACCCGCTCGGCTTCCAGACCGCCCGCCACCTCGCGCCACCAGACACCGTCGTCCGGCTGCTGAAAATGGCCCTCCTGCCGAAAGTTCAGCACCGCCAACAGAAACATGCTTGCCGTAGCCACGGCAAGCATGGTCGCCTGCAACCGGTTGAAAAGGCTCGTCTCCATTGCGGGGAACTCTTACATCCCAAGGGCCTGTTGCACGTTGGTTGCCATGCCCGAAAAAAGTGGACGTTACCTTGGGGTGAACCAGCAATCCACTTAGAATACGTGAGATAGCGACGGGCCGTTCCCTGAAAGGTCAACCGGTAAGCGGTTGATTTCTCAAAAGAATGCAGGAAATGGTAGGCGTCATACATGGAAAGGGATCGCACTATGAAAATAGGTAGCTGCTTGAAGGGAGGTGGGTTATTACTTAAGTAGGCAACTCATTCGGCGCGTATAGTAACAAATCAAGGTAATAAATACCTTGACTAACCCATCGATTTTCGCTACTATTGGGTTAGTGAAGGTATCAACATGTATATCCCAAAGACACTAACCGAAACAGTCAAGTATTACGCAGGTGAGCAGACCTGTATTGATGCCGTCGCATCTCTGCGCTGGCCGAATGGTATACCCGTTTGCCCCAAGTGTGGCGTAGAAGAGGGCGACCGTAAGCACTATTGGCTGGCAACCCAAAAGCGTTGGAAATGCTATGCTTGCCGGAAACAATTCAGCGTCAAGGTAAACAGTCTTTTCGAGGATTCTCCACTCGGATTGGATAAATGGCTGATCGCCCTATGGATGCTCTGCAATTGCAAGAACGGCGTGTCCAGCCATGAGATTGCGCGGGAGCTGGGCATCGCTCAGAAGTCGGCATGGCATCTCCTCCACCGTCTGCGCTCTGCTCTGCAATCGCCCGATGAGGGCATGCTGGGCGGCGGCGGACAAGTCATTGAGATGGACGAAACCTTTGTGGGCGGCAAAGTCAAGAACATGCACAAGTCGAAGAAGCCCAAAGGGACGGGAATTACAGGCAAACCCGTAGCGGCGATGGCTAAGACCATCGTTGTCGGGATGCTGGAACGCACAGGTCGCATTCGGGCTGAAGTGGTAGCGGAACGCACCGCAACTGTCCTGCATGGCCTCGTCCAGAAGCATATCGCCGATGGGTCCACTCTCATGATGGATGAGTGGGGCGGCTACAAGGGAACCAATCTGGCGCATGAAATCATCAACCACGCGAACGAGTATGTTCGGGGTCAAGTTCACACGCAAGGAATCGAGAACTTCTGGGCTTTGCTCAAGAGGGGATTGCACCGCAAATACATTAGCGTCGAGCCGTTCCATCTATTCCGCTACATCGACGAACAAGCGTTTAGATACGAGCATCGCGCAACGAAAGATAAGCCCTACACTAACGCAGGCCGGCGGAAAGAGACTCACTTGGAAAGACCTGACCGGGAAGGAGGAAGGGTCATTCTAGGAGTGCGTCGGGGATAGCGATTTCGCTGGCAGGTTTCTGCATTAGCTGCGCTTGGGCGGGCATGAGTGCGGAGGGTAAGGGGGATTCATTTCGATGCGGTTT
>Ga0224555_1004842_pt1 | contig 11935 bp, 10 predicted proteins | sample 714S23034metaG_FD_180687 | JGI IMG/M metagenome (GOLD analysis project Ga0224555, IMG submission 180687) | Peat soil microbial communities from Stordalen Mire, Sweden - 717 S2 30-34 | ecosystem: Environmental > Terrestrial > Soil > Wetlands > Peat | place: Sweden: Norrbotten County, Stordalen...
CTGCTTTTTGGAATGATTTAATGATTTAAATAATACTGTCGAAAACCCCCGCCAACGTTGCTCGATCCCGGGTATATGACATTTTTATTGGCCTTGCGCCGCCCATATGACGGCCTCGCAAGAGGCCGTCTTTATTATCCCGGGCGACAATCCAAGAAAAATGTCATATACCCTGGATCAAACGTGCAACGGTTTTTTCTACAGTATCTAAATGATTATTTCGGCCGTTCCATTTTTTTTATGGCTTCACTTAATCCGATGGCCGTGCTGTTTCCCGGGTCGAGCGACAGCGCCTTTTTTATAAATTCACCGGCAAGGGGGTAATCTTTTCTTGCGGCGTAAACAAAAGCCATATTACAGTAAACCGACGGGTCGTCGGGCCCGTCATCCATGGCTTTTTGCCACATATAAAGGGCCTTGTCCAGATTTCCCGACATGTAATATGCAAGCCCCGCGTTTATATAAGCGCCGTGATTTTTATAGAAAAACAGCCCCTTTTCATAAAACAGCGCCGACAGCCTGTTATTTCCGGCCGACCTTAACACATCTCCCAGGTTGAAAAAAGCCATGGCATAATTTTCCACCACCAGCCTGCGGGTGAATTCATCATATCTTATCCTGTCCCCTATAATGCCCCGCCACGAGTAAAGCTTCAGGTAATAATCTGATATCACAGGCTTCCCGCTTCCCGTGTTTATGCCGTAAACAATGCCGTCCGGCACAAACTCCGCGGGATTTACCATATCTTTTGTAAATACGTTTGAATAGAAAAAATCCCTGCCGCTGTTCCATGTCATCATATCGGAAATATAGGCCTTTGTATTACTTTCGGGCGGCGGTACGTTTATTATCCTGCCGTAGTTCCTTGCAAGCCGGCGTTCATACCACGGGTATAGCGAAACCACCGGTATGACAGGGGCAAAATTTTCCCTGTCTATCAGGGTCTTATATAACGCGGCCCCGACGTTCATATCACCCTCGGCAAAATAAACACATCCGGGCGTAAGGGACTTTACAAGGTTATTGGCGTAATCATAGCCGATAAAATATTCCGAGTAATCCGGCCTGCCTGTAAAAACAAGCGAACACACCATCAGCGTTAACACGCCGAAAGAAACCACGGTCCTTGTGTTTTTTCTTTTTATATAGTTTATAAAATAAAAGATTATAAAGGCCCCTGAAATGCCGGCAAAAACATTCGCGGAAACAAGGTATGGTTTCGTTATCCACTGTGTATCCGGCGGCGGAGTCGCGAAAGATGCCACGCCGAAAACCAGCATAATGAATGCTATTAAAAGCGCGCCGCCCTCCGCCGGGAGAAAATATGCCAGCGCCGCGGCGCCCGGGATTACAACCGCCGCTATAAACCACGGGTATTCAAATGTAAAAAGATTTTTAAGATAAAATTTAAGCAAAGCCGCGGTATCCGCAAAATTGTGCCTTACCTCGGCCCCCGAATACTGCGCCCTTGAAACCAGCCATAAAAAATCCTTAAATGACCTGACATCGCCCCAGGCATAAACCGGATTCGACGCGTTCCTTAACGGGACATAAAGATAAGCCGACAAACCGAGCATGAAGAACAGAGCCGCAGGCCAATAATTTCCCGGCTTGAGTGTTTTTCTTTTCATTACAATATAATAAATAACCGCCGGGGCAATCACTATCATGCTGGCCCAGTGGTTGCACATGGAAAGGCCGTACAACAGCGCAAAAAGATAAAAATACTTCGCCGACTCGCCTATTTTAAAAAGCGAATAAAGCCCTGCACACAGCAGAAGGCTGTTCAGGGAATATATTGACCCTTTGGCGATTGACCCCTGGAGCCAGGCCGAGGATGAAAAAACAAAGATTGCCGCCGCGGCGAGCGCCGCCGCCTGGATAAGGCCGTCATCGCGCTTTTTTATGGCCTTCCCGAATACCAGCGCCGCGAGAAGGTAAAGGACAAACGCGGCCAAAATGTTAAGCGCTGCTGCCGCAATGTTTGCCCTGAAGGAAACGCCTCCAAGCGGGATAAGGGTGAATATTTTTCCTATTAATGACGCCAGCGGGTATCCCGGCGGATGCTGGATGCCCAACGTGCAGTAAGCCAGCGTGGTCTCGGGGCTGTCGTCCGAATTAAAAGACGGCGCCATGTTTTCAAGATAAAGCACTGCGCACAGGAAAAAGAATGCAATAATAACCAGCCGGCTTTTTTTCATGGTTTTACACCTATGGAAGGCTTTAATGCCAATACGGCAAAAAATGCCGCAAGCAAAAGCGCCGCGAATGAAGTTGATGCCGCGGCGGTGAATTCCGGCGGATAATACCTGAACGAAACATTGTGGCTGCCGGCCTCCAGAAAAACCGCCTTAAATGTGGTATACGCCTTTACCAGCGGTTTTTCCGCGTTGTCCACGAAAACCTTCCAGCCCGGATAATAATTATCCGTGCAAACCAGCCAGCCTGCCCTGCCATTTTCCACGTTTGCGTTGATTTCATTTGTATTAACACATGGTTTTATATTAACCGATGTTTTTACGTCGGCAGGCGCCGGGTATTTATCCTTTACAAACCCTGTGTTTTTATCAAGTATCAGGGTCCTGCCCGGGTCAAAACCATCTTCAAGCATAAGCTTTATACCATTATCATCGCCGAGCAAAGCCGTATTGACGCTCCCCGGAAGAAAAAACAGGCGGTTAAAATAATTGCCCGTTTCATATAAAATGCTGTAGCCCCTGCCGGCCTGTTTTAACGATGTATCCTTTATTACGGAACCGCTGGCGATGTATTTTGCCGATAATAAGGCGAAAGTTTTGCGGCGCCACGGCGCCTTTGTCACCATGAGCCCGGACGTCAGCCTGTGATAACTGCCCAGAAAAAGCGAGTCAAATCCGTCCGAATTATATATATCATGTGAAAGCACCGTGTTTGGCGCCAGTGAATCCGCGGCGTAATATGCCCATTGTTTTAAATCGTCGATTTCCGGGACAAAGTCGAACGGGTTTATGATGTTGGGGGCAAGCACCCGTGTGTAACCGTCAACCGCGTTTTTTTCAAGGATTTTCATCTGGCTTGTATCCATCCGGTTCCACCCGTAATCACCGAACGATTTGTACCCCATTTTATTAAAAACAAGGACGCTGATTACAACCAGAACCAAAGCCGAATATTTTGCCGCCGTTCCCCTGAACCGCTCCAGCGCGGCCAGCGCAAAAACCGCCGCCGAAGCCCCGCACAGCAGGATGAATATAAAATAATCATTAATGATATATCCGTATTGTTCCACTTTGTCGAAAACATCCTGAAAGTTTCTCTTATCCCCGAAAATATCCATTCCCGCGCGTATTATCGACTTTTCATTATATAATACCGCAAAATAGACCGCGGAAAAACACGCGAAGACAGCCGCGGCAAACAGGGCGTATTTTTTACGCTTTCCCTGATCGGGCAAAAAAAGCGCGTCAAATCCATACGCGATGAAATAACACATTATAAAATAAACCGCCACAATTATCCTTGACGGATAACGGAATACCCCTATAAACCTGAAATGTTCGTAGAGCGGTATGAAAAAAGGCATCTGGCCGAGATACGCCATGAATAGCACAACCGCGAATACCGACAGCAGGAGTGTTTTAAGGCGCCTGTCTTTAAGCGCAAAAACCCCAAGCGGCAGCAAAAGCAATCCGGCTGCGCCTATATCTATCTTACCTGCCCAGTTCATGAAATTATCCGTCGCCGGCAGCAGCATTCCAAAAACAGGGCAGAAAAATGTCACAAGCTGGGTATAATTCATATAGCTGCCTATCAGCTGTGCGAGGTCGAATCCAAGCGCGAAACGCTTTGAATTCAAAAGGAACCTGAGTGTCGGAACCCACTGTATTGCCGTCACGGCCGCAAAGGCCAGGTGTATCAGAGCAAAATCACGCAATACGGCAAGCGGTTTTTCCCTTTTTTTCACAAGGAACATGTAAAAATAATAAAGCGCGAATACCAGCCAGCAGTAAATGAAAAACTGCGGATGGCCGCCGAGAAGCGAAAGCGACAGCGCAAAAACAATCAGCGCCATATTATGAATCTTCTTTTCCACCGCGTACCTTGCGGTAAAATAGAGGGCCGCGGGCATCCACGCGAGCGTGCTCAGTTCGGCCATTTCAGGGGCCTTTATTACCGCGTAAAATCCGAAGGCAAATATCGACGCGCCGGCAAACGCCCCCTCCTGCGATATGCCGCATATCTCCAGGAATTTGTACATAAAACACGCCATTATAAAATATGTAAGGAATATATAGAACATCAGCCCCGTATGGAAAGAAAAAAGGTGGAAGAAAATGTTAAGCGGATAAAATACCGCGCTCTGCATGTTCGCCATCAGCGGGTTGCCGCCGTAAATATAGGGGTTCCAGAACGGCATTATACCCGCCCTTATAAGGTGCGAGGTCAAATCCCTAAACGGCAGGAAATAAAATGTCATGTCCAGCCACATTGTGACCCTGTTAGAAAAAAATACGGGGTAAAAAGAAATTATTGTAAAGGCGGCAAAAAGCAAAAAATATAGCGCCTCTTTTTTTTTCATTTTTCCGCGGTATTTAGAAGTAATTCCCTTACTACCTTCGCGGCAAAAATCGATGAATTCCCCTGCGAGTCATATTCAGGCGATATTTCAAGCACATCAACCCCGACGATGTTTAATTTTGACAGCCCGGGCAGCAGGTTTATAAAATCCCTGTAAAACATACCGCCGGCTTCGGGCGTCCCGAGTGCGGGAAGGCATGCCGGGTCAAATACATCCATATCAAGGGACATATATACGGGGTAACCTTTTATTTTTTCAACAACCTCGTTAAAATGTTCCACCTTATGGTCGACATAAATGTTGCGTTTCTTCATATCAAGCCACTCGTTTTTTTCAAAGGAACGGATTCCGAACATAAAAAGGTTGTCATCACCTATGACTTCGGTTGTAAGCTTGGCCGCGCAGGCGTGGGACAGCCTGCTTCCTGTAAACTCTTCCCTGAAATCCGCGTGCGCGTCGAAATAAATTACCTTAATATCCTTATATTTTTTATAGTACTGTTTAATTATCGGGTATGTGAGCAGGTGCTCCCCGCCCAGATATACGGCTTTTTTATTGTTTTCCAGTATCCACGAGCAGAGATTTTCTACCTCCGTCAATACCGCCTCGCTGCTGCCGAGCGGAAGTTCAAGGTTCCCCAGGTCGCCGAACTTGTATTCCATAAGGTCTTTTTCCTGTTCATGAGAGAATGTCTCAATGGCGTAGGAATAATTCCTTATGGATTCCGGGGCAAACCTGGACCCGGGCCTGAAAGACGATGTGCCGTCATAAGGAAGCCCGGCAATTACTGTTTTTGAGTCCTTGAATGAATTGTCACATGCCACAAAGTGCGAGTTTTTTAGGAAATTCATCTATTTTATTCCATCCTTTACAAATTGCGGAAGCTTAAAGGCCGCCGAATGCAGCTCCGGCGTATAGTATTTAAACCCCGTTATTTTTGATTTTTTGTTCCTGATTACGCTTATATCATATTTTTTTGACGCGCATGAAAAACTCCACATTCCCGATGGATACATGGGAATAAATGCCAGGTAAAGCCCTGAGTACGCGAATGTTTTTTTCAGCCTTGCCTGGACGTCCTTTATTATCGGAAGGTCAAACCACGGGTCCTCGGACTGCATGGACATTATGCCGTCCTTTTTCAGCGCGGCTTTTACATCATTAAAAAATTCCGTGCCAAAAAGCCCTCCAGCTATGTCCGAAGGGTCGGTGCCGTCTATAAGGATGACATCATAAATGTCCTTCGAATCTTTCACAAATTTGATGCCGTCGCCGAATTTAAAGTGGACCCTTTTGTCGCCTTCAAGCCCCTTTACCAGTTCCGGAAAATATTTTTTTGAAACGGTGTAAACGTCTCCGTCTATCTCAACAAAATCTATGGATTCGACGCCTTTGTGCCGCATGACTTCCCTGACAGTCCCCCCGTCACCGCCGCCTATTACAAGCACTTTTTTCGGGTCCGGGTGGGCAAATAAAGGCACATGCGCGAGCATGTCGTGGTAAACGAATTCTTCCCTGGTGGTGACCATGTAACAGCCGTCTAAGGCCATCAGGTTGCCGTGTTTTTCAGTCTCGAAAACCTCGACGAGCTGGAATTTCGACCGTTTTGAGTATAATTTTTTCTTTATCTTAAACGACAGCGCGGTGTCTTTATAAGTTTCCGTGCACCATTTACCGGTCATTTTTGCCATTTATTTTACCACCACAGTACTACGGCGGCGTACGAGGCGCCGATTTTACTGACCTTGTGCTGCGCGCTTATGGAAACAACTTCTTTTAATTCATATCCCCTTGTCTTGAATCCCTCGGCTGCCATATGGCGCACAATGCGTTCGACCTCTTCCTTGTGGCCCGCCGCGGAATATTCCATTATAAGGCCGTTCTTTTTCTTGTCCTTTGGTATGGCAATGGCTACGGCTGCGGAAATAACCTCGTCCGTCTGCGAAGAAACTTTTGAGGCATACGCCACGGGCACGAGCGCGCCAAGGGGAAGTTTTACCGGTTTTATCATCTTTGAGTTCGGCGGAAGTATGGAGGACATTTTAACAAGGTTCGTATTTCCGATGCCCGCGTCCATAAGGGCGTTATCAAATGCGTTCAGCGGCGTCATGCCCTCGGAGTGGCCTGCCACGAGGTAAAACTTGTCCGGTATTGTTGTTGTCATGCCCTGTGCCGGAATGGAAATAATGCCGCTTTTTCTTGCAACTTTCTTTGCCATTAGTTTCTCTCCTTTTAATTTTTGAATATTTTTACTGCGTTAATTTTTAAAAGATTTCACATTATAATAAATACAGGGTAAATGTCAATGGGTTTGGGCCGCGGCCCCGGACAAAAGGATATTAAGATAAACCGGGGTTTATCTTTTGAGAATGGTGAAAAGGTTGTTCGGAAAATCCATGCAATAAAGACTTGTTCCGCCGTTTAAAACCGCTTTCACTGTGTTGTGTCTCCTTTTAATTCTTGATGCACATTATTATAATACCGGAATTTTTTTTGTCAACAATACTTTTCAGCCATTCCGCCTTATTCGCCGTGATAAGGGGGTACTGTCGGAGAACCCCGGTAAAAAAAGGGTTTTCCGCCAGACGTGTATTTTCACATCCGCTGTTTGTCTCATTCTCTTTAACTGGTCACATGTCCGCCGCAGCCATTGTAAAGCGGATTCCAGCACTCAATTCATCTCGTTATTTTTTTCTTTCGCTTGCTTTTTTCTTTGTTCAGGTCGGCCACATGTAGCCCCTACAAAATCCATTTCTTTAACAAATTATTTTCGTTTCTTGGCCATGTTCAAGCAGTCTCTGTCTAAAATTTCCGAGTGTTGAATGGTCAAAAGGCCGTTCATCTATCTCAAGGCCAAGCGCATGCTTAATACAAATATCAAATGAGCAGGCATATTCCATTTCCCTGTCGAAAAGCCCACGGTAGAACTGGAGTATACAGGCACAGGCAAGCATAGCGGGTGATATCGCCGGCCGGCCGTTGTCCTCGCAGTACATATGCTCAAAATGCTCGTCCTTTATTAGCGGAGTTACGAGCTCCTTGAACTTCCGATAAAAGCTGTCCTGCGGGACAAGGCGCTCGCAGATGTAGTCAGCGTCAAGGAACGAGCTTTGTTTAGTGCTTTTTCGAATCACAAGAGCCTCCTTATCATTTTTCATTATCCTTTTTTCTTTCTTTTAAATAATAATTTGAATTATTTAAAAGCCATTTTCTAAGGGAATTTCCAACCGCTGTAGTACTCTCAACTTCTTTCATGGGCAAATATACCATTATTTTTGCACGGTCCTTTGGTGTAAATAGTGTTGGGTTTATATAAAAATCATGCATTATTCCCTTTGACCTTATCACCCATCTTACAAATCCATTTTTAGCCCTTGAGAGCACCTCAAAATACGAAGTTTCAACCTCTTCTATCTTTATGCTTTTTTCTTTGCCTATCATATATCGATATTTTAAATATCCATTTTCAATCTTTAAATATACTCGCGAAAGGCCTATTAAAATTAAAATAAGTGGCAAGCTCACCATTGCCGTGCCTAAAATATCATTTAGTATATTTGGGCTGTTGCCTTTACATAAGCTAATAATCTCATCTATTAAAAAGAAACATAAAATAGGTAAAAAAATAATATAATATCCAATCTGTGCTTTAACTATTATTGGCCTATTTATTGTTTGTTTGTTCATTCTCATTGTTTCCTTTTTGATTAAGTATTATAGATGTTGCCCACGACAAATTATTTACATCTTGTTTCATGGATTCAGTTATTTTATCTACATCAATTATACTTGATTCCACAGTATCTAGCCCAATGCTTCCTGCTAACGTAAATCCTTTAATACCAATATCCACAAAGCCTGCCTTAGTTCCTGATGAAACAATATCACTTAATATATCACCCGAGTCAAATGGAATTAAGCTTGTAATTCCACCCAAAATAAATCCTATGCCGGCATTTTTTCCTATTTCAATAGGATTTAATGGTTTATTATTAAATTTTTCTTTAAGTCCCTCAAGAATTACTCCTTGAGCTGCTCCAGCAAGCATTGGATTCCATGATGCCCCCAAAGCCGCTCCCCCAACTCCGCCAGCAATTACACCAGCACCCACATTTTTCCAATTAATGCCTTCACCTTTCTCATGGTCAAACATTTCTCCAACTCCACCTGCAACTCCGCCTGCAACTGTACCACAAATAATTTCAAATGGATCAGGCGCATTTCCATCCGGATCAACCAGTCTTACAGGATTTTGATGTCCATAAGAATAAAGCCCTAAATTCTCCGAATCATATACCCCTTTTCCGACAGTACCGCAAGGGCAAAGGAGCAAGAATCAGGCAAACGGCTGGAAATTGCACACAACTCCTTCGCACTTTGCTGACAAAATCGAAAAAAAATTCCGAATCCATTTTTTCTAGTACTTTATCACTTTGTCTTCTTTAAACATATCTTCGTCAATTATTTTCCCCAAGGTATTATATTTTTTAAAAACTCCATTCTTCAATCCGTTTTTATATACTCCTGTCTGCATGATACTTCCATCATCATAATAAATAATATCAAATCCATTCAACAGTCCATCTTTAAACAACGATTTTCTTTTAACTTTTTCATCGGGATAATACTGTGTACAGAGCCCTTCTTGTTTTCCGTCTATATTTGTCCCCAAAAGACTTAGTTTTTCATTCATATCATATTGCCGTAAAACACCATTTAAAATTCCTTTTTTATATTCCATTTCTTGAAAAAGCTTTCCGTCTTCAAAAAACCATTTTGAAACACCTTCCAAAGCGCCGTTTTTGTATTTCAATAATTGACTCAACTTGCCGTTTTCATCATAAACTCGCATATCTCCATTAATTCCATCAATATTAAGACTTCCTTCGTGCTCCAAATAACCTTTTTTATTATATTCTTTAAATGGTCCTAACTCTAAATTATTTATTACCGTATATTCCCCTCTGACTTTATCATTTTTAAAGAATTCACGTTCAGTTCCATTACGTTTTCCATGTAATTCAGCAAATTCAGACTGTTTTTCACCAGTCTTATAATATGCAACATATTTGCCGTCCTCTATAGAATTATCTTTAAATAGCACAACACAATCACATTCTTCACCCGTCACTCTGTCAGAAGACACCATTTTTACTTTTCCATTTATTGCTCTACCTTCTTTTTTTAAGTCCCCTTTTGCATCAAGCACTATCCATTTGGCGACTTCAACATTATTATCATCAAAAAAAATAATTCCTTCATTATTTGCCTTGCCAACTATCAATGGCGTTATATCGTTTCCCTTTACATATATATCAATAAAAAAAGTCAAACAAAATAATATTAAAAAAAATCTTATTGCATTTCTTTTTAATATGTACATAAAGTACTCCTCTGTTGTTTTTTAATATCTAATATTATTTCTATTTGGTGTTACGGTAAATGCTGGTGTTACAGGAGTAAAACCAATCGTAGCCGTTGCAGGATAATCATAAGAACCTGTGTTCCAGTAAGAATTTGTATCTGGCGTGGCCGTTGGTCCCATATAAGGGACAAATCTTCCAGAATTTGCTCCAATATCAATCAGATCCTTTCCAATACTATAACCTGGAATCATACCTAATAAACGATTTTTTCCAACATCAAGCATTGACGCCCCACTCTGAAGATCCAAGGCTGGAGTTATTACATTTGATATAATGCTATTAATTTTTTTACTAAACTCGCTTGCAATATCAACGCCCAAAGATAAAGTTGCTCCTATTAATTTATCACGATTTCCTTCTTGATATTGTACCGCATATCCCGGCAATTGCGTACCACCATTGCTTGGATTACCTAAGTCATTGTTTGGCATTTTTATTTCAGGAGCCGGATGATATTCATTACCATGACTTCCCCAATAATCTGGATTGTCCGGGTTAACCTCATTTCCATCTGGATCTATCATTCTAACAGGATTCTGATATCCGTACGAATAAAGTGCCAAATTCATAGAATTATAGACCCCTTTTTCGACAGTACCCCCATATCCATTTTGCCCTGAATTTGAATGTTTATTTACCTCCTTTATCTATTAATATTATAATACTTTCCAGCTCGTTCGTCCACAAAGTATTACATATGCGTCCCACAATCTCCTTTCTTTAAGTTTTAGCCCTAAAAAAAAAGAGCGGCCTTTCGGCCGCCCTTTTCATATCAAACCTGTTTCTTATATCTTTACCTGCAGTATCGTAACCGAATACGGCGGGAAATTGTAAATGCCGTTGTCCAGGTTCACGTCGAGTTTCGACGGGCCCGAATTCACTATCGGCCTGTAGAGCTCCTTTGACCATACATATTCCTTGTTGGAAAGCTGGTAAGCCGTTGCCGACCCCGATACTATCTTTCCGTTAATATTGATCTTTGCGCTTGAAATCGAGAGTTTTGTCTTGTTTATCGCCATGATGGAAACAGTCGAATCATCTATCATCGCGGCGTAAACCGAGAGTTCCGGGTTTGTCGACGAGCATTCCACCATCTTTGTCCCGAAATCGTTGTTGATCATATCAAAGGCCCAGAAATGCGACCTCTGGGAATATTTATTCGTCGGGTCGTTCTCGTCGTCCATGACGCCGTGTCCGCCTCCGAGTCCCGGTTTCTGCGTGTAAAGGTCCCAACAGAACGCGAGGTTCCCGCCGCATTTCATGAACGAACCAAGGTAGTCGGCGCAGAAAAGCCCGTTCTCGATCAGTGCCGTCATCACGTTTTCATCCCCGGAGTTCCATTCCGTAAGGGCAATGTCAACGTGCTTGTTGGGCTGTTTTGATGTTATGTATTTCTTTATCCATTCCCTGAATTTCGGCATGTAAACCGGCCATGTTGTCTGCGGTTTTGAGAGCAGCTGTCTGGCGTCCGTATTCGCCCAGAACGGGTATTCATGTATGGATATCGTATCCATGTAGAGCCCTGATTTCTTCAGGAACTCCTCAACCCAGTACGGCGATTTTCCCGTGGCCTTCCACGGCTCGCCTTCGAGCCTCTGCTGATTCATGGGCTGCATCGGCACCGGCCCCATGACTTTCAGGTTCATACCGTTCTTTTTTGCGAACAATTTAATCTTGTAAGCCGCCTGGTTGAATACCATGCAGTAATTGTCAATCTTTGTCCACCAGTGCGTGTTTTTCATATCGGTCGGTGAATCAAGGACTGATTTGCCTTCCTTTGCCCTGGCGGGTCCGGGAACGTCCGGTTTGTTGTCAAGCTCGTTGCCCACCTCGACATATTCAAACTTGATGCCCTTATCGTGCATGTCCTGGAGCCAATCTATGGCAAAATCGATCCTCTGGTTTATTGTCTTGCTTGCCGGCGTCAGGATATTTATTGTCGGAAGCACTT
>Ga0224555_1004847_pt1 | contig 11925 bp, 11 predicted proteins | sample 714S23034metaG_FD_180687 | JGI IMG/M metagenome (GOLD analysis project Ga0224555, IMG submission 180687) | Peat soil microbial communities from Stordalen Mire, Sweden - 717 S2 30-34 | ecosystem: Environmental > Terrestrial > Soil > Wetlands > Peat | place: Sweden: Norrbotten County, Stordalen...
CAGCCGCGATCGCGGCAGAGGACCCTTCCTGGCGAACGGGCACCCTCCGGCGACGAGGCGACTGAGGACCGTTCGTGGTCGCCCGCCGGGCAGGAATCAGTTCTGCTCAGTGTTTAGGAACGGTAGTGCACGACCGCAGTCGGCGAATGGACCTACTCCCTGCCAACTTCAGCTTTAGCGCACCGGTCGCTCGCGGCAAGATCCGGGTGGTGCTGCACAATCTACGGTCGGGCCAGAACCTACGGAGACAGGAGTCGCGAAGTGCGTGTGTTGTTGTCGACCTATGGGGGGCGCGGCGACGTCGAACCGCTGGTGGGACTCGCGGTGAGGTTGCGCGAACTTGGCGCGGAGGTGCGGATTTGCGCGCCGCCGGACTTCTCCGGCTTGGGCCGGTGCGCGGAGCGGCTGGCCGAGGTCGGCGTGCCCGTGACGCCGTCCGGCCCCCCGGTGCGCCCGCTGGTGCACGCGACGACGCCGTCGTCGCCGCCCGACCTGTCCCGGCTCGCGGCCGAGATCATGGCCGTGCAGTTCCACACCCTCGCCGCAGCAGCAGAGGGATGCGATGCGCTGGTGGCGTCCGGCCTGCTGCCGGCCGCGGCGAGCGCGCGTTCGGTGACCGAGAAGCTCGGCATCCGCTACGTCTACGCGGCCTACTGTCCGATCTTCCTGCCGTCGCCGCACCACGCTCCGACGCCGTTTCCCGGCCGGCCTTTCCCACCGGAAGTGACCGACAACCGGGTGCTATGGGACCTGCAAGCCCAGATCGCGAACGATCTGTTCGGCGAAGCGCTCAACATTCGCCGGGCGTCGATCGGCCTGCCGCCGGTGGACAACGTCTACGACTTCGGGTTCACCGACCGCCCCTGGTTGGCGGCGGACCCGACCCTGGGCCCCTGGCAGGAGCCGGCGGATCTCGACGTCATGCAAACGGGGGCCTGGATCCTGCCGGATGAGCGCGCACTTCCGGCTGAGTTGGTGGCGTTCCTCAACGCTGGCACACCACCGGTGTTCGTGGGCTTCGGCAGCATGCGGGCGCCGACAGACATCGCCCGGGTGGCCATTGAGGCGATCCGCGCGCAAGAGCGACGCGCGATAGTTGCCCGCGGTTGGGCCGACCTGGCCTTGATCGACAACCGGGACGACTGTTTCGCTGTCGGCGAGGTCAACCAGCAGGCACTGTTCGCCCGCGTGGCCGCCGTCGTGCACCATGGCGGCGCGGGGACGACGACGACGGCCGCCAGAGCGGGGGCGCCTCAGGTCGTGATACCCCAGATGGCGGACCAGCCATACTGGGCCGGCCGGGTGGCCGAACTGGGCGTCGGCGCGGCACACGATGGCCCGACTCCGACTGCCGAGTCCTTGTCGGATGCGCTGACGACGGCCCTGACCTCCGAGACCCGCGAACAAGCGGCCGCCGTGGCCGGCACGATCCGCACCGACGGGGCGGTCGTGGCCGCGACGTTGCTGCTCGAAGCGATCAGCCAAGAAAGACCACCAGCGTCCGCGTGAACCACGCCGGATCGTCGATCCACCGAGCGTCCCGCGACAACACGCTCGCCCCCGGACCGCTACCCTGCCCCTGTGAACAGCCACCGAGTGCCCGGTGGCGTGGTGCACAAGCTTCCCGCGGACCTGCTCAATGCGCTGGTCGCCAACCCCACCGCACTGGATGCTTGGAAGGACATCACGCCTCTGGCCCGCAACGAGTTCATCTGCTGGGTCGAGGATGCCAAGCAGGAGATGACCCGAGAACGGCGCATTCGCCGGACCCAGGAGGAACTGGAGGAAGGCCAGCGTCGGCCCTGCTGCTGGCCGGGGTGCAGGCACCGCGAGCGCACCGGCAAATAGTGGTCGGCGCATCAGCGTCCATCCTGTTCATCCGCCGTCCCGGGCGACCCGCTGCTTGCGCCCACCGGCAATGTAGGTGGCTCGCTGAGGCCATCTTCCGTCGGGCTCTCGAGTCCCGCAAGCAGAGATGCAGGCTTTTCGACCTGTGCGAAAATGGCCTCCGGGACTGCGACGTGATGGAAGGTTCGGACCGGCTGGAGCGAGGCGGCGTCGAGGGCGACGATCATCGACTCAGCGTCGTTGACGGTCCAAGTACGCCGAATACACGGCTCTAGCAGCACGGACAATCGAGCGGGCATCGGCCAATGGCTGATTCAGCACCCGACGACGCGGCCGGTCGCCGCGGGCTGTCCGTGCCATTCCCCCTTACACCGGGTGCCGTCCGCGCAGATAGGGTGAGGGGCACGCAACTGAAGACTTCGAGGAGCTGAGGTGCCCGGGCAACCAAGCACGCGCTGACGCAATAGGACACGTTCCTGCATGTCATCGCGTGCTGCTCCGATAGCGGCACGGCCAACCATCCCTGGGTTCGCCCAGCGCTCGTTCTGGCGCGCGCCAAGCCCAGTGACAATCGCCTCCCTCAGCTCAAAGGAGTTTCACTGTGCGGCCTTTTCGTCTTGCTTGCTTGGCGTACCTGAGCGTCGCCTTGCCTGGTTCCACCCTCGGCCTGTTGTGGCCTTCAATGCAGCTCAGCTTCCATGAGCCGGTAGGCGCCTTGGGGATATTCCTGGCGTTCGGTGTTGCCGCCTCGGTCATTGCCAGCGCTGCCACCGGGCCCATTTTGTCCAGGATGAGCGTAGGGTCCCTCACCGCTCTCGGCATCACGCTGGTGGCCCTGGCGTTAACGGTGGAAGGTGCAGCGCCGTCTTTTCTGGTGCTCATCTGCGGGGCAGTTGTGTTCAGCCTCGGCTTTGGGGCCTTGGACTCTGCCCTCAATGCCCACGCCGCCACCCATTTCGGGCCGCGCGACATCAACTGGATGCATGCCAGTTTCGGCCTGGGCGCCACGATCGGCCCTCTGCTGGTAACGGCAATCCTGGCTGACGGCCTCAGCTGGCGCTGGGCCGAAGGGGCTATGGCTGTGGTCCAGGGAGCGCTCGCCTGCGTGTTCGTTTTGACGCGCCGAAACTGGGGGGCTCCGACAGCAGCTGCGGTGACCTCCCGGCCTGATCCCAAAGAAGAGCCGCCTGAAGGCCCTGCACAGCTACGACCTCGGAAGCCGTCGGCACTGGTCGTTCTGGGTGCCCTCACCTTCAGCGCCGTCGAGGCAGGCATTGAGTCAGGTGCGGGCATCTGGGGCTACCTGTTCCTTACTGCCGGACGCGGGTTGCCACACACGCTTGCGGGCGTGGCCGTCTCGGCCTACTGGGCGATGATGTTCCTGGGTCGTGCCGTGCTGGGGCCAGTAGCCGAGCATGTCGGAGCCGCCCGGGTGCTTGCTGGCGCGGTGGCGGGCGTGGCCCTCGGGGCTGCGATCATGACCGTGCCTGGGCCTGGCGTGTTGGCTGTCATCGGGATGATGACTGTCGGCGTAGCCGCCGCACCTATCTTCCCGCTGCTCACCCTCACCACCGCACAACGCAGCGGGGCCGCCAACGTTATGAAGACCACACGAACAGTCAGCTTCCAGGTCGCCGCGGCCACCATCGGCGGCGCAGCTCTGCCTGCCGGCATGGGCCTGGCCATCGGAGCCTGGAATGCGAAGGTCCTCGCCCCGTCGCTGCTTGTCCTTGGCCTCGCAATGTGTGGCGTGTTCTGGGTCATGTCAAGTTTGGTCGGGCGCGCCTCCTCGACATGACAACCGCTCGACCCGACCGCAGTCGCTCGGCTAGGTAGGCCTTCCCCCAGGAGTGCAGAGCCGCCGACCTAGAAACCAGACGTGCTGACGTTATGACAGTTCCGCTGCCTATTTCTGCCCGCGACTATCCAAGCACCAAACTGCTGAGTTCGAAACCCGACCACGGAGCGATCGCGTGCGAACCGTGTGGCCTAACATTTTCGGATTCGAGATATCGTCACGCTGACTCAAGAGGCCGACGCGGCACCCACGCGTCATGACCACGAGCGCCTCGTCTCCGACGCCGACCAACTCGCCAATCTGGGAAAGAGGAACGTGCACACCCACACCACTTCATTCGTTTCGTCTTTGAGCCCCGAAGAGATCCTCGACAGGTTCCGGCAGCTCTCGGCTGACAGGGGATGGACGCTGACATCGGAAGATCGGACGAGGGTCCACGCCCAATCGGGTCTCAGTTTGAAGAGCGCGGGCGAGGACATTGAGGTATCGGTCGACCCGAAGGCTGATGGTATTCATGTCCGGCTGGTCGTCACGCCCCGCCTCGGCGCCTTGCAATTGATCGATTGGGGCGAGGGCTCAACGTTTGAAAGAGAGGTCCTGAAGAGCCTGGGCGCGCCACTGGTCAGCAACGACTGAGATCGCGGTCGAGTTACGGCACTGAAGAAGGCGACCGACGAAGAGTGGATTCCACCGCGCGCATGGTCAAGTGGCCCGCGGTTCCGTCGTGCGCGTGATCAGAACTGCTATGGGAGGAGCCGCGCGGCAACAAGGGAGCGTCGCGTCCGGGTGCGTGGTGAACTGAGCGAGGCATTGAAATGGCATGCGATGGCCACTATCGTGTGCAAGAGCTCCATGTGCTGACACGCCACATGACAGCGGCTACCCGGGGGGAAGTCGCGATGGCGTTCGACCGGGTAAGCGAGATGACGACCTCTCGGTCGGCCGTGTTCGAAACGCGGGTCGTCATCGAGCAGCGTATGAACACAGCCGGGTTATGGGCCGCCCGATGGCGCACAACTACCCGAACAGGAGCGTCCAAGAAATTCATGTCCAGATCGATGGGGGAGCCAAGACCATGCCGAAGTACCTTCTTGATGTCAGCTACACACTTGAGGGTGTGCGGGGAGTAGTCGCCAAAGGCGGTAATGCTCGCAAGGATGCGGCTCAGGCCGCGGCGGAGAGCGCTGGCGGCACGTTGGACCTGTTCTACTTCGCGTTCGGTGGAACCGACGTGGTTACGATCGCCGACCTGCCTGACAACGAGGCGGCCGCGGCCCTGGCACTGGCCGTCACAGCCGGTGGTGGAGCGACTGTTCGTACGGTCGTGCTCCTCACCCCTGACCAGATCGACTCGGCGACTCGCAAGGCGGTGAAGTACTCGCCGCCGGGCAACTGAGCATCTCGACCAGCCGGCGCTAGAAAGACTCGCGCGCTTCGTCGATCGCCTTTGACGTCATGCCGGAGGTCGTCTCGAAACTGATCCCGATTCGATTCTGATCTGATGGACGACGGCACCGAGCTTGAAGCATTGGTGACGAGCCCTGTGTCGTACTCGACTTCGCCGTGATGGCCCACTACGCGAAGCCGATCTGAGCGTCAAGCTGCTGGTTCGCGCGCGCCGCCCGGTGCCATGTCCAGGCGCAGTCCCGATCTGACCGCCTGCCAGTTCGGCCGATCACTCGGACATCGTGTACGTCTTCCCGTGCAAGTCGATGGACACCGGCCTTGTTGTGACCGCTCCGCCGGCTCTCGGCAGTCTGATCGAGGCAGTCCCGTAGCCACCGACTTCTCTCAGGTTTGGAGGCTCGAGTCAGCTGGTCAACGACTGGCAGGCTGTGCAGGCTCCGGGCAGGACAGCGCGTAGCCGGGGACGGCACAAAGCTCAACGACAAAGCCATCTCTCGCTCCGAGGTGCACCCGGATGTCGAGAGTTCAGCCCTTCGGACCGCGCCACTTCATGGCGTTACTGGCGGCAACCTGGCCTCAATCGCGGCGAGATGCTCGATGATGACCTTCAGGCCCCCGTCGGTGTGTTCGTTCACCTGGTCCATGATGAACTCGGTGTCGGAGAACTCCTTCTCCGCGCGGGCATCGGAGGTCGCGCTCTGCACCGACTGGCCGACCATGATGACGCTCAACAGCACGAGTTGCAGGAATGTCTGCGCTACCCAGGCGACGATGAGGATGAGGCCCGGCTTGGTGAGGAAGTTCGGCACCGATGTCCGGCTGATGGCGCCAGCCTCGATCAGGATGGCCGGCAGGCTCACCAGGGCGACGAGACAGAACAGATAGGCGCATGCCATCGAGCCGACGCATCGCGTGAGGATGACGGCCAGCTTGGCATTGAAGCCCTCAACCGCCTTTACATCACCGGCCATGCCCCTGAGGCTCACGACGCGCGCTAGGTGGTGACGAGACTTGATCGGACCGCTCTGTGGGTTCTTGGGCATGAGAAGACGTTATGCCCGCTGCCTTAAAATCTCGTGGAATCGGGACGGGCAACCATTGAACACGTCCAACTGCCGGTATCGATGCCATCCTCACGGGCTTTGACCACCAAGTCGAATGTGACTCGGGGGTCAACACCTGCGGTTGGACAGGACACCCCTTTTTCGCGACAAGAATGGACGACCTCGGGTGCTATTGGCCGGACTCAACGAGACTTGGAATCATCTGACCTGCGCGGTCGGATGGTCTGGGACCCACGTCCTCCGGCGCAGTGCCCCACGAAGGGTGCGGCAAGTGCAATCAGACGACAAGGAGGGACCTCACGTGTCTTCTACAGGAGCAGGCGGGCGAGAGCTGACGGCAGAACCTTTGCGCTGGGGGTTGATCGGTTCAGGTCTGATCGCCACCGCTTTCGCCGCCGACTTGTCCGTAACAGACTCTGGCCGCGCTGTCGCGATCGGTTCCCGTAGCCAGGAGTCGGCGGACAGGTTTGCCGACAAGTTCGGCATCCCCAACCGTCACGCCTCCTATGAGGCGCTGGTATCCGACCCGGAAGTGGATGTCGTCTACGTGGCGACGCCACACCCGATGCACCTCGCCAACGCGCTGCTGGCCCTCGACGCCGGCAAGCCGGTACTGGTGGAGAAGGCGCTCACCATGAATGCCGCTGAAGCCCGCGAGCTCGTCGCCAGTGCGCGGGCGAAGAAGCTGTTCGCGATGGAGGCGATGTGGACGCGGTTCCTGCCGCACACAATTGAAGTCAATCGACTGATCGCCGATGGCGCGCTCGGTGACATCGTGACCGTCATGGCCGATCACGGCCAATGGTTCCCGAAGGATCCTTCATTCCGTCTCTTCGCCCACGAGCTCGGCGGCGGCGTGCTCCTCGACTGCGGCGTCTACCCGGTGTCCTTCGCGTCGATGGTCCTAGGCAAGCCGGACCAGATCCTGGGGCTTGTGACTCCGGCGTTCACGGGTGTCGACGGCCAGACCTCGATGCTCTTCGGGTACTCAAGCGGCGCTCAAGCGGTCCTGACCTGCACGTCTTCAGCCGTAACCCCGGTTCGTGCGGCGATCGTCGGTACCGAGGCACGCATAGAGATCGACAGCCTCTTCTACGCACCCTCCTGCTTCACCCTGATCCGTCGGGACGGAGAAGCCACTCGCTTCGAGCCGCCGGCCACTGGCAAGGGCCTGCACTATGAAGCCGATGAGGTCGCGCGCTGTCTCAGGGCAGGACTCCTGGAAAGCCCACTGATGCCGCTCGACGAAAGCATCTCGATCATGGAGACGATGGACACGGTCCTCGCCCAGGCCTAGGCGAGCGAGTGGCCTGACGAGAGCGGCCGAAGAACGGAGCCGAACGGGCGTTCGCGGAGGCCGCCCACTATCTTCTTCTCAGAATGCAGGACTCCACCGATGTGAGAACTGCCGGGTCGGACGCCGCGCCAGAGAAGAAGCCGTCTTCCATCGAGCGCATCCAGCGGCTGGAGAGGCTGGAACGGGAGCGCCTGGAAGACAAGGCCCATAAAGAGGAACGGCGGCGGCTGACTGTCGCCGGGGCCAAGCCGTCAGGTGGGCGTCACGATGTCGTAGATCAGATCGAAGAGATGACGAAGTACCCGATGGCCCTCCTGGGGATCGCATGGCTGATCGTCGCCATCATCGTCCTCACGACCGACGTAAAGGGCTCTGCCTCGATTTCTCTGGTCGGCGCTCTCTTTGTGCTCTGGGTCATCATGCTGATTGAGTACCTTGTGCGTCTCGTGATCTCGCCGGACAGTCGCGGCTATCTCAAGCGCCGGTGGGCCGAGCCCGCGACCGTGGTCCTTCCCGTGCTCCAGGGCTGGCACCTCATCGGGATCGAGAAGATGAGCCTCCTCCTGCACGAGGGCGAGCTGCGGCTGGAGGCCATCCTCAAGCACCACAGCCTGTTCCGGGTGCTCATAGCCGCCTGCGTCACGCTGCTCACCGGGGCCTGGCTGGTGCTGCTCTTCGAGGAGAACGCAAAGACGAGCAACATCCACAGCTATCCCGAGGCTCTCTGGTGGGCCATCGTCACAGTGACCACCGTCGGCTACGGGGACCGGTACCCGGTTTCGCCAGGCGGCAGGGTGGTGGCCGCGGTCCTCATGTTGGTGGGCATCGGACTGATCGGAGTGCTCACCGCCACGGTCGCGTCGGTGTTCATAAGAGAGCACACCGACGCGAACAAGGAAACCTTCAAGAAGGGCCACGCCGATCTGGGCCAGCAATTGGCGGTCATCAGCGATCGGCTCGCCGATGTCGAGCGGCGGCTCGGCGCCACCCCCTCAGAGGTGGCAGCCATTGATGCCGTCGCGGACCTAGAGGCTGGGGTGAGCGGACCGATCGACCCCGACCAGGGGACATCCACGAGCTGAGAGTGAGAACATCGTCTCCATGAAGGGCACCCTCACTCAAGACGGCAAGACCACCGACGCCACCCAGGCGGGGATTGAACAAGCAGCGGCAGGAGGCGCTTTCTTCTGGCTCGATCTCGACCTGCACGACCCAGGGCCGGACGACGACGTCTCCGGGATGTTGACCAACACCTTCCATTTCCACCCGGTGGCCGTTGAGGCGGCGGACCAGTTCGGCCAGCGGGCCCGCATCGACGACTACGACGACTTCGTCCACATCGTCACATTCGGCATGGCCGCCGATGGCAAGCACATGGTCGAAGTGCACTGCTTCATCACCGAGAAGCTGATAATCAGCCTCCATCAGGGTGACTGCCCGGCGCTTACCTCCGTGCGAGACCGCCTCGGCAGCCACCACTCTTCGGACGCGGCGGCGCCACAGGTTGCCGTCTTCTACCTGATCATGGACAGTCTGATCGACTCGTTCTTCCCGGTGCTGGCCAACTTCGACGATTCCATCGACGATCTCGAGGGCGCCATCTTGAAGCGGCCGACCGAAGAGCAACTGGGGACGTTGTTCGACATGAAGCGACAGATCATGGCCATACGCAAGGTCATAACGCCCCAGCGCGACATGATCTCAAGCCTCAATGCCGGGATGGTCACGATTCCCGGGATGACCGATCAGGGCTCTGCCTACTTCCGCAACCTCTATGACCACCTCATTCGCATCAGCGACATGGTGGACGGTTACAGGGACCTGATCGGTAGCGCGATGGACACGCACCTGTCCATGGTCTCCAACCGGCTGAACGTCGTCATGAAGCAACTGGCCATCATCGCCACCATATTCATGCCACTTGGATATCTCACCGGCTTCTTCGGGCAGAACTTCGCCTGGTTGACCGGTCATCTGCAGTCAAGCGGTGGCTACTTTCTCTTTCTCGGCATCGGGACAGAGCTGGTCGCGCTCGTGCTCTTGTTCATCCTCTTCAAGCGCCGAGGTTGGCTCGGCAACGACTCCGCCGCCTGAGCGGTTGCCCTTCCCTCAGACCACCGGCCCTGCGATGCTGTGAGGGTGCCAGGCTCGATGATCAGTGTCCCGACCGGAAGACTCCCTGTCTGGGTGTCCAAGCCGTCAGGCGACGGTCCGTGGCCGGGAGTCGTCGTCATCCACGACGCTCTCGGCATGAACCAGGACCTGCGCAACCAGGCCGACTGGCTCGCGGGCGAGGGATATATCGCCGCGGCACCGGACCTCTTCCACGGGAGAGCAAGGGCGTCCTGCATCATCTCTGTCATGCGCGACGTAAGTGCCGGCACCGGCAAGTCCTACGACGACATCGAAGCCGCACGCGCCTTGCTCGCGGGGCGGGAAGACTGCACCGGCAAAGTCGGCGTGATCGGCTTCTGCATGGGCGGCGGGTTCGCCCTCCTGCTCGGCCCCGACCACGGCTTCACCGTGTCCAGCGTCAACTACGGGACCGCCCCCAAGCGCGCGTACAGTTCCGTCTTCCTTCAGGGATGCTGCCCCGTCGTCGCAAGTTACGGCGCCAACGACCGGGGGCTCAGGGGTGCAGCGAAACGCCTCGACAAGGCCTTGACATCGGTCGGAGTCGAACATGACGTGAAGGAGTACGCCGGAGCCGGCCACGGTTTCCTCAATGATCACGAAGGGGCCGGTGGCAAGACGCCCCTCTTCTTCGCCGCCATGGGCAAGCTCTCGGGCACCGGCTTTCACGAGGTAGCCGCACGGGATGCCCGCCGCCGCATCGTCGCGTTCTTCGACGCACACCTGAAGACGTGACTTGAGCTCAAGACCTCAAAAGCGCCGGGTTCGCACACGCTGTGTGCCAGGCACCGACGGCGCGACTACGCCGTCGACCCCGGAGGTCAGGCTGCCGCCGAGCTGCTCATAGCTCTTTTGCGTATGGCCCGATTCTCGGCCTCAGAACTATCAAACTGGAATACCAATAGGCACCTCCCAATGAGATGCAGTGACTCGTATTCACTGCGACGGGCCTCCCCGTCACACGACAACTTATGATTTCCTTTTCTTCCGGCTTTGTCTGCGCTACGCCTCGATCGGCTCCAAGGATCATTACGAATCTGTCCGACATCTTGCTATGCTGGCCCCCTGTTTACGGCGCATGTCATGTCGCCAGGTCGTTCCATGTCCTCAGCCAACCGAAAACTCAGGTGGGGAGATGAACCGAATCAGGGCAAGGTGTTTGCCGTCCGACGCGTCACCCGCTCACGAACGCCCGTGGTTACCTGGTAAGAAGCTCCCGTGAGTGATCGACTCGTCTTTCCGGAGGGCTTCCTCTGGGGCGTCGCGACGGCGTCATATCAGATAGAAGGTGCCACTCTCGACGATGGCAAGGGCCAATCCATCTGGGACACCTTCAGCCACCATGCAGGCTCTGTGCACCATGGCGACAACGGTGACATTGCGTGCGACCACTACCACCGTTTCGACTCTGACGTCGATCTGATGGCGGAGCTCGGGATCCCTGCTTATCGCTTCTCGATCGCCTGGCCGCGGGTGCAGCCCGACGGCAAGAGTGCCGTGAACCAAGCCGGGTTGGACCACTATCGGCGCCTCGTGGACGCGCTTTGCGCCCGCGGTATCGAGCCCGTCGTAACCCTCTACCACTGGGACCTGCCCCAGGCGCTCCAGGACGAAGGAGGCTGGACGAGCCGCGACACGGCCAAGCAATTCGAAGATTACGCGCGCATCGTCGCCGGCGCGCTCGGAGACCGGGTGGAGCGGTGGACAACCCTGAACGAGCCGTGGGTGTCGGCCTTCATCGGCTACGCCAGAGGAGACCACGCTCCGGGTCTCCGTGACCTCGGCGCCGGAGTGCTGGCCGCCCACCACTTGCTGCTCGGGCACGGTCTGGCAGCGCGCGCCGTCGCCGAGACGGCGGGCCGGTCCGCTCAGATCGGGATCACGCTCAATCTGGCCCCCGGGACACCCGCATCACCAAGCGACGAAGATGCGGCTGCCGCGCGACGGGTCGACGAGCACCTGAACCGGTGGTTCCTCGACCCGGTCCTTTTGGGCAACTACCCCCAGGAGCTCTTCGAAGAGTACGTGCGCCTCGTCGGAGGCGACTTCCTGCAAGCCGGTGACCTCGCTCTCATCCACGCCGATCTCGACTTCCTCGGTGTCAACTACTACTCCCCGCGCCGAGTGGCCGCCTCCATCGGCCCGAACGTCGCTTTGGCAGTGGCTCCTTCTGCCTACAGCAGTTGGCTCGGAGTCGACGAGCGGCCGCGAATGGACATGCCGCGTACAGACAAGGGATAGACGATCGAACCCTAGGAGTCTGCTGAATTAGTCGCCAGGGGATCCCCGAGATCCACCTGCCCAGCTGACAGAATTTGTACATGGCGCTCGGGACCTCACAGACCCAACAACGCTTCGAGAACCCGAGGGATCTCCTC
>Ga0224555_1004851_pt1 | contig 11922 bp, 9 predicted proteins | sample 714S23034metaG_FD_180687 | JGI IMG/M metagenome (GOLD analysis project Ga0224555, IMG submission 180687) | Peat soil microbial communities from Stordalen Mire, Sweden - 717 S2 30-34 | ecosystem: Environmental > Terrestrial > Soil > Wetlands > Peat | place: Sweden: Norrbotten County, Stordalen...
TCGAAGTAGCTGCCTCCGAAATGGCTAAACTCAACCTGAAACCTGACGCCTTTCATGGCGATTGGAACTACTCTCTGCTGCCTCAATAATACCGCGCTTGTGCGGCTTATTTATGCGCGAGCCCTAACCCCATCCGCGAAGGCCGAATCGCTGGCCGCGGACGCAGCCGTAAAACTGCCCGCGTTCGAGGTCGCCACCATCAAGCCCATCAACCCAAACGCCAACAATATTGTTGGGTTTTATTCCTATCCCGGTGGCAGGGTGAAGGTGGGATACGCCACGGTGCAGATGTTGATGTATTATGCTTTCAACATTCAGGAGTTTCAGATTTCCGGCGGCCCGGATTGGGTCACCAAGGATCGCTACAACATTGAGGCTCTACCGCCCGACTCCTCTCCATCGCGCCTGCAAAAGGCAACTCCGTTTATTGCGAACCCCAGCGACGAGCAACAAAAGATGATACTGAGTCTTCTGGTCGACAGATTCGGCCTGAAGTTCCATCGCGAGATCAAAGAAGGCCCGGTCTTCCTCCTGGTTAGGGGAAGCGAAAAGCTCCAGATGCAACCCCCGAAAGATCCAGATGCCGACCCCAGGGCAATCCTCGCCATCAAGCAGGGAGGCATTGTCGACGGGGAGACCTTCGGAACCAATACTTCGATGCCATACGTGGCTAAACGGTTGAGCGACTACCTGGAACGTCCCGTGCTGGATCAGACCGGACTGCAAGGCTCATACGACTTCTATGTCGAGCCCTACGATCCAACAAACACCGACATCACCACAGCGGCCATCGAGTCCCTGAAGCGGATTGGCCTCAAACTCAAGGCAGGCAAAGGCCCCGTCGAGACCATCGTCATCGACAGCGTGGCCCGACCGACAGAAAATTAGTTGTAGCTGACTCGCCGGTCGCCGCGCGTAATCCGTCCGATGATGTGGTACCGCTCGTTGGCCCGGTTCAGCACTGCCTTGGCCTTCTTCACCTGCTCGGCCGGGACGACCACGATCATCCCAATCCCCATGTTGAAGGTCCGCATCATCTCGTCCTCGGCGACGTTGCCCAGCTCCCGCAGGTGCTCGAAGATTGGCGGTACGGTCCAGCTTGCCAGATCGACGGTGGCAGCCGTCCCGCGCGGCAGGATGCGCGGCAGGTTCTCCGTAATTCCTCCGCCCGTGATATGCGCCATTCCGCGCACGATCCCCGCTCCGGTCAGCTTTTTCAGAATCGCCAGATAGCTGCGATGCGTGCGCATCAACGCCGCGCCCGTCTTGTCCTTCAGCTCGTTGACGTAGTGGTCGGGCGCATATCCCGCAACCTCGAAGAGCAGCTTGCGCGCCAGCGAGTAGCCATTCGTGTGCAGCCCGTTCGAGGGTAGCCCGATCAGCACGTCGCCCGCCTCAATCTTGTCGCCGGTGATGATGTCCGGCCGGTTGACGCAACCGACGATCGTACCCGCCAGATCGTATTCTCCGTCGGCGTAAAAGCCGGGCATCTGCGCCGTCTCGCCGCCGATCAGCGCGCAGCCATTGGCTTTGCACGCCTCGGAGAGGCCGCGCACCACGGTCTCCACCATCTCGCTGTCCTGCTCGCGCAGCATGCCCGTCGCCAGGTAGTCGAGGAAGAAGAGCGGCGTCGCGCCCTGCACTGCAATGTCGTTGACGCAGTGGTTCACCAGGTCCGCGCCCACCGTGTGATGAATCCCCAGTTCAAACGCAACTTTCAGCTTGGTGCCCACGCCGTCTGCGCTCGAGACAAGCACGGGCTGAGGAAATTTTTCCAGGTCCAGCGCAAACAGCCCGCCAAAGCCGCCGATCTCCGAGAGCACATGCTTGTTGAATGTCTTGCGCGCCAGCATCTTGATCCGTTGCTTGGCGCGGTCGCCCGAGGTGATATCAACCCCGGCATCGGAGTAGGTGGCACGGGCCTTCGCAGCGGGCTTCGCATCTGCGTGCTCTGCGTGGAGCACGGTATCGTGCGCGGCCTGGGCCGGTTGGTCTGCAAGGGGCTGGTCTGCGATGGGCGGGGCGGACGGATTGGAAGACACTTCAGTCACTCGGGTTCTCTTTGTTTTTGCTGCAAACCAACCTGCGCCCAACCAGCCTGCTCTGCTCCAGCTTGCGATGAAGCAATTCGTGCAAACGGATTGCGACGCTGCCGACTGTAGACGCGCACTTCGTCATGCGCGGCGGCGAAACTCCAGTCTATCAGCCGCGCATGAGGATAAATGCGGCAGATAAGTTCCGCCGCAAGGCAATCGCATGAATCGAAAAAATCTTTCTGCGAATTTCCCTCGAATCCCCAGCAAATTCGCATGTCAAGCCCCTGCAGCTCCGAAAAATCATCTAACTCTATCAAAACAATCCAGATAAAAGTTTTCACAAGTTGGCATAGTAGTTTCCCTCCAAAGCGTATAATTAAAGCAGTAGAGATGAGAGAAGCCCGGCGTCAGCGCCGGGCTTCTTTTGTTTGCCTCTGCGCGGAAAGAGCCGTTATCTTTTCCAGTAAGTATTTTTTTTGTAATATTTAGCAGTAACTCCTTTAGAATGTTATATGGACAGCCACTAACCCCATGCAAGCTACAGATTTAAAAAGAGTTCCGTCCAAATATACCCTGGGGGGGAGGGGGGGAGGGGGTGCTAAATAATTAACTGTTCATGCGACTGCCCTGAGTTCCGCCGGGAGGCGAATTCTGGTCAGATGCCGAGGACGTGGGCGTGATCGGCGGCGGCGGATGGGGCGCTCTCCTATACTGGATCGATGCGATCTGACAGCAGAATCAATCCGCTTGCGCACTCGCTCGACCTCGCGCGTCGGGCAGAGGAGTTCTTCCCCGGTGGCGTCAACTCGCCGGTGCGGGCCTTCCGCGCGGTGGGCGGCGATCCGCCGTTTGTGGCGCGAGCAGAGGGCGCGTATCTCTTCGACGCCGATGGCAACCGCTATGTGGACCTCTTCGGCTCCTGGGGCCCCATGGTCCTGGGCCACGCATTCCCTCCGGTGGTCGAGGCGATCCGCGAGGCCGCCGGACGCAGCGCGAGCTTTGGCACCTCCCACGCCGGCGAGGCCAACCTGGCCGAACTGGTGCGCCGTTGCTTCCCCTCGGTGGAAAAGATGCGCTTCGTCAACTCTGGCACCGAGGCCTGCATGTCGGCGATCCGGCTGGCGCGCGGCTTCACCGGGCGCAACTTCATCATCAAGTTCGAGGGCTGCTACCACGGCCACGCGGACGCGTTGCTGGTCAAAGCCGGCTCCGGCGTGGCGACGCTCGGGATTCCTGGCTCCGCAGGCGTTCCGGCGGAGACGGCGCAGCACACGCTCGCTCTGCCGTACAACAATCTCGCAGCGGTTGAGGCAGCATTCGCCGCCCATCCGGACGAGATCGCCTGCATCCTGGTTGAGCCTGTGGTGGGCAACGCCGGGACAATTCCGCCCGCCCCCGGCTATCTCGAAGGGCTGCGGAAGATCGCAACGAAGCACGGAGCGCTGCTCATTCTCGACGAAGTGATGACCGGCTTCCGCCTCTCGCTGGGTGGCGCGCAGCAGCTCTACGGCGTCACTCCCGACCTCACAACGCTGGGCAAGATCCTCGGCGGAGGCCTGCCCTGCGCAGCCTTTGGCGGACGCGCCGCCGTGATGGACCAGCTCGCGCCGCTCGGCCCCGTCTACCAGGCTGGAACGCTCAGCGGAAATCCGCTGGCAATGGCCGCCGGGATTGCCACGATCAAGCACCTCATCGAGCACGAGGGCGAGGTCTATCCGCAGCTCGAACGCGTGACGCAAAGCATTGCGGAGGGAGTCGCAAAGCTGGCACAGCAGGTCGGCGTTCCGTTGACCACCAGCCGCGTGGGATCGATGTTCACCTGGTTCTTCACCGGCGGGCCGGTGACGGACTTCGCCTCGGCCAGCGCCTCCGACACCGCAGCCTTTGCCCGCTTCCACCGGCGAATGCTGGCCTCCGGCGTCTGGCTGCCGCCCAGCCAGTTCGAGGCCGCCTTCGTCAGCACAGCCCACGGCCACTCCGAGGTCGAGCTGGTACTCGAAGCCGCGCGTGGAGCGCTCTCGGAGTAACACTCATGCTCTGCGGATTGCGCACTCCACGCCCAGTGAGCGACACGTCGTCGAGAGCCTTGCATGGCGCTTTCTACGAGTCGGATTCGCGAGAGTCAGCCTCTGTGTCTGGCGCAAGCCCCCGGTTGCATCAACCCTTCCTATGAGAGTTGAAGGCGGGCGAAGACGGGAAGCTTGACCGCTGCCACCACGACTCCGAAGACAATGGCTGCTGCAAATTCACACGCGATGACCGGCAGGGGCACGGGCGCCATGGCAATTCCGCGCACGGCCAGCGTCGTGATGATCAGCACGTCCGCCACGGACGACGATACCAGCCACACCGTTGGGCGCAGTCCCCACAGGTGGTGGCGCGATCGTATGGCATAGACCGTGGCCTGGCTGCCAAATACCAGAGAGACGACAACCAGCGTTCTCAGCGCTTCGATCCCGTAGTGCATCTCAAACTTCCCCGTAGCGAGCACTGCCGTGCTGAAGGCCAGAAAGCACACTCCGAGGCTGCTGCTGGCGAGCGTAATCCGTCCGATCTTCCATGAGTTTGGCGCGGCAGAGGGCCGCACTCTGTCCGTGGTTAACGACATGACGAGGAAGTCGCCGGTCACCATCACAATCACCATCTGCATCGGGGTCAGCACGGCATGTCCAGTCATCAGCAGGCCAACCGCCAGCAGCAGCACCTGCACAATCTTCTTCAGCACGGAGTTCAGCGTGTAGGTAAGAATGCGCTGAAACGTGGCCCTGCCCTCTTTTACGGCGGCGACGATGCCGCCCAGCCCAGCCTCGGTCAGAACGACTCCCGCCGCAGACTTGGCAACATCGGTGGCCGTCGAAACGGCAATGCCGATCTGCGCCTGACGCAGCGCGGGCGCGTCGTTTGCTCCGTCGCCGCACATGCCTACCGCGTGCCCGGTCTTCTGGAACTGCTTGACCAGGTCGAATTTTCCTTCGGGAAGAATGCCGGCGAAGACCGCGAAGTCTTCCGGCTTGACGCCTTCGGGAATGGGGCCGGGCGGGCAGACCGGGCCGGTCAATCCCACGGCGTGGGCGACGATGGCCGCGGTCGCCGGCGCATCGCCCGTCACCATCACGGTGCGCACGCCCAGCGTCTTCAACTCAGAGATCAGCGAGGCCGAGTCCGTGCGCGGCGGGTCGCTGAGCGCGATCAGGCCCACCAGTTGCATGGACGCCGCCGGACCTGCGGCCACCGCCAGAACGCGGAAGCCTTGTTTTTCCAGTTCATCCGCGATTCCTGCCCCAGTGGGCGAAGCCGCCGTAAGTCCGCTGACTGCGGTATAAGCACCCTTGATAATGGACTCTACGTTCCCCTTGGCATCGGTTGCTGTTGCTTCGGATGTCTTCTTCGCTGGGTCGAATGGCACAAACTTGGTGCGCTTTGGCAGGTCGGATACAGGCTTATGCGAGGCTGCGTCGCGAATCGCGGCGTCGACGGAGTCCTGTCCTCCATCGGAACTCGCCAGCGCGGCCATCCCCAGCAGATGCGCCTCGTCGAAGCCGGGCATCGGGCGGACGCTGGTGACCGAGAGCTGATTGCAGGTCAGCGTTCCCGTCTTGTCCGAGCACAAGACGTCGATCGAGGCCGCTTCATCCACCGCCGAGAGCCGCGTCGGCAGCACGCCCTGCCTGGCCAGCGCGCGTGCGCCCAGCGCCGACGCCAGCGTGAAGGTCGCGGGCAGCGCCACCGGGATCGCTGCCAGCACCGAGGTCAGCAGCAGCGGAAGAATCTCGCTCCACGGCATCGAGTGCGCATAGGCGTATACGCCGATCAGAACAATGACCCCGCCGTTGAAGATCGCCAGATTGCGAACGATTCGCAGCACGGCCCCCTGCTGCGAACTCACGCCATGCGCGCTGCGCACAAGCTCCGCCGTTCGCCCGAATTTGGTGTGCATGCCGGTGGCCGTCACCTGGGCCGTCGCTTCCCCACGCCGCACCAGCGCTCCCGCATAGGTGTCCGCGCCCGCGCCCGCCTCGATGGGCAACGATTCGCCGGTCAGCATGGATTGATCCAGCTGCACCGATCCATCCATCAGGTGAACGTCGGCCGCAACCACGCCGCCCAGCGACAGCTTCACCACATCGCCGCGCACCAACTCCGCGGCCGGGACGGTCTTCCACGCGCCATCCCGGCGCACGGACGCATTCAGCGCCAGGCGCGACTTCAACGCAGCCAGCGTCGCCTGCGCGCGGCCCTCCTGAAAGTAGGCCAGCGCGGCATTGAAGACCAGCAGGCCGCCAATCACCGCGGCTTCAAAGTATTTGTGCAGCACCACCTCAAGCACAATGGAGGCTTCCAGCAGCCAGGGCACCGGCGCCCAGAACTTCGCTAATGCATCGCGCAACGGATGGGCGGACGTATCCGGCATCGCGTTGGGCCCGTCCTGTTCAAGACGGCTGCGCGCCTCATCTCCCGTCAGTCCGCCGGATGGAGCACTCCCGCCGGGCACGGAACCCTGAGGCGGATTGGTCGATGAATCTGCCGGCTTTGCCGATGGATTGGAAATCACGGATCCGGCGTTCTTCTCTTCGGTCATGGATACCCACCGGGTTGCAGACGCTTGCGGTGCAATGGTCTCTGCGTGGGCCCACGATCATCTCCAAGCGAGACCGCGGAATGCACGGAATCTTATCTTCAACCGCCATGAGGAGGCAGGTCTGTGTTCTTTTGGATAGCTTGCAGCGCGCAAAGGTTGCAGCCTTAGTCGACGAAGTGGCTTCGCTGGCTGTCGTACTCCTCGTCTGGTTCGAGTTCCGCCTCCGGCTCCTCCACCGGCTTGGGAGGTGAGGCCGGATGCGGGTGATCTTTCTTCTTTGCATGGGAAGCAGCGGTAGTCGACTGGTTGGCTTCCTTCGCGGAATCGAAGTGCGTGTCCGGCTGAAAGAGAACGCGCAGGGTGCGGCGCAGAAGTTTCAGGTCTTCGCGCACCACCTCGGGGCCCTGCTTTGCCTTGGCCAGGATGAAGGAGCCCTGCAGCACGGCCTGGATGAAGTTGCCCACGCTCTCCGCACTCCACGCCGCCCGTGGCGCGTAGAGCCGCTTGGCGGCCTCCACGTCGCGCGTCAGCTCTGCGGTGTGGGCCGATAACGCACGCTCGCAGGCCGCGCGAATCTTCGGGTGGGTCGCGTACGTCTCCTGAACCAGGGTGCCGAGCAGGCAGGTGTAGTCAGGCAGTTCCCCGGTGAGGATAGCAACTTGAAAGTCCACGTAGCCCAGCAGGCGATCCAGCGGGTCCTCGGCCTGGTGGTACCCCGCCGCCGCGAAGAGGCTGGCTGTCTTCGCCTCCCAGTAGGCGACCGCAGACAGCGCCAGATCGTCCTTGCTCTTGAAGTGATGGAAGAAGCTGCCCTTGGTTACTCCCGCGCGGTGGCAGATGTCGTCGACGGTTGTAGCGGCGTAGCCCTTGGCGCGGACCAGATGGAGCGCCGCATCCAGAAGCCTGGTCCTGGACGGGGGCTTTTCCTGTGGGTTGGATTGCTTTCGGTCAACCATAACGCTCCTCGCACTCACGCATACTGATTAGTACGGTACCAACTAGTCGGTACGGAGTCAAGAGAGCTATCGCTTCAGGCACTGGTACAGGCACATGCACAGGAATGCAGCAGCCCGGTAAATCCACAACTGAGGAGCAATACCATCACACCACCCATCTAGGCGGAGACGGCAGCGATGCTGTGGCTGTGAGCCATGGGCGGGGCCGAGAGCAGCGAGTACTTTTTGGGGCCGCGCTTGCGCGCCACCAGGATGCGGATGCGTTCCAGCAGTTCGGCGGGCGTGCACGCGCCCTTGGGCAGAAAGACGTCTGCGCGGCCGGCGCGGTCGTACGCGGTGACGGTTCCGGAGACGATCAGCGCGGGCAGTTGCGGGTGCATGTCTTTGGCGCGGCGCACCAGCTCGTTGCCGTCCATCTGTGGCATCACCAGGTCCGAGAGCAACAGATCGAGCGATCCGGGCAGGGAGTTGGCGATTACTTCCAGCGCCTGGTGCGGGTCGGTGAGGGCGATCACGCGATAGCCGCGCGTCTCCAGCAGGAAGGTCCGGACGGAGAGGACCTGTTCGTTGTCGTCGACGCAGAGAATGGTTTTCTTGGGGCGCATGACTTCTCTCTTCTGCTTGGCGGCACCGTTGACCGGCTTCAGAACCGGGTCGAGCGGTACAGCCTGGCGAATTGTGCCGTCGGGCGAGTCTGTTGGTTGGCAGACACGCCGACGGGCTGTGTTAGGTGGCCCGCGGTCCGGGCCGGGGAACTCGGCTGCGGCGGCTTTGGGGGCTGTTTCGCGCGAAGCCAGCAGGAGGGACAACACTTGAAGCCACGCCCTTGGGGGGCGAAACTCTCCTGTCTGCTCCGTGAGGAGACAGCTTCCCGGCCGCCGTACGAGCTTATGCAGGCGCGACAGACCGCGGGTGCGAGAGAGAGCCGAGGCTGGTTCGCGGGTTGCCTCGCGGAACTCCGGAGAGCAGGCGCCCGGGCTGCCGTGGATCGAGTGGGCCGGAGTGTCGCCAGACGATGGGTCTGAAGATCCGAGGCCAGCTCGACAGGGTAGTTCAGCCAGGAACTGTGTGCCGGAGAGCCGCGACCGCGAGGCCGTTGGCTTCTCTCAACTCAAATTGTCATCAAGTACAACTGGGAACCATTGCTTGCACCGAATCTTGCCGGGGGATCGAAATCTCCTGGCCAGTCGAAAGTTGTGCAGTTGCCGAGGTTGATTCCGTTCCTCAAGCATCCCCACAGTACGGAGGGTTATCCATCTTGGCAACTGCGAACAAAAGACGAAAATAGGGGGACTTTTTCCCTTGCGCATTCACCGATTTTTCAAAGAGTGCGCCCCTGCTGGGGATTTCCATGGCTGGCCTGTTGAAATTAAGTGCAACGCGGCAGGAAAACGCGTCCGCTTGCAATGGGAATGGTGCGGCCGACCACGCGCACATCCGAAACTCGGTCATCACCGATCGCCGCAGAGAGTCGTCCTATGCTCTGGCGAACAAGCTCGGTCGCGCAACGTACAGCGATGGCATTTGACACGACGACTTCTCGAACGTATCTTTCAAGTAGGCCGCATTGGAGCAAACTGCTTCAAGCCAGCTCTACTGGATGCGGTGCTGGCACAAGCTGCAAGAAGACAAGATTAGCCATGACGATGACGCCCAACGCGAACCTCACCTGCTGCCGCCTCTGTTGCTGCGACTGTGCAGAGTGGGTGTGCGGATAGGCGAATCGTAGTAAGCGAACATTCGATTCGAGCAACGCAGAACCCACCCAGAGCCAACGAGCCGGGCGGGTTTTTTATTGCGCGCAAGTTCATCCAATCCGGCCAGACCAACATCCAATCACACGGGCCAGGGAAAGACAATCGAACTTACGAGGTAAAATTTCATGTCACTCCGCATCAATGACGTAGCTCCCGACTTCACCGCCGAAACAACGCAGGGAACCATCCACTTTCATGAATGGATTGGCGACCACTGGGCGGTGCTGTTCTCGCATCCCAAGGACTTCACGCCGGTCTGCACCACGGAGTTGGGCGCGGTCGCCAGGCTTGAATCGCAGTTTGCCCAGCGTGGCGCCAAGGTCATCGGCCTCAGCGTGGACCCGGTCGGCAACCACGAAAAATGGTCGGCGGACATCGAGGACGTGGGCGGTGCGAAGGTCAACTTCCCACTGATCGGAGACCCCGAGCTGAAGGTCGCCAAGCTCTACGACATGCTGGCCGCCGACGATGGCAACACATCCGAAGGCCGCACCCCCGCCAACAACGCGCCCGTCCGCACCGTCTTCGTCATCGGCCCGGACAAGCGCATCAAGCTGACGATGGCCTATCCCATGACCACCGGCCGCAACTTCGACGAGATCATCCGCGTGCTCGACTCGATCCAACTCACGGCCAAGCACAAGGTCGCTACGCCAGCCAACTGGAAGCAGGGAGGCGACGTCATCATCACCGGCGCCGTCAGCAACGAGGACGCCGGCAAGATCTTCCCCGGCTATAAGACGGTGAAGCCGTATCTGCGCACAACCGCGCAACCAAAGTAGGCGTCTGCGATCCTTGCAGAACGTCCGCAACAATTTCACCGCCGCGCACGTTAGCCCTCCAGCGTGTGCGGCGAACAAGAAGCACCGATGGCGAAGTGGCTAACGCGCTGGTCTGCAAAATCAGTATTCGCGGGTTCAATTCCCGCTCGGTGCTCCAACAAAATAAACAACTTATTTAGTTTTTCCGCTGCGAAAACTACACCACGATAACCATTATATGAATAAACTGTCCTCTGAAGGGCTTCCGAGGACAGTCGTGAAGATCAAGAGAAATCGGTATCAACAGGGCAGCATACGCAAGGTGCGCAGGGCCAAGGGCTTCGCGTGGGAATATCGCTACTACGTCGACTCAGGCGGCCAGCGGATGCTCAAGACGCAGACCTTCAATGGCAAACTCTACGCATCCGAAGCTGATGTTCGCAGGGCCGTGGGAGCTTCGGTTCCCCGGCTCAACGATGCGACTCCATTTACGCCTCCAGTCGCGGTAACGTTCGGCGCTCTGCTCGATCGCTATATCGCTGAAGACATGCCATCGCGCAAATCCACGCGCGATACGTATATGTCCATCATCAAGAATCATCTTCGGCCGCGGTGGGACAAGATGATTCTGCCAAATATCAAGCCGGCGTTGATCCATACCTGGTTCCAATCGCTGAAGCTTCCGGCTGTATCCAAGGGGCACGTCCGTTCCCTCATGCGCCTGCTCTTCGATCGTGCCGTCTTATGGGAGTACCTCCCACTGGAGCGGAGGAACCCTCTCGAGCTTGTAAAAATCAAGAATGTTACTAAGCGGTCGAAAGAGCCGGTTGTGATCACCCATGACCAGTTTCGAGCCGTCATGCCGCAACTGCCGGCCCACGTCAACATGGTTTTTGTTGTAGCTGCCTGCCTCGGGCTGCGCGTAAGCGAAGCACTCGGCCTGAAATGGAGTGACATCGATTGGAAGAATCTGACAATCATGATCTAGAGGAGCGCCTATCGAGGCGCTATTGAAGAGACGAAGACTCTGTCATCTACTGCCAAGCTTCCTCTCGATCCGGCGCTGGCAATCCTATTTGAAAGATGGCGGTTGGAGTCCGGCGCCGAGTTCGAATGGGTATTCGCCAATCCTGCTACCGGCATGCCTTATTACTCTCCCAGCCTGCAACAGCGTTGGGTGAGACCGGCTGGCGAATCAATCGGCATCAAGGGACTTGGGTTCCATTCTCTTCGCCATTCGTACCGGTCATGGCTCGATTCGGTTGGAACAACTCCCGGCGTTACGAAGGACCTGATGCGGCACAGCGGCATTGGCCAAACATTCAAATATGGTAGGGCAATGAGCGAGGAGAAACGGATTGCGAATACGAGGGTTGTGAACGCTCTGCTTCTTGGAACAAAAGACGAGGCGACGGGCTAGGCCGTCGCCTGTCGTTCAACAAGTTCTTAGAGGTGAGGCTTGGTTAAGCTGTACGCAGCTGTTCTTTGGCACCAGCTCCAGCTGCTTCCGCCCCAGCTCGACGATGGCTTCAAGGATACCGTCACGGAAGATCTCTCCGTTTAAGCCCGCCTTGTCTCGTTGTTTACCCGCGCCGGCGTCCCCAAAGCCGATCTGGTAGAGGTTCTGGAACTGAGCATGGCAGGGAGGAGTACCGATCATGAACTCCTTCAGGGTTACATGGGAGACGATCAGACGGGAGTGAGCACAGGGCAATCGCATTTCAAAAGAGGGTCAAGAGGCGGTTGAGGAAGTCATTATTCCATGCGGCGCGTTTGAACTTTCCGCGCAGGGAGCCTTTGGATCCCTCCTTCTGCATGGCGTTGAGCGCCATA
>Ga0224555_1004854_pt1 | contig 11916 bp, 11 predicted proteins | sample 714S23034metaG_FD_180687 | JGI IMG/M metagenome (GOLD analysis project Ga0224555, IMG submission 180687) | Peat soil microbial communities from Stordalen Mire, Sweden - 717 S2 30-34 | ecosystem: Environmental > Terrestrial > Soil > Wetlands > Peat | place: Sweden: Norrbotten County, Stordalen...
GGAAAACCGCGATCTCCACGTCCACTTGCCCGCGGGCGCATTGCGCGAATTGAAGCAGGTTCTTCGCCGGCCCCGTGATGGTGTCGGCCTCTAGAATCGCCAGCAGGCGTAGGCTCTTCATCGCGGCGTCCACAGCCAGCGGCAATACGTCTCATACAGCGCCTGGCCCAGGGCCTCCCAGTCGTACCGCGCCGTCACCAACCGCCGGCCCGCCTCGGCCAGGCGGTTCCATAAATCGCCTTGCGTGGAAAGCGCGGTCATGAACGGCAGCCAATCTCCGTCCTTTTCCGCGATCAGGATGTCCACCCCCGGAGTCACCGCCAGGCCCTCCGCGCCCAGCGGCGTGGAAATCACCGGCACGCCCGCGGCCATCGCTTCCAGGATCTTCAGCCGCGTCCCCCCGCCCGTCCGCAAAGGGACGATGGCGGCGACCGCCTCCCGGTAATATGGCCGTACATCCTCCACCGTGCCGGTCACTTCCACGTTGGCCTCGCCGCGGAGCGCCAGAACCGCGGGCGCCGGATCGAGTCCCGCCAGGGTCAGCCGCCACTCCGGAAAGCGTTCCCGGATGCCCGGCCAGACGGTGCGCGTGAAGGCTACCGCCGCTTCGATGTTCGCGTGGTAGCTCATCCATCCCACGAAAAGAATGCGGCGGCGCTCGGCGGCCGGCTGTGCCTCATTGAAAAAACTGAGATCGGCGCCGTTCTCAATCGTGGCGATGCGCGCTCCGGGCGCAATGCCCAGCAGCGTTTCGCGCTCCCTTTCGCTGCAAACGATGTGCCCGTCCGCCGTCCGCAGAATTTCCTTCTCGAGCGCCGCCAGCCGGCCCGCGGTCATGGAGGCGTAGAGCCTGTGCGCAACCGAGGGCGCATTCGCGCTGTAACGCCGCATGGCTTCCGATTCGATATTGTGCCAATCGTAGACCATGGGCGCGCCGGCGCGCCGCAGGATGGGTTCATAAGCCGCCATGTGAATGCTGTCGATGTGTACCAGGTCGAACGGCTGCCGGTCTACCAGAGCGGCCAAGACCGCTTTCATTGCGTCCGAAGTGTAATTCACCAGCGACAGGGGCTGGCCTCCCAGGATCCCGCGGACGATTTTCGCCGGAGTGTAGCGCCGCGGCGCCGGCGCGGACACGGCGGTGCGGCGGAAAGGCGCATCGGCCGCATCGCGCGCCCCGGCCTGCGAGAAGAAGACGTGCGTCAGTTCCGCCCGTTCGCCCAAAGCTCGCGCCAGATGATACTCCCGCAGCGCCGCCCCGCTCTGGGGCGGCCAGCACGAGCGCGGCGATACGAAAAGAATACGCACGGTGAGCGGGCCTCCTTACAACCAGATCGTATACTCTACGATATATGGCCGAAGGGATCAAGGCGCTCAAATGGATTCTGCGTGGAGCGTCCCTGCTCTTGATGTTCCTCCCCGCCGCCGCTTCGGCCTTTGGGCGCTGGGAGCTGCCGTTCGCGTTTTTCGCCCAGGCCTGCGCCACCGTCCCAGGGATTCCGGGCGACTATCTGCGTATTGCATTCTACAAACTCACTCTGGAAGAATGCTCGCTCACCAGCCGCGTCTCCTTCGGCTCCTTTTTCGCTCATCCTCAAGCCCGGCTTGGCTCCGGCGTGTACATCGGCAGCTACTGCATCGTCGGGAAGGCCGTGATCGGCGAACGCGCGCAGATCGCCTCCGGCGTTCAGATCCTCAGTGGAAGCCGCCAGCACGCGCGAAATTCGGCCGGTGAGATTTCCGGCGCCGAAGAGGGCGCGTTTACCACCGTCACCATCGGTCCCGATTGCTGGATCGGCGCGGCGGCTGTTGTGATGGCGGACGTAGGGCAGGGAACTACCATCGGGGCCGGTTCGGTGGTCACCCGGCCGATTCCGGATCGCTCCGTTGCCGTCGGCAGCCCGGCCCAAGTAGTTCGCGCCGCCGCATCGCGCGATACCATATAGAACTCAAGACATGGCAAGCCTCAGGCAGTTCTTCCGCGACGGCGTAGACCGCTGGTTTCCCGCATGGGGGCAATTCTATCGGGATTATCGCGACGAACGCGCCGCTTCGACCCCCATCGATACGCCGTTTGGATTCAAAATCGCCGTCCCTCCCACCGCCATGGTCGGGGAATGGTTCGCCGGGCAACTGCGCTCCGGCGCTTACGAGACCGACGAAATTGCCCTGCTTACCGCCCTGATCGACGATGCCGAAGCCTTCATCGACATCGGCGCCAATATCGGCTGGTACGTTTGCCTGGCGGCTACCCGCGGCAAACGGGTGCTGGCCTTCGAACCCCTCCCTTCGAACCTTCGGTTTCTCCTCCGCAATCTTGCGTACAACGGCCTGGAGCAGGTGGAACTCTACCCGCTGGCGCTTGGCGCGGAGCCGCGGATGATGAAGATGTACGGCGGAGGACCGTCGGCCTCCTTCTTCTCGGGCTGGCACGGCGCTTCCGCCGCGCGCTTTACCCTGGTCCCCGTTACCACGCTCGATATGATCGCCGGGCGTCGCTTCGCCGGCGTCCGCCTGGCGATCAAACTCGACGTGGAAGGCTTCGAATACGAAGTGCTTCGCGGCGCCACGGCCACCCTGGACCTCGATCCAAAGCCGAGTTGGCTCGTCGAGAACCACCTGAGCCCGAAATTTACCGGCATCGTCAACGAGCGCTTCCTCGATGTGTTCGAACTCTTCTGGGAGCATGGTTACGAGGCCCATACCGGCGACGCGGAACGCCGCCCGATCTCTCCCGATGACGTGCGCCGATGGGCTTCGAAAGGGGCTGTGGATATGGGGTCGATCAATTACCTGTTCACGCCGCGAGCGTCCCATGACTAATCCAAACCCGCCGCGGGCGGAGCCCGATTGGCCCCCCGCCGTCGTCGCCGGGGCGTACCAGACGGGCGTGGTCCTCATGCGGAACCTGGCCCGTCGCGGAGTGGCGGTCTCCTGCATCGACTGCGATTCCCGCAGGCCCGCCTTTAAATCCGTTTATGGCAAGGCCCATCTCTGCCCCAACCCGGATGAAGAGCCTGCCGCATGGGCCGCTTTCATGCGCCGGCTTGGGTCCCAATTCCGCCAAAGGCCGGTCCTGATTTCGAGTTCCGACCGGTACGTTTCCGCCATCGCGGATCACGTGGCCGAACTCAAGGATCTCTTCGTCTTCGCGGACTCTTCCGCGGCCATCCAGGGACTTCTGGCCACCAAGCGCCGCCAGTACGAATTGGCCGCGGAGCACGATCTTCCCGTCCCCCGCACCCAGGTTGTCGAATCCGCCGGAGACCTGGAGGCGTTTGCGGCCGAGGCGCGCTATCCCTGTCTCATCAAGCCCATACACTTTCGGGACTGGCAGCGTTTCCCCAAGGGGCATCCTCTTTTCTTCGAAAAAATCGCGGTAGCGTCTTCGCGCGAGGAACTGGACCGCATTTACAAAATGGCGGCGGAAGCCAACCCGCACGCCGTCGTGCAGGAGATCATCGAAGGTCCGGATACCGCCAAGCTGGTTTACGTGTCGTGTTATGCCCAGGACCGGCGGCGGCTGGGATCCTGCGTGTTCCGGGAAATCAGAACCGACCCGATCTATTTCGGCTCCGCCAGCATCGTGGAGCCCGTCCAGGACGCGGCCACGGATGCGATGTGCGACCGCTTTTTGCGTTCCATCGGTTATGCCGGGATTTGCGAAATCGAGCTGAAGCGGGACGTGCGCGACGGATCGGTGAAGATGATCGAGGCCAACCCCCGGTACAGCGTAACTTCCGACGCCGCTCCGTATGCCGGCGTGGATCTGGGTTGGCTGCACTATCTGGATCTGATCGGACAGCCGGTGCGTCCGGTGGAGCCCGAGTTTCGCGCCTTTCGCCATATTGTGCTGTACCGTGACGTCAACGCGTTTCGCAGCTATCTCCGCGACGGCCTGCTCACCTGGAAGGAGTTGTTCCGATCCTATCGCCGCCCGGTCTATTTCTTCGACTTCGATCCCAGAGACTGGCGCGTTACCGCGGAAAACCTTTACGCCCTGCTGAAACTTCTCCTCCGTCCCTATTTGCGGCGATAGAAATTCAAGAGCGAGTGCAGGCCGCTGACGCGCATGCGCATCACCCCCGGAGGAGCGTGACCCGCCGCCGAAATGCGCGAGATCAGGAAGCGATTGCCTCCCAGCCGGTGCAGCCGTTCGTCCACGATAAAGCCCAGCTCGTATCCGGCCGCCTCCGTTTCCGCGACCACCGCCGGTGAAATATCGCCCGGCTTGCCGTTGGGATACGCAATCGCGAAGCAGGGTTTTCCGGTGATCTCTTCAATGCGGCTCTTGCTGTCGCGCAGTTCGCGCCGGAGCGCCGCCGGATCGAGTCGCGAAAGAATGGGGTGGTCCACGGTGTGCGAGCCGATTTCAAACCCCTGGTTTGAGAGCGAGCGAACTTCATCCCAGTTCATCGGCCGGATGGTCTCCCGCTCGGCGTTCTCCAGGCGCCACTCCGGGGTCTCGCGGCGGACGTAGTCCGTGTACTCCAGGCGCTCGTTGTTGGGGATGGTTTTGCAGGCCGTGGAGATTCGCTGCGCCAGAGCGCGCTGCGCGCGCGGTTCGGCCGGCCACGATTGGCTCTCGCTTCGTCCCGGTACGAGGATGTCGCGGCCCCGCCATGCCAGCAGCCGCAGCCTCAATTCGTCATACCAGTACAGCCGGTCGGCTTCCATGTATCCGGTACTGACGAAGAATACGGCCGGGACGCCGTACTTTCGCAATATCGGCGCCGCCAGGGTGAAGTTGTTCCGGTAGCCATCGTCGAAGGTGATTAACAGAGGATGGCGCGGCAAGGTCCCCAGGCCGAGATGCCAGTCGCGCACGGCCGCCGCGGTCACAGGCGTGAACCAGCGCGGAAGCCACTCGATTTGCTCCGCGAAATCGCTCGCGGAAACCGTCGTCAGGAACCGATGGTGTTCCGGGCCCAGACGCTGCTCGACGACGCCGTGGTAGCACAAAACGGTGAGCGTGTTCGCGTGGGTGAGGTGGACCATGCGGTTCAGCGCTTCGCTTCTCAAGCCGCGGACCAGGATTTCGCGAAGGATGCTCATGCAGTCGCCATTTTACCTAGCGGTACGGGCGGTACAGTTATAATTCTGCTATGAATTCGGGCGCGGCTCCGGTTTCTCTGCTTCTGGTCTGCTATTCGTATCCACCGCATCTGGGCGGATCGGAAATCGAAGCGCAACGCGTCTCGAAGGGGTTGATGGAGCGCGGCCACCGCGTCACGGTTCTGTGCGCCGGGGGTCCGCCCATGCCGGACGTTGCCAGATGGGTCGATCCGGTGGGCGTCCCCGTTCGCATCTTTGCCCGTGGATTGACGGGGCGGCTCAAAGATTACGGGTTCGCGCTTGCCGTGGCATGGACGCTGCTGAAGGAACGCCGCAATTACCAGCTTGTGTACTTTCTGATGCAGGGGGTGCACCTGGCGGCGGGATTGCCGGTGGCGCATTGGCTCGGCAAAGCCATTGTCATGAAGATTTCCGGCAGCAGCATCCCCACGCTGATGAGCCGCTCCTGGATGGGCCGCCTGGAGCTGCGATGGCTCGATCGATGGGCCTATCGAGTCATGATCCTTAACGAGGGGATATCCGAGGAAGCGCAGGCCGTGGGGCTGAAACCGGAGGTCCTGCTGTGGATGCCCAATCCGGTGGATACGGACGAATTTACTCCGTGCGATGCCGGCAGGCGGCGGGAACTGCGGGCGGGATTGGATCTTCTCCCCGATGCGGAGGCCGTGCTTTACGTAGGCAGGCTTGCTCCGGAGAAGGAACTGGCCTCTTTGATAGGAGCCTTCGCCGCGGTTGCCCGCCGGAGGCCGCGCGCCGTTCTGATTCTGGTGGGGGATGGACCCAGCCGGGAAAGTCTCGAAGAGCGCGTCCGGCAGTTGGGCTTGCGGGAGCGCATCCGCTTCGCGGGGAGACAGCCGGCCGGCAAGGTTCTCGAGTGGCTGCAGGCGAGCGACCTGTTCGCGCTGGTCTCCTCGAACGAAGGATTTCCGTGCGCTCTGTCGGAGGCCATGTCGGCGGGGCTCGCCGCGGTGGTCAGCGATATTCCGGGGAATGTTCAGTTGATCGATTCGAATATTCATGGGCTGCGTGTTCCTATGGGCGAGGAGGCGCGCATTGCGGAGGCCATCGCGGAGCTGCTCGGCGACCCGGAAGCGCGCGCGCGGATGGGAGCGGCCGCCCGGCGGCGCATCGTGGAAAACTACTCGACCGGGCGAGTGGTGGACCGTTATGAGACGCTTTTCGGGGAGGCGTTGCGCGCTTCCGCCGCGGCCAGGGGCTGACTGCGATCATTTCGGCGCAGCCAGTGCTCGAGCACCAGCAGCCGCCACAACTGGCCCGGGACCCATTGTTTTTTGGCCGCATCGCGGAGCGGCTGGGCGAGCGATCCGCGCCGGGTGAGCGCAGCCAGCATGGCTTTGACCGGCTGGTCGGCTTGCGGAGAGGGCTCCCGCGTGATGTGTCCGGCAATGCCACACATGATTTCACTATAGCTGCGCGTGCTTCCGATTGACCGGGTTTGAGGGGTTGTTGGGCTGGTAAGTTATGTATTTTGTGATCGTTATGGGGGATTTGGGTTCGTTTGGTGAAAGGTGCAAACGGGACCGGGCTGCCCGGGGTGGGGATTCGGGAATGGGTTCGTTCGGGATTTCTTGGAGAGCGCGGGAAGAAGACGGCCTTCGCACGGTTGGCGGGATTGGGTTCGTTTGGTGAAGACGCAAGGAGGTGAGGCTTGAATGGGTTGGAGGTGAAATGGGTTCGTTTGGCGTGGACTAGGAGCGACCGGAAGAACGCAGACGGGCCCACAGGGACGGCGGGCACCCCGGCCGGCACCCCGGCCCGCGCCACTGGAAACACCGCCGGCAAAGACCGGCGGCGGTACGGATGGAATTTCGGCACGCGGTTGTCCTCCCACCTTCAGAGTGGCACGGGGATGGGCTTGAGTTTGAATGGGGGAAATGGCAAGTGATAGGAAGGAAATGGGTTACTTGGGTTAATTTACTGGTGACTGTTAAAGGTTTCATCAGATTCGCGGCCGAAAAAGCTGCCACCGGGAACGAGCGGACCGGGGGGCCGTGCGAGGGTGTAAGCCCTGCAGCTCCAATGGGATGCGCTCAGTGACTTTCAAGGGATTGGGTGTTGGTGGCGGGGTTGCTCTGGGGTTGCCGAGGTTCCTTGGGGGAGGGTTCAGCCGGTCGCCGGGTTTCAGTTGTCGAGCGGCGTGCGTTCGATATGGTCAATGACCAGGAGATCGATCTCGGTTGTCGCCGGTACCAGCCTGAGGCCAAGCTGCGATTCTATTGCCTGGAAGAAGCCCTGCCCCTGATCCAAGGGCGTAACCGACTGACCCCCAGTGTTGGTTGATCCGCCGAGATCGTTCCCGTAGTCGAGATAGAAATCATACACGCCGGTGAGCCCGGTCCGGTCTATGCCCGGACGATTCGTGGCCCCCCGCGTACCGAGCGCGAACTGATCCATGGAGCGCCGAATGAACTTTTCGCGAGTATGACCGGCCGTTACGTTGTTGAAAAAGCCGCTGTAGCCAGGCGGCGTGACGGGGAAACCGTCCTCGCCCCGCTTTCCTGGCCTGCCAATAGCCAACCCTTCTCCCCCTTCCACGCCGGCGGGCAAAGGCGGAGACTCTTTGATTTTCAGGCCGCCCTTCGCGACGACCAGCGCATAGGCTGGCACCTCTTTCTTCTCGCGGTGCACCTTGAGACCGAATCTTTCCGCGAGAAGGTTCTGCATCATCAAGCTGTAGTCCGCTTTGGAGGCCACGGCTGGAAGTATGGCGTCGATATCGAAGTTATCGGCGCACATCGGGTACTCGGCCTTGGCCCAGGCGGGCCCCACCACATCTAGGCTGGGAACCGAATACGCCTCGGGGATGAGCCACGACATTGGCATGTCACGAATGATGAGGCGGGTAGGCTCGTTGGTCCCAGGGCCACCCCGCTCCTGGGGAAGCGGGGGCATCATGCCTTTGGGCGGCGCCGAAGGCTTAAGCGAGGCCACTTCAAACCGGGGGGATACGGCGGTCTGGCCAGCGAGGATACACGCGGCGCTACACATCAGAAATACGGTTCGCATGGCGGTGCTCACATCCGTTTCATTGTAATGCCGACCCGAACACGGTGGAAGCGAATTTCCGGCGGCAGCGTCGCGGCGAACTCCCAGAGCTTGTGGTCGAGAAACTCGGTTGGGATTTTTGTGGGAATGCGGGAAGAAGGCGGCCCCGACGCGTCTGGCGGAATTGGGTTCGTTTGGTGAAGACGCAAGATGATTATTTTTGAATGGGTTGGAGGTGGAATGGGTTCGTTCGGTGTGGACGAAGAGCAACCCGAAGAACGCAGACGGGCCCACAATGGGCACCGGGCCCGAAATCGCCGCGTGCACCCCCCGCGCCACTGAAAACACCGCCGGCAAAGACCGGCGGCGGTACGGATGGAATTTCGGCACGCGGTTGTCCTCCCACCTTTAGAGTGGCACGGGGATGGGCTTGAGTTTGCATGGGGGAAATGGCAAGTGATAGGAAGGAAATGGGTTACTTGGGTTAATTTACTGGTGAATGATAAAGGTTTCATCAGTTTCGCGGCCGAAAGGGCTGGAGGGAAGAAGTCGAATCCGGAGGCCGCGAAAGTGATGAAACCGTGCAGTGAACTAAACCTTGCCAGCGGCGGCTCCGCGACAACGGGGTATGAAAGGCCCCCGTCGCCTGCGGCTCTGGGGCCGGCCGCCGGGACGGGATGTCCGAAGGCGAATTTTGGAAGCTGTTGATTTTATAGCGGGTTGCGGCGGCCTTTTTTCGAAGGAATCCGCCGTGTCAGTTCGGGGTCGGGACCTTGTCCGCGTGGTCGACTACCACCATATCCAATCTGGCCGTCCTCCCTCCCTCCAGCTTCAGCCCCAGTTGCTTTTCGAGCGCCGTAAAAATGCTCGGACCGCGGCCTGGATCGCTCGCGGCGTTTGCGACCGGCGGTTCGTCGCCGATGCTCACTACGGGCGCGGTCCCGAATCCAAATTCAAGCGTGAAGTCGAATTTTCCCGACAGGCCGGTCTTATCGATCACGCGGGGTATGTCGGCGCCTCTGCCCCCAAGGCCCATGCCCACGCCGTTGGACAAATTCACTTCGAACCCCAAGATCGCGGCAAGCTCAGCCATGGTCATCCTGCACGTCCCGCGCACCAAGCCGTTGCTCGATGAAAAGATGTGCGCTCTGCCCGGCGGCAACACAGGGAAGCCGTTCTTGTCGGTCCCCAACCAACCGGCGGCGCCAGCCGGCGCGGCCGCTAGGGCGCCCGAGTCCGGGGGCGCCGGCTTCATCTTCGGCCCGCCATTGACCACGACCAACCAGTAGACAGGGAAGTCTTTCGTCTCATGGTGAAGGACCACGTGGAAGCGTTTCGCCAACAGATCTTGCAACATCAGGTCAAATTGATCCTTCGTAGCATTCGGCGGAACCTTGGCGACGACGTCGTACCGCTCGGTGTTGAGCCAATCAGGCCCCGAGATCTGGTCGGGACGCACTCCGTACGCCACCGCCAACAGGCCAGACAGCGGGGCTTGCGGATACGTAAACTGTCCCGGATCGTCCGTTCCCGGACCGCCGCGCCTCTGGTAATCCACTCCAAACATCGGCCGGCCCGCCACCTTGACCGAAGCCACCTCGAATGCCGGGTGCGTGTCCGCGGGTTGGCCGTTCGCGGATCCCAATGCCATCCAACCCGCCAGAATCGTTCCCATCATCGCTCGGATCATGTCTCTTTCTGACGCTCCCTTTCGCATCGTATACTACTGCCGCACCGCCCAGCACGGAGCTGCTCGGCGACCCGGAAGCGCGCGCGCGGATGGGAGCGGCCGCCGGCGGCGCATCGTGGAAAACTACTCAACCGGGCGAGTGGTGGACCGTTATGAGACGCTTTTCGGGGAGGCGTTGCGCGCTTCCGCCGCCGCGTCCAGGGGCTGACTGCCATGGTTCCGGCGCAGCCAGTGTTCGAGCACCAGCAGCCGCCACAACTGGCCCGGGACCCAGTGTTTTTGGGCCGCATCGCGGAGCGGTTCGGCGAGCGATCCGCGCCGAATCCATCCATCCCGCTCCAAAACCGTGTCTCCTTGAAGTTCATCGAATAGGCCGCTCCACCGGCCCGCCAACCAACGTTCCACGGGGACGGTGAATCCTTGCTTCTTGCGAAGCGCCACTTCAGGGCCCACCCGGCGCCGCGCGATTTCGCGGAGCACCGCTTTCAGCCTGCCGCCGTGGAAGCGGATTTCCGGCGGCAGCGCCGCGGCGAACTCCCAGAGCTTGTGGTCGAGAAACGGGGCGCGGGCCTCGATGGAGTAATACATCGTGCCGCCATCCACCTTAGGCATGAACTCGCTGGTGAAATGAATTTGGCGGTGATGCGTAAAAACGCCGGCCAAAAGCCGTTTGGCGGAGGGCAGGGAATCGGCGATGTCCCGCTGGGGCAGCGTCGCGCCGGCGAGCCGTTCGCCCAATAGGGAACGGCGTTCGTAATAGGGGAGGCCATCGTGGGCCCGGAGATGCGCGCCGAGGCCTCCGGTGGCATAATCCAGCAGACTCTTGATGCGGCGCCCCGGGCCGGCTTCGGGGAAAGCGCCGCGAAGGGCGCGCCAAATGGGCGGCGCGGCATTGGGCAGGCGCCGGGCGAGCCGCTGCGCGTGCCAGGCGTTGCGGAAGAACGGGTAGCCCAGGTAGATGTCGTCGCCTCCGTCGCCGGTCAATAGAACCGTGGCTTTCGGCTTCACCGATTGGGACACCCACAACATGGCCTGCGCCGATGCGCAAGCGAACGGTTCGCTGTAGGCGGACGCCAGGTCGTCCAGCGAGAAACGCGCTTCGGGCATATCCACAATTTCGTGAGCGATTCCGAGCGCGCGAGCGGTGCGCGCCGCATCGGCGCTCTCGTCGGAGGGATCGTCCGGCGCCCTCACGGTGAACGCTTTGATGTTGGCTTTCCACTCGCGCATGGCCCAGCAAACCAGCGCGGAATCGATTCCGCCGCTCAAGAGAACGCCGATGGGCACGTCCGAGATCAAGCGCAGCCCGACGGATTCCACCAACAGCCGCTCGGTTTCTTCGACGGCCTCTTCAAACGTAATGCGGGAGGATTCGTCGGTTTCGGGCAATTGCCAGTACTGCCGCTCGGTGATTTGGCCGCCGCGCCATTCGAGGATGGTGGCGGGGGCCAGTTTGGCGATGCCCTCGAAGATGGACCGGTCTTCGGTTACGTAGCCGTACTCGAGGAACTCAAGCACCGCCTGCGGGTCGATCTCTGCGCCGAAACCGGTCGCGCGCAGCGCCGCGACGGTGGATGCGAAGGTGATTTCGCCATTGCGCACGCAATAGGCCAGCGGCTTCACGCCCAGGCGGTCGCGAACCAGGGTGAGGACGCCGCGCGGGTGGTCCCATATTGCAAACGCGAACATGCCGCGCAAACGGGGGACCAGGGCGTCGATGCCCCATTCCTGGTAGCCGCGCAGCAGGACTTCCGTGTCGCACCGCGAATGGAATTGGTGGCCGCGCTTTTCGAGGTCCGCGCGCAATTCCATGAAGTTATAAATGCAGCCGTTGAAGACGAGGCCGATTTGCCCGTCTTCGGAAAGCATGGGCTGGTGGCCGGCGGGGCTAAGGTCGAGGATGGCTAGGCGGCGATGGCCGAGCGTGGCGCCGGGCCAATTCGCCAAGCCGTCGGAATCCGGGCCGCGGCGGGCGAGCGAGGCCAGCATGGCTTTGACCGGCTGGTCGGCTTGCGGAGAGGGGTTTCGCGTGATATGTCCGGCAATGCCACACATGATTTCACTATAGCTGCCGGGCATCGGCCGTGCTTCCGATTGACCGGGTTTGAGAGGTTTTTGGGCTGGTAAGTTATGTATTTTGTGAT
>Ga0224555_1004856_pt1 | contig 11913 bp, 15 predicted proteins | sample 714S23034metaG_FD_180687 | JGI IMG/M metagenome (GOLD analysis project Ga0224555, IMG submission 180687) | Peat soil microbial communities from Stordalen Mire, Sweden - 717 S2 30-34 | ecosystem: Environmental > Terrestrial > Soil > Wetlands > Peat | place: Sweden: Norrbotten County, Stordalen...
GATAACCACAAGGGCTCGATCATTTTGAAAAGCATGATGGTCACTGGCTACGTCGACGGTGAGCTGCCGATAGATTCGGTCGATCAACTCGTGAGCTTGCGCTAGCAGAACCTGCGCTCAGCGGCTGAGCTTCTCTCGGATCGTGTCCGTCAGAAAGCGCCGGGTCGACACCGGCCGAAATGCGCGGGCCGCGTCGGTAAGCGCCTCGCGGGAATCCGCGCTCAGCTCGATATCGGCTGCGGCGACGTTGAATTCGAGCTGCTCGACACTGGATGCCCCCGGGATTGCGACCACATTGGGCAGGCTGATCAGCCAGGCCAGCGCCACCTGCGCCGGCTTGGCATCGACGTCCTTGGCGATGTCGCGCAACGTCTGCAGCAGCGGCTCGATCCGGCGCAGGTTCTCGGTACCGAACAGTGAGTTGATTATGCGCACGCCGCCGGGCCGGTTATCCACGCCGTACTTGCCGCCAAGGAGTCCCTGCGCCAGCGGACTGTAGGCGATCACCACGCGGTTCTGCTGCGCGGCGAACGGAACCAGGTCATCAAGCGCACCCGGATGGGCCAGTGAGAAATGGACTTGATTGCTGATGACCGGTCGCCCGAGTGCGGCATCGGCCTGCTTCCAGCGGGATAGCGAATAGTTCGAGACGCCGGCCGCGCCGATGGCCCCACGGTCGAGCAGGTCACGCATCCCGGGCATGATCACCGAGTCGGGTACCACCGGGTTGGGCTGGTGAATCTGGTACAGCGGGATGTGCTCCAGTTGTAGCCGCCGCGCGCTGGCGCGCTCGCGCTGCTTGATGACCGCAGGAAACGGGGCGACCGGGAAGATCTTGCTGGCCACCGCGACCTGGTCGCGCTCGTCGCCGAGTGCCTCACCGAGGATCCGCTCGCTTTTCCCGAGTCCGTACACCTCGGCGGTGTCGAAGAACGTGACGCCCAGGGCGCGTGCGCGATGGACGATGTCGTGGGCGGGGCCGGCGGCGTAGCTGTCGCCGTAACCCCACTCGCGCGATCCGAACTGCCAGGTGCCCAGCCCGATCCTGCTGACTCTGCCGACTCCGTCGACGTCTAGATACTTCATCGTTCCCACCGTAGTGATCTAGACGGTCGACGAGCTAGCTGCCCGACCGATGCACGCCTAGCTGACCGCGCCGTGCTTTTCGAGTACCTCCATCACTTGCCGACTCTGGACGATGTCCTCTGGTTCGCACAGTCGACGCAGCTCGGTGACGACGGTCTGTAAAACGTCGAGACGCACCGACGCTTGGGTGAGCGTGGCGAGCCAGTTGTCGTAGTCACGCTCGTCGGTGCCGATCTCGGCCACGGCGAAAGAGGTCATGCTCATCGCGATTCACACTCCCGACATCAGGTACGCGCGGCGTACCAATTCTTATCTGTGAGTTGCGATTAGCCCGTTGAGGATGTGGCTAAACTCACACACCCTCATGAGCCAACTACTCGGAGTCCAAGTCTGAAGACTTGGAAGCTGCTTCCGGACAGCCTGGTTCCATCCCCGAGGTATCGCGGGCATTGGCCGCGGTTGAGCAGGCGCACATGGCGGCCGATACGCTGTGCCTGCGGCGGGGCTCGTTACAAGAGAGGGCGAATATGTCACGGACAGTGGTGGTCGGCGCATCGAGTGGGCTGGGCCGTTGCATTGGTGTCGGTCTTGCGCAGCGCGGCGGACAGGTCGCGCTGCTCGCCCGGCGTCGTGCGCGTATCGAGGCTGCGGCTGAGGAGGCAGGTCCAGGCGCGATCGCCGTCGAGTGCGACGTCACCGACGAAGGCTCGTGCCGATCGGCGTTTGATGAGGCGGCCGAGGCGCTCGGCGGCATCGACAACTTCATCTACACGCCCGCCATCAGCCCGCTCGTTCGCATGGTCGACACCGGTGCCGACACGTGGCGGCGCATCTTCGACACCAACGTCATCGGCGCGTCGCTGGCGACCGCGGCGGCGGTGCCTCACCTGACGGCCTCCGCGGGCAAGGCGGTCTATCTCTCTTCCGACGCAGGCACTTTCGGGCCGCCGTGGCCCGGCCTCGGCGCGTATGGCGTCAGCAAGGCCGCGCTGGAAAGACTCGTGGATGCCTGGCGAGCCGAGCACCCGGACATCGGCTTCACCACCCTCATCGTCGGGGAGTGCGCGGGCGGTGAGGGCGACGCGGCCACCGGGATGAACGTCGGCTGGGACCGCGACCTGGCGATGCAGGCCTACCCGCTGTGGGTTTCGGGCGGCTGCATGCCCGGCAAGTTGATGCCTGTCGAAGACCTCATCGAGGTGGTGCAGACGATTCTGCAGACCAACGCGTCGACGTCGATGCCGGTCGTGGTTGCCCGAGGGGCGCCGGCTGGCGCGGTCGCGTTCCCAAAACCCAATTAGCCTCGGCCGCAACATCCATTGGCGCCCGTGGGTGCCCTGCCGCCATTGCCGCCACTGAAGCACGCCACGTCCTCTACAGTTGCGCTGACAATCACGAGCGAAGGAGACGCGGATGGCGTGGTTCCTGGCCCTCCAGGGCCCATCCCACACCCCCCACCAGTCGATGGTCTACGAGCTTCAGGACGGGGTGGACGTGGACAAGATCGCCCAGGAGCTGGTCAGTTCCGCGACGCTGGATCGGGTGGTGCCCGTTCCCGCGGTGCTGTCGCAGAATAAGCGTCGGCTTCAGAAAGTGACGCTCTACATCCGGCCCGCCGCGTGGGGGCTGTGGTCGTTTTACGAGCTGTCCGACGAAGATCGCCGTGAGATGGCGAAGAACAACCAGGTGGTCACCGCGCTTGCCCAGGCCGCCGCGCAGCAGCGCGCACAGGGAAAGCCGACGGCCGGCGGCCCGATGACAGTCCAGGTCAATCCGCTTACCGGCCAGGTGGGGCCGGCCAACTCCGGGCAGGCTGGCCGCGGCTAGGCGGTGTGTTGGGAATCGCCGCGGTCGTCAGCCACCGATGCGGCGCCAAGCGTTGTCAGCATGCCGACTGCGGCGCGCTGCCAGGTGAACATCTCGGCGCGCTGCCTCGCGCATTCGCGTCGATGCTCTTCGGGCCGGCTGACGATCGCGCGGACCGCTTCGGCGATGGCCATCGGGTTGTTATCGGCCGGGGCGCCGCTGTCTGAGGTGATGATCTCGCCCAGTGCCGACGTGCGGGAGACCACCGCCGGCGTACCGCACGCCAGCGACTCCAGTGCGGCCAGCCCGAAGGTTTCGTGCGGCCCCGGCGCAAGCGCGACATCAGCTGAGGCCAGCAGCTCGGCGACGGCGCGCCGATCGGACACGAAGCCGGTGAAATCGATCGGCAATCGAGCGGCCTGCCGTTGCAATCTGGCCCGCAACGGGCCGTCGCCCACGACGACGAGCCGGGCCTCGATGCCGGCGTCGAGCAATGCGGCAACCGCGTCGATGCTGCGATCGGCGCGCTTTTCCACCGACAGCCGGCCACAGTGCACCAGCAGGATCTGGTTTGGCGCGGCCCAGCGCCGGCGCACCAGGGCGGAGCGCCGCGACGGGTGGAACATCTCCAGGTCCACGCCCAAGGGGACGGTGACGGTGTTCGTCGCGCCGATGCGATCGAATTCTTCGCGGGCAAAGCCGGTGGTGCACACCACCGTGTCGTAGTTTGCGGCAGTCCGCCTGTTGGCGAAATCGGCGAACTTCCGGGCGGCGCGACGCGGAAGCACTTGGCCCGCAAGGCGATCCAGGCGCTCATGGGAGATCATCACCGTGGTCGCGCGGTGCTCGCGTCCCCAACGGCCCAGCGACCTCAGCGTGAGCCGGTCGGAAACCTCCAAGGTGTCTGGTCGCAGGACTTTCAGCAGCGTCCGCACTGGTCCCGGCAGCACGGCGCGGTATCCGCCGGTGAACGGAATCAACTTGGCGGGCACGGTGATTCGCACGACTCCAGTCGGCAATTGAGTGTGCGCGGTGTGTGGACCCGGGACGATGAGAAACACCTCATGGCCCGCGGCGCAGTACTCCGCGCCCAGCCGGTCGACGGCGGTGCGAAGGCCGCCGGAGCGGGGTCCGTAGAAGTTGGCGACCTGAACGACACGCATATAGCCAGCAGAACCGGCGCTCGTGTGCGGTCAACGATCTAACACCGACGATTGGCTGAACAGGCCGTGAACACCGCAGATCGCGGGACGCCGACACTTCCTCAGGCGGCGACGGGCCGAAGGCGAAAGAGCCTGATCTCGCGTGGTGCGCAGCGTGCGCGATAGCGCTCGTAACCGGCGTAGAAGTCGGTGGCCGTGGCCCATGCCGAGGCGCGGGCATCGCCGGTGAGCAGCTCGGCTCGGTACTGTGCGGGCGGAGCCATGAACTCAACCGTGCATTCGGGGTGCGCCCGTAGGTTGGCCGTCCAGGCCGGGTGATGGACGCGCCCGTAGTTCGAGCCGATCGCGAGCAGCCCGTCACCGTCGACGATCAACGTCAGCGGATGGGTGCGCGGCTTTCCCGACTTCGCTCCGGTGGTGGTGACGAGCCCGAACTTGCCCACTCCCGCCGAGCTCAGACGGCCGTTGGTCAGGGGGATCAGAACTTTGTCGATCCGCGGCGCCAGGTGGAGTAGGAACTGGTAGCCGGCCGGGCTCATCAGAGCGCGCTCCATCAGCGCCTCATGCGTGCGCAGCCGTCGACCACGAAGCGGGCTTTCCCGCCGAAGGGGCACGGCTCGACGGTACTCAATTCAGGGTCTAGCCACGAACTTTATGACGGTTCGTGGTGCGAGCACCCTGTCTATTGCGCAAACCGTCCTGGCTCTCTTTGGAATCACTGAGCGCAGCCTAAAATTCGTCTAATGCCCTGGTATTACCGGCCGGAGTGCGCGGTAGGGTTATCACTCGCGAGTTCTGACCGGCAACGCCGTTGAGTTATCGCGCCGCGCGATCGGGTTGGGCTACGACGGGGATGGGGAACGTGGAGATGCGCCACTTCGCGGCCACATTCGCCGTGGCCGGCGTCGGGATCATCGTCGCGGGATGCGGCGGTGGCAACCAAGCCAGTACCAGCTCGACGACGACCGTCACATCGCTGATCCCGCGGCCTGTCGTCGAGCGTGAGCTCGATGCGATGATGCTCACCCCTGCGCAGATCAACCCTCTGATGGGCGCGACCGACATGGCGGTCATCAGAAGGCACGACGGGATGTCTGACGACAGCGCCACGATGCAGCCCCGGGAATGCCTGGCCATTGACGGCTCGGCGCAGGCCCAGGTCTACGGCGACAGTGGTTTCACCGCCGTGCGTGATCAGGCGCTCAACGATGGCAACAGCTTCACCCATTACGCCGAGCAGGCAGTGGTGTTGTTTCCGACCGCCAAGCAAGCCAAGGTCTTTTTCGTTGCGTCGGGCCTACGTTGGCCGGCGTGCCACCAGTACACCCACACTCAGTCCGGAACGAAGTGGACCGTCGGGCCGATATCAGACACCAACGGCGCGCTGAGCACGATTGCAACGCAACAGGATGCCAGAACCGGCGGTTGGGCCTGCGGCCGGGCGCTGGCCGTCAAGAACAACGTCATCGTCGACGTCAACACATGTAGCCCCAACCCGGCGAACTCCGCTGTCGACATCGCCGACCAAATCGTCGCGAAAGTAGCGACACGGTAGCGGATCCGGTCAGTCGGGGCTGGACGGTCCGAGCAGACGTGCTTCTTCGAGGTCCATCGACTCCTGCAACTCGAGCAGCACGATGTCGTCGATGCGACGCTGGTCCCGAAGCTCGGTGATGGCACGGCGCTTGTGTTCGAGCACACCAAGGCGCACCTGTCGAATCAAATCGCCGCGCTCTTCGGCGTCGCTGGGGGCTGAGCCGTCGCCGCCGGATCTGACGAGAGCAGCGTGTTGTTTGTATTCCTTGTGCAGACGGTTCTGTAACTCCTCGCTGACACCGAGTTCGGCGGCGACCGTCGGCAGCGCGTCGAGGGCGGCTTGGGCGCCCTCACAACGGGCCAGTCGCAATTCGTCAGCGTGGGCAACGTCTTCGGGAAGGCGAGCCCAGCGAACTACGGCCGGCAACGTGCTGCCTTGAACAAGGACGGTCGTGAGAATCACGAAGGACACGACGAAGATGATCAGGTTGCGATCCGGGAACGGCGTACCGCCGTGGGTGGTCATCGGGACCGCTATTGCTGCGGCGAGCGACACTGCGCCGCGGAATCCGGCCCAGCCGGTCACGGCGCGCTGGCGCCAGTCCACCCGACGGGCGCGCTGCGCCTCGCGCCGGTCCACGGTACGAATAAACACCGTGGTGAATTCTCTCCAGACAAACCTCGTCACCACGACGACGCCGGTGACGGCCAGAGCCAGAACCACGGCGTGTTGAACGCCGCCGTCGACCCGGGAAATTCCGCGCACCGCGCTGGGGATCTGGACTCCGACGAACACCCACAGCGCGCCGTTGATCAGGAATGTCGCAATGTCCCAGAACGCGAATGTCACCAGTCGGGACCGAGCCCTGATCACCCGCGGCGAGACGTAGGCGAGCACCAGAGCAGACACCAGGACAGCGACGACACCGCTGCAATCAATCGCGTCGGCGAGCAAGAACGCGGCGAACGGCGTCAGCAGGCTCAGGGCGGCTTCCTCCTGCGGCGCGTCGAGTCGCTGACGTACAAGCGTGACAACTCCGCCGACCAGTAGCCCGGCGGCGATGCCGCCGAGGTAGGAGAGGATGAACCGGACGGTCAAGGCCGCCGGGCCGACGGGTGCGCCGCCCATGGCGACCGAGACGCTCACGCCGAACAGGACGAGCGCGGTCCCGTCATTGATGATGCTTTCCGCTTTCAACACGGTGAGGGTGCGGCGTGGCAATCGCTTCGCCAGGCCGGCGACGGCGGCGGCGTCAGTCGGGGAGAGCACGGCGCCGAGAACCGAAGCTGCGTGTGACTCCATTCCGAACGCCCGCGCAGTCCAGGACACCGCTACCGAGGTGGCGATCACCAAACCGACGCTGAGCAGAACGATGACGCGTAAATTGGCGCGGATCTCGCGAATGCTCGTGTTCAGGCTCTCCCAGTAGAGGATTGCCGGCAGGAACAACAGCAGCACGATTTCACCGTCGAGTCGAACGTGGCCGAACTGGGGGATCAAACCGAGCAGTGCGCCAAGCCCGATGAGCAACACCGGCGGGCCCACGCGGTAGCGCCGGCCCAACACCGTCCCCACTATCACGATGGCGAACAGCACAACGATGACGACAAGCCCGAACACCAGCACATCATGCTGTACGAACCGGTCAACTTCCACGTTGTGTGTTCGAAGGGACACAGATGTCGCCTGTTGCCGGTTAGCGTCGCTTGACGTGCCGCCGGGGGGAACACGCGAATACCATTACCGTGCGGTCGTATTCGCGGTGGGTGTGTACCAGGACGATCACAGCTGCATACCGATTTCGACGGTGGCCTGGCGCCAACCGGGGCGGGCACAAATCATGGCACAGGGATCCATTGCGGATCCGGCTCGCGAATTATCCACATCGGCAGGAGATTTGTCGTCCCCGCGTGGAGCACGGATGTTCGCATGCCCTACAGGAGGTACGTACGTTATGACGACAGAGTTGCACGGTGGTCGCATGCTCGATACCGCGAAGGGCATTCTCATCGGCCTTCGCCGGTGCCCTTCGGCGGCGGCTTTTCACGAGTTGCTTGGCGCGGCACAACGTCACAGGATGCCGGTGTTCGCTATGGCCTGGGCGCTGGTGCACCTGGCCGACGGCGGTGAAAACTCCGCGCACATCTCCACCGATGCCCAATCGGCGGCTCGTCACGAATGGGGCGAGCTCTTCATCGACTCTGCGGTGCCGGTCGGCTAAGAGCGATCAGCGTCGCACGGACTTTGTCAGAGGCCGACCGTCCGCGGCATAGACCAGGCAAATGACGGTGCTCGGGGCGGGATTGTCGGAGGTTCGATCCTGATCGGAGTCGATGAGGTACGTCACGTCGAATGAGCTGCCGTTGATCGATCGCCCGGCATACTGCGAAAAGCCCTCAGAACATTGCTGATTGGCGACGTCGCCGACGGCGGTATTCACCGTCATCGGCCCGCGCAGGTAGACCTCTGCCGCGTGCGTGGTCGAGCAGTCGACCACAGTGACGGTGACCACGCTGGGGTCGCTAGGCGAAAGCTCGGCCAGGCAGTCGCCTACCTGCAGGTCGATCCACTTCGCAGTGCGGGGACTTCGTGTTGCGGGCGCTGCGGCAACGGCGGTTGTCGCGCTTGCCGGCGTCGTGGGCGTCGTTGATCGGCTTGTCGAATTCTGCCCAGACTCGATGGTGTTCGCTCGGCAGGCTGACGGCAAAATCAGCACAGCAACCAAAGCGGCCACGCCGCACATAGTCTGCAAGACAACAAGATTCGGCCGCATCGGTCGGACCTTTCTTACCCACGCCCCGTCAGCGCGGCCGACCCGGGCGGCTAGAAACGCACGAGCGTGAACGGGTATGACACCGTCCCGCCCGGTGCGCCGCCACAGCCGGCGTCGAAAGCCGAGTCCACAGAACCCTGTAACGTCACCATGTCCCACGAGTAGGTGTCGTGCGACGGCAGGAAGGACACCGTGCAGCGCACGCCGTCAGGCACGTCGACGACCATCGTGTACCGACCATTGACGAGGTGTGCATCGGCGTTCCACGGTGTTGCTTGCCCGTTGGGCCGCGGAATAGCGGCCACGTGGACGCAGTCGGTGGTGTTGGCGAGCTGGTCCGTGCCGCACTCCCGGACCGACCAGAGCCAGGAGTGACCCGGATCCCTCGGCGTGTGGTCCTCGTAGTTGCCGATCTGCATGCCGGCTCCGGCGACCGGTGCGTGGACCATCGCGGCCGCGGCCAGCGTCGCGCCGACTGCCACAATCTTCGGGGTCTTCACGGGGTTCCTCCGTTTCCCGCCGCCCGCCGGCTTGGGCCGACTATAAGGTCCCGACGTGGCAGAGTTCTGCGGAATTGGCCGGAATCAGCCCGGCGGTGTCCAGGCGATCGGCAGCGTCTTGATGCCGTGGATGAACGGCGACAGCAATCGTGCAGGCTCGTCGGTAGCGACGACGTCGGGTATCTCGCGGTTGAGTTCCTCGAACATGACCCGGATCTCGCGACGAGCCAGATTGGCGCCCAGGCAGAAGTGCGCACCCCCGCCGCCGAATCCGACGTGTGGATTCGGGTCGCGGGTTACGTCGAATTTCCACGGGTCGGCGAACTTCGACTCGTCGCGGTTGGCCGAGCAGTACCACAGCGTCGCCTTATCTCCGGCCGCCATCCTCGTCCCACTCAGCTCGAAGTCGCGGGTGAGCGTGCGTCGCATGTAGATCACCGGTGAGGCCCATCGCACGATCTCTTCGACGGCCGAGTGCGATACGGCGTCGAAGTCGGCCCACCACTTCTGCCGCTGCTCGGGGTAGCGCGTCAGCGCGAGCAGACCGTGGCTGATCGCGTTGCGGGTCGTCTCGTTGCCGGCGACCGCCAGCAGGATGAAAAACGACGCGACCTCGGCCGAGGTCAACCGCTCTCCGTCGACCTCGGCCTCGACCAGGCTCGTCGTCAGATCGTCGTGGTGATTGACGCGGCGATCCTCCGCCAACGCGCTGGCGTATGCGCCGATCTCCATCGAAACCCGAACGAACTCATCGAATTCGTTGGTCAGATCGGGATCGCCGAAGCCGAGGATGACGTTGGTCCAGTGGAATATCTGCTGATGGTCCTGCTCGGGGATGCCCATCATGTCGCAGATGACCTGCAACGGCAGCGGCCCGGCAAGCTCGCTGACTGCGTCGCCCCGGCCGTCGGGATGAGCCGCGATCATCGACGCGACCAGCCGGTGGGCTCGCTCGCGCACCGACGCCTCGATGCGGGCTACCACCTTCGGGGTGAAGGCCCTGCTGACGATCGATCGCAGCCGCTGATGCCGCGGGTCGTCGAGCACGATCATCGAGCCGAAGTACTCGGATACCTCCGGCGTCTGGTCGTTGATGGTGATGTTGGGGCTGGAGCTGAAGATCTCGGGGTGGCGGCTGGCGTAGAACACATCGTCGAGTCCGGTCAGTGCCCAATGCCCGGCGCCTTTCTGGAAACCTTCCTGCACGGGCTCCGGCCAGAACGAGATCGGCGCTTCGCGCCGCAGCGTGGTGAACGCCCCGTCGCGCAGATCGTCCTCGAGTGCCCAGAAGTCCCATGTGCCGAGTTCAATGTCGGCGAGCGGAACCTCGGGTGGCGCCGTGCCGTTCACCCGAGTCGCAAGGCCCATGTCGACCGTCCTCATCGTTGAGCGGGCTACAGGCGCGAGCCTAAACCGCTCGCGGCCTCCTTCGGAGGCGAGTCAAGGAACTGCTGCACGACTTCGGTCAGGATGCGGCCACCCCGGGTGTTGAGGTGTATGCCGTCGATGTGAAACTCCCAGCCATTTTGTTGTGAGATCTCGTCGAAAGTGCGTCGCAGAATCAATTCGCGGAACAGGTAGTCGCGGTAGAACGCGGCGAAGGAGAACCGGGTAAAGGGCTTGACGACCACGGAGCGGTCGAGTTGGTCCCGGAAGCGTTCGTAAAGAGGGATGTAGTACGCGCCGCTGCTGTGCGCGACGTCGCCGATGATGCGGTTGTAGGCGGCAACGAGCTCGTTGAGCCGCGCCTGGATCGCGTCGTCGGGTCGCAGGGCCTCTCCGACGGGCGACAGCGAACTCAGCGCGATCGTGGCGGAGGTTTCCTGCTGCAGCCTGCGGGTGATGAGTTCGAGGTTGCCCTTGAAATGCGCCGGCGAGGGTTCTTCAGTTACCTGCTTCCAGGCGCGGGTGAATCGTCGGAAATTCGGGAAGACGGTCGCCAGGATGTCGTTGGTCCCGATCAGAACGATGACCCGATCCGGCGCTACGCGCAGTACCGGATCGAGCCGCTTGGCGATATTGACCGACAGATCGCCACCTACGCCGAAGTTGACAAATCGGAACCGGCTGTTTTGCGGTCGCTTTGCCAATTCATCGATCCACTTGAAGGTCCCTTTGGCGGCGGTGGTGCTCGAGCCCAGGCAAGCGACGGTCTCTGGTGCGGACACGGTCTGATATTACGCTTGGCGTACTACGCTAAACGTACTAAAGTTACCGGCCATGGCGCGCGGTTCGGGAGCAGCCCGGAAGCTAGGCAGACGAAATGACCCGGGCATTCTGATCATGACCAGCCTGGCCTCCGGCGCCAAGCACGGCTACGCGCTGGCACGCGATATCGAGCGGTTCGCCGGCGTGACGCTGGGACCGGGAACGCTGTACGGAGCGATCACCGCGCTGGAGGAACATGGCCTGATCGAACCGGCCGGCCACGACGAGCGGCGGCGCCCGTACAAGTTGACCGCCGCAGGACGGGCCGAACTGACCACCGCGGTACGCAGCCTCGGGGCGATTGCGGCCGAAGGCGCTCGCCGGCTCGGGATCGCGTTGCATGTCCCCAACCCAGGATGGGCGCCGTGAATCCCCGCGACGCTAAGCGCGTCCTGCGGTGGTACCCGGCGGCTTGGCGCCGCCGCTACGGCCAGGAGTTGATCGCCATGCTGGACGACACCCACGGCGAAGACAAGCTTCCGCTGCGCGTCCGGATGCCACTCGTCGGATCAGGGCTGATTGAGCGAATCCGTCTGTTGCACAAGAGACCTCGCACATACACCACCTATAGCATCGGCTGCGCAGTCGTCTGGGCCGTCATCCTGGCGACGGTGTTCACCCACGCCGGCGATACCACCCGGCACACGTTTGCGGTGTTCTTCGGTGGGTGGGCTATCGGCTGGCTGTCGGCGAGCATTGCACGCGTGGTCTATCCACCACCGAAACCACGCACACCGGCTGACACCGGTTCCTGATTCGCCTGCGCCGCTCGAAATGCCTGCGCCGCTCGAAATGCCTGCGCCGCTCGAAATGCCTGCGCCGCTCGAAATGCCTGCGCCG
>Ga0224555_1004859_pt1 | contig 11905 bp, 12 predicted proteins | sample 714S23034metaG_FD_180687 | JGI IMG/M metagenome (GOLD analysis project Ga0224555, IMG submission 180687) | Peat soil microbial communities from Stordalen Mire, Sweden - 717 S2 30-34 | ecosystem: Environmental > Terrestrial > Soil > Wetlands > Peat | place: Sweden: Norrbotten County, Stordalen...
ACCGGGAGTTGTCCACAGTTGGGCCTTTATCCACAGTCGGGGTCGCGTCGGTCTGCTTACGTCGCTGTCCATCGATAGAATTCGAACATGCATTCGAGTTGCCGAGAAGACATCGTCGAGCGCTTCGATGCGTTCCACGATGCGGTATCGGGGCTGCTCGAGCTCTCCTTCGATGCGCTGACGACGCCGGATTGCCTGGCGTTGCTGACACGGCTGGAGACCGAGACCCGGCGGCTGCCGGTGCCCGGCCACGCGTTGATCAACCAGCTTGCCCGCCAAGCCGGCGAGACCGAGCTCGGCGGCGAGCTCGGCCATGCGCTGGCCAATCGACTGCGTATCAGCCGGAGTGAGGCTGCCCGACGGATCCATGAGGCCCAGGATCTGGGGCCGCGGCAGTCTGTCACCGGCGAAGTGTTGCCGCCACGGCTGGAGGCCACCGCTGCCGGGCAGCGTGACGGAAACCTCGGCGCCGGCCAAGTCGCGGTCATCCGCGGCTTTATGCGCCGACTGCCCGACTTCGTCGACCTCGACACCCGGCTTCTCGCCGAGAGCCAGCTGGCCCGGCTGGGTCGCGAGCATCGCCCCGATGAGCTCGCCAAGCTGGCCGACAAACTCAACGACTGTCTCAACCCCGACGGCAACTTCACCGACGACGATCGCGCGCGGCGGCGGGGCTTGATTGTGGGTAGGCAAGACGTCGATGGCATGAGCCCGATCAGCGGATACCTCACACCCGAATCGCGCGCCGTGCTCGATGCCGTATTCGCGAAACTGGCCGCTCCGGGCATGTGCAATCCGGCCGACCCGACTCCGTGCATCCACGGGACTCCCAGTCAAGAAGCCATCCAGGGTGACACTCGCAGCGCCGCCCAGCGCACCCATGACGCACTCAACGCTGCGCTGAGGGCGCTGCTCGCATCGGGAACGCTGGGCCAGCACAACGGCTTACCGGCCGGCATCATCGTCACCACCACGCTGCGAGAACTCGAGGCCGGCTGCGGCAAGGCGCTAACCGGGGGTGGGTCGCTGCTGCCGATGTCCGACGTGATCCGACTGGCCTCCCACGCCCACAACTACCTCGCCATCTTCGACAAAGGCCGGCCGCTGGCTCTGTATCACCGCAGACGTCTGGCGTCACCCGCCCAGCGAATCATGCTGTACGCAAAAGATCGTGGCTGTACGCATCCCGGCTGCGACGTGCCCGGTTATCTCACCGAAATCCATCACGTCACCCCGTGGGCCACCACCAAAGAGAGCAACATCGACGACTTGACGTTAGGCTGCGGACCCCATCACAAACTCGCCGAACAAGGCTGGATCACCCGCAAGCGCGTCAACGGCGACACCGAATGGATCCCGCCGCCGCATCTCGACCACGGCCAAACCCGGATCAACACGTTCCACCATCCCGAAAAGCTCCTACGAGACGACGGGGACGACGCGGACGACGAGCTGCCCTAGCGGGCTGAGCCGATGAAGCCCAACACCAAATCGGCCACCCGCTCCGGCTGCTCGAGCTGCAGGAAATGTCCAGCGTGCTCGACAACGGCCACATCGCTGCCGTCGGGAAGCGCTCTTCGGGTCCAATGCGTGAAAGCCGATGTCATGCAACCGTCGTCGCGTCCGTGCAAGTAGAGGCTCGGCAGCCTCGGCGGCGATGTCCATTGCCGGTGCAGTTCGCGGTACCGCGTCGGCGGGCGGGTATTGCGGATCGTCGCCCGGTAAGGTCCGAGCGCCGCGCGCCAGCTCTCCGGTGTCCCGATCGCGGCGTCGACATGGCGCAGATCATCTTTGGCGTCGTAGCCAGGCGACCATCGTCTCCACAGCCGCGGCAACACCCAGGAGGCGGAACGCTCTGGCAGCCAAGGCAATTGAAAGTACATGATGTACCAGCTGCGCAGTAGCTGAGGCGGGATCTGAGCCAGCAGCCGGCCGGCCTCGGGAACCCGTCCCCGAAACGCCGCGGCCGGCGGCACCGACATGATCACCGCCTTGGCGAATGGACTGTCCGGAATCGCGGCCAGACCGTTAGCCGCCATCGCACCCCAATCGTGGCCGATCACCACGTCGCGGTCGGTGCCGCCAGCCGCCGAACGCACCTGCAGCGCATCGTCCATCAGCGCCCCGACGTGATAGCTGCCGTCCGACGGAATCGACGACGGCGCGTAGCCACGCATGAACGGCGCCACTACCCGCCAGCCCGACTCGGCCAGCCGGGGGGCGAAGTTACGCCAGCCGTACGCGGTGTCGGGGAATCCGTGCAGGCACAATGCGATTGGGCCGTCGGGCGGTCCCCACGTCAGGGCCTTCAACTCCACGGCGGGAGCATGGATGTCGATCCAGCGTGGTGTGGTCATCACCTGGTCCTTCGCGTGGCTGCCTCGTCGGGATCAGTACTGGTCGAAATCGGAGATCAGCCAGCGCTCACCGATCTTGTCCAGCGTCACCCGGACACTGGATCCGGCGTCGGCGGCAGGGGTATCACCGATCCTGACGGTCTGGGTGACGAACAGCAGAACCACCGCGTGATTCGGGGTCACCGACTCCGATGCCGCCGCGGGCACGCTGGCGGTCGCGATCACCCGCCGTCGTCGCGCATTGGGAATGAGCTCCTGCTGCGTCCGCTGTGTGTATGTGTCGAGGAAACCGCCGGTCAACCGCTCGCGCGCGGCCGCCACGTCCCGGTCGACGGTGTCGGACCGGAACGACAGCACTGCGACGGTGGAATCCCTTGCAGCCGAGACTGATTCGCTTCGGGCAAATTCGATGTCGCGTATCGACGAGTCCTTCCACTTTAGCAAGCCCGCGGCCATCGCCAGCAGCAGGACAAGACCGGGAAGCAGACCGTAGACCAGCACACGCGACCAGTTGACGGACCTTCGCTGCGTCATGACACGAATGCCACGTCGGAGACCTTGGCGACGTCGCCGATCTTCTGCACGGTGACCCGCATCCGCACGAACTGCGGCTCCTGCTGAGCCTGCGCGGGATCGGCGGACTTCACCGTCACCGCGACCAGCACCCGGCCCTGGTCGCCGGTTTGCGATTCGAGTCCGGCATCCGTCACGCCACCCAGCGATTTCCACCGCGTCCGCTTTGCAGTGTCGATGTACGACTGCTTGCGGTGAGAGAAGTTGTCGGCGAACTTGCCAGTCGCGGAATCCAAGATTCGTTGCGCGTCAGCCTCGGCGTGCTGGTAGTCAACCGTGCTGAGGTTCGCCGCGACCTGCTGAGCCGTTTGCACGAAAAGATCGCGCTGCGCCTCCCGGTGCTGGGCCTCGTAGGTCCGGAAACTCAGCCATCCGACCAGCCCCGCCAACACCGCTCCCGCGATCAGGCCGACGGCCAGGGCGATCCGCTCAACCTGACCCGCGGGCTGGATCGGCCGGAGATATACGACGTCCACCGGGCCATCAGGCTCTCCGCCGGAGACAGCAGCATCGTCTGGCATGTGTTCCAACGTACGTGGTCACGCCAACGCTCAGACCGCTGCCACCGCACTCTCGAGATCCGCGATGACGATCTTGCCCATGCCGTACATCGCTTGGGTGGCGGCCGTGGCGCACGCCGGATCCGGGTGGCTGACCAGCTCATAGAGCCGGTCTGGAATGACCTGCCAACTCAGACCGAATCGGTCCTTGCACCGGCCGCACTGCGATTCCTCGCCGCCATCGGTCAGCCGGTTCCAGTAGTAGTCAATCTCGTCCTGGTCCTTGCAGCTGATCGTGAAGGACACCGCCTCGCTGAACCGGAAATGCGGGCCACCGTTGATCCCGATGAACCGGTTGCCATCCAGCACGAAGCTGGCAGACAACACTGGGCCCGGCTCGCTGGGGCCGGCATCGGTGCTTCGGTTGAGGCCCTCGATGTGCGAGTTCGGGAACACCGAGGTGTAGAACGTCGCCGCCTCTTCCAGGTTGTGGTCGAACCATAGTGAGGGCGTGATCGAGGGCATGGCCGCCTCCTGAGTTGTCGGTCGTGGTCGCAGGGTCTCATCGGATAGACCCTCGCGACGACGAAAGGTCATCGTCGCCGTCGGCCCCCGGTAGCGACGTTGCCTAGCCCACCTCGGTAACGTCAGGCGGGTACAACGCCTGGCGACGTTGCGGCCGCGCAGCGGCCGCAGCAGCGCCGGGCCTTTGATTCGGCCGAGGAGACGCCCGTGACTACCGTGCGCAACACTGGACACACTGTCGAGTTCTCCGGTCTTCAGGGGCTCAACCTGGTCGCGGACGAGTGGAATCGCGGCGCCGACTCGGCGGGCGGCCGGCCGACGGTCCTCATGCTGCACGGCGGCGGCCAGAATCGGCACTCCTGGAAAAAGACCGGCCAGGTGTTGGCCGACGAGGGATTTCACGTGGTGGCGCTGGACAGCCGCGGCCACGGCGACAGCGATCGGGCGCCCGACGCCGACTACGACGTCGAAACGTTGACCGCTGACGTCATGCAGGTCCTCGACGCCATCGGTCGGCCGGTGATGCTGATCGGGGCGAGCATGGGCGGATTGACCGGCATCCTGGTCGCGGATGGGGCCGGTCCGGACCGGGTCACCCGGTTGGTGCTCGTCGACGTCGTCCCGCGGTTCGAGAAGAACGGCAGCGCGCGCATCCGCGAGTTCATGTTCAGCGGACTACACGGGTTCGGCTCGCTCGACGAGGCCGCTGATGCCGTCGCCGCGTATCTGCCGCACCGGACCAGGCCGCGCAGCCCGGAGGGGCTGAAGAAGAACCTGCGCCTGCGCGACGGCCGGTGGTACTGGCATTGGGATCCGGCCTTCATGACCAAACCGGGCGACGACCCGCAATTGCGCACCGAGAAGTTCGAGCAGGCCGCTGCGGACTTGACGATCCCGGTGCTGCTGATCCGCGGCAAGCTCTCCGACGTAGTCAGCCCGGAAGGTGTGCGGCACTTCTTGGAAACCGTGCCCAACGCGGAGTTCGTCGAACTGTCCGATGCCGGGCACACCGCGGCAGGCGACGACAACGACGCCTTCAGCGACGTCGTGGTGACGTTCGCGACACGCCCGGCTTAAACCGCTCAGTCCGCCGGCTTTTCCGCGTGCCCGCCGAACTGCTTGCGCATCGCTGAGAGCGCCTTGTTGGCGAAGTCGTCGAGGCTGCGCGAGGCGAAGCGAGACTGCAGCGCGGTCGTCAGCACCGGCGTGGGCACTCCCTCGTCGATCGCCGCGATGGCCGTCCACCGGCCCTCGCCGGAGTCGGATACCCGTCCCGAGAACTCCTTGAGATCGGGCGAATCGTGCAGCGCGATCGCCGTCAGGTCCAGCAACCAGGAGCCGACGACGCTGCCTCGGCGCCACACCTCGGCGATGTCGGCAATGTCGAAGTCGTACTTGTAGCACTCGGGATTCGACAGCGGCGCCGTTTCGGCGTCACCCTGCTGCACGCGGGTCCCGATGTCGGCATTGCGCAAGATGTTCAGGCCCTCGGCGAGCGAGGCCATCATGCCGTACTCGATGCCGTTGTGCACCATCTTCACGAAATGGCCTGCCCCGGTAAGCCCGCAGTGCAGGTAGCCCTTCTCGGGTTGCGCGATCTCGCCGTCGCGGCCCGGGGTGCGCGGCGCGGCATCGACGCCGGGCGCGATCGTCGAGAACAGTGGCTCCGCGTGCTTGAAGGCGTAGTCGTCGCCGCCGATCATCAGGCAGTAACCACGCTCCCGGCCCCACACGCCACCGCTGGTTCCACAGTCAATCAGGTGAATTCCCTTCTCGGACAGTGTCTTTGCGTGCTTCAGATCGTCGCGGTAGTACGAGTTGCCGCCGTCGATCACGATGTCGCCGGCCTCCAGCGTGTTCGCCAGCTTGTCGATAACGCCGGTCGTGATATCACCGGCGGGCACCATCACCCAGACCACCCTTGGCGCGCTGAGCTTTTCGGCCAACTCCGACAACGACGAGACTCCGGTGATGTTGTCGTCATAAGCCATCGATTTGACCGCGTCTCGATTGTGGTCGTACACCACGCCTTCGTGCCCGGCGTCCACCACCCGGCGGATTATGTTGGCGCCCATCCGGCCCAGGCCGATCATCCCTAGCTGCATATTGTCCCGTTCTCCTCAGTGGTGGTTGTCGGCTAGCCACGGCTGTTGCCAGCCGCGATGACCGCGTAGCAGTTCACGCGCCGCGTCCGGCCCCCAGGAGCCGGGTTCGTAGTGATGGACCTTGCCGGGGTGGTCCAACAGCGGCTGCACGATCCGCCAGGTCTCTTCGATGCCGTCCTCGCGAGCGAACAGTCGGTGGTCCCCGTTCAGCGCAGCGTGCAGCAGCCGCTCGTAGGGGGTGAACGGCTCGCCCAGGTCCTGCATGAACGACGAGTCCAGGTGCAGATCGCGCCAGCGGTCACCGTCTAACGCGGTGAGCTGCAGCCGCAGTCCGGGATCGGGGTCGATCCGCAGCACAATCTGGTTGGGCTCGGCACGCCTGCGGTCCGGCAGAAAAGCCAGCGAAGGGACGCGGTGGGTGAACAACCGCACCTCGGTGACTCGTTCGGGCAGAGACTTGCCCGCCCGCAAGAAGATCGGCACCCCGGCCCAGCGCCAGTTGTCGATCTGCACCCGCAGCGCGACGAAAGTCTCGGTCGCAGAACCCTTGGCCACGCCGTCGACGTCGGTGTAGCCGCGATATTGACCCCGCACGCAGCGATCCGGGTCCACGGGAGGCATCGCGCGAAAAACGTCGGCCTTTCTGTCGTTGAGGTCGTCTGCGCTCGGGCCGACCGGAGGCTCCATCGTCACTCCGGCGAGCACCTGCAGCAGATGGTTCTGCACGACGTCGCGCAAGGCGCCGACGCTGTCGTAGAACTTGCCCCGGTCGTCGACGCCGAAGTTCTCGGCCATGGTGATCTGGATTTCGGAGATGCTCTGGCGGTCCCACAGCTCGACCAGCGCCAGATTGCCGAAGCGCAGATACTCCAATTCGACGACCGGTTCCTTGCCCAGGAAGTGGTCCACCCGAAAGATCTGGTCCTCGTGCAACACCGCACGCAGCCGGGCGTTGAGTTCGACTGCGGACGTCAGGTCGTGACCGAAGGGCTTTTCCACGGCGACGCGGGATCGCTCCAGCAGCCCGGCCTTGGCCAGGCTCTCGACGATCGGCGCGAACAGCGACGGCGGCATTTCCAGGTAGTACAGGCAGCGCTTCGAACCGACGCGCCTGGCCAGCGCGTCATACAGCGCGGGGGCGGTGACGTCGCCGTGCAGGTAGGACAGTCGGTGCGCCAACTGATCGAACACCGTGTCGTCGATTTTTTCGCCGGCGTCTGCGATCGCCTTGCGCGCCCGGTTGACCAACTCCTCTTTCGTGATGTCGTCGCTGGCCACCCCCAAGACCGCACACTGCAGCAGTCCCCTGTGCTCCAGGCGATAGAGAGCCTGGAATGTCATCTTGCGGGCCAGATCGCCGGTAATCCCGAAGATCACCAGCAGATCTGAGGCGCTATCGCCGGAATCGGCCAATCGGGACCTCCACGAAAAATCGACTAGTCAGCACGGGCTCAACACTTGCAAAACTCGCCTAACTCGATCCCGCCGTGGCCCTCTTCAACCCTAAACACTGCAGTTCGGCTCGACAACCGGCAAGCGAGCAGACGGGTAACCACATATTCCCGTCGGCAAACCCACAATGGCAGACATTGCCGGAACATACAGTTGCAGTTGACTTTTCGCTTTCCCGCCAGCTAACTGGGGAGGGCACGATGCCGCGTCGCGCCGACGATCTGGCACTGTCGCTGCGGAAGCCAAGACGGATCGGGGAAGATACCTGGCATGCATGACCACCTGTTGATCGCGGTCTACGCGCTGGTCGGCGTCGCAGTGATCGAAGCCGCAGCCCTGGCCGTCATGTGGGTGCTTTTGACCCGCCTTCGCAGCGAAGCCGACGAACTACGGCGTCACGCCGACAACCGCAGTTGGCTGCTCTCCAGCGGCCGGGAGGCGGTCAAGACCGTCTGGCAGACGGCGAACCTGGTGCGCAAGGAGGGGTTCGGTGCGGCAGTGCGCAGCTCCATCGAGGACCTCGCCGATTGGGCCGAGGTGGAGCGCCCGGATCTGGCCCGGGTTACTGCGGACGGCAAGGTGGCGATTCTCTTCTCGGACATCGAGGAGTCAACTGCTCTCAACGAGCGGGTCGGCGACCGGGCCTGGGTGAAGCTGATCGGTGAGCACGACAAGCTGGTCCGCAAGCTGGTCAAGCAACGCTCCGGGCATGTGGTGAAAAGTCAAGGTGACGGGTTCATGATTGCGTTCGCCCACGCCGAGCAGGCGGTGCGTTGCGGCATCGACATGCAGGATGCGCTCCACAAGGACGCGGAACGCAAGCGGCACAACAGACTTCGGGTAAGGATCGGGGTCCACGTGGGCCGATCGGTGCGCCGCGGCGACGACCTGTTCGGCCGTAACGTCGCGATGGCGGCGCGCGTCGCCGCCGAAGCCGGTGGCGGAGAGATTCTGGTGAGCGACACCGTGCGCGAGGCCCTCAGCGACTGCGAGGACATCTCCTTTGACGACGGCCGGGACGCCGAGTTGAAGGGTTTCGCCGGCACCCACCGGCTCTACGCCGTCGCCGCCGCCTGACGTTTGCTGAGGCTGATTGCCCGGCTCCTCCTCGGGCCGATCCGGCCCGCATCGTCGCCGGGCTAGCCGTCCCCCGCCTCGGCCAGGCGCTGGTGCAGCCGGTCGCGGATCTCGTTGGGCGTGTAGGCCCTCCGTCGTCGCTGATCGCGGACCACCAGCACTCCGCCGGCTGCCACCCCGACGACCCCGGCCAACCCCAGCAACTTCCAGATGGTGCGCATGCGCTCAGGTTATTCGCGAGTGCATCGCGGCTGCGACGGTATGTGCATATGGTGCGGTGGTGGAAATGCACACGGTGACCCTGGACCGAGCGCTGGAGGAAACCCGGACCGGCGATGTCTGGCTGTTTCGCGGACACTCCGGACCCGATCGCGCGATCCAGACCATGTCGAACAGCCCGGTCAACCACGTCGGCATGACGGTGGCGATCGAGGATCTGCCGCCGTTGATGTGGCATGCCGAACTCGGTGACAAGCTCACCGATGTCTGGACCGGCACCAACCATCGGGGTGTGCAACTCAACGACGCCCGGGAAGCCGTCGAGCGGTGGCTGACTCGCTACGGACAGCGGTGCTGGTTGCGTCAGCTAACCCCCGACGCGGACCGCGAGCAGGAAAATCGGCTACTGCGCGTCATCGCCCGGATGGACGGCACGCCGTTCCCGTCCACGACCCGGCTCACGCTGCGGTGGCTGCGCGGTCAACTCCCGACCAGGTACGACTGGGTGCGTGGAATCCCGGTCGTGGATAGCAAGGTCCGCGAATCAACGCGGCGACGCCGGGCCGAGCAGCGGAAGGGCCGCTTCGAGTCCGCGTATTGCGCGGAGACGGTGGCAGTCACCTACGAAGAGATGGGGCTGATCGAAACCGAGAAGCGGTCGAACTGGTTTGACCCCGGCCGGTTTTGGAGCGGTGACGGACTTCCGCTGCTGGCACCTTACCGTCTGGGCGCCGAAGTCGCCGTCGTCGCAGGGTAATGGCCTGGCCGATCATCCAACGAGCTTAGCAGCCAACAGCTTTCGGGATTCCGGTCAGGACGGAGTCCATACTCCGTTGTTCCAGAACCCCCAACCTTGAGCAGTCTGGTTCCACATCAGGTTGGCGCCGGGCGCCCATGGCGGTGGAGCCGGCGGCGGTGGCGCCCAGGGCGGCGGAGGACCCCAGGGACCGTAGCCCGCGGGCGCAGACGGGCCTCCCGCACGTTGCCAGTCGTGGCAGTGATTCCAGTCCCAGTCCGAGACGGTGCTCCAGCCTGGGTCCCATTGATCACCGGGGCACCAGTGAGAGCTGGGCGCCGGCCTCGCCTGGGCCCAGGGGCCGGGGCCGCCGGCCAGTCCGAAAGCGGACGACGCCAGCCCAAGACTCACCAGCACACTCGTCGTCCGCCGAGCCCCCGGTCTCGCCTGCCTGATAGTCGCCATCCCCTAAGAGTTTCCCTTCGCCGGGATCCAGGCAAGTAGTGGATCAACCAGGGATCCCTACGCCGCCCGTCGCACCGGCGGCGGCACCCAAGCTTGCAACGCTCTGCGACCGATCAGCTGGCAGCCGTGCGTGAAGGCCAACTGCTTCGCGGCCTGCGTGAATTCCCGATTGCTGACGACAATGCTCTTCGAGCATCCGTGGTGGCGTGCGCCGGAAACAACCTGCTGAACAGCCGCGACGCCGACGGAGTTGCCGTGGCGCTTGCACTGGATCGCCACGGACTTCCCGTCTTTTTCGGCGATCAAGTCGACGCCGTAGTCGCCACTCACCGGGGTGAACGTGACCCGCCAACCGGCCCGGCGCAGACGGGCAGCGACGTAGTCCTCAAACTCCTTCCCGGTCATGGCGTCAATCGCCGTCATGCTCGCGTCGGGGCGCGGGCGCCGCCTGGCCTCGCGTGACAGCAACATAGCCAGAAACAGACCGACGACGGCTCCGACCAAGCCCGTCCGGACGCTGTGGCCGACGAAGCCCACGAAGAGCGCGAAGTAGAGCGGGAGGAAAACATAAGCGATCTTCATGCTGGACGGACGGCTCGCGAGCTGAAAAGGCTTGCTGCGGCGGGGGTTAGCGAGGACGCCCGGTGCATGAGCTGATGATAGAGATGGCCAACGACAAATCGACGGATTGTCGGCGGAGAGAGCGGACGCTGGCCGTGGTAGGCGCAATTGTGACCCGCTAAGGGGCATCCCCGACCAAGTGCTCTGCGAGTGGGGACCTATGGCTCTCAAGTCGGCGGTCCGCGCCGTGTTGGGTCGGTGGAGAACCGCGATACACATGACCCGACGGGAGTGCCATGGCAAGCAAGTTCCGTTGCGCGTGAACGATGTCTACGAGACCTGCGCAATCGATCAACACCCGTCGAATGTGCTGGTGGCAGACGGCCCAGTGCGCTGGCTGCGCTGTCGCGGCGGGTTCGTCGTGCTCTGCGTTGGTCTAGGAGTTCTGGGCAACACGCTGGCGGGCTGCGACGCCACGCAGCACTACGGCCCAGCGACGAACGGGAGTACCAGGATGAGCGCCCCATCTACGACGTCCGATCCCCGCGCCACTGACGCGCAATCCGAAGAGCAGTGGGCCTATTCGGTGGGTGTCCAGAACTACGTGTTCGGTCTACCGCTGACGATCTTCGAGCGGGAACGCAGCCTGCGACTCGACCCCGCCGCGGTGGAGAAGGCAAAGCCGTACGCACCCGCTGCGCCGATCAACCAGATCGGCCACATGAAAACCCTTGCCACCGCTGACGATGTCATGCCCTACACCCCCAACAACGACACCGTCTACAGCGGTGCGTTGCTCGAACTGCGTGACGAACCGATCATTCTGACCGCACCGGACATCACCGACCGCTACTGGTCGGTCGAGGTCGCCGACAGCTATACCAACAACCTCTTCTACATCGGCACTCGCGCGACCGGCGGCAAGGGCGGCAATTTCGCCTTCGTCGGACCGAACTGGAAGGGAACGCTGCCGCCAGGGGTGATCGAGCACCGAGTCCCCACCGACAGTGTCATGTTCGCCATCCGGGTCGGGATACTGCCCGGCAACGCCGCCGATCTCGCCGACGTCAACGCCTTACAGGAACAGTTCACCCTGACCTCACTGAGCAACTGGGCCGACCCCGCCCGCCACGGCCAAGCCGCCGCACCGAATCTCGGCCCGAGGCCGCACTACGACGGTGATCTGGCGTACTTCCAGACGTTGGCCGATCTGCTCATCGAAAACCCGCCACCGCCGGGCAACGAGGCGGCCGTCGAACTCCTCAGCCGCGGCGGGATCACCGTGGGCAAGCCGATGGACGTGAATGCGCTCAGCGAACCGATGCGTCGCGGGTT
>Ga0224555_1004861_pt1 | contig 11903 bp, 11 predicted proteins | sample 714S23034metaG_FD_180687 | JGI IMG/M metagenome (GOLD analysis project Ga0224555, IMG submission 180687) | Peat soil microbial communities from Stordalen Mire, Sweden - 717 S2 30-34 | ecosystem: Environmental > Terrestrial > Soil > Wetlands > Peat | place: Sweden: Norrbotten County, Stordalen...
TCCTCGCCTCTATCGTAGGCCAGCAGAAATTTTCGGCGCAGATCATCCCCATATGGCTTCGCCATCGATTCACTCGCCGCAGAGTCTCGCCAATTGGAGTCTACACTATTAAGGAAAATGCTCTAGATTGAAGGGGTATGAGTTTGCCTGGACATTTTCTGTTTGCTCCGTCGCACCGGATCCACTTCATCGGCATCGGCGGGATTGGCATGAGCGGGATCGCGGAGATCCTGCTGACCATGGGGTATGCGGTGTCGGGGTCGGACCTGCGGCGGTCGGCGGTAACCGACCGTCTGGCCGCGATGGGCGCGGTGATCTACGAGGGGCACGCGGCAGCGAACGCGGCGGCGAGCGATGTGGTGGTGACCAGTTCGGCTCTTCCCGCGACCAATTCCGAAGTGATGGAAGCTCGGGTGCGGAAGATTCCCGTCATCCAGCGCGCGGAGATGCTGGCCGAGTTGATGCGGCTGAAGTACGGGATCGCCGTGGCCGGAATGCATGGCAAGACCACGACCACCAGCATGATCGCGGCGGTGATGACGGCGGGCGGCGGCGAGGGGAACCTTGATCCAACTGTGATTGTGGGTGGAAGAGTAGATGCGCTGGGATCGAATGCGCGGCTGGGCAGCTCGCAGTACCTGGTGGCCGAGGCGGACGAGAGCGACCGGTCGTTTCTGAAGCTGTCGCCGGTGCTGGCCGTGGTGACGAACCTGGATCGCGAGCACATGGATTGCTATCGCGACCTGGCGGACGTGGAGGGAGCGTTCGTGGAGTTCATGGACCGCGTTCCGTTCTACGGGGCCACCACGGCGTGCGTGGACAATGCGCTGCTGCGGGACGTGCTGGAGCGGGTGCACCGGCGGGTGTACACGTATGGCGAATCGGCGGAGGCGGACTTCCGGCTGCAGTTGCTGGAGAATCAGGCGGGCGCACCCCGTAAGGACTACGGCCATTGGCAGTTTGAGGTGAACTATCGCGGGCTGGTGCTGGGGCCGTTCGCGCTGCATGTTCCCGGCCGGCACAATGTGCTGAACGCGACCGCGGCGGTGGCGATCGGGGTGCAGCTTGGGATTGCGCCGGATGGGATCGCTGCGGGGCTGGCGAGCTTCCGCGGGGTCGACCGGCGCTTTCAGGTGAAGGGGACGGTGCGCGGCGTAACCGTCGTAGACGACTACGGGCACCATCCGACGGAGATCGTGGCAACGCTGCGGGCCGCCCGGGATGCGGGATATGGGCGGGTGCTGGTGCTGTTCCAGCCGCACCGGTATACGCGGACGCGCGACCTCGAGCCGGAGTTTGCGCGGGCGTTTGCGGATGCGGACACGCTACAGGTGCTGGATATCTACGCGGCCAGCGAGGAGCCGATTGCGGGCGTCGATGCACGGGGGCTGGTGGAGGCAATCCGCCGGGCTGGCGCAGCAACGGCGACCGTGGGCAGCGGCGTGGAGTATGCGGAGTCGATGGCCGCCGGGGTTGCGGCGCTGGCGGGGATGGCGCGCGAGGGGGACGTAATCCTCACGCTGGGAGCAGGCAGCGTCTCGCAGGCGGGCGCAATGCTGCTGGCGGCGCTCGAAGACGTTGCCGGTCCTCCGTCTTCAAGGCCCTGAAAGCAGTTATCGGGTGAGTTGCTGAAAGGGTACGTCCCCCACTTCGGTGGATGCGGAATCGTCCCCGCACCGATATGATGAGCGTGGCGATTCCCGCGCGACCTTTGCTCAGGCGAGTGCGATCAGGCAATCTGTTTTCGAAGGGTGGCTCGACGGTGCTGGATGCGCCGGAGCCGGGTTGTGCGTCTATGGCAGCTAAAACGGCAGGGTTCAAGCGTGGAGCGGCGGTGACCGAGATGCCGTTGCGGCGCGACTCTCCCTACACCAATGGCTACGCGGACGATTACGCCGATAGCATCGATGCGGACCCGGAGTTTGCCGGGCGAACGCGGCGGCCGGGAATTCGCGTAAGCTTCCGTGGCGGGCTGGTTCCCAAAACGCTGTGGGGAAAGATTGCGGCCAGCTGCTGTTTTCTGCTGCTGACGGGGATGGCGATTGCGGCGACGCTGTGGGTGCGCAGCTTCCTGCTGCACGATGCGCATTTTGTGGTCCCGGACTCGGAGTCGGTCCAGATCGCAGGCTTGAGCCACCTGACGCGCGCGCAACTGCTCAGCGTCTTCGGCGAGGACGTCGACCGCAACATCTTCACCATTCCGCTGGCCGCGCGGCGGGCGGAGTTGGAGAGCCTGCCGTGGGTGGAGCACGCGACCGTGATGCGGCTGTTGCCGAACCGGCTGCGGGTGGCAATTGTGGAACGGACTCCGGTGGCGTTCGTGCGCCAGGGCACGCAGATCGGGCTGGTGGATGCGAACGGCGTACTCTTCGATCTGCCCGGACCGGATGTCGAAGCGGGCGCTGCGGCGGCGGTGCGCAATGCGCCGCATTACTCGTTCCCCGTGCTGACGGGGATTTCGGCCGAAGACCCGCGGTCGGTGCGGGCCGCGCGGATGAAACTCTATCTTGGCTTTATGGCGGCGCTGGACGCGACCGGGGAAGGTATCTCGCATAAGCTGAGCGAGGTGGACCTGTCGAACCCCGAGGATGTGAAAGCGATCGTTCCGGATGGCGGCGCGGACATCCTGGTGCACTTTGGCGGGGAGAAGTACTTGGAGCGGTATCGCCAGTACCAGGCGCACCTGGCGGAGTGGCGGGCGCAGTATCCACGGCTGGCTTCGGTCGACATGCGGTATGAGCGGCAGGTGGTGCTGGAGATGCAGCCGGGGACAACGGCTGCGGCCAGCTCTCCTAACCCGGTGGGCGACACCCCTTCGACCGGCGCGGCGGCCGACGCCACCGGCGCAGCGAAGGCAGCGCCCGAGGCTCCCAAGCAAGCTGCCGCTGCTGCGGCCCATGCTGCCGCCACCAAGGCAAAGAGACCAGCCGCAGCCAAGCGCAAGCCGGCGCGCGTTGCGCACGGGATCGCGGCCGGTCAGGCGTCTACGCACGGCGCTGCGCTGCCAGGGGTGCCGCGATGAACGCGAGGCAGGAGAACCTGATCACGGTGGTGGACGCCGGCAGCAGCAAGATCTGCGTGCTGGTGGCGGAGCTGCAGGATGGCGTGCTGCGCTATCGCGGCCACGGCATCGAGGCGGCGCGCGGCATGCGCAAAGGGCTGATTGCAGAACTCGGGCCGGCGGCGGAGGCAATCAACAAGGCGGCGCTGACGGCAGAGCGCATGGCGCGGGGAAGCATCGAAACCGCGGTGGTGGGCATTGGCGGGACCCATGTGCGCGGGGTGAACAGCCGCGGCGGCATCTCCATGGGCAGCCGGATGCGCGAGATTACGCGCGAAGAGGTGAGAGCTGCCGTCGATCGTGCGCGCTCCGTCGCGCTTCCTCCCGATCGCGAGGTGCTGCACCTGCTGCCGCAGGAGTTCATCCTGGACGACCAGGCGGGGATCCATGACCCGATCGGCATGGTGGGGAACAAGCTGGAGGTGAACCTGCACCTGTCGACCTGCTCGGGCGGCGCGGCGCAGAGCGTGGTAACCTGCGCCAACCGCGCGGGGCTGGAGGTTGCGGACACCATCTACGAGGGAATCGCGGCGGCGGAGTCCGTGCTCTCCGCCGACGAGCGCGAGCTGGGCGTGTGCGTCGCGGACATCGGGTCGAGCACCACCGAGCTGGCCGTGTTTTTCGAGGGGTCGATTGCGCACACCGCGGTGCTGCCGATCGGCGGCGACCACTTTACCAACGACCTCGCCGTGGGGCTGCACGTGTCGGTGGAGGAAGCCGAAGACCTGAAGCAGGTGTATGGAAACTGCGTGGTGACGGCGGTGCCGCAGGGGAACGAGATCGAGGTCGGCGGAAACCTGGCGTTCGGCTCGCTGGGCGGTTCGCCTGCCGGGGGCGGACAGGCCACGCGGCTGGTGCGGCAGCGGTTCCTGGCGGAGATCCTGGAGCCGCGCGCGCGCGAGCTGTTCACCATGCTGCGCGACAATCTGCGCCAGGGCGGCGTGCTGGAGGCGCTGGGAGCGGGATGCGTGCTCACCGGAGGCGGAGCTCTGCTGACCGGGCTGCTGGATAATGCGGAGAGCCTGCTGCGCGTGCCGACGCGGGTGGGGTCGCCGGTGCCGCTGTCGCGGATGCCGGCGGAGCTGGCGCGGCCGCAGTTCTCCGTGGCCATCGGGATGCTGCTGTACACCCATCGGACCCAGGTGCGGCGGGCCAACGAAGAACAAGGGCTGCGGGCCAAGCTGAAGGCGATCTTCGCGGGTAGTTATTGAAGGGGCTATTTGCCCAGATATACTCCGGGCTCAAGTCATCGGGCATTGGCGCCAAACTGACGCGAGGGAATGCTGCAATACATTGCGCATTGATGTGAATGAGACTGGTTTATCCACGCTGGAACCTCTGATTTCCGCTAGAAATGGCATAAGCTATTGGTTATAGCGACTTGGATCGCACGGGCCTGGCCACCGAAAGTGCGCACGGGAGTAACCAGGCAGCAACATTTCGAAGAATCGTTGGTCAGGGCGCAAGCAAAACCAGTATGTTTGGTGTACCTCCCAGAAACACTGAACGCTTGGAATTGTTGGTCTCTGTAGAAATCGTCTGCAATTGGAGTTCGATTGGTAACCGGCAAGCTATCGATGCCCACGCGAACGAAGCTGATTCTGTCGTTCGCTCTGTTTGCGCCCACCGCCCTGATCATCCTGTCGGGGCCTAGCCCTACGGCTGTGCTCAAGTATCTGCAGCGCAGCCAGCAGGGATCGGGGGCGCAGTTGGGCTCCAGCGCGGTTGCGTTTTCGCTGATTGCCGATGGGTTGGCGTTTATCACGGTCCTGGGCGCCTGCCTTCTGATCTTTCGGCTCGCGCGCCACATGCGCGACCGCGTGCCCTTTCGCCTGACCGCTTACATCCTCGGGCTGTTCCTGGTGTGCTTCGCCCTGCAGCGCCTGGTGGTCTATGCGCTGGCTTGGTGGGACCCGATGGGCCGGTATGGTCCGGAGATACAGATGGCCCGGGCAGCCGCGGCGGCAGTAATGGCGATGGGTGCGGCCGCCCTATTTCCCTATGTCCAGTCGATGATTGGGGCGATCGTCTCGGCCGACGAAGACCGCGAAAAGTTTGTCGCGGCAGCCGAGAGCAGCCTGGATTCCTTCTACATTCTGGAGAGCGTCCGCAACGATGCCAAGAACATCGTGGACTTCCGCTTCACCTATGCCAATGCGAATGGTGAGCAACGGCTTGGCCGGGCGCGCGCGGAACTCTTCGGCCAGAGCCTGAGCGAAGTGCTTCCCTACGTGCTTTCGAACAACCTTCTGGAACGCTTCACGCAAGTTGTCCTCACCGGCGTTCCCTTCACCGACGAGCACCAGGTACTGCGCGAAGGCATAGAGCCGTACTGGATCGTGATGCAGGTGGTGAAGCTGGGCGACGGCGTGGCCGTGACCAACCGCGACGTGACCGAGGAGCGCGCACGCCAGCACCAGATTGCGGAACTGAATGAGTTTACCCAGTCGATGATTGAGAATGCGCCCTTCAGCATCATTGCAACCAACCCGGCCGGAACGGTGACGGCGATGAACCCGGCGGCGGAGAGCCTGACCTTCTACCGCAAGCATGAATTGATCGGGCTGCACTCGATGGTGATGCTGCACGAGCCGGCGGAGATGAGCGCGCGCGCCGTGCAGTTGAGCAAGGACCTGAATGAGCCGGTGCAGGCCGGATTCGGCTCGCTGATTGCAAAACCGAAGCAGGGGCAGACCGACGAGCACGAATGGACCTACGTACGCAAGGACGGATCGCGCATATGGGTGAACCTGGCCATGACCGCGCTGAAGACCCAGGGCGAGAACGGCGAGAGGATCGTCGGATACCTGGGCATCGCCTTCGACATCACCGAGCGGAAGAAGCTGACGGAGTTTGTGAACCACCTGGCCCACCACGACCAGTTGACCGGACTGCCCAACCGGATTCTGCTCGACGACCGCATGCAGCAGGCGATCCAGCGGGCCAAGCGCAACCGGCACAAGGTTGCGGTGTTGATGGTGGATGTCGACTACTTCAAGCGCATCAACGATTCGCTCGGCCACTCGGCGGGCGACAGCCTGCTGGACGCGATTGCGAAGAAGCTGTGTTCGGCGGTGCGGCAGACCGACACCGTGGCCCGCATGGGCGGAGACGAGTTTGTGATTGTGATGCCGGAGTTCCGCGACGAGAAGGACGCGGTGCGCTGCGCGGAGGCGATCCTGCAGAAGGTTTCCACCCCGACCATGCTGGGCAACCGCGAGGTAAACGTCACGGTAAGCGTCGGGCTATGCATCTTCCCCGACTGCGCGAACGATGCGGAGGACCTGCTGAAAAATTCCGACGCTGCCCTGTATGAGGCCAAGGAGAGCGGGCGCAACGCGTTCCATGTCTTCAACCAGGGCATGGTGGTTGCGACCGCGGACAAGTTGGAGTTCGAGCACGACCTGCGCCACGCGCTGATCAATGGCGAACTGTCGCTGAACTATCAGCCGCAGGTGTCGTGCATTACCGGTGAGGTCATCGGCATGGAGGCGCTGCTGCGCTGGACGCACCCAAGGCGAGGGCACATCCCGCCGGCGCAGTTCATTCCGCTGGCAGAAGCCACGGGAATGATCGTGCCCATCGGCGAGTGGGCGATCCGCACGGCATGCCACGAGGGCAAGGAGTTGCAGGACAGCTTTGGACGCGAACTGGTGATCGCGGTCAATCTGTCGCCGCGCCAGTTCCGGCAGAAGAACCTGGCGGCGCAGGTGGGCATGGCACTTCGCGAGTCGGGACTGCCGGCGCGAAGCCTGGAGATCGAGATCACCGAGCAGACGCTGATGTCGAGTTCGGCGGCAACCACCGAGACGCTCTCGCAGTTGCGCAAGCTGGGGGTGAAGGTCGCGATCGACGACTTCGGGACAGGCTTCTCCAGCTTCTCCTACCTGCTGCAGTACGAGGTGGACCGGCTGAAGATCGATCGCAGCTTTGTGAACCGCTCGGATGACGACCCCAACGCCGCGGCGATCGTGCGCGCGATCATCTCCATGGCGCATGGGCTGAACCTGAAGGTGGTGGCCGAGGGCGTGGAGACCACCGGCCAACTGGACTTCCTGCTGCGCCGCAGATGCGACGAAGCCCAGGGATTCTACTTCGGCAAGGCAGTGCCCGCGGGAATGGTTCGCGAGGCGGCGCGGTTGATCGCGATCAGGCGCGACGCCGCACCGGCCAGGACCATGGCGTAAGGCCGCCTCACCGCGACCATCTCATTTTCAGTTTTGCTAGCGGGCGAGGTCCTTGCCGCGGACCAGCGCAACCACGGCGTCGAGCGCGGCGGCCCACTCCTCCAGCGCGGCTTGCGGGTCGGCGGCGAGCGCCTTCACATACAGGCTGAACGCGTAGCCCTGCTGCGGAGTTTCCAGGTCGAGCAGTGCGGGCCGCAGCACGCAGTCGAGCGCTGCGTCAGGCCGGTCAAGCGGAGTGGCGAGGCGGGTGAGCCGGCGCAACCACTGCTCGTGCTTGTGAAACGACGTGAACAGCGAGCGCTCGCGTGCGACCAGATCGATATAGCTGGCAAACCCGCAAGCCAGGCCGGCGCCTGCTGCGGTAGCGTCCACGTCGAGATTCAACTGCAGATGCGTAAGCTCTTCGCCCGCAAGCGGCCAGGCGTCGCACTTGGCCGTGAAGACGGGCGAACGCGTCGCATTGAGCGCGCGCAGCGCCTGCATCAGGGGCGGATACCGCTCGGCCTCCGCAATTGCATCGAAGTCATATGGGTTGGCGCGAAGATCGACGAAGGCCGCTTTGCCGTCGGGGTCTTTCCAGGGAACAACGAGGACCGGGTCCTCGGCGGAGCATTCGGCGGACCACTCGGCAAGCATGGTTCGATTATCTCAGGGCAAAGTCGGACCTGGATTGAGGGTGACGCTGCCTGTGCCGGTCTTCCATTCGGAGAAGGCAACGTAATAGAGCACGATGAGATTCACGAGAGGAATCAGTATCAGGATGCTCAGTGCAGGCGCGAAGCCAGCCTTCTTGAATATCTGCCAGTAGGGAATGATCACGATTGGCAAAAAGACCAAGAACATTAGGCCAGCGACGATTCGAATAATAGTCACACTATCCATAGACCGGTTCTTCCTTTTAGGCGGAGCGAGCCACTACGAAATGGAGCGCCCATCGCATTGATTTGGTTGAATTCGCTCCAATGCTAGGCCCGCCTCATCCGTCGGTCAATGAAATAGCTCGACGTGCTTTCGGCCTTCACCCTGCGTGCGATTCACGCGTGATCGAGGACGAAGCGAAGCAGCGTTGTTTCTGCCCAGCGACCGTCGTCGCCGCCGGCGCGGTCGGGCTTGGCGAGGAACGCGCAGTGGCCGCCGTGCTCGGTTTCGAGCATGGTGATGTGCGGGTTGGCTGCGATCTTGCCGAGCGTCTCGGGCGCGAGCATAACAAAAGGATCGTCGAGCGCGTGCACGATCAGCGTGGGCACGGCAATGCGGTCCACAACGCGGGCGGCGGCGGCGCGGAAGTAGTAGTCTTCCGCCGACGCGAAGCCCGAGTAAAGTGCCGTGATGCGATCGTCGAACTCCCACAGGGAGCCGATACCGGTGGCGCGGTTGGGATCATAGGCTCGCGGAAAGAAGCGCACCTTGCGCCGGAAACGCTTGAGCAGGTCGCGCAGAAACCGCCGCTCGTAGAGCCGGTTCTGCGGCCGGTGCAACGCAGTGGCCGACAGATCGAGGTCGATGGCCGGCGAGACGCCGACCACGGAGTGCAGTTGGCGCGGGGCATCCGCACCCAGTTCGCCGGCGAGCTTCAGCACCAGGTTGCCGCCCATCGAGTAGCCAATCAGCGCGATGCTTTCGAGCTGCTCGCGCTCGAGGAAAAAGCGCAGGACGGCGCCGACATCGCCGGACAGTCCGGAGTGATAGAGCGTGGGCGTGAGCTGCGCCATCTCGTAGTTGCGGCCGCCGCAGTTGCGCATGTTCATGCGAATCACGTTGCCGCCGGCGCGCCACAGCTTGTTCGCATTGCCGACGACGTACTGCGATTCTGCTGAGCCTTCAAGTCCATGCACGATGATCGCCGTCGGACGCTGCGCGCGCACCTCCCCCGGCTGCCAGTGGCAAAGGCAAAGCACGTGGGTGGCAATCTGGGTGTCGCTGGCCGGGGAGACTTCGATCAGCTCCGGCGTGGGTGCGGGCAGATGGTCCGCGCGCGGCAGAAAGTTGCCGGCGATGGTCTGCAGGTGGCCGTTGCGCAGCCAGCGTCGCGGCACGAAGGGCTGCGCTTCAAACGGAGCAGACTCGTGCGGCGCGGAGGGACGTGTGGCGATGGCCGCGCCGGTCGGCGGGCCGGAGGTTTCCGCGCCGCTCATCGCTTCCCTGCCCGGTCCGCGCAGGCTTGCAGGAAGGCGACCGCGTTCAGCGCGCCGCTGGGCTCGTCCTCGTGCTTGAAGTAGATGTAGACATCCCGGTCGGCGGCGAGTGCCGAGGCCCTCTCTGCGAATGCCGCAATCTGCCGCTCGCTGTAACCCCCGCTGCAGCGCAGGCGATAGCAGGCATGGGTGCGCGCGCACTGAACTTCGGGGGTGCGCAGGTCGTCGCTTTCGGCGATGCACAGTGCGGCGTTGTGCAGGCGCAGTACCGCGTAGGTCTCTTCGGCGAACCAGCTCGCGTGGCGGAATTCGAATGCGGCCATGGGCGGCGTGGGGCCGGCAAACGTTGGTGTGGAGAGGAAGTCGGCGAGCAGCGCGGGGTCGGCCTTGAAGTTTGGCGGAAGCTGGAACAGCATCGGCCCCAGCTTGCCCGCGGCGCGCACCGGTTCCAGCACGTCGACGAACCGGCCGACAACCTCGTCGCAGTCGCGCAGGCGGCTGAAGTGGGTGATGCGCTGCGGGGCTTTGAAGCTGAACCGGAAGCCGGCAGGCGTGGCCGCGAGCCATCCGGCCAGCGCCGTTGCCGTCGGAAACGCGCGAAAGGTGTAGTTAACCTCGACCGAGTTGAGCTGCGACGCGTAGTGCTCCAGAAAGCGCTTTGCCGGTAGACCCGCAGGATAGAAGACAGGCTTCCACAAGGGATACGCCCAGCCCGAAGTGCCGGCATGGATGCGAGTGGGCATGGGAGTTAGGTTCGCACTCTTTGACTCAGGCACGGCGGCGGGCTGAGAGGTTTTGGAGGATCGGGGCAAGGTTGACTCGGGGCGGGTCGATTCGGAACCAGGGCTCGTACGGCAGCGAGCAGTCGATCGGGGAGAAGATTGGGGCGGCTAGTGGGGGTCGAACCCACGACATCCGCTGCCACAGAGCGGCGTTCTGCCACTGAACTATAGCCGCCGTATACTGGGGATTATAACATTGGCGCCTTCCGCGATTGATGACGCGGGCACACGGGCGCAGCGGGCCAGTCCGGCGAACGGCGAACCACGGCCGGGCCGCCCGGCGCATGGAGGATGCGATGGCGACGACCGTCAAGCCGGAGATCCTCTCGCCGCGCATGCGCCGCGGCAGCAAGGCGTTCGCCGACGAGAACCTCGATCTGCTGTCGCACCTGCTGGACGACTGCTTCCGCATTCCCGGCACCGCGATGCGCTTCGGGCTGGACGGCATCGTCGGCTTCATTCCCGGCGTGGGCGACGCCATTGCCGGCATTGCATCCTGCATCATCATCTTCGCGGCCTGGGTGCGCGGCGTCTCCTACGTTACCCTGGCGAGGATGCTCGCCAACTGGGGCATCGAGGTGCTGCTCGGCGCCGTCCCCGTGCTCGGCAACATCTTCGACATCGCCTGGAAGGCGAACCGCCGCAACTATGCGCTGCTGACCGGCAGCCTCGCCGACCCGCGGGGCACCCGGCGGCGAAGCTGGCTCTTCTTCGCCGTGCTCTGCACGATCTTCGCGGCGATGCTGGTAGTGCCCTTGTTGCTGTTCGGCTGGCTGTCCGTGCATCTGCTGCATGCACTGGCGACACTTCCGCTGCGCTAGCGAATCGTCATTCGCTGCCCCACTGGAAGACGTCCTCGGTCTTTACGCCGAAGGCCGCGGCCAGCCGGAATGCCAGCAGCAACGAAGGCGCATACTTGCCCGCCTCCAGCGCGATGATGGTCTGCCGCGCCGCGCCCACGCGGTCCGCCAGCTCCTGCTGCGTCATCTCGCCATGCTCGAAGCGCAGCTTGCGGATTCGGTTCTTCAGTTGCACGCTCTCAGAAGGCGTCATCGGCGGCACTCCTCCTGTACTGCATCAGGATGGTAATCGACTGGGTCACCCACGAGACAATGCCGCCGGCAGCGACTAGGAGGGGTAAAGAGCCGATGGGAACCGTTGCCCGATGGCGAACATAGCTGAGATACGCCCAAACGCCCATGCACACGAACAGCACCCAAAACAGAGCCATGCCAATTATCCCTGCTCGCTGCCAGATGAGTGCTTCGCGTTCATCCAGGTTTATCCGGGCGTGTCGTTGACGGTCATACAGGAAGTAGTTACCGAACCCCCAAAGGCCGCAGACTCCGAAGACTCCCAGCGAGGGCAACGCCGCACGAGTCAGCGTTATGTGAAAACGCCACTCGAAGAATGGAACAGCCATTAGATACAGAGCCACGGCAATTGCGAAGACGATCAAATTGAACCACGCATACCTCTGAAGCGGTGCTAAGGGAACACTGTCTTTCACTTTCATACTGCCTCCGTTCGTCGTGGAGATAATGGAGTCATCCACGACGAACATAATGTACGTTACATATTACATTATGTCAACTGTAAAATACGCGGATTTTGCTTCGGCGCTTTCGAGAATTGACCCGGGTCCGCTTTCCAAAAGTGACCCGCCTGACCGGTAATCAAGCTTGCAACTGAGCATGTGCAGAGGGCATGGGGATGATGGTTCATCATGCCTGTTGCC
>Ga0224555_1004862_pt1 | contig 11901 bp, 11 predicted proteins | sample 714S23034metaG_FD_180687 | JGI IMG/M metagenome (GOLD analysis project Ga0224555, IMG submission 180687) | Peat soil microbial communities from Stordalen Mire, Sweden - 717 S2 30-34 | ecosystem: Environmental > Terrestrial > Soil > Wetlands > Peat | place: Sweden: Norrbotten County, Stordalen...
TAAGCAGTTGGAGGCGGGCACTGAGCACCGGGGGAGTGCCACCGGAGGCAACCAGGTCCGCGGCGCGCACGATGGCATGGATGGTGACCATCGTCGAGTCGTCTCTGGCGCGAATCAGATCGTCGAAGGTGGCGGGCAGGGGCTTGGGAGGAGCGCCGTGGTGCAACAGGGTTATGCTGTTGGCAATCACCAGGGGACGGAAGCTCGCCTGCATTCTGCCGCGCACCTCAATGCGGTCGCCGGGATCCAGTTGGGTGCCGTTGGGAGGCCGAACAAAGATGGCCGTATCGCCATCCTGCACAAACAGCAGGTTCTCATAGCCGCGCGAAAAGCCGACCGTGGCTTCAAAGTCGACGGGAATTGGCTTGCGCGCGTCGTCGTTGGAGATTGCGTGGATGGCCCGCAGCGTCGTGAGTGGAGCCGCCGGCTCCGCCCTGGCCGTGCCGAAGCTGAGCATGACCGCAACTGCCGCAATCAGACGCATCGGGAACATCAGGTCAAGGTTGCCTTGTTTCATTCACTTCCTGCCGTCCTGGCAAAAGAGATTCAATTCATCCATCGCACAGGCTCGATCAAGCATGAAAAAACAATCCGGAATCAATGCGCAAGCGGAATCTTCCGAAAATCAATGCGTACTAATCTTACTCCCAGGTAAATCTGATTTAATAGCCATTTTGGGGGATACCGATGGCCCATTCGCATCCTATCGTTGCCGGTGAAGTCCGGACTGGTTCATCTTGACCATCTCGATCGGCGCGCATGAGGTTCGTCCCGCTACGATTCAATGAGCAGGAGAAGTTCGCATGACGAAGAATGCCGAGGACCGAATTGCTTCCCAGTTACTGCACGGCGGCACACAGGCGCTGCCCACGCGCCGGATACGCGTGATCGGGGTTCCGCTGGACATGGGGGCCAGCCGCCGCGGGGTCGACATGGGGCCGTCCGCGATGCGCGTGGCGGGCCTCGAGAGGCGCCTTGAGTCGCTGGGCCACCAGGTGACGGATGGGGGCAACATTCGCGTCGAGATCGCCGAAACCCGGGCCTCCGGCGACAAGACAGCGCGCTATCTCACCGAAATCGCCGAGACCTGCACGCGCACCGCCGAGGCGGTAGTCAAGACCCTGGAAGAGGGGATGACCCCGCTGGTGCTGGGCGGCGACCACTCGCTGGCGGCGGGTTCGGTCTCCGGCGTGGCCGAGTTTTACCGGCGCAGGGGCCAGAAGATCGGAGTCATCTGGATCGATGCCCACTCCGACATCAATACCCCGGAAACTTCCCCCTCCGGGAACGTGCACGGGATGCCGCTGGCGGCGCTGCTGGGTCTGGGGCCGGAGCCGCTGGGGACTATCTTCGGCTTCTCGCCGAAGATGGCGCCGGAGAATACGGTGCTGATAGGCTTGCGCGACATCGACTCCGCGGAGCGCGAAAACATTCGCCGCGCCGGCGTGGCCGAAGTCTACACCATGCGCGACATCGACGAGCGCGGCATGCGCACGGTGATGGAAGAGGCGTTGCGCGCCGCGGGCCGCGGGACGGCGGGCTATCACGTCTCGCTGGATATGGACTGGATCGACCCCGAAGACGCGCCGGGCGTGGGCACACCGGTGCGCGGCGGCGCCACCTACCGCGAAGCCCACCTGGCCATGGAGATCATCGCCGACCACGGCCGCCTGCTGAGCTTCGAAATCGTCGAAGTGAACCCGGTGATCGACGAGCACAACCGCACCGCCGACCTCGCCGTCGAGCTTGCCTGTTCGGCGTTTGGGAAAAAGATCCTGTGAGTGGGAATTCGCTCTGCAAGCAGTCGGCTTTCAGCCTGAACTCGTTTTTCATGCCCGCCGGTTTCAAGCCGGCAATCGCCGGGGCTTCATCGCTTGAAGAAGCGCCGCGCCACCATACACGGCGGCTGCGATGAGCAACAATGCCTTCATGCCGAAGATGAAGGACAGGTTTTGCGCCAGGCCCCCGGCGACTGCGCCAAGCATGTTCGCACCGAAGGCTTTGCTTCGCCCACCGAAGCGGCGGAAACTCTCAGTGAAGATGATTCCCGCAAAGAAAATCGGTACGCAGTAGGCAGCGCAGATCAGAACGCCCACAGATATTCCCGATCCAGGCACCCGGCTCCAGGGGATCGCATAGTTGGCTATCAGGGTTGCGCACAAAAAGGCAAAGTAGATGCTCAGGTTTCCTGGGCGCTTGAATTCCACATAGACATTCGAGAAAAGCAGAACGGTGAGAATGCCGGTTAGAGCGATGCAATTCACCAGCCAGGTTGTTCCGAAATATAAGGCGAGGCGGCTTACCAGTTGAGTCTCCATCAGCAGAAATCCCGCACCGAGCAGAAAGAACTGCCAGGTGCCTGTTTCCTTCCAACTGAAAAAGGGCTGACACAGATAGAGCGCCATGGCCAGTATCACCGCGGACACGGTGAAATAGGCTCGCGGGATGGAATGCCAATTGTGATAAACGTAGGGCCAGTCGTCCGTTGTGGGGGGCGGGGCGTTGTCGAGCGTCAGTGGAAATACAGGCGGGCGAGAATTCAAAAATGCCGACCTCTCCGCGCTGTGACTTTCTTCCCAAAGGGAGGAAGAATTCGACTCGATGAAAACCGTTGCATGGGCCAGGGCGCCCATTTGTGGAGAGTAATAAGTCAAAGGCGGATGCGGAAAAATGTGGCTCAACATCGAGTAGAATCGCTGTCCAATCCACGTCCAGGGTTGTCTCACCTCAAACTTCAGAACCAATATTCCGTCCGGACTCAGGAGCCGTTGGGCTTCGCGGAACGATTCTTCGGTATACACATAGTTATCCACCCGCATATTGCTATAGCCGGAAAACTCGGTGTGTGAGTCAAGCAACCCAAAGATGATGATGTCGTACTTGGTCTGGCACTGACGCATGAAGTTCCTGGCGTCGTTGGTGATCAGATGGACCTTTGGCGATGCATACGGCTGTTCAGGATGGAGACGCATTCCCAATGTGGAAATCAACGGATCGATCTCCACCGCATCGACTTGTGCGGCCCCATGCCGTAACGCTGCGGCAACGTCGTTGCCAGCCCCGGATCCGACAACTAACACGCGATTTGCGCTCTTGGCGAACTGAAAGGGGCTGTCATAAGAACTGTCCTTATAAATGCTCGCGAGTTGCGGGTTGTTCGCCATGAACCCGGGGGTAACATTGGCGATCGACATGTAACCCTCGTTGTTTACGTCGATCATGTATTGCTGGTTGCCGATGTCTGTAACTGTTAGCTTCTGGTACGGAGACCAGTAGACCGAGTTACCATTCGCTGGCCTCAGAGCAAATAGAGTAATGGCCAGCAGAGCACAGGCTATGAGAGTCGAGCGCCAGGAAAAAGGCTGCGCCAACAGGATCAGGACGAAGGCTACGGTGAACCAATATGGAGGAGAAAGCCATAAAAAGGCAAGAATGGCGAGGAGCCAGATGCCGGCCAGGCTGCCCAGCAGATTGACCGAATATGCCGTCACAGTATTCGATGCCGTTTCAAGGTAATACCCGATCCAACGGCCAAGAGGAATCATGATCATTACCAGCAGCAGCATGAATCCGGAAACGATCAACAACGAGACAGCCAGAAACTGGTAATACGACGATGAGGCGACCCTGATGGTTCCCCACAACTGTGCGTCCGTCGTGAATGAGAGAACGGACGACATGGTTTGCAGGATGTCGTGCCACGGCTTGAAAGGAAGGCTGACGGCAACGACCAATGTGGTTATAGCAGCCAAAGACGGCAGGACACTGCCGCGTTTGCTTGAACTGAAGCAACCGACGCCAAATCCCAGAAAACATACGATCAGCGACAGATTTTGAAAGAACGCGAAAATCTTGACTTCAGTGCCAAGCCAGCGAATCAGAACGATTTCAAGATAGAGGGCCGCCAGGCTGATCAGGAGCAACCGGCCCATTGAAGAAGTTTGCGAGGCCACGCCCCCTGTCTGGGCCGGCTCTGAAGATGCTTCCATTGTCACGAGGGTCCCTCTCTGGCGCGCCAAAGGTCACACGGATCGCTCGAGCGCGATTTGCGTAAACCCTAAGCGTCTCAGGCTGTACGTTGATTCCAAGGGTAACACCGCTCATTCACGGGCAACGGTGGTATTGACTGCCAGGCTTTGAATGGGTGCACGCTGCCCAAATTCCTGCCGGGTTCTCATCCCGTTCCGACCAGATTGGTCGATCCGGGATACTCTGCCGCTTCAGATTCGCATTCTACAATTGAGACGGAATGGCAAAAAAACTGCGCGTAGGGATTTTGTTTGGCGGGCGGAGCGGCGAACATGAAGTCTCGCTGCTCTCGGCGGCCTCGGTATTGAAGGCAATCGATCGCAAGAAGTTCGACGTGGTGCCCATTGCGATCAACAAGTCCGGACACTGGCTTACCTCCGGCGCGGCGGTGGGGCTGCTCGAAGGCTCCGCGCCGGCGAACGTCACTCCCGAGCACGGCGAATCGCCCGTAATGGCTGCGCTCAGCGTTGCCGCGCCGTCGGCCATCGACAGCCACGCCGCGCTTGATGGCCAGTCCCTCGATGTCGTTTTTCCCGTCCTCCACGGCACCTTTGGCGAAGATGGAACCATCCAGGGCCTGTTCGAGATGGCCGGCATCGCCTATGTCGGTTCCGGCGTCCTCGGCTCCGCCGCCGGCATGGACAAAGACTTGATGAAACGCCTGTTCGTCGAGGCAAAGCTGCCCATCGTCAAGCATGTGACGCTGCTGCGCACCGAGTGGCAGAAGTCGCCGCGCAAAGCGATTGCGCGCGTTGAAGGGACGCTCAAGTACCCGGTCTTCGTGAAGCCGGCCAACCTGGGCTCATCGGTCGGCATCAGCAAGGTCCATGACCGCAAAGAGCTGGGCCCCGCGCTGGCCCTCGCCGCAAAATACGACCGCAAGCTGGTGGTGGAGCATGGCGTTGGTGGCAAAAAGGCCAAGGCGAGGGAGTTCGAAGTTGCCGTGCTGGGCAACGATGAGCCCAAGGCGAGCGTGGTCGGTGAAATCATTCCCGGTAAGGAGTTTTACGACTACGAGGCCAAGTACCTTTCAGAGGGCTCAGTGCCTGTGATTCCGGCCACGCTTACCCGCGCAGAGTCAAAGCAAGTGCGCGAAATGGCGATTGCCGCCTTCCGTGCCTGCGATCTCGCCGGCCTTGCGCGTGTCGACTTCCTGATGGAACCCGATGGCAAACGGCGCATCTTTCTCAACGAAGTCAACACCATGCCCGGTTTCACCAAGATCAGCATGTACCCCAAGCTTTGGGAAGCAACGGGCCTCTCCTACACCGGCCTGATCACGCGCCTCATTGAGCTGGCGCTTGAACGCCAGGAAGAGAAGAAGCAAACGACGTATACGAGGGATTAAAGTCAGTTGTCAGTTGTAAGTTATCAGTTGTAAGTTGTCCGTTCTCCTGATCGAATGAATGCGCCGAAGCTGCGCTGGGAACCCAGCATCTGTTTTCGGTGTCTAACCAGACAGTGGCAAGTCGGTAACGACCGACGACTGACAACTGACAACTTATAACTGACAACTGTTTCCGAGGAACAATCGCCATGACCTTGCTCGACGCTCCAGTATTTGACGAAAGGCGCGACCGCCGCCGCCGTATGGCAATTTACAGTGGCGCGGGGTTGCTGGTGGTGCTGTTTGTGGGTTGGTGGCTGATTGCCGGCATGCCGGTCGACTGGCCCTGGAACTGGAACAATCACCTGCTGGGGCGTTCGGCGGTCAACAATTTCCTCACCGCGGTTGAACAGAACGATCTGTCCAAAGCCTACGGAATCTGGATTCACGATAAGAATTGGCAGCAGCATCCAAACCAGACCGGTACCTATCCCTTTTCCCGCTTCCAGGGCGACTGGAGCAGGACCAGTCCGGATAACGAGTATGGCGTCATCCAGAGCCATAAAATTGCCGCCGCTCGCATGTACGGCAACGTCCTGCTGGTCGCCGTCCTGATCAATGGCCGCAAGAGCGGCGCCCTCAACCTCGATTACGACCCCAAGACGCACACCATCAATTTCTCGCCACCGGGCGAAGAACTGTATCTGGGACCGTAGCGAGCTGCCCGGCAAGCCAGCGAGTCTGCGAACCTCTGCAACGACCCTGTCCCGTTGGTTTGCATCCAACAGCCAGGAGAACACCATGCCCCAGAGTTCGCACGGCCAAGCAGCAGAACTACACAACCTGGCAGCGCACGCCCACGCCGCCGCCGCTGCCGCCCACGGCAAAGAAGACCATCTCACCGCTCACGAGCTCAGCAAACAAGCTGTCGAGCACTCGCAGAACGCCCACCGGCATTCCGAACAACTGCTGAAGGACACAGAAAAGCCCAAACCAGCGTGAGCGCATCGGAATATCGATCACCGACCGTGCCGGCTACCCTTCCGCCAAAGCCGCCAGCGTACCCTCCAGGCTCGCGCCATCTTCCACATTCAGCCCACTCCGGTCCGGATCGATCTGGCGCAGCAGCCCGCAAAGAACCTTGCCCGGCCCAACCTCAATGAACTGGTTCGCCCCCGCGGCCAGCAGCGCATGAATGCAATCCACCCAGCGAACCGCTCCGGTAACCTGCCGGATCAGCGCCTCGCGCGCGGCGTCGGCAGTCGTCACCAGGCCCCCGGTCACATTGGCTGCTACGGGAATCCCAGGATCGGCCAGCGCGCGCCCCTCAAGCGCGAGCCCGGCCAACACCCGCGCCACCTCTTCCCGCGCCGGCTGCATGAGTGCGCAGTGGAACGGCGCACTGACCGGCAGCATCAGCGTGCGCCGTGCGCCTTTTGCTTTGGCCAGCGCCGAGGCCTTTTCAACAGCCGCCAGCGCTCCAGAAATCACGGTCTGCGTCGGCGAATTCAGATTGGCCGCAGCCACGGTGAGCCCGGTTTCCGCCTCCGCCTCCCGGCAGGCTTCCGCCACAAGCACAGGCGATAAGGAAAGCACAGCAGCCATCGCGCCCTCGCCGGCCGGCACCGCCAGTTGCATGGCCCGTCCGCGTGCCTTCACCGCCCGCACCGCATCGGCGAATTGCAGCGTTCCCGCCGCCACATGGGCCGACCACTCGCCCAGCGAATGTCCTGCCGCCAGCGCCGGCTCCACGCCGTGCTCCGCCAGAACCCTCCACGCGGCCACGCTGACCGTGAGAATCGCCGGCTGCGTGTTTTCAGTGAGCCGCAGGTCGGATTCAGGGCCCTCAAAAATCAGCTTGGAAAGCGGAAAGCCGAGCGCCTCATCGGCTTCAGCAAAGGTCTCAGCGGCGATGGGGAAGCGCTCTGACAGGTCGCGGCCCATGCCAACTGCCTGTGAGCCCTGTCCGGGGAAGAGAAAAGCAATTTTAGTCGACATTTCGTTCCTGATTTTATCGTGCTGCTCGGGAACCTTAGTTCCACCGCTTCTTGTCGTCGTGGTCGTCGTCGATCTGCCGTCCGTTTCCGTCGAACCGCACCGTCCGGCCCTGCGACCGCATATAGACCTCGAACTTGCGCGCAGCCTTGCGCCGTTTCCACCGGTAATAGCGGTTGCGCAGCCCGTACCACGTCTCGCTGAAGGCGAAGGAGAATCCCCTGCGCGGCGACAGGCGGATGAAGAACAGCCCGGCCAGCGCCCCACCCAGTTCCGCAAACGCATACATGCGCATCGCGCCAAACATCATGGCCAGCGAGACCAGCGCGTAAATGACGGCGATATAGCGTGCCTTGATGCCGATGGGCAGAGGAAAGAGGATGAACTCAATGTCGCCGTAGAGCGTGCCGATCGCCACCAGCAGCCCGAAGATGCCGCCGAAGCAGCCAAAGAGTGGAATCTCAGGCAGCGAATAGCCCAGCGTGCCGTGAGCCGCATAAATAACCGTAGCCGCCACCGCCGTTCCAAGCACGGACGTCGCGTAAAGCCCGGTAACCCAGTTGGCCCCGTGCATGGTCTCAAGGAACCCGGCCATAAACCATAGCGAAAGCAGCTCAAGCAGCGTTCCCAGAATGCCGGTGTGGACAAAGCTGTAGGTGAACGGTTGCCAGACGTACCCGTGCAAGAAAGCGCTGGGGGCGAAGCCGAGCGCGCCGATAAACCCGGATGCATCCGCCCGAAATGCCACCAGCACCAAGCCGAAGTAGGCGAACAGGTTTATGAGAATCAGGCGGCGGGTAGCGCCGCGGAATTCAGGGAAGGAAAACGGAGTGGCGCCAAACCTTGCCATCGTAATCAACAGGGTAAACGCTGGAGCGGTTGGGTGTCATTCTGCCACCCCATGGAAAACAGCTCGCGACCGCAGTGGAGTGTACGCAGGTCCGGCGCAGTCCCGTTAAGGAACTTGAACCAGGCCCCGATGCCCAGCCGCATCCACTGCCCGTACGCCGAAAACCACATTGTCCTTCGAGATAGGCACCGTGACCGTAATCGGCCCGGCTCCGGCCTGCGGGGTCACCGTCTGCATATACTGCCAGTCCGGCGCCGTCGTTTCCCGCCACAGCAGCTCATAGTGCACGTTGGCCACAGCCCCCGCCGGCGCATCCCATTGCAACGTGCTCCCGTTGTCCAGCTTCTTGGTCACCATGGTCAGCTTCACCGGCTGCCCCGGCGCGGAGGCCAGTGTGGCAAGGGTGGCCGCATTGAGCCGCGCCACGTTGGCCACATAGTTGAAGTCGACAAACTGAATCAGATCGCCCAGAATGGGGTCGCTGGAGCCCGCCGGCGGCATGACAATGTTCTGGTGCTGGTGGTTGAAGTCCTCGCGCCACTCAGTGAAGCGCACCGCGGCAAAGCCTTCGCGATTGAAGGATGTGTGGTCGCCGCCGCGCCCATAGCGGTCGGGCCGTCCAACCAGAAACGCGCCAAACGGAGCGCCTGCGACAGCAGGGAAGTAAGTCCGGCCGGTGTCGGCAATGGCGCGGGCCAATTCACGGCTGGGCGAGTCGTTCTCTTCGCCGAGGGCGCGAATGCGCCGCGCCTGCTCCGGCGTCGCTGCCACGGGAACTCCTTCCGAAAAGACACGAACGCGGTCCTTGAGTTGCAGCGTGTCGCCGGGCGTGGTATTGCCGCCCACGATGTCGTTGTTGAGCACCGCCTCCAACTGCCAGCCTTCGCTGTGCGCCAGCCTGGCCAGGTGGCTTGAGCCGTTCAGCCCCTGCTCCTCGCCGGCCACAGCCACAAAAACCACCGTTGCGGGCAAATGTAGCTTGCTCAGCGCCCGTGCGCATTCCAACGACACAGCTACGCCGGAAGCGTCGTCATTTGCACCGGGCGCTGGAGTTTTGGCGTCTAAGACATTGGTCACGCGCGAGTCGTAATGCCCCGTCACCAGGACCATCCTCTTGGCCTGGACGGGATCGGCTCCGCGCAGGATAGCGTAGACGTTGGTGATGGTCGTTGGTTGCGGAATGCGTTCCGAAGCAGTCTCGGTAAAGGTGTCGCGATGAACCTCAAGGCAGCCGCCGCATTCTTTGGAAATCTGCTCGAACTGCCCAGCGATCCAGTCCGCCGCGGCAGTAATCCCTTGCCCGGGAGGCAGGTCCGTTTCCATGCTGGAAAGCGTGTTGCGGGTGCCGAAACCAACCAGCGCCTGAATCGTCTTTTCAATGTCCGCCGGCTTGATGGTCTGGAGGGCGCCGGCGATTGCAGGGTCCGGCGCGGCCGGAGCGACAGGTGTTGCATGGAGGGAAAAATCCGCCTGAGCGCAACAAACAGGAGCGAAAATCGGAGCAGCCAGCGCGAAGGTGAAAAGTAGTGCCCAGCGTGGGACGTTCATAGGGTATTCTCCTCAATTGGGGTCCCGCTCTATGGTTGCCGTTCGTGCCTCTTGACCTGAAGCCGGGTTCTCCCCAAGAATATCGGAGTCGCACCGAGAAATAACGTCATCTTACAATTCGAATCACCGTGGAAAGAGAGGAGGCTGCCATGCCCAGCTGCCCGGAATGCGAGAATGAACTAGATGTTGAACTGGACGAAGTGGAAGAAGGCGACGTCGTCGCCTGCGAGGAGTGCGGAACGGAGTACGAGGTGGTCGGCGTAGAACCCTTGGAATTGGCCAAGGTGGACGGCGACCTGGTTGAAGATGACGAACCGTTCGAAGAGGAAGAGGAGGAAGAGTGAGAATTCGCCGTTCGATCTTGCTGGCCGGGATGGCAGCCGCACTTGTGGCCGCTGGGGTACTTCCTGCCGGCTCACGGAACGAACTGATGGGGCCGTCTTTGGCACTGGCTCAGAACGTGGGCCAGCGGGTGGTCTCCGGAGCCGTTTTGGACGCCGCTTCCGCTCCGTTAAACGGCGCCACCGTCTTTCTCAAGAACCTGAAGTCCAAATCCATTCGCAGCTATACTTCCGATGCCAAGGGCAGGTTTCAGTTCACCCAGGTCAACATGGCCGAAGACTATGAGCTGTGGGCGGAAAAGGACGGCAAGAGGACCGCAACCAAGACCGTGAGCTCGTGGGACGCCCGCAAGGACTTCGAGACCGAGTTGAAGATGAAGTAAGGTGACCGCGATGGAAGGAACAGATCGCTTCAGCCGGGCCTTGATTTCCGCCGAAATGGTCTACGAGACCCAGGAACGGGCTCGGCAATGGCTCAGCAGGCCAAATCCCCGGCTCAACGGAAGCGCACCGAGCGCAGTGCTGGAGACCGACGATGGGTTGCGGAGAGTGCAGGAGCTCTTGGGCCAGATTGATGAAGGCTTTTTCGTCTGATTCTTGCCTGCCAAGGCGCCGCTGCCAAGCTAGGTCTGCAACCGACAGACACCCCGAACTCATCTTACTGAATTATTAGCCCCTTGCGGTTTCTTTCGCCAGGCTACCCGTCCAGCTTCTTCGTCACCAGCTCGTTCAGCAGCGCCGGGTTGGCCTGCCCCTTGCTGGCCCGCATCACTTGCCCGACAAAGAAGCCAGCCATCGTCTTTTTGCCGGCGCGGTACTGTTCCACCTGTTTAGGGTTGGCGGCAATCACTTCGTCGATCAGCGCCTCAAGGGCCGACGCGTCCGTAATTTGCTCCGGCTTCTCCCGTTCATAAACGGCAGTGAAGTCCTCACCCTTTTCGAAGCACACGTCCAACAACTGCTTCAACTGCTTTGAGCTGATCTTGCCCTCGTCCAGCAGATCGGCGGCCAGTACAATGCCCGCCATCGACACCGGCGACTGCTCCTGTTCCAGACCCAGCGCATTCAGTCGGCCCCCGACCTCGCTCAGCAGCAGGTTGGCCACGCGGCGCGGGTTCCGTGCTGTGCGCGCCGCCGCTTCGAAGCGGTCGGCAAACTCGCGCGATGCCGTCAGCGTGGCCGCGTCCTTCGGGGCAAGCTCATATTCAGCGATCATTCGTGCGCGGCGTGTCTCGGGCAACTCCGGGAGCTCCGCTCTTTTGCGTTCAAGGAATGCATGGGACACGATCAGTGGCGGCAGATCCGGTTCAGGAAAATAGCGATAATCGTGCGCCTGCTCCTTCGACCGCATTGAATAGGTACGGCCTTCGTTGGCGTTCCACAGGCGGCTCTCCTGCATCACCCGACCGCCCGACTCCAGCACCTCAATCTGCCGTTCAATCTCGTATTCCAGGGCCGCCCGTACAAACCGGAAGCTGTTCACGTTCTTCACTTCGGCCTTGGTCCCGAAGTTCTCCGCACCCTTCAGCCGTACGCTCACATTGGCGTCGCAGCGCAGCGAACCCTCTTCCATGTTGCAGTCCGAGACGCGGGTATACAGCAGGATCTCCTTCAGCCGCGTCAGGTATTCGAAGGCCTCGTCCGGCGTGCGAATGTCCGGCTCGCTCACAATCTCAACCAGCGGTGTGCCGCAGCGGTTCAGGTCGAGATACGTCCGCGTGGTCGAGTCGGCAAACCCGTCGTGCAGGCTCTTGCCCGCGTCCTCTTCCATGTGCAGGCGCGTGATGCCGATGCGCTTCGGCCCGTGTGGC
>Ga0224555_1004864_pt1 | contig 11897 bp, 11 predicted proteins | sample 714S23034metaG_FD_180687 | JGI IMG/M metagenome (GOLD analysis project Ga0224555, IMG submission 180687) | Peat soil microbial communities from Stordalen Mire, Sweden - 717 S2 30-34 | ecosystem: Environmental > Terrestrial > Soil > Wetlands > Peat | place: Sweden: Norrbotten County, Stordalen...
GGCGGACGTTGGACAAGGTGTTTGCGTCGGCGGAATCCGCCATGGAACGGGACCTGGAGAAGACCACCCTGGCCGGTGTGATCGCCGCGGTTCAGGCCCCGGGCAACTGCACGCGCAAAAAAGGCCGTTGACACTTTCTTTGTGTGTGGAATAATGTAACCACATATGTTACATATAAGCGATAGGAACGAATGAAAACCGCTTTGAAACAGAGACTCCGGTCGGAGACCACCCGCCTCGCGCCGCCGCGCGTGCTTTTGGCCGGACAGCGTCCGGCGAAGCGATATCGCGGTTCGCCGCGCTCACCGGCGATCGAGATTTTGCGCGGGAAACCGGTGGTTGCGGAAGGTGAGTCGGCGGAGCTGTTCCAGGGAGATTCGCAGCGCGGCGACGCGTTGCAGCTCTATCTCCGGGAAATCGGCCAGGTGACACTCCTGACGCCGAAGGAGGAGATTGCGCTGGCGCGGCGGATCAAGCGGGGCGACAAATCGGCGCGCGAGCACATGATCAAGGCGAACCTGCGGCTGGTTGTGAAAATTGCCCGTGATTATGAGGGGCTGGGCCTGCCGCTTCTCGACCTCATCAATGAGGGCAACATCGGCTTGATGAAAGGGGTGGAACGCTTTGACCCAAGGAAGGGAGCGAAGCTCTCCACTTACGCCTCGTGGTGGATCAAGCAGGGCATCAAGCGGGCCCTGGCGAATCAATCCAAGACCATTCGCCTGCCGGTTCACGTGGTGGACAAGGTTGCCCATATTCGCCGGGCGGAGATGAAGCTGCGGGAAATTCTCGAGCGGGAACCAACCGATCAGGAAGTGGCGGAGCATCTGGGACTCAATCCACGCAGCGTGCGATTGTATCGCGAGGCGTCCAGGCCGCTGGTCCCGTTGGATGCTCCGATTGGGACCGACGACACGACGCGCATCTCCGAGGTTGTTGCGGACCAGAACGCGGCGGCGCCATTTGACCGTTTGGTGAGAGAGAACGATACCGAATTGGTTCAGCAGGTTCTTGCGACCCTTACCGGGCGGGAAAGCAAGATTTTGGCGATGCGTTTCGGGCTGGACGACGGCCGGCCGAAGACGTTGGAAAAGGTGGGTGAGCATTTTGGCGTGACGCGCGAACGCATCCGGCAGATCCAGGAGCAGGCGTTGAAGAAAATGCGGGTGGAGATGGAAGAGCGCGACCGTCCTTCCACCGATGACACGGTCGCGATCTCGGTTGCGGCGTGAGGGAGCAGGAGCGGCCGGCAGCAAGGGCCATTGGATCGGGTGAATAATCCTGCGGGATACGGTGAGTGCCGGGGTAGTAAAGGGCATGACGGTCCGGCGACTCCAATGCCGCCGGCCAAATGAAAGCAACGTAAAACCGAATCAATAGAATATGAAAACTCCGACCTATCTCACCATCGCCGCTGTGGCACTGACCGTGATCGCCCTCAACGCCTCCGCCAATGACGCCTTGCTGTCCCCGCGGGCCAAGGATCTCCAAACCACAATCGTCCCTGCCACGAGCGTTGACCCGAACCTGGTAACGGAAAGCCAAAGTGTTTCCATCTCGCCGCGTGCGCGGGGCCTGCTGGTCAATGCTTCCAACCCGGTCGAGACACGCAACCTGGCGGTTGGCGCCTGTGCTCTGGGCAGTCCCAGGCAGATCGAGAGAACGGCCAAGACGGCCTCTGCTTCGTGCTGCGCGATCAGCGCCACAGCCTGCACCGCCCCCAAGGCCTGCTGCGCCAGCAATTGAACGTTTGTTCCGACGCTGCGAACCCGGTAAATTAAGCGGCGGCGGACGGAAAGGTCCGCCGCCATTGGTTCTTATGAACAAACCTGATTTCAATCCCGACGACGCGAAACTCCGAGCGCTCCTGCGCGAGGTTCGCGTGGCCCCGCAGTTGCCCCCGCGCTTCCAGGAAAATGTCTGGCGCCGGATCGAACATGCCGGAGCGGGCAGATCGGTCGAATCCGCCTCCTGGCTCGACGCCCTGGTCGCGTGGGTGCTTCGTCCCCGGCTCGCGTTCACCGCTGCTGCGGCGCTGGTGTTGGCGGGGGTTTTATTGGGCGTGCGTGATGGAGCGCAGCGTGCGCGGCAGGACGCTCAAGCGCACTATCTGGCAGCGGTCGCCCCCAATTCGCTTCGCTGATCGCCGTGCGTCGCGCTCTCTTCATCCTGTTTGGGGTGCTGGCCGTGGGCGCGGCGGTCTTTGCCGGATCGTTTTATCTGTCCCGGCAGGTCTGTGTGATGCGGATGGCCAATCCGGCGGACGACCTCGACTGGCTGCGTCAGGAATTCCATTTGAATGACGCCGAGATGGCGCGGATCCGCCGGCTTCACGAAGGCTACATGCCCCAATGCGCGGAGATGTGCGCGCGCATCGCCGCCAAGAAACTTGAAGTGGAGCGGGGATTGACGGGCGCAACCAATGTCAGTCCCGTCGCCGAGCAAGGGCTGGTCGAGGTGGCCGAGCTTCGCGCCCGATGTCAGGGGCAGATGCTCCAGCACTTCGTCGAAGTCAGCCAGGCCATGCCTCCGGAGCAAGGCCGGCGTTATCTCGCCGAGATGCAGCGCCTGACGCTCGGCTTCCACGAGCAAATCGAACAATCCATGTCGGACCACGCCGGCCATGAGCATCAGCATTGATGCCGATGCCCTCGACCAGGCGGATATGGAACGGCTGGCCGCCGGGCACGATGTGGCGCTGAACGACTTGATGGAGCGGCACTCGACGCCGGTTTTTCATTTCCTTTGCCGGATGCTGGGCAACGAGGAGGACGCCGTTGATCTGGCGCAGGAGACGTTCGTTCGCGTTTATCGCGCCCGCGAAAGTTTCCGGTCGAACAGCAAATTCACCACCTGGCTTTACACCATTGCCGCCAATCTGGCGCGCAACCATTTCCGCTGGCGCGCCCGGCATCCGAACGTGTCGCTGGAAGCCAGTTCGGGAGCGACGGAGGAATCCCTGGGCAGCACACTGCCGTCGAACGAACCTGTGCCCAGCGATCAGGCGCTGGCGGCCGAGCGGGCCGCCGCCGTGCGGGCTGCGGTGAATCGGCTGCCGGACGATTTGCGCGACGCGATTGTTCTTTGTGAATGGGAGGAACACAGCCTGGCCGAGGCGGCGGCAATTCTCGATACCACACCGAAGGCGGTTGAATCACGGCTGTACCGCGCGCGGAAATCCCTGCGGAAGGAACTGGAACGTTGGTTGTGACCCGGTAGTTCCTGATTTGGAATTCCCTTGGATGTGTTTGACGGCAGGGCCGTGTTCCTTTTGGACCTGCTCACCGGCCATGAACCGTCCATGACAATCTTTTGTCGCATCTGCAACAAAAGATTGCACAGCTGTGATGCTGGTTCATGGAATGGGCCGCGCTGCCGCGCGGCTTCGGACGAACTGCAGGTCGTCCCTACCCGTGAAATTAAGACTAAGACGCAGGTTTCGCATCTCGAAAGGACGGCGCGGCGTCTTACAAAGTTGTAATTCTCCAGACATCTTGCCGTCATGCGCCACGACTCCAATCCGGTAGAAACAACGTGAAACTCATGGCAATATTATGAAATCCATCTCCAATCGAATACCCGTTCGTCTTTCTGTCGCCGCACTGGTCTGCGCCGCGCTGGCCGCAGGCTCCGCCCTGGCCATCTCTCACGAGTCGGCGAAGGACAGTCCATCCGAACACCCGGCCGTCAATGTCCCCGTGGACGAGAGTTCCGTGCCACGGGACACTCTGCCTCGCGGAAGCTTCGCGCCGATTGTGAAGAGGGTGGGTCCCGGCGTGGTGAAGATCGAGACGACCACCACGATCAAGAACGCATCGATGCAGGAGTACCCCGGCTTTAACGACCCGTTTTTTCAGCAGTTTTTCGGCAATCGCTTTGGCCGGATGCATCCCCCGGGCGGGCCCGGCGTTCAGCGCGAACATGGCCTGGGTTCCGGCGTGATCGTCGCCAAGAACGGTTACATCCTGACAAACAATCATGTGGTGGACGGCGCGAGCGAGGTGAAAGTCACGCTGCAGGATGGACGTGAATTCACCGCGAAAGTCATCGGCCGGGATCCGAAGTCCGATATCGCCGTGGTCAAGATCGACGCGAACGATCTGCCGGTTGTTCCCCTGGCCGACAGTGACAACGTGCAGGTCGGTGACGTCGTGCTGGCAGTCGGCAATCCATTCGGCGTCGGGCAGACGGTCACTGAAGGGATCGTGAGCGCGACCGGTCGGGGGAATGTGGGCATCGAGGACTACGAGGACTTCATCCAGACCGACGCGGCGATCAATCCGGGCAACTCGGGCGGCGCGCTGGTGGACATCGACGGCCGCCTGGTCGGGATCAACACCGCCATCATGAGCCGTTCCGGCGGCAGCCAGGGCGTAGGTTTCGCGATCCCATCCAGTCTCGCCCGCAACGTCATGGGGAGCCTGATCGCCTACGGACACGTCACGCGCGGATATCTGGGCGTCATGATCCAGAACGTGACTCCCGCCCTGGCGCAGGAATTCAACCTCAAGGATTCGAGCGGCGCGCTCATCGGGGACGTGGTGCCGGGGGGTCCAGCCGCCAGCGCCGGCTTCAAGGACGGCGACGTGGTGCTGGAGTTCAACGGCCGGAAAGTCACTGACAGCCGCCATCTGCAGCTCGAAGTGGCTGAGACCAAACCCGGCACAACCGTGCCCGTGAGGATTGTGCGCGACAATGAAACCAAGACGCTCAACGTCTCCGTCAAACAACTTCCCGGCACGGAGCCACTGGCCGAAGCGGGTTCACGAAACGGCGGAGATACCGCCGCACTCAACGACGTCAGTGTGAGCGACATTGACGAACAGGCACGCGGCCAGTTCAACCTGCCGAAGGATGTCCAGGGCGCTGTTGTAACCCAGGTGGGTCCGGATTCGGCCGCGGCTCAAGCCGGTCTGAAGCCGGGTGATGTGATTGAAGAAATCAATCGCCATCCGGTGAAAAATGCGGACGAAGCCGTCCAACTGACCGGGAACGCCAAGAACAAGCGGACGCTCCTTCGGGTATGGGAGAATGGCGGCAGTCACTATGTCGTTGTGGATGAGAGTGACAACGCGGGCTGATTGCCGTTCGCGCTCGAAACCCTCTCGCGCAGGACCCATTCCGGTGCGGGAGGTTTTCCATTTGAATGGAGCGATCGGATTTGAATCTCTTCTTCGACATGCCAGGTGACCTGTGCCTATCATGATGAGCGAAGACATGCGCATACTGATTGTCGAGGATGACGAGAAGATCGCTTCGTTCATCGTCAAGGGTTTGAAGCAGGACGGCTACGCCGTGGACCACTGCACCGATGGCGAACGAGCGGTGGTTCTGGCGCAGACGGTCTCCTACGATGCGGTGGTGGTGGATCTCATGCTGCCGAAGCTCGATGGTTTGAGCCTGATCCGGTTGCTCCGCGCCAGGGGCATTCGTGTGCCCGTGCTGATTCTCAGCGCGAAGGTTTCGGTGGATGACCGCGTGCGGGGGCTGCAGGCCGGCGGTGACGATTACCTGACCAAACCGTTCGCTTTCTCCGAGTTGCTGGCGCGCGTCCAGGCTCTGATCCGGCGCGCCACGCAGGCCGCCGAACCGGCCCGGCTGACGGTGGGGGATCTCACCCTGGACCTGCTCACACGCGAAGTGCGGTGCGGAGGCGGGAAGATCGACCTGCAGCCGCGCGAATTCTCCCTGCTGGAATATCTCATGCGCCACCCAAACCGGCCCGTGACCAAGACGATGATCCTGGAGCATATTTTCGACTACAGTTTCGATCCGCAGACGAACGTGGTGGATGTGCTGGTGCATCGCCTCCGCAGCAAAGTGGATCGCGACAAGGAGAGGATCCAAACCATTCGGGGAGTGGGCTATGTCCTTCGATCTGTTTGACAAAGCCCGCCGGAACATCGGCGTGCGGCTCGGTCTCTGGTATGCATTCGTTTTTACGCTCAGCAACGTCGCGTTGTTTGCGCTCGCCTATTACCTGCTGGCTGCGGCGGTCGGCAGCAAGGATCGCGAGGTGCTCCGGGCGCGGCTGGGGGAATACGCGGTTGTTTATGCCAACGGCGGGTTGCCGGCGCTGCGCAACGCGATTCAGACGGAGGAGGGCGGTCGCAAAACCTTCTTCGTCCGGCTGGTGAGGCCGTGGAACGACGTGGCTTTCGTCAGCGTACCCGACGATTGGATCGCCTTCAAAGACATTCCCGGCGGGTGGGCCGGGTATCGCCGGCAGGTCGGTGTCATCCGCGTGCCGAAGGATGCCGAGAGGGATTTCGTCATCGCATCGGTGGTACTGCCGGACAACTCGCTGTTGCAGGTGGGCCGCAGCGCGGACAGCCGCGCGGCTTTGCTGGATCCGGTGCGCATGAGTTTCATCGTGGTGGGAAGCGCGACCCTCGTCCTGGGCTTCGCCGTCGGCGCGTTTTTCGCCCACCGCGCAATGAGCCCGGTCCGCCAGATCGTCGCCACGGCGCGCTCCATCCTCCGGACCGGCCAGCTCGATGCGCGCGTCCCCGTGCGCAAATCGGATGACGAATTGGACGAACTGGTCCGCCTCTTCAACACCCTGCTCGGCAAAAACGAAGCGCTGATCCGGGCCATGCGCGAGTCCCTCGACAACGTGGCGCACGATTTGCGCACGCCGCTGACACGCTTGCGCGGCACGGCCGAGCTGGCGCTGCAACCGGGCGCCGAGCCCGCCGCCACGCGCGAGGCGCTGGTGGATTGCATCGAGGAATCCGAGCGCGTGCTGCAGATGCTCAACACGCTCATGGACATTACGGAGGCGGAGACCGGCATGATGAAGCTGCAGCGGGAGCCGGTGGACCTTTGCCACCTGGTCCGCGAAGTGGTCGAGCTGTACGAATATGTTGCGGAAGAGCGGAGTGTGGCCGTGCGCGTCGAGCTGCCCGCACCCTGCGAGGTGTCCGTTGACCGAAACCGGATGCGGCAGGTATTCGCCAACCTGCTCGATAACGCCATCAAATACACCCCTGAAAACGGCGTCGTTACGATCTCGGTTCGCGATGAGCCGGAACGCGTGGTCGTGCTGTTCCGCGACACGGGCATCGGCATCGCGCCGGAGGAACACGATAAAATCTGGGCGCGGCTTTACCGCAGTGACAAGAGCCGGTCCCGGCATGGCCTCGGCCTCGGGTTGAGCCTGGTCAAGGCGGTGGTCGAAGCGCATCGCGGCTCGGTCGCCGTCACCAGCCGGCTTGGAGGAGGATCGGAGTTTGCGGTCTTATTGCCGAAGGAAAGCGGACAATCGGGGACTTAACACCCGCATCTCCACGAACCGCAGGGCAGGAACGCCGCATTCATGCGGCAGACCCAGCCCCCAACACCTCTGCTGCCCGTTAAAGCCGGCGTTCCTTTCGCGCGCGTTCATGGCCCCAATGCGCTCCCGTTTTCGAGATTGGAGGCTCCCCATGTGGGAACAGCGGGGAGATTTTCCGCCGGCGCAAGCCGCATCATTTGGCGAGGCTCCGCACGAATTTGTCGATTCGATCGAGCCCTTTTTCGATATTGGCCATGTTGGTGGCATAGCTGACACGAAGGTAGTCGTCCGCCCCGAAGGCGATTCCCGGAACCGCCGCCACCTTTTCGGCTTCGAGCAAACGGGCGCAAAACTCCGTGGATTTGAGCCCGGTTCCGGCGATGTTCGGGAATAGATAAAAGGCCCCCTTTGCGTTCACGCAGGAAATGCCGGGAATGCTGTTCAGCTTCTTCCAGGCATAACCCCGTCGCCGGGAGAACTCCGCCAGCCACTTCGGCAAGTGATCCTGCGGACCGGTGAGCGCCGCCACGGCGCCCTTCTGCGCGAACGATGTCGGGTTGCTGGTGCTGTGACTCTGGATGGCGTCGATGGCTTTGGCGATCGGTTCCGGCGCGGCGCACCAGCCCAGCCGCCAGCCAGTCATGCTCCATCCCTTGGCGAATCCATGGACGATGATGGTATGTTCGCAATGGGCGTGCGAAAAGCTCGCCACGCTTTTGTGGATGGCGCCGTCATAGAGCAGGTGTTCGTAGATCTCGTCGCTCATGATCAGGATGCCCTTTTCGACGCAGACATCGCCGAGCGCCTTGATTTCGTCCGGAGTGTAAACCGACCCCGTGGGATTGTTGGGGGAATTGAGGATGAACAGCCGGGTGCGCGGGGTGATGGCAGCGCGCAGCCGCTCCGGGGCGAGCTTGAATTCGGTCTTGTCGGTCGTTTCGAGAATGACGGGCGTGGCGCCGGCGAGCTTGACCATTTCCGGGTAGCTCAGCCAATAGGGCGCGGGGATGATCACCTCGTCACCGGGCTCGCAGGTGGCCATGATGACGTTGTAGCAGGAATGTTTGCCGCCGCAGGAGACGATGATTTGGGACGGCTTGTACGTCAGCCCATTTTCGCGTTTGTGCTTGTCGGCGATGGCCTGGCGCAATTCCGGGATGCCGCTGGCGGGGGTGTATTTGGTGAATCCGTCCGCAAGAGCCTTGGCGGCGGCGTCTTTGATGTGCTGGGGCGTGTCGAAATCCGGCTCACCGGCGCCGAACCCGACGACGTCCTGTCCCTCGGCTTTCATCTGCTTGGCCTTGGAGTCGATGGCGAGGGTGAGCGACGGTGACAGCGAGGCGGCGCGTTGCGAAATCTTGTATTTCATACTGATGCGCCGGAAAGATACGAGCGGAGAAGGCGAGTGCAAGCGGAATTGGATCGTTGGCATTGCCCCCAATGGAGCGCGGAGCATTGTTCCTCGCGAACCCGAAACATGTGCTGAGACGGAAAGGGCGATCGTTCGCAGGACTCGGATGGAAACTCGCGGAGCGATGCTCCGCGCTCCGATCGGTGGCAGTGTCGTGCGTCCGGGCCGAATTCCCCGAGGCGGATGGGCTTGCTTTGGTTCGCCGGTTGCTTACACTCTTTACCAGTTTTGTCTGCCTAATGGTCGCGTCCGGGTGTGACCAGCGGGGGAACCGATTCTCCGTCGCGGCAAGCCGCGATGGATCGGGGCTAACGATGCGCGTCATCGGGAACACTTGATGGTTCCAGCCCGACAGCTAACCTCGCCGGCGTTGAACATTAAGGGCAAGAAAGGTCCGCCAACCTTCTCCCACCTTAACGTCGAACGTCTTTTGCCGGGCCTTTCACAGGCGGCGAAACTTTTTTCAGACGATGATAGCCGGCAACACGAAGCGACCACGCAACGTCGATACGCCCCGGGCGGCGGCGATTTTGTATGGGGACTGGGGGACGAGCAAAGCCTACGTGGTGGGCCTGGCGTTTGCCGTGGCGGGCTACAGTTGCTTTTGGTTGATTGCCGCCATGTGCCTGCTCACCGCCCTGGTGGGCATCAACTACATGGCCATCTGCAAGCATTACCCGGATGGCGGCGGCGTTTATGCCAGCGTGCGGCACCGGTCGGAAATCATTTCGATCGTCGGCGCCTTCCTCCTGACGGCGGATTACATCGTGACCGCGGCCATCAGCGCGCTGTCGGCGTTTCAATACCTGGGCGTGCCCCACCCGGAAATGTTCGCGGCTCTCGCGATTGCCGTGATCGGCGGATTGAACTTTTTTGGGCCCAGACACACCGGGGGCCTGGCGTTCCTGGTCTCCATTCCGACCGTCCTGGTGGTTTTGGTGCTGGGCCTCTTTTGCCTGCCGCACCTGGGCGACGCCATCCAGCACCTTCAGCCGCTGTCCGGCGGGTTCTGGAAGAATTGGAAAGGCTTCGTCGGCGTCGTTCTCGCCCTATCCGGCGTTGAGGCCGTTGCCAACGCAACGGGCGTGATGAAACTGAACCCGGGCAGCAGCGACGCCCGCCCGTGCGTCTCCAAAACATCCACCCGCGCGATTCTCTGGGTGATGATCGAGGTGTGCGTTTTCACGGGGCTGCTGGGCCTGGCTATGCACGCCCTGCCGAACCTGGTGATCAGCAAGGACGATGTGAATGCGACGGCGATGCGGGGGTTGCCCGCCAGCCAGGGAGTGCGCGACTACATGCTTCGATACATGGGGCAGGTGTTTGTGGGAGGGGCGCTGGGACCCGCCGCCGGCCACATCGCCGCCTGGGCGGTCAGCATCGTTTTCGGCGGTCTGCTGCTCTCGGCCGTGAACACGGCGATTGTGGATTTGATCGCGATTTCCTACTTGATGTCGCGCGACGGGGAATTGCCGCCCCAGTTTCAGAAGTTGAACGGCTTTGGCGTGCCCAATATGGGTATCCTCATCGCCACGGTCGTTCCCGTGGTCCTGGTCCTGGTGGTGAAGGACGTAGCCGGGCTGGCGGATCTTTACGCGGTCGGGGTGGTGGGGGCGATTGCGACCAATCTCGGCGCCAGTTCGACCGATCGGAAGCTCGGCCTGGCGGTTTGGGAACGGGTGCTCATGTTCTGCACGTTCCTGATCATGCTGGGCATCGAGATTTCGCTGCTCGTGGACAAGCCCAATGCGCGGGTGTTCGCCGTCACCGTGCTGGCCGTCGGGTTGGTTTTGCGCGGGCTGGCCACTGAATTCTCGCGAAAGAGGAAACTGGCCGAATCGGGCGGGACGACCGTGACGGCGCCCGTCCGGATGCCGGAGATGCCTCCTGTTTCCCGGGTGCAGTCTCTGCCCGGCGCGCCGATGGTCTGCGCCGTGCGCGGAGCGGGCAAGACTCTCGACTTCGCCATCAGCGAGGCAAAGGACGCGAACCGGCCGCTGTATCTGCTCTTTGTGCGCACCCTGCCTGTGTTGAGCGAGGACGACCATAAGCGGAAGTGGCAGGAGGACGACGAGGCGCGGGAGATCTTTGCGCAGGCCAGGGCCAAGGCCGGCGGGCACCCGGTCTTTCCCTGTTACGCCGTCAGCGATTCCGTGGCGGACACGATCGTGGACATAACGGCGACCATGGGGGCCAGTTTTCTGATCCTGGGCGCTCCCGAAAGGATGGGATTGGTGAGCCTCCTGCGCGGCAACGTCGTCCGTGAGATTTCCAAAATTTTGCCGGAAGACATCCACTTGTTGATCTATGCTTGAGACATGGGTCCATGGCCGTAGTGTTCCGCCGGCAACCTCTTCGAGATGAGCGCGCACTGATGGAAGGGAGATCTGGACGATCTGGCGGACATGTACGCCATCGGCGTTGTGGGCGCCATCACGGTCAATCTGGGTTCGTGCTGCTTCAACAAGCGCCTGGGCCTGAACTGGCGGGAATTCGCGATCATGATCGCCACGTTCGCGGTCTTGTTTGCCATCGAGATCACGATCGCCAAGACCAAACCGGCGGCGCTGTTCTTCGCCACGTGTGTCCTGGGCATCGGGTTTGGCCTGCGGTGGTACGCCATGAAGCGGGCCGGGATTGAAACGGTGATGCTCTCGCGGGAGATGGCCGCCGCGGTCGTTCGGCCCGAGCGGCTCGAACACCTGCGGCCGAATTTTGAGCCGGGGCAATCCATCCTGGTTGCCGCGCGGGGTTTCACGCCGGTGCTGCGATTTGCCCTCGAGGAAGCCAAACTGCGCCAGGGGAACCTGTACGTTCTCTACGTCAAGCAAGTGTCGGTCAACATGCCGGGCCTGCTGGCCAACCAGGAACGTCCGCGATGGCAGAATGACCGCCAGGCGGCGGAAATCATGTACGGCATGTTCGATCTCGCACAGAGCACCGGGGTTCGCGTCCTGCCGGTGTATGCCGTCAGCGACAATCCCGCCGCGACCATCCTCGACGTGACGGCGACCCTTGGTGTGGACATGTTGATGTTGGGCGCGCCGCACCGAAGCGGCCTGACCAAACTCCTGCGCGGTAACGTGGTGACGGAAGTCGCGGATACCCTCCCTGAAAACATTCAACTTTTGATCCATAGCTGAAGTCCAATTCAAGGTCAAAAATCATCAGGATGATCGAATGGATACAATTATTCTTTCTTCAATCGGT
>Ga0224555_1004866_pt1 | contig 11893 bp, 12 predicted proteins | sample 714S23034metaG_FD_180687 | JGI IMG/M metagenome (GOLD analysis project Ga0224555, IMG submission 180687) | Peat soil microbial communities from Stordalen Mire, Sweden - 717 S2 30-34 | ecosystem: Environmental > Terrestrial > Soil > Wetlands > Peat | place: Sweden: Norrbotten County, Stordalen...
ATTCTCCCAGTTGAGGAGGCCTTTTACGCGGATACTGGCAGTCTCATGCCGCTATCGCGCGAATAATCGAGGCTAGGACTACGACGAGCGCGCCCGGCACGATGACGAGTAACTCTTGTGCGGGCGCTATGTCATCGCCACGTCGCTGAAACCGACCGAGGCGTCGACGGCCGAGGTCGTCAACTACTACCGGAGTTTGTGGCGCATCGAGTATTATTAGCGCTTTCGGCTGATGAAGGACTTCATCACGCTTCGGCCCGTCTACAACTGGACGGAAGGCCGCGTCCGCGGCCACATCGCCTTGTGCGTGCTCGCAACGACGATCGAGGCGCTCATGGCGAAGGACCTCGCCGACTCGGGCGTTATGGACCCGGAGCTCACTTACCAGCATCTCTCCCCGCGCAAGGCCCTCGCAGAACTCGGGGAGGTGCGCCGCCAGGTCGTCACAGCCGGCGCGCACACGATCGACGTCGTCTCGCGCCGCAAACCGCTGCAGGTCAAGATCTTGAAGGCGTTCGGCGTCGATGCCTCATCCTGGGACAAGGCCACGATCGCCTGAACCCGGCAAACCTCACACGTAGTGGAAACAACCTCGTGCCGCGCCCACATCTACCTGCGAGTTGCGATTGACCCGGCAAAGTCCAGTCAGCCCCGTCGAGTTCGTCGAGGCTTGGCTCAACCAACAACAGCTACAGCTCGCATAGCGAGTTGGCTCAGCAATCGGGATCCCCTCAAAGGATTCGTGCACCGTCAATTCCAGGTAGCGCACGCTTGGCTAGGCGATCCGCCTGGGGGACCGCTGTCCACGCGAGCCGTCAGTTCATCGCTGAACCCGAGCCGAGCCGCCCCGCGCGAAGTCCCGCACCTGAGGGATTGTCGCCATCGTCGTGTCGCCGGGGAACGTCGTGAGCAACGCGCCGTGCGCCCAGCCAAGATCGACGGCCGCCTGCGGCTCCTCGCCTGTCAGCATGCCATAGAAAAGGCCCGAAGCGAAGCCATCGCCGCCGCCCACGCGATCGAGTACGTCGAGATCGCAGGTCGGCGCTGTGTATGTCTTGCCGTCGATCGACGCAACAGCTCCCCAGCGGTGCCGACTGCTCGAGAGCACGTCTCGCACCGTGGTGGCGAGCACTTTGATCTGCGGATACTCGGCGAGAACTCCCTCGATCATCCCGACAAAGACGCTTGTGTCCAACCGCGACGCGCGGGCGACCTCGGGACCAGGGATTCCGAGCGCCATTTGCAGATCCTCCTCATTCCCGACGAGGACGTCGACGTTCTCGACGATGCGACGGAAGATCGACACAGTCTCCTCATGCCCGGCCCGAATGTTCCACAGTTTCTCTCGGTAGTTGAGGTCGAACGAGACGATGGCGCCGGCCGCCTTGGCCGCTCGCATCCCCTCAATGATCAGCTCGCTGGTAGTGGCCGACAGTGCAGCGAAGATCCCGCCGCTGTGGAACCACCGCACGCCCCCGGCGAAGATCCCGTCCCAGTCGAAGTCTCCTGGCTTGAGCTCAGCAGCAGCCTCGTTCGCCCTGTTATAGAAGACGACCGGTGCACGCACACCATAGCCGTGGTCGCTGTAGATGGTCGCCATGTTCGGCCCCCTGACGCCGTCGTGCGCGAAGAGCCTGTAGAACGGCGTTACCCCCTTCGACCGCACCCCTTCAGCAATCAGGTCTCCGATGGGATAGTCGACCATGGCGCTTACGATCGCCGTCTTGAGTCCGAAGCAGTCGGCGAGATTCGCGGCCACGTTGAACTCGGCCCCGCTCACATGAATGTGGCACTCTCTCGCCTTCCGAAATGGGATCACGCCAGGATCGAGACGGTGGTTGAGCGCTCCAAGCGCGACAAAGTCGAGGGCACCTCCTGGCTGAATGCTGAAGCCGTAGCTCATGGCAGTTCAGCCGGCGGCGAGGATTAGCTGTCGCGCCTGCTCGGCGGCTTCGACCGCATCGCGGCCGTAGCCGTCCGCTCCAATTGAGAGTGCGAACGCCTCTGTGACTGGAGCGCCCCCGACCATCACTTTCACCTGGTCACGCACACCCGCGGTCTCGAGCGCCTCGATAACGGTCCTCATGGCGGGCATCGTTGTCGTGAGAAGCGACGAGAGGCCGAGCACATCGGGCTTGTGCTCTCGGATCGCCTCGACGAAACGCTCGGCGGGCACATCGACTCCGAGGTCGTGCACCGTGAAGGCGGAGCCCTTGAGCATGATGGAAACGATGTTCTTACCGATGTCGTGGACATCGCCTTTCACGGTGCCGATCACGACCGTGCCCCGCGAGACGATGTCTGCTTTGGCGAGAAGTGGCTCAATAATCGCGAGCGCACTTTGCATCGCCCGCGCCGAAAGGAGCATCTCAGGCACGTAGATCTCACCACGGCTGAAGTGCTCGCCGACGACGCCCATCGCCGCGATCAAGCCGTCATCGACGATCGTCTGCGGTGCGACGCCATCGCTGAGCGCAGCCTCCGTGAGCGCCTTTGTCTCCGGAGCGTTGCCCGCGATTACCGCTTCGATCAGCTGCTGCAGGTCCATGAGGTTATCCTCCCGTGTTCGTTCTTCACGACCGTGGCCACAAGGCGGGCCGGGTCCCTCACCCAGTATCCAGGGCCTCGAGCCGTGGTCCAAAGAACTCGAGGTCTCGGCCGCGCTATCAGGATCGGCGTTGTCTTGTTCATGCATAGCGTTCCCGTGATCGCCTGCACACGACAGTTGCGCGTTCAGATGACGTGCTCTTTGATGCGCCGAGCGCACCATTCGACTCGCTCGATCAGGTTGTTTCCCAGCACCATGTCACTCACGCCGAGAATGATCGGAGCACCGTTCACCGTCTCGAGAACGTGATCGACGAATTCGTGCAGCTCTGCTTCGGGCGTGCTCTCTTCGAGTAACGGCGAGGGAATTACGCCCCACATCAAAGGTGGCCCACCACCCACGGACTGCCACAGCTCATCGAAGGTGCATTCGGTCAACGGAGCCGGCGAGATCGACTCGATCACGTCGAGCCCCGTATCGCGCAGCTGTCCAAGTAGGGGCCTCAGCTCTCCGTCGAAGTGGCTACCAACCCTCTTGCCTTGGGCGTGGTACAGCTCGCAGTAGCGTTGGTACTCGGGGATGGCGTACTCGGCGAAGAGCTTCGGGTTCGTCATGTGACCCGTGACATTGTCAACGAACTCAACGTAGGGAGAGTCGAGATTAGATAGCACAGCGGCCGTTTTCACGCGCAGCTCGTCGATCGCCGCGAGCAACTTGTGAATGTAAGAAGGGTTGTCGTTGAGCACGTAGAAAGTATTCAACTCGCCGACGAGGTCGATGAGCACCTCTTGGAACGGGATCCGCTCGAGTTTCGGCACGACGAAGCCGAAATCGCCGACTTCCGCCTCCCCTGCCCGGATCCGATCGAAGCGAGGAATCACGTCCATGTGCTCGATAATCCAGCGAACAGTGTCGAAATCTTCTGGCTCTTTTATCGGATTCTCAGCTGTATAGCATGTTTCCGACCAGGCGACAGCCTCGGGGAGCACGACCTGCCGGAGGGAAATCTTGCCGACCGGCGTCACGAACTCGAAGACCGTTGATCCAGGCCGATCAGTCTGGACAAGCTCTTGCATCAGCGGCCAGCCTTGGCACTCGGGGGCAGTCTCCCGGCTGACCTCTTCGTTGTCGACTGAGATGGTCAGCTCGACTCCATTTAGACGGAAGTCGTGTGGACGTACGAACTTGAGTTGTCCTATACCGGCTTTCCGGTGCGACTCGTTCAGCGAAAGGCCGTCGAAGTCGGCCGGCAGTCGGTTCTGTCGGATCAGCGCCGTGTGCCACAGCTCCAATCGGTCGCAAAACGGGATCCGGTCGGGCTTGCGACCTTGTATAACTGCTAGCACCCGGTCATGCATTGACATGCTAGTCCCAAGCTCGACCATCATGTCCTTCCTAATACTTGAACGTCGTTAGGAATCACAGCCAGTTCCGCTATGCAGGCCCGTTCGGGAAGGCTGAGCGCGAAGATTATTGTCGCTGCAACATCCTCCGGCTGCAGGATCTGGTCCCGTACCTCCCTGGTGGGTGGCTTGGGACGTTTGTCTAGCAGCTCTGTGGCCACCATTGCGGGCAGTATGGAAGTGAAACGAACTCCGCGATCATGTTCCTCTACTGCGGCGCCACGCACTAGGGCGAGGACGCCGGCTTTTGATGCCTGGTAAGCGGGACCTGAGACGTCGGGCCAAAGCGCGGAGATGCTGGACACGACGACGACATGCCCGCGAGTTCGGCGTAGCTGGGGCATCGCGGCGCGTAAGCAGGAGAAGACGCCGGTCAGGTTCGTCTCCAACAGGAAGCGCCAAGTCGCGTCAGTGAGCTGGTCCAAGCGACGGTCGGGGATATTCGTGCCCGCACAGCAGACAAGAGCGTTAAGCGGCTCCTTTTCGCCGATCCGGTCGACGGTCGCCCCGACCGCGTCCGGATCGGTGACGTCGAGTTGGCAGACGTCGAGCAGTCCCGTAGCGATCCTGTCCGCACCAAGGCGCTCTTTAGCGAGCGGAGCACGAAAGTCTGCTGCGTGCACGTTCACGCCTATATCGACGAGCTGCGCCGCGGTGGCAAGTCCAATTCCACTCGCGGCGCCCGTGACCATTATGGAGCGACCTTTGAGGCATTCGGATCCGCTGCTCATTGCGACCATCTCCTGTTAGGTTCAAGGATTACCTTCATCAAATCTGGAGCACCCGAGCGCAGCCGGTGGAACCACTCAGCACCCTCGGCCAGTGGCGCCACGGCACTGATCAATGGCTCGACGTCCACCTTGGCTGAGCTGATCAACTCGACGCACTCCGGGTACTCGTCCGAAGAGCCACACGAGCCGTAAAGGGTGAGCTCCCGTGTAACAATCGCCTGCAAGGCGAACTCGGCTCGCGGTGAGAGGTTGCCGACAAGACCGATCCGACCCCCTTTGCGAACACACGCGATGGCGGTCTCGACCGACGCCGAGATTCCAACAACCTCGATCGCGAGGTCAGCTCCGACACCGCCAGTTCGTTCGAAAATGGCTTCGGAGACAGCCTGCGCGTCCCCGCAAAGCGTCTCGGCGCCGAGTTTCCCGGCCAATGCGAGACGGCCTGGATCGATGTCGACGCCGATCACGTGGGCACAGCCGTAAGTACGGAGGACCTGGACGACGAGAAGCCCGACCATCCCTGTTCCGACGACGACGGCCGTATCGTCGGCAGAGACGCCTGCGGACCTGACGGCATGGACCGCGACCGAAAGCGGCTCGGTCAGGACGGCATGCTCGAAGCTCAACCCGTCGGGAAGTCTGTAGAGGATGCGAGCAGGCACCGTGATGTATTCGGCGAATGCCCCATCGCGTCGGTATTCCTCACAGGAGACACCCAGCACCCGCCGCACGTCGCAGAGGTTGGACTGACCTCGACTGCAGAAGTAGCACCTACCGCACGAGACGGTCGAGTCGAATGTGACGCGTTCACCCTCAGTCCAACCGCTCACTTCGGCGCCGACCTTTGCGATCACACCTGAAGCCTCGTGACCCATCACAACTGGTGGTCGCCGACGCCCGGTGCTTCCGTCCATGCCATGGACATCGCTGCCGCAAATCCCACATGCTCTCACCTCGACAAGAACCTCATCGAGGGATGGCTCAATAATCGGCACGTCACCATATTCCAGGTGACCGGCTTGAGTAAGGATCAAAGCTTTCATTCTCACCAAGTATCACAACCGGGCGACAGACAAGCGTCCGTAATTACTCCCATTCTGGATGCGTGGACTCTCGCACCGCCCAGGACGCTTTCCTAGTGTGACCTGTCGGGCACGTCCGGTAGCCTCACGGTACCAAGACCAACGGCTGGGCATGTCGCCGATGGTATTGACTTGGACCGTTCCTGGCGACAGCGCGGAGTAAGAGAAACCGCTGTAGGCCGGCCGACTCGTCGAGGAGGTTGGGTGGGCGTGTAGGCGAGATTTGCCAAGCTTCATCTAAACCTCCAACGCCGAGCGGGTCATCGACCGCCTGGGCCATCGCACCTCACCAGAGGTGTTCGTCGAAGCGACGATGGCGAGCGCCGCGCTAGCGCGTGAAACGGTCACGGACCAGCGCGGTAACAGTAAACAGATCGACACCCGATCATCGAGCACTCGGATAGGGTTGCCCAGTTTCAGGGATACGCCCGGCTCGCCGAGAACTCGGTTTCGAGTTGGTCACGATTTGAGTTCCTGTTCGTCACACCGGGCTGAGCTGTCATTGCCGTGGCAACGGTCAGCAACAAGCAGGCCCCAGGCAACGCGGAGAGTGCGCCGCGCATTCTCGGCCGTGAAGAAACGTGGTCAGCTGCTCCACCGCCAGCCGCCCGGAAGTATCGCGAGGCAAAGTTCCAGAGCGCTGTACACGAGTATGAGGAGTGGCCATGCGACCGCCGACGCAGGTCAGCCTCGGCGGGGACACCGACGCGAGAAGTCCGAACGCCCTTAGGGCGAGTTTGTTACAGGTCGGCAAGAGAGTTGCGAGGCGCTGGGTACAGCTGGGCTCGCCGACTAGACGACAAGCGCTTCGCTCCGAGTCGCCGGGCTGGTCTTGCAGGGACGCAATGAGCCCCAGTCGACGGTCCAGCGCCAGTAGCTTTATTGGTTCAGCTCCTTCAACAAGTCGCCCACCGGGTCGGCAGCGGTCTTCTTCAACCGCGTGCTCTTACGCTCGAGCTCTTTCAGCCGCCTTGCGTCTTCGGCCTTCAGCTACGGCGTCCAAGGATCGCAGCCAGTGTCACAGTAACCTGAAGCTGTTCACCCAGTTCAGAACCCGGTTCTCTGCGAGCGGGTCGCATCCGTAGAAACTGGCAGACCCTATCCGGGCTTCTCCTGATGTTTGGGTGCCTCTCACTCTGCTTAGCTCGGAAGCATGGGAACGAGAGCCGCTACACGAGGAGAATCCATTGAACGACGCATATGAGACACTGCTGAGCCCGGGATGTTATTTGCTCCGGCGCCCCAGGACATCGCTCGCAGGAGTGGCACCATGACGGGCGAGGCTTCGTTGGCAGCCCCAGCGGAGTCGGGATGGGTAATAGCGGCTGCGACGCTGCCGTTTCCCCCAGTTGACTCGTCGGGCGAGCACATCCAGGATGCCCCTGCTGAGCGATGGTCGACAGCTTTTGCTCAGGTTGTCCGAGAGGGGTTCGCTTGGGTCGACTTGACCGATTCCTGGCTTCGGCCAGGGGACCTTTCGCCAGCTCGCGTAAGCGAACTTGCCGAAGTCTTGCGCCAGGAGGCGCTGCGTCCAGCAGCCATCTCCTTGATACGGCGCAGCGTCATCGACCCGGAGTCAGGTCTCGACAACTTGTCCTACAGCCTCCGCACACTTGAGGTAGCCGCGCAGTTGCACTGTTCGACGGTGAGTGTGGGGCTTCATCGCCCCCTGACCTCGCGCCAGCGCGAGGCGTTGTGGTTTTGGACTGTCGATGAGCCGCATGACGCGCAGGACCCTGAAACCTGGGCGCTCGCGGTCGAGCGCTTAAGCGTACTTGGCCGTCACGCCGCTGATCTCGATCTGTTGCTGTCCCTCGAGATGTACGAAGACACCCTTCTTGGGACTGCAGCGTCTTCCGTGCGTCTGGTAACCGACATTGGTTTGGAGAATGTCGGGCTCAACCCCGACCTGGGCAATCTCATCCGACTTCACCGGCCCATAGAGCCCATCGAAGAAATGCTGGAGCTCTGCCTTCCACATACGAACTACTGGCATATGAAGAACTACTATCGGATCGAAGATTCGAGTTCAGGCGTCATTCTTAGCGCGCCGACCTCAATGGAGCTGGGCGTGCTGAACTACCGTCACGCCGTCGACCTGGCAATCCGACATGGATTCAGTGGTGCCTTCTGCCTCGAGCATTACGGGGGCGACGGGCTCGGAGTGATGTCAACCAACCTGCGGTACCTGACAGCGATCTTGCAATCGAGGAAAGCATGACCGTTCCTCAGAAGTCTGCAGTTGCCGTGATCGGCCTTGGGGCGATGGGTCTACCGATGGCGGCCAGACTTGCTCAGTACCATCGCGTGTTCGGCTTTGACGTGTCCTCAGCTCGTTGTCAGCTTGCCACGGATAGGGGCGTGCAGTGCACTAGCTCCGCGGGCGAAGCGATGGTCGAGGCCACCGTGATCGTGCTCGCTGTCAGGGATCAAACCCAGCTCGAATCTGTTCTCGGCGATGACTCCGCCCTCGAGAGACTGCCGCCGGGAGCCATCATTGTGCTTACCAGCACGGTCGGGCCGGACGCGGCTTGCCACGCAGAGAGCTTGCTCGCGGGCTGTTCGATCGATCTGATCGACGCCCCAGTCAGCGGTGGGGCTGTCCGAGCTGCAGCCGGTGAGCTGTTGTTCATGGTAGGAGCTCCACCAGGAGTGCTTGAGCGTGGGCGATGGGTTCTTGAGGACCTCGGCAGCACGATCTACGTTGCGGGGACAAGAGTGGGTGACGGCCAGACCATGAAGGTGGTCAATCAGCTGTTGTGCGGAATCCATACCGCAGCTGCCGCTGAGGCCCTGAGCCTCGCCCGGGCGCTGGGGTTGGATCTCAATAGCATTATCGAGGTCGTGGGCAAAGGGGCGGGTGCTTCGTTCATGCTAGCGGACCGAGGTCCGAGGATGGCTCAGGCATTCAACACCAAGCCCGAAGTTCGCTCACGACTCGACGTCATCAGTAAGGACATGGGGATCGTAGGCCGCATGGCTCAGATTGCCGGCGTCGCTACTCCTGTGGCCGCTGCCGCTGAGCAACTTTACCGTCTCGGGCTCACCCATGGCCTTGCTGCCGAAGACGACTCCACTATCGTCCGGGTGTTGTCACCAGTTTCCCGCGACGGGGCCTAATCAGGACTATAAGGCGATGACCCGACTCTACGATGACCCTGCCGTCTTCGCCGAAGACATGCTCGCCGGTTTCGTAGACGCTTACGCTCGTTACGTTGTGCCAGTCGATGGCGGGGTGGTCCGCTGCACAGAGACCCCTTCAGGGAAGGTGGCGGTGGTCATCGGAGGCGGGGCCGGCCACTACCCAGCCTTTTGTGGGCTCGTTGGACCTGGGCTCGCTGACGGTGCTGTCGTGGGCAACGTGTTTACCTCGCCGTCAGCGCAACAGGTGTACAGCGTCGCTCGTGCCGCCCAAGCGGGTGGTGGTGTGCTCCTCTCCTATGGCAACTACGCAGGCGACGTCATCAACTTCGGGCAGGCTCAGGAACGCCTGCGCGCCGAGGGCCTCGAAGTCATAACCGTACTGGTGACTGACGACATTGCCAGCGCATCCCCCGAAAACGAGGTCAGGCGGCGCGGAATAGCAGGGGACATCGTCGTGTTCAAGATCGCCGGCGCTGCTGCGGAGTTGGGATGTGATCTGGAGGAGGTCGGGCGTCTGGCATCGAAGGCGAATACCAGGACCAGGACTCTAGGTCTAGCCTTCGCCGGTTGCACTCTCCCCGGCGCGGGCGAACCACTTTTTGGCCTTTCCACTGGAAAAGTCGGCCTCGGCCTCGGCATACATGGCGAGCCGGGAATCTCCGAAATCGAATCATCCGGAGCGCAAGAGCTGGCCGAGCTTCTTGTCAGTCGAATCTTAGAGGAGGTACCAGTACATTCGGAACCCAGGGTCGCGGTGGTTCTCAACGGGCTCGGGGCCACAAAGTACGAGGAACTGTTCGTCCTCTGGAGGACGATCGCCTCGCTACTTCACGCCGCTGGGCTCGTGCTTGTTGAGCCGGAGGTTGGAGAACTGGTCACAAGCCTCGACATGGCCGGGTGCTCACTTACGATCTGCTGGCTCGACGAGGAGCTTGAACCTCTCTGGAGAGCTGGGGCAGACACCCCCGCGTACCGCAAGCCCCACATCGGCCAAAGGTACCAAGTGCAGGGTCCTCTACGAGCCACCGTGTTCCAGCAGGCTCAGGCTGTTTTGGACGATCACGAGGATCGTGAGTTATCGCGACTCTGTAACACGGTGGTCTCGGCGCTCGAGGTTGTCGCCAGCGCCATGTTGGAAGCTGAAGATGAGCTCGGAAGGCTCGACTCAGTGGCCGGGGACGGGGACCACGGGCGAGGCATGGTCCGTGGCTCTCGTGCCGCGGCGTCCGGTGCTCGGCTGGCTGCCGCAAGCGGGAGCGAAGTCGGCGAAGTCTTGCGGGCGGCGGGCGAGGCCTGGGCAGACCGCGCAGGTGGCACCTCAGGTGCCCTTTGGGGCGCGGCCCTGAGAGCGGCCGGAGACAGTATCTTAAGGCGTCCTGATCAGCCGGCTGGTACCCACTTGGTCGACGCTTTTCGCGCTGCCCTCACGGCCGTTCAGACTCTGGGTGGTGCGCATATTGGCGACAAGACCCTGGTAGATGCCTTGGCGCCATTCTGCTCGACTTTGGAGCATGAGGTGGCGAAGGGCGCGCCACCCATGGAGGCATGGCAAGCCGCCAGCAAGGTCGCCACCGCCGCGTCACAACGCACAGCGCAAATGACACCAAAACTGGGACGAGCTGTCCCGCTCGCCGGACGAAGCTTGGGCAGTCCAGATCCCGGTGCCGTCTCGCTGGCCCGATGCGTTGCGGCGGTAGTGAGTTGGTGGGACTCGATGCCTCCCGAACGCGCATCCCTCAATCAAGTGGGAGAAGAGGAGATCCGCCATGGCTGAGGGCTGGCGCATTGTAGTAGGTAGCGACAACGCAGGCATAGGCTACAAAGAAGCACTTCTCGCCGACCTCCGTGCTGACCCGCGCGTAGAATGGGTACACGATGTGAGCCCGGACGCAGGCGAGATGCTTGACTATCCCGCAGTGGCGATTGCGGCGGCAGAGCTAGTCTCAGCAGACAAGGCAGATAGGGCGCTGCTGGTCTGCGGCACCGGTCTAGGCATGGCGATTACGGCAAATAAGGTGTGTGGCATCCGAGCAGTCACTGCCCACGACAGCTTGTCCGTCGAGCGTTCGGTTCTTTCCAATAATGCCCAAGTGCTCGCATTTGGTCAACGAGTTATCGGCTTGGAACTGGCGCGTCGCCTTGCTCGAGAATGGCTCGGGTACCGTTTCGACGAATCCTCCGCTTCGGCGCGAAAAGTGGCCGAGGTTGACGAGTATGACCATCGCTCGCGCGGCGTCGCTCACAGGTAAGGTGGGAGCAGTCAGCGGTGGGCATATATCCCTTTGATCTTGAGTGTATGTGCTGCGGGTAGAACGCAGTTCTATAGAGCGAATGCCTTCGTCCCGGTATGTCCCCATCAAGTTGAACGCCATCACAGTCGGTCGTATCCCGATGTAGTGGTGTGGAAAGAATACGTGCAACCGCAATAAGCGACTAGCACCTTTAGCTTCGGATCTTAGGCGATGTCCGAATTCTCACCAGTAGTTAACGTTAAGACCGAGAGGCATAGGACACGAAAGGAGAGCGCGGTCATGGATCAGGTTCAATCACCCAGGCGGTTAGCAGAAGGGCTTGCGTGGCCTGAAGGCCCGAGCGTGCTCCCGGACGGTCGGGTCGTCTTTGTAGAGACCTACCTGAGCCGGTTGAGTGTGTGGGCACCGGATGGACTTGTCGAGGAGTATGCGTACACGGGCGGGGGTCCAAACGCGACCGCACTCGGAGCCGATGGGCGCATCTATGTGGCACAGAACGGTGGTGTTGTCGGCCCTTGGACGGCCGAGGATCGACGACCCGGCTCCATCCAACGGGTGGGCAACGATGGAAAGGTCGAGATCATCGCAACGGAGGTCGACGGTTTCGTACTGCGTGCTCCGAATGACCTCGCGTTCGGACCGGACGGACGACTTTACTTCACCGATCCCGGCGGCGCTTACGATCCTGTTGCACGACCTGACCGTGACCGCCTCTTCGCGCTCGGACCCAATG
>Ga0224555_1004869_pt1 | contig 11883 bp, 12 predicted proteins | sample 714S23034metaG_FD_180687 | JGI IMG/M metagenome (GOLD analysis project Ga0224555, IMG submission 180687) | Peat soil microbial communities from Stordalen Mire, Sweden - 717 S2 30-34 | ecosystem: Environmental > Terrestrial > Soil > Wetlands > Peat | place: Sweden: Norrbotten County, Stordalen...
CGACACCCAAAGAGCGCATGGCACGAAAGCTCCGCACCAAGGCCGGGCGTGCCGCCTACGCCCGCCGCAAGGCCATCGTCGAGCCGGTGTTCGGACAGATGGACGTCGTGCAGGGAGCCAAGCATCTTCTCCTCCGCGGACAACACGCCGCCGCGGCCGAGTGGGACATCCTCAGCGCTTGCCACAACCTGCGCAAGCTGTTCGTCGTGAAAGGGACAGCCAAGGTCGCCGTCACCTGAGCGGTGAAGTGGCAGAGGTGCTTCCAGCCTCACCCCACGGGCACATTGCGGCCCGATTTCGCGACCGACACGGCCAACCGGGCGCGAAAGTGACGAGATCCCGCGGTCATGTGTGCTGACGTGGGCCGCGGCCGCCAGGTCGACCGTTACTGGCACACGCTCCTAGCGCCGACAACACCAGTGGGGGCTGAGGGACTCGAACACCGAACCTCCCGAGAGAGCGTCTTGGGGTCTCTTTGTAGCTGATTACCACTACCGCCTGGAGCGATCGGATGTACCAGGAACATGGCGCTATCCGCCTGACCAAGGTCCGGGTCCGTGACGACAATTCGAGAGAACCGACGACCTTGAGGGCATCCCCGGGGTCAGCGAGCCCCCCATGGCCCAACGGACTCGACGGCACGATCTTCTACGCAGGCCTCAGTCCCAATAGCCTGGACGCCCCAGTGCGTACTTAGTAGGAGCGGTCATCTGGACCGCTTCCGAAAGGAGGCGCTATGGCATCCGAGGAACAGTCGTCCAAGCAGGAGTGGACCGAACGGACCGCTGCGAAGGTGGCGCTAGCCCAAGAGACCTTGGCAGCCGAGGTAACAGCCCTCCAGTCCGGAGAGGACTGGCAGCGCTACTTGGCCTTCCAGGCCCGGCTGCACACCTACAGCCCGAACAACGTCATGTTGATCACCGCACAGCACGCCTTCGCATACAGCGAGGGACGAGTCGGTGCCCCCGAGCCGACCTACGTCGCCGGGTTCAACACGTGGCGGGCGCTCGGCCGCTCGGTCGACAAGGGCCAACACGGATACGCGGTGCTCGCACCTTGCAGATACGAGCGCCAGGTCGTAGTTGATCCGAACGGCAATGCCCGTCGGCTCTCTGTCGGTGAAGGCCTTGCGGAGGGCGAGACGATCGAGCGCCGCAACGTGCTCGGCGGCTTTCGCATCGAGCACGTCTTCGACGTGTCGCAGACCTCCGGCGCGGAGGTCCCAGTGCCCGTGCGTCCGAAGCTCCTAGAAGGTCAGGCCCCTCAAGGCCTTGGGTCCTCCGTGCTAGCGATGATCGAGGATGCCGGTTACCGGGTCGACACCGTGGCGAGTGCCGCGGCGATCGGAGGAGCCAACGGCCAGACGGACTGGGGGCAGAAGATCGTGCTCGTCCGCTCTGACATGGACGAGGCCGCGATGGTCAAGACGCTCATCCACGAGGCAGCCCACGTCCTATTGCACACGGACCCTCCCGGCATGTACCTCCCCCGGCCGTTGAAGGAGGTGGAGGCCGAGTCCGTCGCCTACGTCGTCGCGTCGGCGCACGGGATGCCAACCGGTGACTACAGCTTCCCCTACGTAGCTTCCTGGGCCGGCGAGGCCGGCACCAAGGCTGTGCAGACCACTCAACTTCGCGTCGCGAAGACCTCCCGCCAGATCATCGAGTCGAGCACGGCTCCTCACACTGGCGGCGGCAGGGTACCGGGAATGGAGGCGGCGATCGCAGCCGCCCAGGCGAGGCGGGCCGAGCTCGAAGCCCGGTTGGTCGCCACACCAGATGCCGAGCTGGCCGCCGTGGTGGCGTGATGCCGGAGTACCCGCAGGCTCCGACAGAAACCCCGCCAACCCTCACGCTCGTCGCGTTTCCCGATCCCGTCGTGGAGCGCTTCGGGCACCGTCCGGGGAGCCCGTACGTGGAATTCGTCTGGTTAGGGATCCTCGGGCCCTCGACCACGTTCGCCTGGCAGCGTCTCGCCCGCCAGGCGGCCGCGATGCCCTCCAGCAAGATCGACATAACCGACCTGTCGGTGAGTCTCGGCCTGGGCGAAAGCCTCGCCCGGAACGCAGTGGTGTCGCGCACGCTTGCCCGGCTCGTCGCATTCGATGCCGCGCGTCGACAAGGTGACACGCTCGCGGTTCGCCTCGCGTTGCCCGACCTACCGGAGCGCCGCCTTACCCGTTTGTCCTATTCGGCGCGCTTGGCACACGAACGCTTCGCCCACGGCACGCGCAGCGTCATGCTGGCCGGCGCTCCGCTCGAACCGGCGATGACGGTCGGACTGTGACGTACGAGAGACGGCCCGCTAAGTGGCGAGTTCTGCAGCCGCGGCCGCGCGGCTCTGCAGACGGGAACAGGGATGAGGTCGCGCATTCTGCGACGATCCGGTCGGGCATCGTGATGGTTTGGCCTATCCCCGCTGAGCGTTTGGTCCGATGACGCCGGGGCCTTCACCGGAGATGGCGTGATGGATCGCCAACCCCACGGTTACGAGGACATGGCCTTTGGCCTCTTGGTTGGAGTCGCCGCTGTCACCGGCGTGTTCTGGGCCGGGGGAGCGGCCTCGGCGTGGGCATCCGGCCACCGGTTACCGCACGGAGAACCGCTTGCAGGGCTCGCCGCATTGGCGCATTTGAGCGACCCGTCTAGAGCGTGGCACTCGCCTGTCGGTCCGCCGGAGATCTACTGGGCGTGCACGGCGGCGGCGCTCGCCGTCGCAAGTTTGGTCGCCTTTGCCGGGTGGCGGCTCTGGCGCTTCGACGTCGGTGCCAACAAGACGACCTCTCCTGTGCGGGCAGAAGGGCTCGCGCCACGCAGTGAAGTGCGCCACTCTGCCGGGGCTCGCGCTCTCGTCGCCCGGTCCAAGACTCTCCGCCCGTCCCTGCAACGCCCGCGTCCAGCTGACGTCGGATACCGCCTCGGCACGAGCCGCGGTGTCAGATGCTGGGCATCGGTGGAGGACTCGATGTTGCTGCTAGGCCCGCCACGGTCCGGCAAGGGCCAGAGCGTCGTGATCCCGATGATCCTCGACGCGCCCGGAGCCGTCGTCACGACCTCAACCCGCCCTGACAACCTGGCGATCACCCTCGCGGCACGGGCGTCGCGCGGCCCGGTCGCAGTGTTCGATCCGCAACGTCTTGCCCAGCGCGCAACGCCGCTCCCGGCTCTGCGGTGGTCACTAGTGCGGGGCTGCGAGAGCCCGCAGACGGCGATCATCCGAGCCGAGGCGCTCGTGAGCGAGACCGGCCGAAGCGGTGTCGAGAGCGGCACGTTCTGGCGCCAACAGGCACTCACGGCAACCCGGTGCATGCTGCACGCCGCAGCACTCGCTGCCCGCTCGCCCTCCGACCTCTACCGCTGGTCGCACTCAGCCCCCGGAGCCAAAGAGGCGGTGTCGATCCTCACCTCGCACCTTGAAGCGACACCGGGCTGGGAGCGGGCACTCGATGCGATCATCGCCTCGGACCAGCGCACGCGGGACTCGACCTGGGCGATGGTCGCGAACACCTTCGCGCCGCTCGCCGATCCCACCGTGCTCGCCGCGGTGAGCCCGGAACCCGGCAGGGAGTTCGACCCGGTCGCGTTCTTGGCGATGCGAGGAACCCTGTTCTTGCTCGGTACCGCAAGCGGAGCCTCGGCCACAGCCACCTTGGTCGCCGCGCTGATCGAAGACGTGATCGACGCTGCCCGACGACTTGCAGCAGGCTCTCCCGGCCAACGGCTCGACCCCCCGGTCGCACTCGTGCTCGATGAGGCGGCCAACTATCCGCTCCCGTCTCTGCCCTCGCTCGTGAGCGATGGCGGTGGGTCGGGCATCACGACTCTTGCGGTGCTCCAGTCGCTCTCCCAGGCGCGCGACCGCTGGGGACGCGAGGCCGCTGGTGCAATCTGGGACTCGGCAATCGTCAAGATCGTGCTCGGCGGCTCGGCCAACGCAGACGACCTGGCCGACCTCTCCCGCCTGATCGGGGAGAAGGAGGTCAAAGAGTGGTCCCAGACCGTCCTGGCCGGTACAGGCGGGCGCTCGGTGTCGTCTTCGACACGCCGGCGTCCGATCCTGGAGCCGTCGGAGATCCGCCGGCTGCCGATCGGTCACGGGTTGCTGCTCCTGCGCTCGGCAAGGCCGATCATGATGAAGCTCCAACCCTGGACTGCCCGGAACGACGCCGGCGATCTGGTGGCGGCAAGGCGGCGTTTCGAGGGCCCGGCGGTAAGAGGTGCGTGAACCCCGCCCGGGCCTTTCGTGGTCCCGTTCCCGTGTCGTTCGGCGCCGCCGGTACGGGACCTGGATGGCAAGCCGGGCATGGTTGGACCTCCGAGCACACTGGCGTGACACCTTCGTTGCCGTCTTCGGGGTCGAACCCACCTGTGCTGCCTGCGGAGGACGTTGGACACTTCGCAACGGAGACCTCCACCATCGCAACTACGACCGACTCGGTCATGAGCGCTTCGACGACCTGATTCCGCTGTGTCGTGAGTGCCACGAACAACTGCACCGCATCTTGGAGTGCATCCCCGCCTGGAGACGCATGGGTCGCGCCCAGGCAAGCGACGTGATCGTCGCCCGTATCCGCGCGACGGCGAGCAAAGAAGAGGGCAGATGAGCGCGCGCGGATACAACTCCAGTGACCCGCGGCTCAACAACCCGCTCGAAGAGCTCATGTTCGGCGCGTACGACGACCATGATCTCGACGAGATACCCGGAGCGACGCACTGGCCCGAGGTTCTTGCAGTCGAGGGCGCCGCGAAATGGGAAGAGCTTCGAGCTTGGGTCGAACAGCTGCAGGAGCGGTTCTCACACCTCGATCATCACGTCGTCCCGCGCTGCTGGTGGCGGCACAACGAGCATGTCGAGGCACTGTCCGCGTTGCGCGACCACGAGCGTTCCAGCTTCGCCGCGACCGCACCGGCGACAGCTCCCGTCGACTGGTTCCGTGCGCTCCGCGACGTCACCTCTCTGCTCCGGTCCTGGACCGGGGATCTATCCTGCGGAGCCACCCACCAGGACTCACAGACACGCGCGAGCCCGCCAGCCGTAACCGAGTGGGAGCGGTTCGTACAGGCGGATGTCGAGCGTCGAAGGGAGCAGGAGATTGATGACTCGCGCCTGGTTAGTAGTGACAAGGCGTTCCCCGCCAGGGGCCTTGGGACTGATCTGAACTCAGGCCGGTCCCTTTGAATCTCCACCTTCTGACCCGCAGGTAGCTATACACCGTTCGCAGGTCGTGCCGCACTGTCGCATTCTTGCGCGTCCAAAGGGGCGTCTGGTCTGGTCTGGAAGGGCGTGCAACTGCGTGCGAAGCTCTGGGACGGGTACGTTGGTTTGAGTCTGGGGCCTTTGTTGAGTCGAGGTCGACCCAGAGGAAATCTTCAGCTCGCCCCTTCCCGGCAAGTCAAATAGGAGCTCCTGGCTCGACATTCGCGAACGTCGCCACGAGGTCAAGACGCAGCAGCCGTTCTAGACACGTCATCACCGAGCGGTGCGATTGGATTGTGGTCTCAAAGGCGAGAAAACGCCGGCCGATCTCCTGCTGATCTGTCAGCGAGGGGACCATAAGTGTCAGCGAAGCTAGATCCCTGATTGGGATTCGCTGGTTTGCCGACCCTCGCGCAAGGCGACGGATACGCTCAAGCGCCGTTTCGGTCATGAGCCAGGCGCCAAGGTAGGACGGATCCAGTTTGCCGCGGTCAATGACCTTAAGCGTGGCTACTTGTTGCGACGGCACGAATTCATCGTCGTCCTCTGATACGACGTACGCTTCACCCAAAGTGCTGCCTTCGATCGCAACCAGGACGTCACCCGGTGCGGCTGGCTCCATCCCGACCTCTCTGATGGCGTCTCGATCGGCAAAGTACTTCGGAGACGTCCCGCTACGCAGCGCTGCCACCGACATGACACGTACCTCGCCGTCAACCTGTGCGCGTTGAGTCGGGAAGCCTTTGCAAATGGTGACAACTGACGAGAGATCACCGAGACGGACCTGCTCGAACGCGCCTACCCGCACTTCTTCAAGGTGATCTTGGATCAGTGCGTCGGCGTCTTCGCACTCCCGGATTACCCACCCCAGTTGCTCAACGAGATTCGACCTAAGAAGAGCGACGTCGAGATCGTGTGAAGTGCTTGACAGGGCACGATATCGGCGGGGATCAATGACGAAGTCGTTGTCACTCAGGTCATCGAAGCGGGCAATCGAGGCGTAGCCTGAGCTCGGTTCTTCGCCAGACGTCCAACGCCGGTACAGCTGAGCCACATCGTCGATCAATTCATCCGCCAAGGTGGCCGGTCGCTTCTCGTCGCCTTCTGTAGCGTCGGTGAGGTCGACCATCAGCGTGGGTGCTGGCTTACCGTCGACATGCGGCCTTTCCTTGGTAAAGATGAGCAAGGAGCAGGGCTGATCCGTCCCCGCGAGGAGATGGGGTGGTAGCGCGATTACCGCATCAAGCAAGCCCGCTTTGATGATCCGCTGGCGAATTCGACCGGTGCGACCGCCCTCGAATAGAACGCTGTTCGGCAGCAGTATCACCGCTCTACCACCGTCAGTTAGGTGATAGAGGCAGTGCTGTATCCAGGCGGCGTCCCTATCGTTGGGTCCCGGTTCGCCCCACACCCAGCGCGGGTCCCCGCTCATGAGATCTCCGGCGGGCAACTTCGTATTCCACAGCGGAGCAGCAACGACACAATCGGCCCGCTCTTCGGCGAAATAGTGATCTTCGAAATGATTGCCCCAGCAGATGTTCGCGGATAGTTCATGGATCTCAAGGTTCAGCATCGCCATCAGAGAAAGGGAGTAGCTCTCTTCTGAGCCGAGAAGTCCTGACACAGCAGGGTTGCCTGCGAGTGCTGCGTCGACCAAGAGCTGTCCAGTACCCGAAGTCGCGTCGTAAACATATCCACGTGGCTGTGCTAAGGCGATAATCAGCTTGCGCAGCGAAGATGGAGGATACATGTTCAAGCCCATTGGACTGAACTTCGACGTCACCTCATACTCCAGTAGCCAGTCCACCGCGCGCCTGACCATCGATCGATCCAGCGGAGAGAAAGCCTCGACTGCTCGCGCCACGGCTTCAGCAGGAAGCTCGTCGTTGAGCATTTCCGCCCCAGACATGGAGTAGGAAGCCGACAAAACAGCGCTGCGCAACAAGCCGTCCAGGTCGGAAGGATCTGCCTCGCAGAGCCTGTTCCAATAGTCGTCGCCCTGCCTCGACCTCACCGCTGCCAAAAGCAAGAGCAAAGCTACCGCGTCCTCGTGGCTCATCCCTTCCTTCGTCAGGTCTACGTACAGCGGGAGGGCTACACGTGCCGGTTGCAAAGCATCTTGCTCCGCCCGCCAGGCATCCAGCATGCCCAGCCGACCGGTCGAGTCCAGCCACTTCAAGATCTCCATTGGGTTATAGAGCGGCCCCCTCGGACCACGGCTACTCGCCGGGGGAAAGTCTGAGTTTCGAGACTTCCAGTTTCCGACAGTCGCACGACTCTGGCCAGTGAGCCGCGCTATGTCGGCCATCGAAATAGGAACCGGTTCGGCTTCAGCCATCAGCTAGCACTCCCCGTGGAGATGATCGATGTCGGGAACGCAAGAAAGACGACGGTACGGGCTGCCAGCTGCAGTCGTGCTGCCATGTGCCCTTCGAGCGAGACGACGGTGACGTCAACGTTCGCGCGAGCCAACCGGGCCGCGCTCGAGGCGAAGATTCCGTCTCCAGAGCAGATTGTCACCCGCCCGAACCGCTCATCCACTCGCTCATTTTCGAGTACCTCGGCCAGAGCAAGATCGGCGCCGTTCCGACCTGACCGCCAGAGCCTTCGGCCGGCTGGAAAGGCGAACGCCACCGTACGCGCCGCGTGATGACTGCAAGCCACTACGCACTGGGCATCGTCGTATTGCGGCACGACGTCGCGAAGGGCGCTCATCACCATCCTGACCTCCTGGATACTTGGGCTTGGAGTCGCCGCCAGGTTCTCGATGTCAATCAAGACCAGGTGGCGGGCTTCCTTATTGACACGCTGTAGTTTGGGCATACACAAGGTTTAGCACGTTCACACGTACACGTCAAGAGCTTGATGTACACATCTGGTTCCAGCGCCGAACGTACACTACTAGCCAGGACAAGAGGCCGCAAGGCGGCTGAATCACGAGCCGTCACCCGTCCGGCCTGGGGGGGGCGAGACGCGGTTGTCGGCTCTAGGGCAATTCAACGTGGTCGCCACCACCGCGCGCAGGTTGCGAGCTGAGGCCCAAAAAGGTGGCCAGTCCCAATAGCCTGGACGCGCCAGTACCTCTTATGTAGAGGCGCGCGCACGGGCCGCCTCCAATGAGAGGAGCCCAGATGTCCACCAAGACCACATCGTTCGACCGGCATCGGATCGAAGAGATGGCCATCGCCCTGTACCGAGCCGCTCACGACGCCGCCGTTGAGCTACCTCGTTCCTATGCCGTGCGTGTCGTCGCGACGATGGCGAAAGGCGACGGAGAGCTCGGCGTGTCGCGGCTCGGCAGCGGTGTCGTCATCCACACGGTTCCGCCAACCAAGGACCTGCTTCCCCTCATCGTTGGCTACGCAGACAGCCGGGGCCAGTGGTACCGAGACGGCAGCAGGCACGTCGAGGCCCCCGTCGCGGAGGAGCCAGTCGAAGCCATGGAGATAACGCTGTGAGGCCGTCCCCCATCGAGGCCGCCCGGGCCCGCCACAGCCTGGACGACGTGGCTCGGCGAGCCGGCGTCAACCTCTATCGCACCTCCGGATCGGTCATGGTTCGCTGCCCACTGCCCTCCCATGGCCACTTCGACCGCTCCCCCTCTCTGCGGCTGTACCTCGACGACGGCATCTGGCACTGCTTCGGCTGCGGCCAGACAGGCGATGTCGTCGAATGGGTGTGCCAGAGCGAAGGCGTGGGATGGCGCCAGGCGATCCGCATCCTCGACTCGGGCTGCGCGCTCACACGCGCCTGGGCTGCATCCGAAACGTCGCCCTCCCGTCGGGACCTTTCCTCCGGCCGGTGGACCCCTGCAACTTCGGCGCGCCCTGTCGCGACGCCAGACCAGACCGATTACCCGGACCTATGTCGAACACCGGCGACACGCGTCTTCGACGCTCTGGCCGCCGCCTGGGCGTACTACAGCTACGGCCCACTCCATGAGCGCGGCGCGGCCTACCTACAACGACGGGGGATCGACGCGGCCGTCCTCGAGGCTCACATCGGCAGGGACGAGGTGGGCCACACCCCGGCAAGTCCTCACGGTCTTGTGGCCGCGATGCGGGTCGAGGGCTTCGATGCCGACGAGCTGGTGGATGCCGGGCTTGCGCACCGCGGCGCGGATGGGCACGTCACCGACTTCTACCGCCAGCGAGTGTTGATCCCGATCCGGGATGAGCACAGCCGCATCTGTGGTTTCGTCGGGCGCAATGTTGGCGACGACCGCTGGCCGAAGTACAAGAATCCACCGCATACCCAGGCCTACGACAAATCCGTCAACCTTTATCAGCCGCTTCCGGCACCAACCGCCGGAAGGTTGGGCCAGGTGGTCGTCGTAGAAGGAACCCTCGACGCGATGGCGATCGCAGTTGCCGCCGTCCGCTCCGGCACGGCCGGGCAGTTCTGTCCGGTCACCCAGTCCGGTCGTGAGTTGTCTGCCAAACAGCTAGAGCAGGCAGTCTCCCTAAACGACGGACCTCTGGTGCTTGCATTCGATGGCGACGCTGCTGGCCGAGAGTCGGCGCGTCGCCACGCTATGACAGCGGTCCGTCTGGGCCGTGTCGTGTCGGTCACCACCCTGCCGGGTGATCACGACCCGGCCTCCTGGTTGGCGGAGAAAGGCGCTCGCGGGCTCAGAGCGTGGGTAGTCGCCGATGCTCTCGATCAAGGCCGTCCCTTGCCGAAGCCGGTTCCTGCCCATACCTACCTTGCGACTCACCTACCGGCTGTCCAGACCACCCCTGACCCAGCGTTCCTGGTGACAGCCGATGGGCCGACACTGTGATTGTCCGGGAGGAGACCCTCGTGAGTGAGTCCTTGATCACCGACGACCAGCTGCTAGTGACGCCCGAAGAGGCCGCCCGCCGGCTGTCGGTCGGACGGACCACAATCTACGAGCTCATGTCGAGTGGTGAGCTCCAGTCGGTCAACATCGGCCGCTGCAGGCGTGTGCCGGTGAGCTCGCTGTCGTTGTTCGTCAACAGATTGATCGGCCACGCCGTCGTTGAGGAGTCACACTCCGCCGGAGAGCGCCGAGTGGCCGCAACAGCCTGGGAGTACGCTGACAAAGCTCCTCACATGCCGCCAAGTACGAAGGCTGAGCGTGTTGAGGAAGTTATCGCCGACGCCTGACGCTGGCCTTCCGAACGTTGCAAATCCACAAGTCCTACGCGGCCCGACAGGACTGCACCGTGAGCATCGACCAGAGACCAGACTCCGTCGTCGCCTTGGCGGTAGTGATCCGGCGCCCTCAGTCTCGTCCACCGATACGACAGGGTCCGCAGAAGACACTGAAGGGATAGCGCATGGCTCATATCAACTACCGGGTCTCCGGCAAGCACGCTGGCAAGCCAGTAAGTCACCGGTTCCCTGATACGAAAGAGGGGCGCGACGCCGCCCAAAAGTTCGCCGCGCAGTTAGTAGGCGCGAAGACTGCCTACGACGTTCGCGTGCGTGTCGGTGATCGGGAGGTCAGCAAGACCTTCGTCCGCCGTAGGGACGCTCATGCGTACGCGACGACGATCGAGGTGGACAAGCTCCGCGGCGTCGCCATCGACCCGCGAGCGGGCCGGCTAACAGTTGAGGAACTCGGGCAAAGGTGGCTCAACAGCAACCCAGCGAAACGGCCCGACACACGCGCCACCGATGAATACCATCTTCGTGCTCACGTCAATCCCGTACTCGGCAAGCGCCAGATCGCGAGCGTGACGCCGAGCCATGTCCAGGGTCTCGCCAATGACCTTTCGGCACGGCTCGCGCCGAAAACCGTGCGTCGCGCCCTCGGCGTTGTGCGGGCGATGTTCTCTCATGCCGTGGCCGATGACCTGATCGGCCGCTCGCCATGCCGTGGCATCAAGTTGCCACGGGTCGACCCGACAAGGAGACGGGTTCCGAGCAGTGACGAGCTGGCCAGGCTCATCGAGGCGATACCCGAGCGCTACCAGGCGATGGCCTACTGCGCAGTTGTGCTTGGGCTGCGCTTTTCGGAGGTCGCTGGACTGCGAGTCAGGGAAGTCGACACACTCCGAGGAATGCTGGGTGTTGCCGAGACGGTGACCCGCGACGCACAAGGGCGCCCAGTGTTCGGGCCGCCGAAGTCGGAGGCGTCCCGCCGCACGCTAGCGATCCCGGCCCCTCTAACGGAGTTCCTTGCGAAGCACCTGGTGCTTCGCGGCCTTACAGGCGCTGACGCGGACGCCCTTGTTTTCACCGCACCTGCCGGTGGACCCATTCGCTACGCCAACTGGCGTAATCGTGTGTGGCTGCCAGCATGTCGAGCAGTCGGGCTCGACGGCCTCGGGTTTCACGATCTCCGCCGCGCCAATGCTACTGCCCTCGTAAGACTTGGCGTCGATGTGAAGACGGCTCAGCAGCGTCTGGGTCACTCGGACGTGAGGATGACCATCGGCCTGTATGCGCAAGCCGAGAAACCTGCCGATCGGGCGGCGGCCAACCGACTTGGCGAGCTGTTTATGGCAAACCCGCGGGATGACCGCGGGATGAGGTCGACCGAAGCAGCCGAGGCAGCCGAACCGCAAGCTCCTGACCTGGGACTTTAGTGGGTGGAGGTGAGCGGACTCGAACCGCCGACTTCCACGTTGCGAACGTGGCGCTCTTCCAGCTGAGCTACACCCCCGGGGCGACCGGTGCTGGACCACAGGAAGGTTTCCTTTGGAGCGCCCGGCCACG